>Ga0190275_10000382_pt1 | contig 40569 bp, 32 predicted proteins | sample Popmic550T_FD_133745 | JGI IMG/M metagenome (GOLD analysis project Ga0190275, IMG submission 133745) | Populus adjacent soil microbial communities from riparian zone of Yellowstone River, Montana, USA - 550 T | ecosystem: Environmental > Terrestrial > Soil > Riparian zone > Trees stand | place... | reverse complement strand
CCACGAAGTCCGGCAGCGCGGCGCGCAGCTCGGCTGCCGCCCGCTCGGGGTGGTCGAAGGTGAAGCGCACCAGGCGATCGTGCGGTCCGGACACGGCCCCTGACCCAGCACAAACCAGGCCAACTCTGCCGCACTGCATGCCACCAGCTCACAGGTGTCCCTTGAGCTCCCTCCGTCCCGTACCGGAGACGGTGTGTCTCGGCCTGGAGACTTGTCCGCTAAGGGATCGCTCCGCGGCAGGCCTGCTATTGGCACACGCCGCCCGCCGCGCTGCCTCCGCCGCACTTGGAGGTGACGACGCAGCGCAGGTTCTCACAGCACGGCTTGACCAGCGTGCCTTGCGCGGTGTCCAGGCAGCCCGTGGTCCCCCGAGGGAAGCACGCCGCGGGGAACGCGCGCCCGGTGACGGACTCGTACTCCGTCCGGGTGATGCAGGTGCTCGCCGAGCCGTTGCACACGCAGCTGCCTCCGGGGCCCAGCGGCGTGCACGCCAGCGTGGAGCCGACCCAGCCCCCCGCGCACGTCCCTCCGCCCTCGTCATCCGGCTTGTCATTCTTCCCCGCCACGCGCACGTCCAGCGTCACCACTTCGGTGTAGAGCAAGCCCGGATCGTCCGCCTCGATGAGCGGGGCGACGTTCTCGGGGCAGCCCGGCGCGCTCACCCCGATGATCTGCATGTCGAAGGTGGAACTCGTCTCCGGGGCCTTCTCGTACGTCACCCAGTGAAAGGTGGTCCCGCTGGTCAGCCCGTCCCTCAGCGTCGGCGAGCACCGCGCCCCTCCCACGCACCGCACCCCCTTGGGGCAGGCGGACATGCAGAACGAGGGGCGGCAGCCCAGCGGATCCGACCATGTGAGCATCAGAAGCGCACCGTCATCCACCTCCTTCAGCTCGAACGAGCTGGTGCCAGACTCCAGCCGGGCACCTCCCGGCGGCGGGGTGGTGGACAGGTGGCGCTCCATCGCCGCGCGGCTCAGGGGGTACAGCGTCTGGGGCGGATCAAACACGTCGGAGCTGGAGGAGCCTGCCAGATCTCTCCAGATCATCGAGCCGAAGAGGCAATCCAGATCCTCGGTGGGGCAGGTGGGCTTGCCGCACGCGAGCAGGCTCAGCAAGGCTGGCGTCATCATCAGTAGGCGCTTCATGGGACCCTCCAGGGCTACCCATGAGCCTAGCGCTGATTCACCTGGAGTGAATATGGGGCGGCCCATGGCGCACGAGCGCGAGGTTGGCGCGCGCTTGCGTGAGCAGGAGGCAGCCCCCGGAGCGGGGCTTTAGAGCAGGGCCCTCAGCGTGGTGTTCAAGGTGTTCGCCTGCTCCTGCAGTTGGGTGACGCTGCGGATCGTCTCATAGGTCGCCGCGGCCGCCGCCGTATTGATGGGGGCGTTGGTGTGCCGCAGCTCGATGATGGGCGCGAGCTTGGTGCCGACGACGCTGGATCTCAGCGGCCGCTCGGTGGCCGGGGCGTCGGCCCGCGTCAGCTCGTGGATGGCATCCTCGGGCCAGGCGTTGCGGACCTTGGTCTCCGTGGTCCCCACGGAGCTTGCAATCGCCGAGATGGCGGTGTCGTACACGGCGTCGAGGGGCGCGGCGATCGTGTTCGTCGCCCGGGTGTAGAGGGCGCACATTGTCGTCGCCGCCGCGTAGGGGATGCCGTTGGAGCGGGGATCCATGGCGCACTTGATGGTGCAGCCATGGAAGTCCTTCCAGAGGCCGCTGGAGTTGATGAGGGGGAGCCCCACTTCGAAGCTCATGTACGACAGCCACTGGAAGAACCAGAGCTTCAGCCGGGCAGCCTGGGCGCGGTACGCGTAGAGCGGCGCGGTGGCGTCGCCTGACAGCGTGGTGACGAGGGTGTTGGCCGCGGCGACCAGGGGGAGGATCTTCGCAACATCCTCCTCGGTGGTGAGCTTGGACCAGAGGCTCTTCGCCGTGCGCGCGTCAGCGGGGAAGAGCTGCCCCGCGGGGATGGCCATGTTGGTCTGGCAGGCGCCGCGGGTGGAGACCTTGGTGATGCGGGCCTGGCTGGTGTGGCCGCCGAAGTCCGGGGAAGGATTGAAGGTGATGCGGGTCGTGGGGGCGCTCACGTAGGCGGCTCTGACAGCCGTGAGCAGCTCGCGCGCGCCAATGGCCGTTACGGCGAAGGGCGCGGTGACGATCTCGGCGGTGGCCGTGGAGACGCTGGTGCTTGCCCCGAAGATCTGATCCAGCTCGTACTTGATCTTCGGGAGGCCGAAGCTGAGGGTGGCGTTCTGGACGTACTCGGCCTTCTCGGAGAGGGTGCCCGACTGCCGGGAGACGCTCAGCATGCCCTCGATCTCCAGGCCGAACGTGTAATGACTGCGAGTGACGGGCAGGCGGGTGGTGTTCTCCGCGATGATCTGTCGAGGCAAGGGTTCCTCCGCGAGTGACGGGGTGGACCACAGGCGGGAGTGTACCTCTGATCGGCGGCGCTCCGAACGGTGGGAGGCTCCACCGGGCTGACATCAGCTCCTCCAGTCGCCTTGCACCCACCACGGACTGCTACTGTCACCACTTCGCTGTAGAGCAAGCCCGGATCGTCCGCTTCGATGAGCGGGGCGACGTTCTCGGGGCAGCCCGGCGCGCTCACCGCGATGATCTGCATGTCGAAGGTGGCGCTCGTCCGGGGCGGCCCTTGGCCCAGGATCGCGAGCTGCTGAGCTTAGTCCCCCTCGCTCTGCACCAGGCCGTACTTGTGCAGAAGGGAATAGAGGTGCTTGCGGTCCAGCTCGGCCTCGCGGGCCGCTCGGGCGATGTTGCCTTTGGTGCGTCCCAGCAGGCGCGTGAGGTACTCGCGCTCGAAGGCGCGGATGAGTTCTTCCTTGCAGGACTTGAACGGGCCGGTGAACTCCACCGGCAGCGAGTCCCCCTCGGAGGCGGGTACCTCGCGGGTGAACTCGCGCAACAGCCCGTCCCCGGCCAGCTCGGGGATGTCCGCCATGTGCCGCGCCCGCTCTAGCGCGTTGCGCAGCTCGCGCACGTTGCCCGGCCACGTGTGGCCCAGGAACTGCTCGCGCACCTTCTCCGGCAGCCTTCCCCACAGCCCCTCGCCCGCGAACGCCTCCACCAGGAGGGGGATGTCCTCCTTGCGATCGCGCAGCGGCGGCAGGCTCACGGTGAAGACGGAGAGGCGGAAGTACAGGTCCTCGCGGAAGCGGCCCGCCTGCGTCTCAGCCCACAGATCCTTCTTGCTCGCCACGACGATACGGGCATCAAAGGACACGGGGCTGGAGGCACCGAGCCTGCGGAACTCCCGGTCCTCGATGGCGCGCAGCAGCTTGGGCTGCAGGTCCAGCGCCAGATCGTCGATCTCGTCCAGGAAGAGCGTGCCTCCATGGGCGCGCTCCAGGCAGCCGATGCGCTGGCTCACCGCGCCGGTGAAGGCGCCCTTCTCGTGGCCGAACAGCTCGCTCTCGATGAGCGAGTCCGACACGGATGCGCAGTCGAAGACAACGAGCGGCCCGGAGGCCCGGGGCGACAGCTTGTGGATGGCCTTGGCGGCGGCGCCCTTGCCCACCCCCGTCTCGCCCACCAGGAGGATGGTGGAGTCCGTGGTGGAGATGCGCTGCAGCAGGGCGAAGATCTGCCGCATGGGCACGCTGCGCCCGACGAGGTCCCCCAGCCGGTCCTCGGCCGAGGGATCGATCTGCACGGGGGACACGTGGGGGCTGAAGCGCAGCCGCACGTCGCCCACCTCCAGCAGGGCGCCTGGGCGCAGGTAGGCCTCGCGCACCTGGGCCCCGTCCAGGAAGGTGCCGTTGGTGGAGTCGAGATCCTGGACGAGGAACCGATCCCCGTGACGGCGCACCACGAGGTGGTTGCGGCTGACAGTGGGGTGGTCGATGACGACGTCGTTCTCCGGGGCCTTGCCGATCCGGAGCTCCTCGCCGGAGAGGGGGTACACGGTGCCGGCGCGCTCGGTGTCCAGCAGCACCAGGTGGAACTGCTGCGCGGCAAGCCGGTCCGCCTGCGCCCGCGCGCCGACGACCGTGTGCAGAGGAATGGGGCCTGGAGGGACGGGAGCCATGAACGGGGGGGATTCTAGTGGTCTTTGGGCCCGGTGGTGATTTCCCGGAAGCCGGGAATCGCGCCAGGCTCCAGGTTGAGGGGGCCTCGCAGGGGGATTCCAATCCAACGGGTAGGGCCCATCGTGGCCACACGCCCAGGCGCCGCTGAACCGTGCGTGGTAAAGGGGCGCCGCATGCGTTACCTCGCCCTGCTTCCACTGCTCCTGTCTTGCGCCACTCCTTCATCCACCCCCCCCCCGCCTGGCGCCGCGAACCTTCCGCCGACGCCCACCGAGGCGACGCGGAGCTGGAGCCAGGCGCGCGCGGTCGTCATCCGGCACGCCACGGTGATGCCTGCTTCTGGGCCCGCCATCGAGGACGGGGCCGTGGCGTTCGCGGAGGGCAAGCTGCTGGCGGTGGGAAAGAGCGCAGAGGTGGCGACGCCGCCGGGCGCCGAGGAGCTCGACGGCACCGGCCTCTACGTCACCCCGGGCATCATCGACGCCCACAGCCACCTGGGGGTGTACGCATCGCCGTCGAGCTTCTCCAACGATGACGGCAACGAGGCCACGGCGCCGGTGACGGCCGAGGTGGACGCCGAGCACGGCTTCTGGCCGCAGGATCCCAGCCTGCGGCGCGCGGCGGCCGGAGGAGTCACCTCCCTGCTGGTGCTTCCGGGCAGCGCCAACCTCATCGGAGGGAGGGGCTTCCCGGTGAAGCTGCACTTTGGCCGCTCGGCGGCGGAGATGCGCTTTCCGGGCGCCAAGGACGCGCTGAAGATGGCGTGCGGCGAGAACCCGCGCCGCGTCTACGGTGCGGAGCGAAAGGTGACGCCCTCCACGCGCATGGGCAACGTGGCCGGCTACCGCCAGGCCTTCGCTCAGGCGCGCGACTATCTGAACAAGCTCGAGGACTGGGAGCAGAAGAAGCAGAAGAAGCCGGACGAGGCCGGCCCGCCGCCCATGCGGGACTTGAAGCTGGAGACGCTGGCGGAGGTGCTGCGCGGCAACATCCTGGTGCAGAACCACTGCTACCGCGCGGACGAGATGGCGGTGATGCTCCAGGTGGCCGAGGAGAACGGCTTCGCCATTCGCGCCTTCCACCACGCGCTGGAGGCCTACAAGCTGCGGGACACGCTGGCCGAGAAGCAGGTGGCGGTGGCCACCTGGGCGGACTGGTGGGGCTTCAAGCTGGAGGCCTGGGATGGCATCCCGGAGAACGCGGGGCTCGTCTCGCAGGCGGGGGGGAGGGCCGTCATCCACTCGGACTCGGCCTACGGCATCCAGCGGCTGAACCAGGAGGCGGGCAAGGCGATGTGGCGGGCGCGCGAGTCCGGCATCCTCATCCCCGAGGAGGAGGCACTGCGCTGGGTGACGCTGAACCCGGCGTGGGTGATGGGCGCGGACGAGCGGACGGGCTCGCTCGAGCCAGGGAAGATGGCGGACGTGACGCTGTGGAAGGGGCACCCGCTGAGCGTCTATGCGCGGGCTCAGCGCGTGTGGGCGGACGGCGTGGTCACCTATGACGCGGCCACGGGCCCGGTGGACATCAGCGACTTCGAGGTGGGTGAGCGGGCGGGCGCCTCGGCGCGGCTGGTGGCGCAGCCGGCGGCGGTGCCGACGGTGCAGGAGCTGGGGCTGAGGGTCCGGTGCGACGCGCTGAAGGACCGCGCCTGCGCCGAGCTGCTGCCCATGCGCGGCGATGCGTGCACGGCCTTCCAGGGCGTCACGGTCTTTACCGGCACCGAGTGGCTGAAGGATGCCTCGGTCGTCGTGGAGGCGGGGAAGGTGACGCGGGTGCAGGCCGGCGCGGCGGGGGTGCTGCCGGCGGGCTGCCGTGCGGTGGAGGGGCAGGGGCGCCTGCTGACGCCGGGCCTCCTCGAGGCCTTCTCGGGCCTGGGGCTGGTGGAGGTGGCGCAGGAGGACTCCACGTTCGACTACGGTCCGCGGGGCGAGGCGGCAGCGAAGGAGCCCATCCGCGCGGCGCAGCGGGCGGCGGACGGCGTCAACCCGGCATCCGCGCTCTTCCCGGTGGCGCGGCTGGGCGGAGTGACGGCGTCGGCGGCGGTGCCCTCGGGCGGGCTGGTGCCGGGGCAGAGCGCCTGGGTGGCGATGGACGGCAGCGTGCGCCGCTCACCGCTGGCGCTCCACATCAACCTGGACAACGCTGGCCGCAACGCCCTGTCCAGCTCGCGCTCCGAGGTGGTCGAGCGCCTGCGCGAGCTGCTCTTCGACGCACGCGAGTACGGCAAGCGCAGGGGGGACTTCGAGCAGAACCGCATGCGGCCGGTGGCTGCGAGCCGGCTGGATCTGGAGGCGCTCCAGGATGTGCTGTCCGGGAAGCTGCCGGTGGTGGTGTTCGCGACGCGGGTCTCGGATCTGCTCGCGGCGCTGGAGCTGGCGCGGGAGTACGGGCTCAAGCTGATCATCGCGGGCGGAGACGAGGCGTGGCTCGTGGCCAGGGAGCTGGCGGTGGCGAAGGTGCCGGTCATCCTCCTGCCGACGCAAAACCTGCCCAAGGACTTCGACGCGCTGAGCAGCCGGCTGGACTCGGGGGTGCTGCTCCGGGCCGCGGGGGTGAAGGTGCTCTTCTCCACGCTGGGCGATCCCTACCAGGTGCGCACGCTGCCGCAGGAGGCGGGCAACGCGGTCGCGTGGGGCATGCCGCACACGGAGGCGCTGCGCGCCATCACCTCGAACGTGGCGGAGGTGTTCGGGGTGGAGGGTGGGCGCATCGCCCCGGGCGCGGTGGCGGATCTGGTGCTGTGGAATGGCGATCCGCTGGAGTCCTCGAGCCGGCCGCTGGGCATGTGGCTGGCCGGCAAGCAGGTGCCGCTCGTCAGCCGCCAGCAGGCGCTCTTCGAGAAGCACCGGGCGCTGCCGAAGTAATCAGGAGTCATACCGCTTCGGTGGTACAGACGGGTTCAGGTCAGCGGCGCACAGTCCCTTGGGCGACGAAGCTTTTTCCCAAGGAGAGCCCAGCGATGACCTTCCCAGCCAAGCATGAGCTGGTCCGGACCGTTCGAGAGATGGCCCGGACCCGCAAGGTGGTTTTTGACCACAGCGGTGCGTTCCTGTTCAACAGGACGCATCTCAACGAGCCACGCGTCGTGGACATCCTCTGCAATGCCACGGAAGGGGTGGTCACGATCCACCACGACAAGGGGAGCACGAGCACGTACTCGGTGCTCTCCCACGTCGAGGGCGCCGAGATCTTCCTGGACGCGGACATCCGCACCGAGCTGATCGTGAGGTCCGTGGAGCCCCTGAGCTGACCCAAAGGGAGAGCCTGAGGTGAAAAGGCCGCGGCCGCCCTCCGAGAGGAGAGCGGCCGCGGTGCACGCCAGGCCGTGGGGACCCTGGCGTGTCAGTCGCCGACGTAGATGCCGATGGAGCCCGCCACCCAGCGCCTGTCGCTGCGCTCGTAGCCCATGAAGCCCACGAGCATGCGGCGCCGGCTGCCCGACCTGTCCACCTGGATGTCGGAGATGCGGGACATGGCCAGATCCATTCCGAACACCGTCACGCCGTAGTGGGCCACGGTGCCGCCGCTCACACGGCTGAGGCCGCCGCCCCAGCTCGTGCCCGCCCAGACGCTGTCGTTCAGCGGGTCCGCCGCCACCGCGGAGACCAGGCCCCTGTGGTCCGCCAGCTCCGCGCTGATCCGGCGCACCACGGCCCCATCCGGCGTCAGCTGCGCCAGTCCGCGGGCGAACGAGCCCACCCACACGCTGCCATCTCCCGTCACCGCGATGCCGGAGACGTTGTCGGAGGTGCGCTGCTCGGGCCGGGACATGCCCGGCTCGGTGACGGCGTCCGGCCAGATGTCGAAGCGGTTCCAGGCGTAGGGCCGGTCCTCCGTCATCGACTGCGCCCGGAAGTAGTTGGGGGTGTCGAAGCTGCCGGTGCTGGTGATGTAGCGGAACCGGGTGGAGCGGTCCGAGCCGCCGAACCACACGTCGCCGCTCGGGTCCACCGCCACGCCGTAGTAGGCATCCGTGAGGAGCGCGCCTCGGACGCGCCACTGCGACGGCTCGCTCGGGTAGAGCTGCCGGTCCTCCGCCTCGTGCGAGTAGACGTAGGCGTTGAGCGCGGGGTGGACGTGCTCCAGGACGCCGCACCCATACTGCCCGTTGCAGGTGGGGCGGGCCTCGATGTTCGCATCTCCCCAGGCGAAGCCGTGGTTGCCTCCGAACCACACGCTGCGCGTCCGCGCGTCATAGGCGATCCGCAGGATGCTGCAGAGCTTCTCGCGGCCCTGCGGCTCGTCCCGGACGATGTCGGGCCCGGAGAAGATGTCGTAGTGCACCGTGTCGATGGTGCCGTCGGGCATCAGCATCACCTTGTCCGCGTCACCGCTCTTGTAGCGGGCGGGATCCGGGTTGCCGCTGTCCCAGTTGGACTCGCAGTGCTCCCCGCCCTCGCCGGGCATGCCCTCGTAGCCGACGAAGACGGTGTTCGCCGGCCCGCCGGCCACCGAGATGACCTTGAGGTACTTGGGACCCGGGGGCGTGCTGCCGTCCGGCATGTAGCCGTAGGGGCGCAGCCCGTCCGCCAGAGTGAAGCGCTGGAGGCGCGTGGCGCCAGGCCTGAGCACGAAGAGGCCCTCCTCGCCGCCAGCCACCCAGATGTTGCCGGACGCGTCCGCCGTCACGCCGTACACCTTTTCCGGGCCTCCCTCGTTCACCCCGTAGAAAGTCCAGCCCTCGGTAGTGGGAGGCGGGATGACGACGGGGGGCGGCGGCGGAGGAGTCCCCGCATCAGGCGTCCCCCCATCCGGAGTCCCTGCATCCGGAGTCCCCGAGTCTGGCGTGCCAGCGTCCGGAGTCCCCGAGTCTGGCGCGCCAGGGTCTGGGGTGCCAGCGTCCGGCTTCGGCTGCTCCTCGGTGGGCGGAGGGATGACGGGCGGTAGCGGGGTCGGGTCATCCAATCCCGGGTTGCCCTGCTCCGAAACGTCCTTGCCACCATTGCCCGTGCAGCCCGCCGTGCATACCAGGCTTGCCGCAACGAGCGCTCCCGCCCAACGCCATCCGCCCCTCATAGGCCCCTCACCCCAGATGAAGACGGGTATCGGAGACACCCGTGCCACCTTCGTCCTACGCAAGGAGAGTGCCAACGCCCGGCTGGCACTCACGGGTGTTGGGGCGTCCGTTGCTGGACAGGAGGTGGGCAGAGGACTTCCCACGCAGTGCAGGCGGCTGTCCCGGCGAGCCCCCAAACCGTGCTACGCCCTGGGCTCATGAGCGGAAACGATGTCCGTGGCCGAGCGCCTCTGTCGCTGGTGGCGCAGGAACCGGACCTCCATTTCTATAGGCAGCGGGCCGAGGAGCGCGGTGGGCCGGTGCTCGTGCTGGGAGCCGCCAACGGGCGGGTGCCCTGGTCGCTGGCCGGGCATGGCTTCGCGGCGGTGGGGGTGGACTCGTCCGAGGTGATGATCCGCTCTGCCGAGGAGCGCCGGGCCGAGGAGTCCGCCGAGGTGTCCAGCCGCGTACAGTTCATCGCCTCGGACATGCGGGCCCTGCGGCTGACGGAGCGCTTCCCGCTGGTGCTGGCGCCGCAGCATGCCATGGGGGTGATGGCGACCCGGGATGACCTGGATGCCTTCCTGGCGACGGTGTGCCATCACCTGGCGCCCGGGGGGACCTTCATCTACGACGTGCTCAACCCGCCGCGCGAGGCGATCATCCGCGACGACGATGATCCGCGCTCGCCGCTGGAGCCGCGCCGGCCGTTGTTCGCCCGGCACTTGCGTGAGCGCAAGGCGCCTGGGGGGACGTCGCCCATCCGCCGGCTGAAGCTGCGCCATTTTGCCCCGGAGGAGCTGGATGAGGCGCTGGCGACCTGTAGGCTGACCCTGCACGAGCGCTACGGGCGCTTCGATGGCAAGCCGTTCGACCTGCAGGACTCGAGGCAGATCGGCGTCGCGACGCTGTGAGTGGGCCTCAGCGGTCGAACCGGTAGCCCAGCCCGCGGACCGTCAGGAAGTGGCGCGGATCCTCCGGGTCTGCTTCGAACTTGAGCCGCAGCTGGCGCACGAAGTTGTCCACCGTGCGCGCGCTGCCCTCGTAGTCGAAGCCCCAGGCGCCTGACAGCAGCTCCTCGCGCGTGAAGGTGCGCCCCGGGTGCGCCAGGAAGTGCGCCAGCAGCTTGAACTCCTGCGCCGTCAGCTCCACCGGCTTGCCGGCCCGCGACACCGTCCGCGCCACCAGCTCCACCTCCACGTCCCCAAAAGTCACCGGCGGCGTGCCCGCGGGGGGATGGCGCCGGCGCAGCACCGCCTTGATGCGCGCCAGCAGCTCCTGCAAGCCGAACGGCTTCACCACGTAGTCGTCCGCCCCCAGGTTCAATCCCAGGATCTTGTCCGTCTCCAACCCCTTCGCGGACAGCATCACCACGGGCGTGTCCCGCCCTCGCCGACGCAGCTCCTTGAGCAGCTCGTAGCCGTTGAGCTCCGGCAGCATGATGTCCAGCACCAACAGGTCCGGCGCCTCGTCCAGCGCCTTCGCCAGTCCCGTGCGCCCATCTTGCGCCTGCAGCACCTCGTAGCCCTCGATGCGCAAGTTCATGGACAGCCCCGTGAGGATGGACAGATCGTCCTCCACCACCAGGATGCGCTGCGCCTTCTCGCTCTCGCTCATGCCTTGTCCACCGGAAGCTGGATCGTGAAGCGACTGCCCTTGCCCACCTCGCTCTGGAGCAGGATGCGCCCGCCGTGCGCCTCGATGATGCGCTTGGCGATCGCCAGCCCCAGGCCGCTTCCCTCCGTCTTGCGCGTCAGCAGGTTGTCCACCCGGTAGAAGCGCTCGAAGATGCGCTTGCGCTCCCTGGGCGCGATCCCCATGCCGTTGTCCTCCACGGACAAGTCCACCCACTTGCCGTCCACGTGGGCCGTGAGCGAAATGCGCTTGTCCTGCCCGCTGTACTTGTAGGCGTTCTGCAGCAGGTTGAGGAGCGCTCCTTCCACCGCATGCCGGTCCACCTCCACCCGAGGCAGGTCCGCTGGCACCTCCACCTTCAGCTCCACGCCGCCGTCCAGCCGCTGCGCTCGGAAGGCCGCCACCGTTGCCTCGACCAGCTGTGCCACCTCCAGGTGCTCGCGGTGGTACTCCTTGCGCCCGCTCTCGATGCGCGCCCAGTCCAGCACCCGCTCGATCAGCGTGGACAGCCGCTCCGTCTCCCGCGTGAGCAGCTGCAGCACCTCCTGCGTCTGCGCGGGATCCTTCAGCCGCCCCAGGGCCAGCGTCTCGATGAACATGCGGATGGAGGTGAGCGGTGTGCGCAGCTCATGGCTCACCAAGGAGACGAAGTCCGTCTTCAGCCGCGACAGCTTCGCCTCCCGGTAGAGCACGCGCCCCGTGTACACCACGCCGAACGTCAGCGTCAGGTAGAACAGCCCCAGCAGCACCGCGTACACCGCCCGGTTGCGCGTGGAGGCGCGCGCCACCGGATCCTCGCCCGTGGGCAGCACCACCAGCCGGAAGTTCTGCAGCGGAGGCGACAGCACGAGCTCGGCGAGCACCTGCGGCCCCAGCGCGTTGGCCCGGGCCTGCACCACCTCCGACATGAGCCGATTCACCAGCCCCTCGCCGGCCTCGCGCGGCACTGGCAGCAGGGAGAAGCGCACCGGCTCCGGGGATGCCAGATAGCGCTCGGCCAGCCCCTCCAGCAGCGCCTCCACTGTCGCGTCAGAGAGCTGGGCGCCGCGCACCGCGTCTCCCGTGCGCTCGGTGGCGATGAGCTTCGGATGCCCTCCCACCGGAAGGGAGAACACGGTGCGCTCGGCGGGCAGGTTGGCCAGCTCCGGCAACAGCGCGGTGAGCGCCGCCGAGAGCGCCGCGTCCGAGGACTCCACCTTGTCCCCGCGCACCTGGAAGGGCACCTCGGACAGCACCTGGCCCTTCACGGTGATGAGCGCCAACGCACCGTCCCGCTCCACGAACCGCGTCTGCCGCAGCGCCCGGGGCAGCTCCTCCGCCAGCGCCTCCAGCGTCCCGTGCCAGGCCGCCTCCAGCCGCTTCTCCACCGCCGCGCGCTCGTTGATGATCGCCACCACCCCGAAGCCGGACAGCCCCGCCGAGGGCAGCACGACCAGCAGAATGAGCAGCGCGAACGTGCGCCGGAAGCTCAGGACAATCGGGGTAGAGGCGCGAGACACGTCCCTCTTCCTTTACTCCCGTCCACCTGTGTGCGCTCGTGTCGTTTCAGCCACCTGGGAACCCCAGGCTGTCCAGGGGCTTACACGGGATGTAGGGAAACATTCGACTTTCCGTGTCGATCGGTGGCAGCATGGCGCGGTTGATCAGGGAGGAGGCAGCCGGGCCGGATGCCTCCTTAGATGTATGCGCGCCACAAGCCGGGACATCCAGGGCCGGGATGTGAATGGCAAGGTTGCGCCCAGGAGGAGACTCCCATGAAGAAGCAGGTGCTGGCCGCAGTGCTGGTAGCAGCCCTAGGGCTTACCGGCTGTGAGCAGAAGCCGTCCGCGACGTATACGCCGTACTCGGGCTCGCTTGCGCTGAGTCGCGATGATGCGTTCCTGTACGCGGTGGACACGGACAACGGCATCGTCGCCGTCGTGGACACCGGCACCCGCGCCAAGGTGGCCGAGATCAAAGTCGGCCTCCTGCCCGAGCGCATCACGGTGGGGCCGGATGACACCGTCTATGTCTCCAACACCGGCAACCGCAGCGTCTCCGTCATCCGCCGCGGCGAGTGGACCGAGGCGGCCCGCCTGGACGTGGGCGTGGAGCCCGTGGGCCTGGGGCTGTCCGGGGATGGCAAGACGCTCTACGTGGTGAACACCGCCATGCTGGACTCCACCGAGCAGGGCTCGCTGATGGCGTTCGACACGAGCACGCTCAAGCGGCTGTGGGAGCTGCCGGTCGGGGATGAGCCGCGCGGGCTGGCCGTGCTGGAGAACGACAAGGCGCTCATCACCCTGCACCGCCAGGGGGACGTGGTCCAGGTGGATCTCTCGGACCGCGACGAGCCGAAGGTCTCCTCGGCGGGCACGGATGTCTACGAGCGCGCCAACGCCTCGAAGCTCCGCGAGCAGAAGGACTCCCCTGTGTTCGATGACGGCTTCCGAGGGACGCTCTCGTTCCGCCCGCGCGGCATGGATGAGATCGTCGTGATGCCGGACGGCAGCCGCGCCTTCGCGACGACGCGGTGGGCGCGCGAGGATCCCGTCGTATCGCCGGGGCCGGACGGCCGGCCGTCGCCGACGCCGCCGCCGGGTGGTGGCGGGGGGCTCTATGGGGGTGGCGGACCGTGCGGATCGGGCGCCATTGCCTCTCCGGGTGTCATCACCTTCGACGTGGACACGAGCACGCCGGTGCCCGTGGTGGATGATCTCAACGGCGGGTGCGGCGGCGAGGACGACAAGGACTTCCCGCCCAGCACGATCGTCAGCCCCGATCCCACGCACCCCATCCAGGGCCCCATCGCCACCGCGGTGGACCCCACGGGCGCGTGGCTCTTCGTGGTGAACAAGGAGACGAACAACGTCGCGGTGATGCCCACCAACCGCCGCTCCGGGCAGGACATGGAGTTCCGGTTCCCGTCCACCTCCGTGCGCCAGCTGGTGCGCGTGGGCGCCGGCCCCACCGGCATCGCCCTCTCGCGCGACGGACGCAAGGCCTACGTGTACAACTCCTTCGACCACACCCTGACGACGCTGGTGGGGGATGGCTCGTCCACCGCGCTCAACATCCGCGAGGAGGGGCCGCGCATCAAGCTGGCCGAGGACACGCTCTCTCCAGAGGCGGCCATGGGCCGCAAGCTGTTCTTCTCCGCCATTGACTCGCGCATGACGGCCAACCAGGTGGGCGCCGCCTGCGCCACCTGCCACCCTGGTGGGCGCGATGACGGCCACACGTGGGGCTTCCCGGATGGGCCTCGCCAGACGCCGACGCTCGCCGGCCGCATGATCACCGAGACGGGGCCCTTCCACTGGAGCGGCGAGTTCCCCTCGCTGCGGGACTTCCTGGATGTGACGGTGCGCCAGCGCATGGGTGGCGGAGTGGTGGACGCGCAGATGGCGGGGCAGCTGGCCGCCTTCATCGACGCCATGCCCGTGCCGGACAACCCCTACAAGCGTGAGGCGATGACGGAGGCGCAGAGCCGGGGCTCCCAGGCGTTCCTCAAGGCCGAGTGCAGCGAGTGCCACGCGGGTGAGGCGCTCACCAACAACAAGCAGGCCAACGTGGGCACCTTCGTCGTCAGTGGCTCCAACCCGGACAACGACTTCGTGCGCCAGCGCGGCCTCAACACCCCGTCGCTGCTGGGGCTGGCCCGCAGCGCGCCTTACCTGCACGACGGCAGCGCGATGACCCTCAAGGAGCGCCTGCTCCAGACGCGCTTCACCGATCTGCACGGCAAGACGTCCAGGCTGAGCGACGCCGAGCTCGACGATCTCGTCGAGTTCCTGCGCGTGCTGTAGCCGGGTTCTGGCAGAGGAGGGCGCCGCGGGGCATCCTGCGCCCTCCCTGTGCGGCTGCACCGGGTAACCGGTGCGCCGCGCCTGCCAGGAGCGTGACATGACTTCGGAGAAGGAAGCCCCTCGGAAACCGGTGCTCTTCCGCGCCGCGGACCATGCGAAGGTGAAGGAAGAGACTCAGTCCCACCCGCTCAACCCCCACTCCTTGATCCGGGGCATCTCCCTGAGCGCGCAGGTGGGGCTGCAGCGCCTGGGCTTCCATCTGCTCCGGATTGCTCCTGGCAAGGAGTCCTTCATCTACCACTCGCACCAGCTCGAGGAGGAGTTCCTCTACATCCTCTCGGGGCGGGGCATTGCCGAGCTGGGGGAAGAGAGCGTCGAGGTTGGCCCTGGAGACTTCATGGGCTTTCCCACGCCGTCCGTGGCCCACCACATGCGCAACCCCTTCCAGGAAGATCTCGTCTACATCTCCGGAGGCGAGCGCCGGGAGATGGAGGTGGCGGACTTCCCGCGCATCGGCAAGCTCCTGGTGCGGGTCGGCTCGCAGGTGACCATTTACGACAAGGTCGAGGGGAAGACGATCTCGTTCGAGTAGGCGTCCGCCTCAGGGCGGGCCCGGGGGCGCGCCAGTCTCCGGGGGTGGGCCTGCATCTCCCGGAGTGCTCGGTGGAGCACCGGTGGCCAGCGAGCGGACCGCCTCCACCGAGGAGGTGTTGGTGCCCAGGAGGGCTGTGCGCATCACGTCCACGGCGCGCTCCGGCCCTCCGCCCAGCCAGGTGACGACGAGGACGCACGGCGTGTCATCGTCCCACGCCACCACCTGCAGCATGCCCGGGATGGGGACACGGCGAGCGGCGGCACGGCCCAGCGCGGGCACCTCCACGCCGCCGGCGTTGAGGGTGGGCGCGAGCAGCTCGCGCACGTCCGCAGAGGGATCGCGCGGCTCGCAGTTGTAGGAGAGCGACACCGTGGTACCCGGCTCCGCCGCCGAGCGGAAGGTGCAGAGCGGGCCGCAGGTGGCGCAGGCCCGGTCCTCCTTCACGGCGAAGCCCGGCAGCACGAGCTCGCGCAGATCGGCGGCGAGCAGCGCCTCGCAGCTGACACCCGTGGCGGCTCCGGGAGGTGGCGGCACGCCCGCGTCTCCGGGAGCTCCGGGCCCGCTTGCCCGGCATGCACCGAGCACCAGTGCCAGCACCAGTCCCACGCCCCGTCCAGCCCTCATCCCGTCTCGCTCCTCCTCCGGCACGCCGGAGACGGCGCGGATGGTAGACCGGCTTCGTTCCCTGGCAAGGGGTGGTCTACACTGTACCGGGTTTCTCCCCATGCGCGCCTTCCTCCTCCCCTCGTTGCTCGTCATCGGCCTGGCTGTCCCGGCCCTGGCACAGGCTCCCTCGGAGTCGCCAGCGTCCAACCCCGCGCCCGATGAGTCCTGGCTCACCTACCCTGGCCCGGAAGCCCCCGCGCCTCCGCCGGAGGCCCTGCCGCCCCCGCTGCCCTCCCGAGCCTCGGGTCGGAGCACCCAGCTCCGGACTCCGGTCGAGCCTCCCAAGCCCAACAAGGTGAGCCTCTTCGGCGGCCGAGTCCTCGAGCCGGGCCAGCTGGGGGCGGGGCTCATGCTCGGCTTCCCGCTCGCCTCCGCGCGCGTCTCCGCGGGGGTGCTGCCCCGCGTGGATCTCGGGGTAGGCGTGGACAGCCTGTACGGCATCATGAACGAGGTGCGTGCCTATGCGCGCTACGGGTTCCTGCAGGGCGAGGAGGGGAGCCTGGCCCTCTCGTTGGAGGGGGGGCATGCCTTCTTCCTCAACGCGCCGAGCCAGGAGGAGTTCGGGGCGCGCTACTTCACGGGCCGTCGCAACTGGAACGTGGCGCCGGGGCTGATCGGCTCCATGTTGCTGGGGCTGAGGACGCGCGGCTTCCTGGAGCTGCGCTACCTCTTCGCCTTCGACACCCAGCCCTTCCAGAGCACCCCGCTCGGCGGGCGGCCGGAGGGCGTGCAGGTGTCCGGCAACTTCGTCTTCCGCGCGGGGCTCGAGGTGCCCTTCTCCGAGCGGACCTCCTACGTCGTCATGGTCGGGGCCAACGTCCAGGGCCGTGAAGAGGACGCCTCCTTCATGCCGGCGGTAGGGGTCGGCGTGGTGACGGGTTTCTGAGGAGGCTTCCCATGCGCAGCAGCGTCATCGGCTCCGGTTCTTTTGGTACGGCTCTCGCCAACTCCCTGGCCGTCAACTGCGAGGAGGTGCGCCTGTGGGGGAGGGATGCGGCGCTCGTGGAGGCCATCAACACCCGCCACGAGAACGCCACCTACCTGCCGGGCATCGCGCTGTCACCGCGGGTGCGTGCCACGCTGAGCCTGGAGGAGGCGCTCGCGGGCTCGGAGCTGGTGGTGCTGGCCACGCCCAGCCACGCCACGCGGGACATCGTCTCCAAGGCCCTGCCGTCCCTGCCACGCCACGTGCCCCTCATCACTGTGGCCAAAGGCATCGAGAACGAGTCTCTGCTGACGATGACGCAGCTGCTGGAGGACTGTCTTCCGGAGGAGTTCCACCCCTACATCGCCGTGCTCTCGGGGCCCAGCTTCGCCCGGGAGCTGGCGCAGCGCAGCCCCACGGTGGTGACCATCGCCTCGCACTGGGAGAAGGTGGCGGCGCGGTGCCAGAAGGTGCTGCAGACGGAGACGTTCCGCTCGTACACCTCGAATGACGTGGTGGGCGTGCAGTACGGTGGCGCGCTGAAGAACGTGATCGCCATCGCGGCGGGCATCGCGGACGGGATGGGCATGGGGCACAACGCGCGCGCGGCCATCATCACCCGCGGGCTGGCGGAGATCACCCGCCTGGCGGTGCGCAAGGGTGGCAACCCGCTGACGCTCTCGGGGCTGTCGGGAATGGGAGATCTGGTGCTCACGTGCACGGGTGAGCTGAGCCGCAACCGGCGGGTGGGCATGGAGCTGGGCAAGGGCCGGCAGCTGGCGGACATCCTGGCGGAGATGAAGCAGGTGGCCGAAGGGGTGAAGACGGCGAAGAGCGCCAATGATCTGGCGGTGAAGACGGGCGTGGAGCTGCCCATCTGCCAGCAGGTGTACGCGATTGCCTACGAGGGCAAGAGTGCCAAGAACGCAGTGGTGGAGCTGATGACGCGCCAGCCGAAGTCCGAGCTGAGCGGCGCCTGACCTCTCATGGCCTTGTTTCCTCCCCCCCTCTCTGGGCCCGTTGCTCCCACCTGGACGTTCTCCGCGATGGCGCTCGCGGAGAGCTCACCCATCGCCATCATCGAGTGGGATCCGGACCTGCGCGTTCGCTACTGGAACCCCCGGGCGGAGGAGATCTTCGGCTGGAAGGAGGAGGAGGTGCTCGGGGGGTACCCCGCGGCGGAGGGGCGGCCCTTCATCTACGAGGAGGACGCCACCCTCGCCTGGGCCTCGGTCAATCGGCTGAAGACGGGGCAGGAGCGCTGGAACCGGGTCCGCAGCCGGAACTACCGGCGGGACGGCACGGTCATCCACTGCGAGTGGTACAGCTACACGCTCCGGGATGCCTCGGGGCAGCTGCGCTGCATCCTCTCGCAGATCGTGGACGTGACGGAGCGGGATCAGACGCTCGTGCGGCTGGAGGAGAGCGAGCGCCGCTTCAAGGCCACCTTCGAGATGGCCGCCGTGGGCCTGGCACTCGTGAGCGTGGACGGCCACATCCTGAGCGTCAACACGCGGCTGGCCGAGATCCTGGGCTACACGCCCGACGAGCTCAGCCAGCTCCACTTCAGTGACGTCACCCACTCGGAGGATGTGGAGCCGGATCTGGATCTATCGCGGAGGATGCTGGATGGCGTGCTGCCCATGTACGCGCTCGAGAAGCGCTACATCTGCAAGTCTGGCGAGAGCGTGTACTGCAACCTCACCGTGTCGCTGGTGCGCAAGCGGGACGGCACGCCGGACTACTTCATCGGCGTCGTCGAGGACATCTCCCGGCGGCATCGCGCGGAGCTGGAGCGGGACGCGCTGCTGGCGCGTGAGCACATGGCCCGCACCGAGGCGGAGGATCTGGTCCGCAGCCGCTCCGCCGAGCTGGAGGCCACGCGCAGCGCGCTGGTGCAGGCCGAGCGGCTGGCCACGGCGGGTCAGCTGGCGGCGGGCGTCGGCCACGAGATCAACAACCCCCTGGCCTATGTGCTGGCGAACGTGACGTACGCGCTGGAGGAGCTGTCACGGCTCCAGATGCCCACGCCAGACGTGGACATGGAGGAGGTCAAGAAGGCGCTGCTGCAGGCCCAGCTCGGGGCCATCCGCATCCGCGACATCGTCCGGGATCTGCGCATCTTCGCCCGTGGCGATCCCGAGGCGGTCGGGCCGGTGGACGTGCAGGCGGCGCTGGAGTTCTCCATCTCCATGGCGACCCATGAGCTCCGCCAGCGAGCCCGGCTCGTCCGGAAGTACGAGCCTGTGTCCCTCGTCCAGGGCAACGAGTCCCGGCTCGGGCAGGTCTTCCTCAACCTCTTGATCAACGCCGCGCAAGCCATCCCCGAGGGGATGGCAGCGGACGACCATCAGGTGACGGTTACCACCCGCGCGGGAGCGAAGGGGTGGGTCGTCGTCGAGGTGAGTGACACGGGCAAGGGGATCAACCCGGAGCACCTGCCGCACATCTTCGAGCCGTTCTTCACCACCAAGCCGGTGGGTGTGGGCACGGGGCTGGGGCTGTCGGTGTGCCACGGCATCGTCACGGGGCTGGGAGGGCAGCTTCAGGTCGAGAGCCAGCCTGGCAGAGGCACCACGTTCCGGGTGCTGTTGCCCGTAGGGGGCCAGCCCGCGCTGCCGGCCCCTCCGCCGCAGGCCGTGGCACCGCAGGCCGTGGCTCCGCCGCAGGCCTTGTCCTCTCGCCGCGTGCTCGTGATCGATGACGATCCCGAGGTCAGCCTGGCGCTCGCGCGCATCATCGGCGCGCCGCATGTGGTGCAGCTGGCGGAGACGGCGCGGGATGCCAAGGAGCGGCTGCTGACCCGGCGCGAGGACTACGACGTCATCTTCTGCGACCTGATGATGCCCGACATCACCGGGATGGATCTGCACGACGCCATCGCGGCGCAGCGGCCGGAGATCCTCGGGCGCCTGGTCTTCATGTCCGCCGGGGCTTTCACCCCGCGCGCCGCCAGCTTCCTGGAGCGGCACTCGGCCCGGCGCATCGAGAAGCCCTTCGATCCGGTGCGGGTCCGCGCGTTCCTCTAGTAGCGCTTGTCCTTCTTCTCAGGCCCGGCGCCACGCATGCGCCACATCATCATCTGGTTGGAGCTCATGTAGGAGTTGACCATGCCCTCCTGCTGCATCTGCTCCAGGAGCTTCACCGTCTTGAGGCGATCCAGCCCGACGGCCCGAGCAATCATGTCACCGGGCAGGCCGCTGAGGTTCCTGCGCAGCTCGTTGACGATGGCCCGCTTGAACTGATTCTTCGTCAGGCCATCCATGTCCTGGCTCTTCCAGGCCTGGAAGATGCCGCCCACCAACAGCAGGAGCGTGAGGCCCGCCAGCGCCGGATAGACGATGTGGCTGTTCTGCTCCAGCATGTCGAAGTACTTCGGCGCCATCGACGAGGCGGGCTTCACGTACTTAGGCGTGTCGTCCTGCCCGGGCATGCCCTCGGGGAGGCCGTCGATCTGCAGCAGGTGAAGGAGGAGGCTGAGGAGCAGCGTGAGCACGGTGGGGCCAATCTAGCAAAAGCCTGGGGTGCTCCCGCAACCCTCTCAGGAGCGAGGAGTCTCCTGGAGACACTCAGGTGCGGTAGCCTGCCACCCGCGCATGCCCCTCGTCAGCCTGCTCAGCGACTTCGGTGTCACCGATACCTATGTGGGGCAGATGAAGGCGGCCATCCTGGGCGTGGCTCCCTCTGCGACTCTGGTGGATTTGACGCACGGCGTCCCTGCCCAGGATGTGCGCGCGGGGGCCTTCCTGCTCTGGACGGCGGTGGAGGCCTTCCCGAGGGGCTCCCTGCACCTGGCCATCGTGGACCCCGGCGTGGGCTCCAGCCGGCGCGCGGTGGCGGTGCGCTCCCGGCGGGGCGATCTCCTGATAGGCCCGGACAATGGGGTGTTGCTCCCAGCGCTCGAGCAGCTCGGAGGGCTGGCGGCCGCCGTCGAGCTCACCGAGCCGGCGTACTGGGGCTCGCTGCGCTCCCGTACCTTCCATGGGAGGGATCTCTTCGCGCCGGTGGTGGGGCACCTTGCCGCGGGCGTGCCGCTCGAGCGGGTGGGCCAGCCCTTAGAGCAGCTGGATGCGCCCTTCAGGCTTCCACCCCCCACGGAGGAGGGCGGGCTCTTGGTGGGCGAGGTGCTCCACGTGGATACCTACGGCAACCTCGTCACCAACCTCCCCAGCTCGCAGCTGCCCGCGCGTTTCCGGGTGCGGGTGGGGCTCACGGTGGTGGAGGGGGCGCCCCACCCGCATTACCAGGCGGTGGCCCCTGGCGAGCTGCTCGCGCTGGTGGGCAGCTCGGGGCTGCTGGAGATCTCCGCCCGTGATGGCAGCGCGGCCTCCGTGCTCGGGGCCGAGCGCGGGGAGCGCGTGCACATCGCCCCCGAGTGAGGCGCGGACCTACTGAATCAGATCCGCCTGCTTGACGTACGTGCATGGAGTGGCCGATGACATCGATCTTCCCCGCGCACGAGCGCGACAGGGCCTGGTTGATCGCGTCCTTCACCGGGACGAGCTCCGAGCCGTCATGATCGTTGCAGGCTGCGCACGTCTTGGAGCCCCAGCTTGGCCGGGAGATCTCCGCTGCGCCTACAAGGCGCCGAGGGCCTCGGAGGCGCCCTCGGCGAACAGGGTGGTGTCGGCCTTGGTGAGCAGGGCCGCGAGGCCCTCGCGCTTCTCCGCGCTGATGGCCACACCGCCGCGCGAGCGCAGCAGTGACTCCACGTCCTCGGTCGACATCATGTCCGCCTTGTTCCACACCATGAGGCGCGGCTTCTCCATCAGCCCCAGTGAGCCGAGGATGCCCTCCACCGCCTCCACCTGTTCGTCACGGGCCACGTCCGCCGCGTCCACCACGTGCAGCAGCAGGCTGGCGTCATACAGCTCCTCGAGCGTGGCGCGGAACGCGGCCACCAGATCCTTGGGCAGATCCCGGATGAAGCCCACCGTGTCGGTGATGATGACCTCACGCTCCCGTGGGAAGCGCAGGCGGCGGCTGGTGGGATCCAGCGTGGCGAAGAGCTTGTTCTCCGCCAGGACCTGCGCATTGGTGATGGCGTTGAGCAGCGTGGACTTGCCCGCGTTCGTGTAGCCCACGATGGAGATGACGGGCAGCTCGCGTCGGTTGCGCTGGGCCCGCCGCACGCTGCGCTCCCGCGAGATGGCGTCGATGCGCTTCTCCAGGTGGGTAATGCGCTCGCGCACCCGGCGGCGATCGATCTCAAGCTTCGTCTCACCGGGGCCGCGCCCGCCGATGCCACCCGCGAGCCGGCTGAGCGAGTCGTCGCTCTGCACCAGCCGCGGCAGCCGGTACTTCAGCTGCGCCAGCTCCACCTGCAGCTTGCCCTCCGAGCTCTGCGCACGCTGCGCGAAGATGTCGAGGATGAGCTGCGTGCGGTCCAGCACCTTCAGGCTGGTGGCCTCGGAGATGTGCCGACCCTGCGAGGGCGTCAGATCCTTGTCGAAGATGAGCAGGTCCACCATGGACTGCATGGAGCGCAGGTTCAGGTCCTCCAGCTTGCCGCGGCCGATGAGGTAGCGCGGGTCCGGGTCGCGGCGCACCTGGAGCACGCTGTCAAGCACCTCCACGCCCGCCGTGCGCGCCAGCTCCTTCAGCTCCGCCAGGCTCGCCTCGGCCCGGCCGCGGTTTCCATCCAGACACACCGCCACCAGGATGGCTCTCTCCCGCCCGCCCACCGCGCGCGCGGCCGCCTTCCGGTTGAGCTCCTCCTCCAATGCCTCCAGCGTGTCCACCAGATCCGGCTGGTCCGCGTGGACGCCGGGCAGCGTGGAGACGCGCCAGAACTCGTTCGCGCCGTTCTCCGGCACCAGGTGCGCGTAGTGCAGCACTCCGGGCAGACCCTCACGGCCCACGCCCACCGCCGCCACCAGGTCCAGGCGCAGCAGCGCGAGGTCCGTCAGGTCGTCCTTCGTCAGTGGCTCGCTCTTGAGGTGCGTGTGCACCAGCCGCAGGCCACGCAGACGCACCTGGCCCGCACGGGCCCGGCCGATGTCCGGCAGCTCAAGCTTGTGGGCATTGCCCACCACCACGTACTCGATCTCACCCTTGCGGTTGATGAGGACGCCGACCTGGCGGTTCGTCTCGCTCGACAGCTCGGTGAGGTGACGGGCGAGCTCTGGAGAGACGATCTCGTGGGGCGCCACGCGGCGGCGGTAGGTGTTGCGCAGGCGGTGCTGCTCGCTCGGCTTGAGGCCCAGGGTGTTGCCGTAGATTTCCTTCAAATCTTCTGTCTCCTCCCCCTCACTCTAAGGGCTCGCCGGTCCGGATTCACGGCTCCGGAGCCAAAAAGGGGGACAGGTGTGAACACACGCGCGGCGCGCTGGCTTCCAGCCTAATCTCCGGCCCGTGAGCACTTCGGGACGAGAGGCCGTACGCGCCGCCCGGCGCGTGGTGGTGAAGATTGGGACGAACGCGCTGACCAACGCCACCGGACGCTTCAACCGCGCCCACTTCGAGGCGCTGAGCGAGGATCTGCTCTGGGCTGCTCAAGGCCGCGAGCTGGTGGTGGTATCCAGCGGCGCCATTGCCCTGGGTGTGGAGCGGCTGGGGCTGCCCGCACGCCCCAAGGATATTCCCGGCAAGCAGGCCTGCGCAGCGGTAGGCCAGAGCCGCCTGATGCAGGCGTACGAGGATGCCTTCGGCAGGGCGGACAAGCGCGTGGCGCAGCTCCTCCTCACCCACGAGGACGTGCAGGACCGGCGGCGCTACCTCAACGTGAAGCACGTCCTGGAGAAGCTGCTCGAGGCGGGCGTGGTGCCCGTCATCAACGAGAACGACACCGTCTCCGTGGACGAGCTGAAGTTCGGCGACAACGACACCCTGGCGAGCCTGGTGACAGGCGTCGTCGAGGCCGACGTGCTCGTGGTGCTGTCCGATGTGGAGGGGCTCTTCACGGCCGACCCGCGCAAGGATCCCCAGGCGAAGCTGCTGGAGCAGGTGGACGCGGTGACGCCGGAGCTGCTCGCCCTGGCTGGCGGCAGTGGCAGCACCGTGGGCACCGGAGGCATGTCCACCAAGGTCCGCGCCGCCGCCCGCGTGGCCGAGCGCGGCATCCGCTGCGTCATCACCTCCGGGGCCGTGCCCGGCCGGCTACGAGCGGTGCTCCAGGGGCAGCCCATGGGGACACTCTTCGAGGCCGCCGAGAACCGCCGCAGCGCCCGCATGGCCTGGATCGCCCATGCCCTGCGGCCCAAGGGCCGCCTCGTCGTGGACGCGGGGGCGCGCGAGGCCATTGTCGGCAGCAAGCGCAGCCTGCTGCCCTCGGGCGTGAAGCAGGTGGAGGGAGACTTCGGCCGAGGCGATCCGGTGGACCTGGTGGACGAGCAGGGCACCATCTTCGCCCGCGGGCTCAGCGCCTATGAGGAGAGTGAGCTGCGCCGCATCGCCGGCCGCAAGAGCTCCGACATCGAGTCCATCCTCGGCTACCGGTACATTGACGAGGCCGTGCACCGTGACGATCTGGCGGTGCTCTAGGCCTCTGACGTGACAGATTGACGGGGGGCAGGGGAGCGCACGTACGCCCGCATGAATCCCAGGAGTGGGATCAGCCGTCCCAGCAGTGGGACGTCAAATGGGTCGGGGACCGCCACCGGTGGCGGTGTCGTCTGCCAGGTCCATGAGCGCCCGGAACTCGGGAGAGTCCACTCGCATCAGCAGCAGGGAGACCTCGAGCTCGCCGGGAGCCTTGCCCAGCTGCAGCTTGCGTTGCTGGCCGTGAAGCAGCGCCAGCTCCGAGTGACCGCGGAGCTCCGGCAGCGCCAGCTCCAGAGAGAGATGGTACATGTCTCCCTCGAGAATCGGCGTGAGCACCAGCTGGTAGTCCGGCTGGGTGGCGCCCGGCTTGCGGCGCTCGGCCCGGAGCGTTCGCCCCGTCTCACCCAGCAGCTTGGGCTGGGCTACCAGCCGCCCCTCGCGCCGCACCTCCAGCGCGAAGTAGAGCGGCTCGGCCTGCGCCGTGGCTGGGACGAGGGAAGTGGTGAGGCCCACCAACGCCAGCCCGACGAGCACACTTCTGAGAAGGGAGGTGCGGTTCACGGTGAGTCCTCGTCAAAGCAACCTTCGCGCCAATGCCGGCCCTGGGTGTAAGGAATAACCCAGACGCGGCCGGAGAGCGAGTCCCCCTTGCCCCACCACTGTCTGCTTGCTGGCTGTAGGCAAGTCGCCCACTTGGATTTACCTGCTTGCGTGTTCAGTCAGGTGTGGATATCCGATCCAGACCCACCTGCCTTGCACCCGCCGTCCAACCGACCGATGCCCATGCCCGCCTTGACCCCGCGTACCCGGATTCGCCATCGTCGCCGGCCTCCCGACATGGAACGCACGGAACGCCTCCTGGATCTGGTTGCCCTGCTGCTTGACGCGCGCGAGCCCATCTCGTGGGCCGAGCTGCGTGAGCACTTCCCCGCTGACTACGGAGGCATCTCGGACGATGCCGCCGAGCGCAAGTTCGAGCGCGACAAGGCGGAGCTGCTCGAGCTGGGCCTGCCGCTCACCTATATCCAGGGCGACGACGACCGGAAGGATGGGTACATCGTCGACCGCAGCGCGTACTACCTGCCCGAGGCGAACCTCACCAAGGAGGAGCTCGCCGTGCTGTATGCCGCGGGCAGCGCCGCGCTCGCCTCGGGGGCCTTCCCCGGGCGCGACGATCTGGCGCACGCGCTGCGCAAGATTGGCTTCTTCGCCGGGGACGCGCTGCCCTCGCCGCGCGTGCGCATGGAGGTGGGCTCCGCGCAGAGCGATCCCGAGCTCTCCGCCCGCCTGGAGCAGCTCTGGGAGGCCTGCGCCTCGCACAAGTGGGTGCAGATCTCCTATGGCTCGCCCAAGCGCGCCGAGGTGACGGACCGCAAGGTGGATCCGTACGGCCTGGCGCTGCGGCGCGGCGTCTGGACGGTCGTGGGCTACTGCCACCTGCGCCAGGGCCTGCGCACCTTCCATGTGCACCGCATCCGCGAGCTGAAGATGAACACCGCCCGGCCGCGCACGCCGGACTTCGAGGTGCCTGCCGGCTTCTCGCTGGACGCGTATGTGGCCTACTACCCGTGGCAGCACCGCTTCCACGAGCCCATGGAAGTCACGCTGCTGTTGCGCGGAGACGCCGCCCCGCGCGCCGCGAGCCTCTTCCCCGGCGCCACGGTCGAGCCGGCCGAGGATCGCGTCCGGGCCCGGCTGAGCGTGACGTACCTGGAGGGGCTGCTGCGCTTCTGCCTGGCGCTCGGGCCCGACTGCCGCGTGGAGTCTCCCGAGCCCGCCGTCACCCGCGTGCGTGAGATGGCCTCGCGCATCCTCGAGCGCCACGCCGCCACCGAAGAGAGGAAGGTGAGCGCATGAGCACTGTCCACGAGCGGCTTCGCCGCCTGCTGTTCCTCGTGCCCTACGTCTCCAAGCACCCCGGCGTGACGGTGGATGATCTGTCCAAGGCCCTCAACGTCAAGCGCGAGGACCTGCTGGAGGAACTGGACCTGCTCACCTGCGTGGGCCGGCCGCCCTTCAATCCGGACGACTATGTGGACATCTACGTGGACAATGATCGCGTCTACGTGGACCTGGACCAGCGCCTGTCCCGCCCGCCGCGCCTGACGGCCGGGGAGGCCGCGGGCCTGGCCGCCGCCGCGGAGCTCTTGCGCCCGGCCGCCGGGGATGCGCTCCAGAGCGCCGTGCAGAAGCTGGAGAAGATCCTCCCTGTCGGCGCGCGCGAGCGGTACCGGGAGATGTACCGGAAGATCGATGCCTCCTCGGAAGCTCCGCAGTCGCTGGGGCCGCTCACCCGCGCCATCCTCGAGCGCCGCGAGGTGATGTTCGACTACGCCAGCCCGGGCCGTCCCTCTGAGCCGCGGCGGGTGCGTCCCTATGAGCTGCTCAGCCACCGCGGGCAGTGGTACCTCCAGGGCTTCTGCCACACCCGGCAGGACGCGCGGCTGTTCCGCCTGGACCGGATGGAGGGCCTGGCCCTCACGGACACCTCCTTCCAGCCACCGGAGAACGCGCGCGCGGCGGTGCCCAACCCGGCCCGGACCGATGCAGGCGTCCGGGTGCGCTTCTCCAAGCTCGTGGCGCCCTATGTCACCGAGCGCTTCGGATCGGACGCTCGGCCGCTGCCCGACGGAGGCGTCGAGGTCCGGGTGGTGAGCGACTCCGAGCGCTGGCTGACGCAGTGGGTCTTGTCGTTTGGAGGCGAGGCCGAGGTGGTAGAACCCGCCTCCGCGCGCGCAGCCGTTGCCCGCGCCGCCCAAGCCTCGTTAGGATTCTAGGGATTCCATGGGCTTCCAGCTGAAGATCGCCGAGGGCAAGGACGCGGGCAAGGAGTTCGAGTTCGATCAGGACTCCGTGCTCATCGGGCGCACGCCTGAGTGCGACGTCGTGCTCTACGACGCCGGGGTGTCGCGCAAGCACTGCCGCATCTTCAATGAGGGCAACGCGATCCTCATTGAGGACATGGGCAGCTCCAATGGCACCAAGGTGAACGGGGCTTCCATTACCCGGAAGCAGGCGCTGGCGGACGGGGATCAGCTGACACTGGGGCCGGTGGTGTTCGTCTTCGGAGCCCTGGCGGAAGAGCTCGGAGAGGAGCCCAGCACCGACGGGGGAGCCGAGCCGGCCGAGCCGGCGACGGATGCCGGCAGCACGCGCATCGTCTCCAAGGACCAGGTGAAGCCGCGCGCGAAGAACAAGGGCGAGGTGCTGAAGCCCGAGGGCGCGGAGGCGGATCCGGAGAACCTGGACAAGATCCAGCGGTCCGCCACCCGGGCTCTGCCCGCGGTCCGCCCGAACCGCCCATCCACGGGCAACGTCCCTCGCACGAGCGGCTCTTCCTCCGCCGTGCCCCGCAGCTCTGGACCCTCCGCCGCCATCGAGCGCGCCGCGCCGTCCTCGCCCGCGCCTCGGCGCATGTCGGGCAGCAGCGGGGCGGTGGAGCGTGCGGCGCCGGGCAAGGCGGCAGGGCTGTCCGCCGCCGAGCGCGCTCGCATCAAGCGCGAGTCTCCGGGCGGCATCGCCCAGCTCAAGCTCTTCTGGCTCCAGGCCAGCGCGCAGGTGCGCCGAGCCATCCTGGCCGGCTGCGGGGTGCTGGTGCTCGGGCTCGTGGCCACGGCGTACTACTACGTGATCAGCCAGGACACGACCGGAGGGCCCGGTCGCGGGCCAGAGCCGATGGAGCTCAGCAACAAGGCCATCCCAGACTCGTTCGGCCTGGGTGAGGGCATTCGTTGGCCAAAGGCGGATCTGAAGAACTTCACCTGGGAGTACGCGGCCGCCACGCGCGCCGTCGTCATCCTGCACTTCCAGGCGCAGGGGATCTCCCAGGGCGAGGTGGTGGTGACGGTGAACGGCGTGGACGTGGGCCAGGTCCCCGCGGACACGCTGGCCAGCCGCGATCGCCCGCTGGAGATGATGATCCCGCCCAACCTGCTCAAGAAGGGCGAGGTCAACCGCATCGTCTTCGACAACACGAAGAACCCGCCCGCCGAGGACGAGTGGCGCATCTGGAACGTGCGAGTGGAGAAGGCGCTGCTGCCGGATCTTCCGCCGAATGAGCTGGTGGCGAAGGCCCGCGAGGCCTACTCGCGCGGCCGGCTGAACTTCGAGCGCATGGATGTGGGCGCGCGCAACCGCTACGAGGCGTGGAAGTCCTTCCGTGAGGCGTGGCTGCTGCTGGAGGCCCACCCCGAGCCCAAGCCGGATCTCTACTTCGAGTCGAGGGACCGGATGAAGGACGCGCAGCAGGAACTGGACAAGACGTGCGCCAAGCTGCTGCTGGAGACCGAGGGCTACTACAACCAGCGCAACTTCAAGAACGCCCGGGACACGCTGGATCACATCCGGGGGTACTTCCCGGAGTATGACCAGCCGTGTGCCACGCACGCCGAGAACAAGCGCGCGGAGTACGGGTTCTAGCCAGGCCGTCGGGCAGTCGACACCGTAGAGCGGCGCGCGGGGCCAGCGGGCCTGACGGCGGGTTGCCGGTCTGCCGGACCATCCGCACCCTACCCTTGCCATGTACGAGCAGGGGGTGGGGACCGAGCAGGCGGGGCTGGCGCGGATCGAAGAGCGATCGGCGCGGACGGAGTCAGGCTCCGAGTCAGGCTCCAACATCAAGGCGGCCCGGGGGAACTGCCCGATTCCCGCGCATGAGGTTGTCTGGAGCCCCACTGTCCCCAACCGGCTGCTGGCGCGCTTCTACCTGCCGCGCAGCCACTCTGTCCTCCAGGGGAACGCCTGCCAGCTGTTGAAGGACGGCGTGGAGGCGTACCCGGCCATGCTGCAGGCGATCCGCGGCGCGCGGCGCTATATCCGCCTCGAGACGTACATGTTCATCACCGACGCGGTGGGCGAGCTGTTCGGCCAGGCGCTGGCCGAGGCCGCCGAGCGCGGTGTCCACGTGAAGGTGCTCTATGACGCGGTGGGCTCGTGGACGAGCCGCCGCAGCTTCTTCGAGTCGCTGCGCCAGCGCGGGGTGGACATCCGCCCCTTCAAGCCCGTCAGCTTGAGCCGCGGGCTGCGCTACCTGCTGCGGCGCGATCACCGGAAGATCCTCGTGGTGGATGGGAAGGTGGCCTTCGTGGGCGGGGTGAACATCTCCGCGCACTGGGCGCCAGTGGGGCAGGGGGCGGGCTGGCGCGACGACGTGCTGCGGATTGAAGGCCCGGCGGTGCACGAGATCGAGCGCCGCTTCCTGGCCACCTGGCGCATGGCCTTCCAGGACGGGCTGGATCGTGTCCGCCACCGGCTGCACCGGCTGGAGCGGATGAGGCGGCCGGCACCGCCCCAGGGCAGCGTGTGTCTCACGGTGCTCTCCAGCCGCCGCAGCATCCACCGGGCCTACCTGCACGCCATTGCCCGCGCGCGGCGCAGCGTGCTGATCGCCGCGGCCTACTTCGTTCCGGATCGGCGCATGGTGGCGGTGCTGCGCGAGGCCGCCCAGCGCGGCGTGGAGGTGAGCCTGCTGCTCAATGGCCGCAGCGATCACCCCTTCCTGGAGCACTGCACGCGCGCCTTCTACGAGAAGCTGCTGGGCGCGGGCGTGCGAATCTTCGAGTGGCAGCGCGGCGTGCTGCACGCGAAGACGGCCGTGGTGGATGGAGTGTGGGGCACCCTGGGCTCGTTCAACCTGGAGCGGCTGAGCCTGGCCTTCAACCACGAGGTGAACGCCGTCTTCGCCGATCCGCAGCTGGGGCGGATGCTGGAGGACTCGTTCCGCAATGACTGCGGCAGCTGCCGCGAGGTGCGCCTGGAGGAGTTCCGTCGCCGGCCCCTCTGGCAGAAGCTCTTCGAGCGCATGGTGTACTTCTTCCGGAAGATCCTCTGAGCGAGTGTTGGGACAGAAAGTCCCAGGATATCAAATACTTGCACGCCTGGGAGGTTCATCGTCCGCCCCTCGACGCGAGCGCAGGAACTCTTTGCATGCCGCCCTGTGCGGGCTTAGAAAACCCGCGAATCGGTACGGGAAGGACGGCGAACGCACATGACGGACAGTTTCGGCACGAAGAGCCAGTTGAAGGTGGGCTCGGCGACGTACGAATTCTACAGCCTGGGCAAGCTGGCCAAGGCGAACGCGGCGGTGAATCGCCTGCCGCTCTCGCTGAAGGTGCTGCTGGAGAACCTGCTGCGTCACGAGGACGGGCGGGTGGTGAAGAAGGAGCACGTGGACAAGATGCTGGCGTGGGATCCGAAGGCCACGCCGGACACGGAGATCTCCTTCCACCCGGCGCGTGTGCTGCTGCAGGACTTCACGGGCGTGCCGGCGGTGGTGGACCTGGCGGCCATGCGTGAGGCGCTGGGGGCCATGGGCGGGGATGCGGCGAAGATCAACCCGCGCAACCCGGCCGACCTCGTCATCGACCACTCGGTGCAGGTGGACACGTTTGCCACCACGGCGGCGATGAAGGAGAACGCCGAGCTGGAGTTCGAGCGGAACCGGGAGCGCTACGCGTTCCTGCGCTGGGGCCAGACGGCGTTCAAGGGCTTCCGGGTGGTGCCGCCGGACATCGGCATCTGCCACCAGGTGAACCTGGAGTACCTGGCGCAGGTGACGTTCCGCAGTGGCAGCGTGGTGTTCCCGGACACGCTGGTGGGCACGGACAGCCACACGACGATGATCAACGGCATCGGCGTGGTGGGCTGGGGCGTGGGTGGCATCGAGGCCGAGGCCGCGCTGCTGGGCCAGCCGATCACCATGCTCATTCCGCAGGTGGTGGGCTTCAAGCTGACGGGCAAGCTGCCGGCGGGCGCCACGGCGACGGACCTGGTGCTCACCGTGACGCAGATGCTTCGCAAGAAGGGCGTGGTGGGCAAGTTCGTCGAGTTCTACGGCAGCGGGCTCAAGAGCCTGTCGCTGCCGGACCGGGCCACCATCGCCAACATGGCGCCCGAGTACGGTGCCACCATCGGCTTCTTCCCGGTGGATGAGGAGAGCCTGGCGTACCTGCGCTTCACCGGGCGTCCCGAGGAAGTGGTGGCACTCACCGAGGCGTACTGCAAGGAGCAGGGCCTGTTCCGCGTGGAGGGAGCTCCGGAACCGGTGTTCACCGACACGCTGGAGCTGGATCTCTCCACGGTGGTGCCGAGCCTGGCGGGCCCGAAGCGGCCGCAGGACCGCGTGCCCCTGAAGGAGATGAAGGGCGCGTACGAGAAGTCGCTGGGGGAGATGCTGTCGGCGGGCAAGAGCAAGGGCGAGGACGACGAGGGCGGCGGGAAGGCGAAGGCCCCCGCGGCGCCGGTGCCGCCTGAGCGGCTGCAGCAGACGGTGACGGTGACGCACGGCAACCAGAGCTACAAAGTCGGCCACGGCGCGGTGGTGATCGCCGCCATCACCTCGTGCACCAACACCTCCAACCCGGCGGTGCTGATCGGCGCGGGCCTGCTCGCGAAGAAGGCGGTGGAGCATGGGCTGGCGCCGAAGCCGTGGGTGAAGACGAGCCTGGCGCCGGGCAGCCGCGTGGTGACGGAGTACCTGAAGGAGGCGGGCCTGCTGCCGTACCTGGAGGGCGTGGGCTTCCACGTGGTGGGCTACGGGTGCACCACGTGCATCGGTAACTCGGGCCCGCTGCCGGAGCCGGTGGCCAACGCGGTGACGGAGGGCGACCTGGTGGTGGCGGCGGTGCTCTCGGGCAACCGCAACTTCGAGGGCCGCATCAACCCGCACGTGCGGATGAACTACCTGGCCTCGCCGCCGCTGGTGGTGGCGTACGCGCTGGCCGGGGACGTGAACCGGAACCTGGACACCGAGCCGGTGGGGCATGATCGCAACGGCAAGCCGGTGTTCCTGAAGGACATCTGGCCGACGAACGAGGAGATCAGCGAGCTCATCCGCTCGGCGGTGAAGCCGGACCAGTTCCGCCGGCAGTACTCGCACGCGATGGAGGGCGACACGCTCTGGCAGCAGCTCCAGGTGAGCAAGGGCAACACCTTCCAGTGGGATCCGAAGTCCACCTACGTGCGCAAGCCGCCCTTCTTCGAGAACCTGCCGAAGGAGCCGGGAGCGCTCAAGGACATCAACGGGGCGCGGGTGCTGGCGCTGCTGGGCGACTCGGTGACGACGGACCACATCTCCCCGGCGGGCAACATCGCGAAGAACAGCCCGGCGGCGAAGTACCTCATGGCCGAGGGCGTGGAGCCGAAGGACTTCAACTCGTACGGCGCGCGGCGCGGCAACCACGAGGTGATGGTGCGAGGCACGTTCGCGAACATCCGGCTGAAGAACCTGCTGGTGCCGGGAGTGGAGGGTGGCGTCACCGTCCACATCCCCACGCGCGAGCGGATGAGCATCTACGACGCGTCCATGAAGTACCAGCAGGAGGGAACGCCACTGGTGGTGCTGGCGGGGGCCGAGTACGGCACGGGCTCCAGCCGTGACTGGGCAGCCAAGGGCACGCAGCTGCTGGGCGTGAAGGCGGTGATCGCCAAGAGCTTCGAGCGCATCCACCGCTCCAACCTGGTGGGGATGGGCGTGGTGCCGCTGCAGTTCGAGGCCGGCCAGGACGCGCAGTCGCTGGGGCTCACGGGCCACGAGACGTTCACCATCATGGGCATCGCCGAGGGGCTGGCGCCGCAGAAGATGCTGACGGTGAAGGCCGATGGCGAGGGCGGCCCGAAGGAGTTCAAGGCGCTGTGCCGCATCGACACGCCGAACGAGCTCGACTACTACCGCCACGGCGGGATTCTCCAATTCGTACTGCGCCAGCTGGCCAAGGCGTAGTACGCCGAGCGGGAGTGTGACAGGCGGCCCGGTGCGCCCTTCGAGGGACACCGGGCCGTTGTGTTTCTGGATCTACCTGCGAAAGGGACGCGAGCCGCGGTGGTCTGTCCACCATTGCTGCCACCGGTCAATGGCGGCGCGTTGGCGGCGGATGGGCCAGTCCGGCTCGAAGCCGATGGCCTGCTTGGAGTGGATGCGAAGCTCCTGAGCGGCCCGCTCGCGGACTTCGAAGGGGCTGCTGGGATCCGCGAGCTCCTCGACACAGATGCCGAGGGAGAGGGGCTTGCCGCGTCGGAAGCGCCTGGAGCCTGAGAAGCGGGGCTCGTGGCCATCCCACCACTGAGTCCAGGGGGTGGCGTCCATGTTGGCGAGGCGGACCACGCGGCCGGGCTCATCGCCATCGGCACCTTCTTCAAGGGCTCTCGCTGTGACGTAGAGGTTCGCGCCGGTGAGGAGGTTGAGCGCTGCCGCCGCAGCAATGCGGACCTCGAGTGCATCTGAAGAGAGGTGCTCGATGAGGAAGGGGACGGAGGAGGGAATGCCCATGATGCCCACCGCAGCGATGGCCTGAGAGGCCAGCTTTGGGTGTGCACAGAGCTTCTGAAGGAGAGGCAGATCCCGCTCCTCACCGGCCATGGCGAGGAGCCGAGGAAACCCCGAGGGCAGATCGCCACCGGCCTGACAGGCCTGGCGGCAATGCTTCAGCGCGCGGGGGGAGCCCAGGCAGAGTGCGGCGAAGGTCAACGGCTCCCACTCCGAGATGGGGACGTACTGGAGGAGGTTCTCGACGGCGGTGAGCGCGGGGCGGTAGTCGAGCCGAGCCAGGGCCATGACGGCGGCGCTGCGAACCTCGGGCGAGGCATCATCGAGGAGGGGGAGGATCCGCTCCGCGTTGCCCTCGTGGCGGCGTCCCAGGATCCGGGCTGCCGTGGCGCGTACTTCGGCGCGTGCGGAGGCCAGGAGGGAGTTCACCCGCTCGGCGACCCGAAGGTGCTCCGAGAGCACGAGTACTTCCTCCCAGACGTCGAGCAAATCATCAGCGGTCTCCTCCAGGGTGAGGATCGTCTCGCCGAGCCCATCTGCTCCGTCTTGCTCTTGGAACGACGCGACGACGTGGGCCCCGGCCATGACCTGAGCCTCGTCACCGCCGGTCATGGCCTCCCGGGCCAGCTCCAGGGCAACCGTGCCACTGGCGCGCATCGCATCGACATGTGCCTCGATCCGGTGTTCCAGGTCGGCAACATCGGGCCAGTGAACCTGAGGGTCACGGATGTACCGCTCGCGCTGTCCCAGCAGGAACTCAAGCTCCGAGAGGTGCTCCTCCTGGAACTCGAGGAGGAACTCCTGGGCTGAAGGATGGCGGAGCAGGGAGGGAAGCACCTTCACCTCGGAGTGGGTTGTGGGCGAGACGTGTCCAGAGTTGAGGCCCTGTTCACCGGTCTCGAATCAAACCCAAGGTATCCTTGAGAAGTTCGACAAGCTTGCGGAGCTCTTGTTCACTCTGAGAAGCAAGTTCAAAGCTGGGAAGGAACCCGGGGGCTTCATAGCCATGCATGGCCGAGTCTCCTCTCTCATACCCTGGGGACCAGGATCCTGTGAAAGGGACACGCACAAAGCCTAGTTTCTCCGCCAGTTGCGCGAAGATGTTGATGCCTTGGCCTCCAAAGCGGCCACTCCAGGCCTCTGTTGCATACATCGAGGCGCGAAATGGCAACCGGGGCATTCGGAGGGTGAGAAGCGCAGTGCTAGAGAGTGCGTCGAGCAACGATTCGGACTTGACTCGACATGTCGATGGGAAGTCGAGGCTTGGCTCGCCTCGCACAACAGGTGGCTCTCGGTTGAGTTGAGTGCAATCAAGAAACAAGTCTGAGCCCTGAGGGCCTACATCCAACGCCCAAAAAATGAACTCTGGAGGCGGAAGCCATTCTTTAGCGCTGTAATGCTCTAGCACCGTCTCAATGCTGGTGTCCATGTCACCTTGCCAGAGCTCCAAGATGCCCGTGCTTTCCCCCATGAACTCGAGGAAGGCCCGATAAGACGAGGGCAGTGGCCTTTGCAGCAGTCCTTCAAGGCGAACGATCTGTTCGGTGGCGGCCCCACGAATCACAGAGGGAAATTCAGGAGCGTACTGGGCGATGTAGTCGATCAAGGACTTCATGGCGGCAGTGCCAGGAGGCGGGCTGGAGTGGCTGCTCTCGTGGCTCATGAGGCCGACGCACCCTGGGAAGAGTTGGGACAGAGCATTTTTGGGATGTTTCTCCTGCAATTGGCGCAGGACTCAATGGAGTGATTATGGGTACGCTTGGACTTGGGGCCGCCACACCACGCTTCAGTCATTGCAACGGGCTTGCAGCCCTTCTGAGCTGCATGCTGGATCATCTTCTGTGCCGCGCAGTTGCCGGGCTCATTCCCGCCAAACTCTTCCACAGCAACTGGGGTTTTGTTGGTGAGGTTGACAAAGCTGCTCGGAAAAGGGGAGGGCTTGAACCCCGCAGCGCTCGCTACCTGCTCCCAGCCATCCAGCGGCTGAGCTGCGGCTGGATTGGGCTTCGGGCCAGAAACAGCTGAGTAGATATCACGGTGTGGTGGGGGGCCTGGACAGTCTGTAATAAGAATGCCTACCATCTTGCCGCGCTGGTTGCCTGGTTTGGCAACGCTCTTGCCATAGCTTGACTCAATGCCTGCGATGAGCTTGGCCGTCAGCTCCCGGCTCTCTTCTGACTGCTCGATATCAAAAGGCGGGTGACCGGCCATGGGCTGGCCACAGTGGGGGCATGAGGGCTCATCGATGTTGGGATAAGAGCCCATATATCCACCCCCAAGCTGGGGCTGGCCACCCGTATTAGTGGTGTTGCCATTGTGCAGACAGATGTCCATGAAGCGGATGACGCCCTTGCCCTCGAACTTCACGTCGATGCTGGAACTGGCCCATGTCATCTTCCCCTTGGTCTTCGAAGAGACCAACCCACCGCCGGCAGTCCCCGCTTCGTCGCCGCTGCTCGTGCTCAAGTTCGAGTCCTTGAGCGCAATCGGGTTCCCCTTGATGCTGACGGATTGGGTTCCCTTCGCGAGGTCTCCGTCCTGCGCCACGTTCACATAGGGAACTGGCACTGGGCCGCCGGGAGAAGGGGTCTTGCATACATCTGGCACCGGGCAGGTGTTGGTCTGACCGTCCCCTTTATGAACCACCGAGCGGCCATTGGCATAGACCTTGGTCATGCTTCCCCCTCTATCACGCAGGCCCCGACTTGACCTGCGTCAGCACATCCATAGATCAGCACGCGTGCAGCGTCGCCGCGTGCCGTCTCCAACTTTGTAAGGTGGTGCAGTGCGCTGCCGAACTGAAGCGCTCCTGCTGCCGCGCCTACGTCGCCGAGGCACTCGGCCACGAGGCTCACCGTCAGAGGTTCGGGCATCAGTTGTGCGTTGCGCAGGTAGGCGTGGCTGAACTCTTGTGCCCAGAAAGTCTCCCCTGTTTGACACGACAGGAGGTGGTCTACACGCCGGGCCCCCGCCACTGGATGCGTACGAAGTTGGCGGAAGGCATCTGTCAATCCGTCAGCAAGGGTGGCTCTCCGTTGCAGAAATGAAAGAGGCTCACGTGCGAGGGCGCAACCGACGATCCACCCTTGAGGGGACAACCCGCGTTGCCCTTGGGATGCGCCGGCTGTGAGCAGGGAGAAGCCAGCCCCTTCTCCCGGTAGAATCCCGTCTCTCGTGCTCGGCCCCAGGTTCCGGCCTGCTCGTGCGTGATGCATCAGGGAATCGCGGTCGCACATCGAGTCCACTCCGCCCACCAGGACCCATGGGAACTTCCGCGCCTTCAGAAGCCGGGAGGCCTCAGCCACCGCTCGAAAGAAGCCAGCACGGCCTTCTGGAAAGAGGGTGCTCTCGGACACCTCCAGCCGTAGAGGCGCCGCAGCACCGGCCAGCGCGCTTAGCAGGGACTCTCGCGTGAAAGGAGAGCCGCTCCCTGGCTCTGGAAGCGCCAGCAGGAGTGGAAGCCGATCGATTCCAAGCGAGGCCACGTCCTTCATGGACTCCTGGAGTGCCGTCATTGCCAACGCTGTCATCCGCTCCGTGCGGGTGAGTTCTGGCTCCAGCAAGGTCAGCATCGAGGCGCGGACTGGCTCTCCTGAGTCATCCAGCACGTCCGTCTCGAAGAAGCGCACAGTGCCGGCAGCCATCTCCACCTGCGTGGTTCGCGCAGTCAGTCCGAGCGGGGTACAGAGTCCCAGCCCGATGACGGCTACTTCGCCCGCATCCCGCCGGTCCGCGTTCATTTGGGCAATTCCTCCCAGGATTCCAGTTCCCGGACAACGCTGTACTCGTGCTGGGCAAGCTCTCGGTGGGCTGGAACAGCCGCGCGCCAGATGAGCGTCAGGGCTCGCTCGTCCGGCTCGATCTGTACAGCGTCCAGGACCAGTTCCCGCCGGTCGATTCGGGTGGTGAAGATGCTCTTCACTACCAGTCGGCGGCGGGGAAGCGGGAACGCGATCTGTCCATCCGGAGACAAGCCCGAGAGGACGACCGGCTCCCCGCCTTTCAATCCTGGCGAAGCGGTGAGCCCTGGTGAGGCGGCCTGGAAGAACAGCGGGTCGAAGTCGCGCGGCCACAGTGGGGCGCGCTGCTCCACCCATGCCTCGTTATACGTTCCAGCCAGCCTGAGGCGTGGCTGCCAGCTCCGCGCAACGGGGCCAAAGCCCGCGGGCGGTACACGCTCTGTCGGGCTCCTCATCAACTGGAGGGGATCCTCCAGGTTCGGCAAGGGTTGCTCGATCGCTTCCTTCGTCGAGCCATACAGGCCCATTCCCACAGGGTTTCGTGGCTCGTACGCGGGAGGCTCCTTGCCCGTGGCTGCCGCCACCCCGCCGAAGCTGCGCTCGTACCGCAGGGGAATGGACTCGAAGGGCCGCGGTGCGGAGGCTTTGAGCCCCAACGCGCCCCGGTACCACACCCGTGTCCCGAAGACGCGAATCCCTCTCTGGCACGGCCCCACCTTTACTGCCGCCAGCAGCTCTGGCACCGGCTTACCCCCCGGCGCCCACGCGTGGCCCGAGACATAGATGTCCGTTCCCGGCCGCGTGTAGGCCGTCTGCCCCTCGTAGCGCAGGCTCGAGGCGCCGGGCTCGCCCCAGTAGACGTCTTCCATCACAGGCGGCCGCTGCTCCTCGCTGGGCTTCGGCGGCTCCTGCGAAGGCCTTCCCGCGAGAGGCAGCTCGAACCGGCCCGCAACACAGATGAGCAGCAGCTCTTCGCCCTCCTTGTTCATGGAGGGCAGATCCACGGCCTTGAAGCGGGTGAGGTTCTCGAGGTTCGGCATCTTGAGGGTAACCCTCCGTCGCCAACACCCGGCGCTCAGTTCTCCGAGATCTTCGAGCCCTTCATCACGATGTCGCCCGAGGCGGTGACTTCGATCTTCCCCCCCTTGATGACGACCTTGCCGTCCTTCTTCACCTGGATCGTGGCGCTGCCCACCTGGAGCGTGAACGAGTTCTCCGCCGAGAGCACCAGCTCCTTGCCCTGGATGGCGTAGCTCTCCTTGGCGAGCACCTGGTACTTGCCCCCCACGTTGAGCAGGTGGTCCTGATCCACCTTCAGGTTGCGCTTCTTCTTCACCGTCTCCAAGTAGTCCCCGCCCACGCTCAACGTGCGGTTGCCCTTCACCGTCTCCGACTTCTTGGCGCCCACGATCTCGACCTTCGCGCCACCCACCTGCTCGGACTTCAGTCCGCCCACCAGCTCATTCATCGCGCCGCCCACCGTCACCGCGTAGGCCCCGCCGATGTTCACCGCCTTGGCCAGGCCGATGTTCTCCGCTGAGGCCAGCGTCACCGACACGCTCTGTGAGCCGCCCACCGTGATGGACTGCGTGCCCCCCACCGACTCCGTGTGGTTGCCCCCCACCGTCGTCGAGCGGTTCTGCGTCACGTCCAGCGTCTGGTTGCCGCCAATCACCGAGGAGTCGTCCTTCGTCACCTGCAAGGACTGGTTGCCGTGCACCTCCCGGCTGCGATCCTTCTCCACCAGCAGCTTCTCGTTGCCGCCCACCTGCTGGGACTTGTCGTTCTCCACGACGATGTTCAAGTCCTTCTGGGCGTGGAAGAACACCTCCTCCTCGCCCGCCGCGTCCTCGAAGCGCAGCTCGTTGAAGCCTCCTCCACCCGGGCTCGAGTTCGAGCGCAGCGTGCTCTTCGTCTTCTCGCCCGGCAGATCCAGCGGCGGCGGGTGGTGCCCGTTGTACACGCTCCCCGTCACCAGCGGCCGATCCGGATCCCCCTCCAGGAACTCCACCACCACCTCCTGGCCGATGCGCGGCAGGTACAGTGCACCCCATCCAGGTCCCGCCCACGCCTGGCTCACCCGGATCCAGCAGGAGCTCTTGTCGTCCCCCTTGCCCTCGCGATCCCAGTGGAACTGCACCTTGATGCGGCCGTGCTCGTCCGTGTGGATCTCCTCGCCCGCCGGGCCCACCACCACCGCCGTCTGCGGGCCGGGCAGCCAGGGCCGCTGGGTCTTCCGCTCGGGCCGGAAGGGCACCGCCTTGTGCAAGCACGTGAAGTGGCTGCGGTAGGGCTCGTGCCCATCCCCCTCGTGGCGAACCTGTGTGCCCGGGAGCACCTCCGGCTGGGAGCCTCGTTGGGTGACGGAGAGCACCAGGTACTCGCCGTCGTACGCGCCCGTGGGGTGCTCGGCCAGCTCGAAGGTGTAGCCCGGAGTCAGCCGGCGGCTGACGCTCGAGCCCGCCGCCGTCTCTGCCTTGGCCCGCAGCTCCTCCAGGCGGATCTTCGAGTAGTTCCGCCCGGCACCTGCGTCCTCGTAGCGCCCCGGGTAGTCGTACACCTCCAGGGCCGCGTCGGCGCCGTCCGCCGAGGAGTCCGCGCTCAAGTCACTGCCAGGCCGCAGGAAGTTGTAGTCGCGCAGCATGACGGCGCCGGGCTGCACCTCGAGCCGCGAGGCGAACTCGTTCACCGCCTCCGCGTCCGCCACCATCTGCCCCTTCTCGCGGAACACCAGGCGCTCCTCGCCGAGCAGCGGCTCGTGCACGGAGGCCGAGTCCCCCAGGACCATCGTGTGCGCGCCCTGCTCGTGCTCGAAGAAGTAGAAGATGCCTTCCTCCTCGAGCAGCCGGGAGATGAAGTCCAAGTTGGACTCACGGTACTGCACGCAGTACTCGCGCTTGGGATAGCTCCCCGACAGCGCCAGCCGGTGCGCCACACCCGCCTCGCCGAGGAGCTTCTTCACGATGTCCGGCGTGGTCATCTCCTGGAAGATGCGGCTGCGGCGCACATGCCGCTGGATCCACAGCCGGGGCACGACGCGCACCCGGCAGCGCTTGCGCTCCGGGCCGCTGCCCTCGTCCCAGCGCCGCACATGGCCGATGATGCCGTGGACGAAGCGCGCCGAGCCGTCTCCGAGTTGGATCGTCAGCAGCGCGTCCTGTCCGAGCAGACCCGCCCCATCCACCTCGATGTCCGGGCCCGGCACCAGGTCGATCTCCGCCTGGTAGGGCACGGAGAGCGCCTCCTCCACCGTGAAGCCCAGCACGGCCAGCTCTCCGGCCGGGTGGGGGCCGCACTCGAACTCGAACTCCGCCTGGTTCGCCGCTAGCGGCGCAGTGGCAATCGCCATGGTTCGTCTCCTCTGCTGCTCAGGCGCCGCGCCGCGCCGGGGGGATGTCCTTCTTCAGCTCTCCGGGCCAGCTGCCTTCCTT
>Ga0190275_10000381_pt1 | contig 40640 bp, 37 predicted proteins | sample Popmic550T_FD_133745 | JGI IMG/M metagenome (GOLD analysis project Ga0190275, IMG submission 133745) | Populus adjacent soil microbial communities from riparian zone of Yellowstone River, Montana, USA - 550 T | ecosystem: Environmental > Terrestrial > Soil > Riparian zone > Trees stand | place... | reverse complement strand
GGGGATCAAGGACGCCTACGAGACCGGCCGCGGCCGCGTCGTCGTGCGCGGCAAGGCGCACATCGAGCCGCTGCGCCAGGGCAAGGAGGCGATCATCGTCACCGAGCTGCCCTACCAGGTGTCCAAGGGCGACGGCCGCAACGACGGCTCGGGGCTGATCAAGAAGATCGCCGAGGTCGTCCAGAACGGCAAGATCCCGCAGATCTCCGACCTCCGCGACGAGTCGGACAAGTCGGGCATCCGGCTCGTGATCGAGCTCAAGCGCGACGCGATCCCGAAGGTCGTGCTCAACAACCTCTACAAGTTCACGCCGCTGCAGTCGACGTTCGGCGTCAACACGGTCGCGCTAGTCGACGGCGTCCCCAAGACGCTCTCGCTGCGCGAGCTGCTCGGCGCCTACGTCGAGCACCAGCGCGAGGTGCTCGTGCGCCGCACCAAGCACGAGCTGCGCGAGAAGGAGGCCCGCCGCCACATCCTCGAGGGCCTGCTGGTCGCGATCACCGACATCGACGCGGTGATCGCGCTGATCCGCGGCTCGCGCGACCCCGACACGGCGCGCGACGGGCTGATGGAGAAGTTCGACCTCACCCGGATCCAGGCGCAGGCGATCCTCGACCTCCGCCTCCAGCGGCTGACCGCGCTCGAGGCCGACAAGCTCAAGCAGGAGCACGCCGACGTGCTGGAGCGGATCCGCGAGCTGCGCGAGATCCTCGGCGACGAGCAGCGGATCCGGGACATCGTCAAGGAGGAGCTCGCGGAGATCCGCGCCGCCTACGGCGACGCGCGCCGCACCGACATCACGCACTCCGAGGACGACATCGACATCGAGGACCTGATCGCCGATCAGCAGATGGTCATCTCGATCACGAAGTCGGGCTACATCAAGTCGCTGCCGCTCGCGACCTACCGCACCCAGCACCGCGGCGGCGTCGGCGTGATGGGCATGGACATGAAGGACGAGGACTACATCGAGCACCTCTTCGTCTGCTCGACCCACGACTTCCTGCTGTTCTTCACCAACAGGGGCAAGGTGTACAGGCAGAAGGTGTACGAGCTGCCGGAGATGGGGCGGACCGCGAAGGGGCGGGCCCTGGTGAACCTGCTGCCGCTGCGCGAGGGCGAGTTCGTGCGCGCCGTGCTCTCGACGCGCGACTTCCAAGAGGGCAAGTACCTCGTCTTCGCGACCAAGAAGGGGCAGGTCAAGAGGACCGAGTTCCTCGCCTACAACACGCCGATCAAGGCCGACGGGATCATCGCGATCAACATCCGCGAGGACGACGAGCTGGTCGCGGTCCGGCGGACCAGCGGCGAGGACGACATCATCATGGTGTCGCGCTCGGGGCAGGCCGCGCGGTTCAAGGAGACCGACGCGCGGCCGATGGGGCGGGACACCGGGGGCGTGCGCGGGATGAACGTGTCGCGGGACGACAACTGCGTCTTGGCGATGGACATCGCGCGCGACGACGCGGACCTGCTGGTCGTGACCGAGAACGGGTACGGCAAGCGGACGGCGATGGCGGAGTACCCGGTCAAGGGGCGCGGGACGATGGGGGTCAAGACGATCAACATCACCGAGAAGAAGGGCGGGGTGGCTGGCGCCTTGATCGTGCGCGAGCACCAGGACCTGGTGTTCATCTCGCAGAACGGGATGGTGCAGCGGACCGGCGTGCGGGGGATCTCGCAGCAGGGGCGGCCGGCTCAGGGGGTGCGGGTGATGAACCTGCGTGAGGACGATCAGGTGAGTGCGGTGGCTCTCGTCATGGAGGACGAGGCGGATACGGCTGCAGTTGCCGAGGGTGCGCCCGACGGGCTCGAGCCGATCGGCGAGGTGGTGGCGCCGGATGATCCTGAGACGGCTGGCATTCCCGAGCCTTCCGAGTCGGACATCAGCGGCGACGCCGCGCCCAGTGAGAACGACGCCGACGATGAGGCGGGCTCCGACGAGTAGGTCGGTGGTGGGCGGGATGTGGCGATCGCCAACGGAGCTCGTTCCTACGCTCCTCTGGCAATCGCCACATCCCCTTGCCGACGGCGCTGAGCGCTGTGCCCGACGCGCGGCTCGCGGTGAGGGATGGCTGCTGGTGTCCCCGGCTTGGTGCTGGCGGGTTCAAGTGGGGCTCTTGGCGGCAGTAGCGGGGCGCGGTGCGGGGGCGAAACGCTGGTGGTTCTTGGGGGCTTTGGGCTTGAGTTTTGTTGCACAAGCGGTCGTGGCGCAGCATCATCGGGGTATGTCGGTGGGGCGCTCGAGTGAGCTGTTGTTGGAGGCGTTGCATCGCCAGTTCGACGTGGAGGAGGGACGCGCCCAGAGCCTGAATTCGCGCGGAGTCGGGTTGGCCGGCTTCGGCAGCGTGATCCTCTCGCTGCTCACTTTGAGCGTGTCGAACGAGTTGGGTGGGGAGGGCGTAGTCGCTCTCCCGCACGCGGCCAGGGCCATGCTCGTCGCTGCGCTTTGGTTTCTCGTGGCGGCGGTGGCGGTCATTGTCCTGGGGGTGATAGGCCCGCGGGTGCCCAAGGACTTCAGCGGTGCGGAGCTGTTCGAACTGCGCGACCGCGATGCGGACGCCGTACGAGAGCGGTTGCTCGCGCGTCTCAAGGAGGCTGTCGAGAGGCAGCGGCAGATCAACGACTGCAAGGCGCGGTTACTCCAGTTGGCGGCGGGGTCCGTGACGGTGGCCGTCGGGCTGAGCGCGGTTGCGGGCTCGCTGATCGCGTTGGACTGACGGGACTCGGGCCGGTGGGAGAACCTGCGCGGGTTGTCGCTGGCGTCTGCTTCAATGGTCGGACCAGGGAAAGGAGGTGGTCCAACGTTGAGTGACAAACATTTTGGGACCCTGGAGGTGTCCGGCCGCTAGACCGGTTCACTGGGCCCCTTCAAGCGGAGTCCAACCGTGACACCCTCGGGGGTGGAGGCCGGGAATGGTCCCGCCGGCTAGGGAGCGATGTGCTTCCGTAGCGCCACCATCGAGACGGTCCAGAGGTTCATGATGGAGCGAGGGGCGTCCCGCCGGGGCGCCTCTCGTCGTTCTAGGGCGCTGTGGTTCGGGCGCGGGTGGATCGCGTCAGCAGCAGCTGCCCGGCGCGAGCGGCGGCGACCGGCTAGTTGTTGCCGTTGCTGTCGCCGTCGACGCGGGTCTCGAGCGAGTTGACCTTGCGCTCGAGGGACTCGACCTGGGGAGCGAGCTCGGTGCTGTCGTCGCTGGCCTGGGTCGCGTTGTCGCGGGCGGAGGTGGCGTCGCGCTGGGCCTTGCGGACGCGGGTCTGGAGCTGTTGGAGGTCGGCTTGGGTGGGTGCGCGGCCGACGTCCACGCGGAGCTCGTCGACGTCGTCGCGGAGGCGCTCCTGGACGCGGTCGATGTCGGCCTGGGTGGCGGACTCGGCGGAGTTCGCCTCGGTCTTGGCGTCACGGGCCTCGATGTAGGCGAAGACGGCGACTGCCGTGGCGGCGATCGACCAGATGCCGGTTACGAGCAGCCAGCGGCGGATGGTGCGGAGCTCGTCCTCGAAGATCCGGAGCTCCTCGAGGCGGGCGGGGCGGTCGCCGTCGTCTACGAGGACGGGGTCCGGAGGCCGGTCGGGTGGTGGGGAGCCGCCTGGGGTGGTCGGCTGGGTGGCCGTGGGCGGGACAGGCGGCGGCGGGCTTGCCTTGGGTGGGTCAGGCGGGAGCTGCGCGGTTGGGCGCTGCTCGGGAGGCTGCTGCTGCCCGGGGGGAGTGCTGGACTCCATCGTCAGGCCGCGCGGGGGATGTACTGCTCCCAGGACTGGGGTATGACCGGGACCGCCACGTGGATGAAGATCGTAGAGTTGGGCGCGGACGGGCGCTGGCGGGGGACCATGTTGGCCTGGCGGGGTAGGCGGTCGCCCTTGCGGCGGTTGCAGGGCGCGCAGCAGGTGACGACGTTGTGCCAGTCGGTTGCGCCGCCCTTGGAGCGGGGGATGACGTGGTCGACGGTGAGGCTGCCGCGCTCCTCGCCGCAGTACTGGCAGGTCCAGGCGTCGCGGGCGAAGACGGCGCGGCGGGTGATCTTGCGGCGGTGCGCGTCGCGGGGGACGCGGACGTAGGTCTTGAGGCGGATGACCATCGGGCGCGGGAGCGTGAAGTTCTCGGCGTGTAGGGCCCACTCGCCGCGCTCGAGGATCTCGGCGCGCTGCTTGAGGATCAGGACCGTGGCCCGGCGGACGGTGCAGACGTTGATCGGCTCGTAGGAGGCGTTGAGGACGAGGACTCGGCCGGATGAGCTACCGCGCGCGCCGGACCGACCGTCCGGCGGCGCGCCGAGTGGCGCTGGCTCCTCGTCGCCAGGCCTTAAGTCGTCGGTCCCCGATACCGAATGCGCCGTCACGGTCGGCTCAGTGTAGCGGGGGTCTAGAGCGCGGTCGACGGAGCGGCGGGGTAGGAGCCGAGCACCCGCAGCGTCTCTACGCGGCCATCCAGCGCGTCGAGCGCCTCCTTCACATGGAGCTCGCTCGCGTGCGCTTCGAGATCGGCGAAGAACATGTAGTGACCGAGGCTGACGCGCCGCGGGCGCGACTCGATCTTGGTCAGGTTGATGTCGCGGTCGGAGAGCTCGCGCAGGACGGCGACGAGCGAGCCGGGCGACTCGTCGTTGAAGCCCCAGAAGACGATCGAGGTCTTGGCCGGGCCGTCGACGGCGGTGGGCGCGTCCTCGGCGTGGGCGATCCAGACGAAGCGGGTCTCGTTGTCGGCGCGATCCTCGGCGTGCTCGTTCAGCACCGTCGCGCCGTAGAGCTCGGCGGCGAGCTTGGAGCCGAGCGCAGCCCACGGTTGGTCGGTCTCGGCCACCGTGCGAACGGCGTCGGCGGTCGAGCTGGCGGCGGCTACCTCGGCGTGGGGGAGGCGCTCGCGCAGGAAGTGGGCGCACTGGCCGACGGCCTGGGGGTGGGAGAGGATCCGCTCGATCTCGCCGAGCCCGAGCCTGCGGCCGGCGATCAGGTCGTGCTGGATCGGGTGGACGACCTCGCGGACGATCCGGACGTCGGCCGCCTCGCCGGCGAGCGCGTCGAGCGTCGCGGCGACGCCGCCCTCGAGGGAGTTCTCGATCGGGACGACGGCGCGGTCGGCCGCGCGCTGCTGGACGGCCATGATCGCCTCGTGGACCGTGGTGCAGGGATCGGGCTCGAAGGCCTCGTCGGCGGACGCCCGCAGCGCCTCGTCGGTGTGCGTCCCGGCCGGTCCGAGGAATGCGACGCGCGGCGGCATCGCGCTCACCTGTCCGCGGGTATCGGCGCGTCGCCGCGGAGGGCGGTCTCGACGGCCTCGAGCTCCTCGGGCGACAGCTCGACCTCGGCGTCGCCCGCCACGACCTGCTTGACGTATACGCGCGCGCTGTCGCGGTGAACGATCGACGAGAGCACGACGCCGGAGCGGCGGTCGTCGAGCAATGCGATCGAGCTCGACTGGCGTCCCGACAGCTCGCCGTAGGCGTCGTAGCGCACGAGCGCGCGGTGGGTGACGCAGCCCTCGATCCGCCCCTCGGCGGCCGCCATGCGGGCGTCGACTCCGGCGGCCGTGTCCTCGACCCAGTCGCGCAGCTCGACGAACCCGCGCTCGAGCCGCGCGGCGTGATCGACGAGATCGCGCTCGCCGACGTCGCCGAGCACCGTCCGCTGGTCGGCTCGCAGTCGTCGCAGCTTGATCAGCGCCACGACACCGATCGCCAGGGCGATGAGCGCCAAGGCGCCGGCGGCGAGAGCGGCGATGCCCTCGGTCGAGCTCAGGCCATCCATCGACCGCACCCTACCGGCGGCCTACGGAACCGAAGGTCAGAGGTTCGAATCCTCTCGGTGCGCCTCACGAATCCGCTCGAGAAGCCGGCGATCAGCTGATCTCCATGACGATTGGGAAGCCCTCGTCGAACCAGCTCCCCAACAGCGCCTGGATCCTCGTGGCAGTAGGGCGACCCGTTCGCCAGTTGAGGTAAGTGGGGTAGTCGAACGGCTGCACAGTCTCGACGTATGCCGCGCGAGCGGCGGCGCGCTCGTCGTCGCGGATCGCCCGGGCTCGGGCTGAGACGGTCCCGCCAGGGAGCCGCAGACGGACCTCGGGACTCGCGAGCGCGTTCTTGACCCACCCGGTACGGGCGCTCCCCTTGATCGCGACGGCATAGATCCGGTCACCGCTGCGGACGGCTCTGATGCATCGGCGGCGTCGCTTGCCCGTCTTGCGACCGGTCGTGGTCAGGACCCCGTACGCGGACGGCGGCCGCACCATGAAGAAAGGAAGCTGTAGAGCGCTCAGCGTCTTACCGCCCGTTGCGGAAGCGGTGAAGGGGTTGCGCTTTCGATCTGCTGGCTTCAACCAGAGCACCTGGTGGGATGCGATGCCGCTTACGAGGTGAAGATGGCCGAGAAGTCGCCGACGTTGTTGTCGGTCTTCTCCTCGCCGGGCACCGCCTCGATCTCGACTGAGATCGGGATGTTCTGGCCGGTCGGGGGCTGCTCGTCGATCGGGACGTCGACGGTCTTGGTCTCGCCGGCGGCGATCGTGTCGAGCACCGCCTCGGCGGAGATGGCGTCGGCGCCGCTGCCGATCGTCACCTTGACCGGCACGTCGGTCTCGGTGTTCTCGCCCTGGTTGGCGACCTGGACCTGGATCGTGAGGTCGTCGGAGAGCGGGACGCTGGTCGATGCGCCGGGCGTCAGTGCGACGCCGCCGAGCGTGACGGCGCCGAGGCCGTTGCCGTGCAGGCCGGGAGCGGCGTCCGCGCTGCCCTCGGCACCGCCGATGCCGCCGATGCGCGTCGCGACCTCGGTCGGCTGGAGCCAGCTGACGTCGGGCAGGAAGGCACTCGTGATCACCTTCTGCTCGAGGCCCTCCTGATCGAGGACCTGGTCGATCGCCGGTAGGACGCGGCGGAAGTAGAGCTGGTCGCTGGCGAGGAAGGGCTGCATGTCCTGCGCGATCTCGTCGGCGCCGCCCTCCTCCTGGTCGCCGCCGGCGATCGCGGCAGGCAGATGGTCGGCGATCAGGCCGACGCCCTCGCGGCGGAGGTCGAGCGTGTCGACGAGGTAGCGCTGCGCGGTGTCCAGGTCGTCGGGGTGGTCGAGGTCGCGGGCGAGGTCGACGAGCTGGGCGGAGCGGATCCGGTAGCCGTTGAGCCCGTTCTCGATCTCGACGTCGCTGGCGTCGCCCCCGCCCGCGAGCAGCGTGAACAGCGCGTCGCTCTGCTGGTTGGACTGGCGCATCAGGCCGTCGACGTCGGCGACGTAGTCGTTGATCGCCGACTCCTTGCGCGAGTCGAGGCAGCCCTTGACGAGGAAGACGAACAGCAGCAGGACGAGCAGACCTGCGCCGAAGGCGACGGCGCGCCTTACCATCAGGGTTTGACGGTCGGTCGAGGGCCCCGGACGGGGTCTTCCTCGGGCCGGGCGACCACGGCCGGGCGCTGGCTGGTCGGGTTCGTCGAACAAGGACTGAATCGCTACTCGCGTGAGGCCCTGCGGTTGGGGGAGTATGACCACTCCACCGGTTGTCCTCCCCGCGGTCGAACGGCGGCGACGGCAGGTGGGGCGTCGCGAGGCCCGAAAAGGAACCCCAGATGAGTAGGCCCGAGACCACAGTGCGGATGGCGGGCGAGGCCCGTACCGAGCGCCTTGGCGCGGCCCCCGAGGGCCGGCTGGTGCTGGGCCGCTACCGGCTCGGCGAGCGCCTCGGGGCGGGCGGGTTCGGCGTCGTATGGCGTGCGCACGACGAGCGGCTCGAGCGCGACGTGGCGGTCAAGGTCGTTCCCTCGGGCGGAGGCGAGGCCGACGACGCGCGTGTCGAGCGCGAGGCGCTCGCGGCGGCGCGGCTCAACCACCCGGGGATCGTGGCGCTCTACGAGCTCGGGCGCGACGAGCACGCGGCGTACCTCGTCTCGGAGCTGGTCGAGGGCGCGACGCTCGCCGAGCTGACTCGCGAGGGCGCGGTCTCGGATCGCGATGTCGCGCGGATCGGCGCCGCGCTCTGCGACGCACTCGAGCACGCCCACGCGCGCGGGGTGATCCACCGCGACGTCAAGCCGGGCAACGTCATGGTCCTCGCCGAGCCGGCCGCGGGCGCCGGCTTCGCCAAGCTGACCGACTTCGGCATCGCCCAGCTCGCGAGCGGCGAGTCGTTGACCGCGACCGGCGACATCGTCGGGACGCTCGCCTACATGGCGCCGGAGCAGGCGGAGGGGCACGGCGCGGGCCGCGAGTCGGACGTCTATGCGCTCGCGCTGACGCTATACGAGGCGTGGACTGGCTCCAATCCGGTGCGCGCCGAGAGCCCGGCCGCCACGGCGCGCCGGGTCGGCGGACGGCTGCCGTCCCTGCGTCAGCGGCGGCCCGACCTGCCGGCGGCGCTCTGCGAGGTCGTCGACGCCGCGCTCGCCGCGGATCCCGGCTACCGCCCGCCGCTCGCCGAGCTGCGCGAGCTGCTAATCGAAGCCGAGGACGAGCTGACCGACGAGGGCGGCCTCGTCGAACCGGAGACGATCGAGCGCTTCGGGCTGACGGCGGTGCGTCCGCGCACCCGCCTGACACGGGTGCTGCGCGGATCGCGCGGCAAGCCGCACGACGCCTACGCGCCGGCGCGCCCGTTCGCGGCGGTCCTCGCCGAGCGTGCCGCCGCCGGCGTCGCGGCCGGCGTGCTCGTCCTTGCCGCGATCGAGGGCCTGGGTCCCGCGCCGCCCTTCTCCGTCACCGCCGCCGCCGGCGCCGCCGCGCTGGCGGTCGCGCTGCTGCCGCGCGTCGGCTGGATCGCCGCCGCGATCGGCGTCTGCGGCTGGCTCGCGTCCCCGGACGCCGGCCGTGAGGGGACCGCGCTCGTGCTGACGGCCGCGCTGCTGCCGATCCCGGTCCTGCTGCCGCGCGCCGGCCTGCTGTGGTCGGCGCCGGCGCTCGCCCCGCTGCTGGGCGCGATCTCGCTCGCGCCGCTGTTCGTCGGCGTAGCGTCGCTCTGCTCGACCGCTTGGCGGCGCGCCGGACTCGCAGCCGCCGGAGTGCTCTGGATCGCGATCGCCGAGACGCTGACCGGCGACGACCTGCTCTTCGGCGTCGCCGACGGCACCGCGCCGCGAACCGGTTGGGAGGGCTCGGTCGTCGACGCGACCAACGACGCCCTCGTGCCACTGGCCTCGTCGCCGATCTGGCTGGTGGCGGTTGTGTGGGCGGCGTTCGCGGTCGTGCTGGCGCTGCTGCTGCGCGGCCGCTGGACGGCGCTCGACGCGGGCCTCGGGATCGCGTGGGCGATCGGCCTCGTGCTCGCGCTCGACGCGCTCGGCGACGCGCTCGACGGATCGACCGCGCTCGCGGGCGCGCGCGGGGCGGTGGCGGGCTCGATCCTCGGCGCGGCGGTCGCGGTCGCGGTCGCGGCGATCGCCCCGCACGGGCGGGACGACGACGGTGGGGCGGCACTACCCTGATGGCTCCGTTTCGATGAGCGTGCTGCGAAACCTCGAGTCCAAGCTCGGCGGCCTCGTCGAGGGCGCGTTCAGCCGTGCCTTCAAGTCGAGCGTCGAGCCGGTCGAGCTGGCGCGCAAGCTCGCCAGGGAGATGGAGGAGTCGAAGATGGCCTCCGTCTCGCGCACCTACGTGCCCAACCACTACCGCGTCTTCCTCTCGCCGGAGGACCGCGAGCAGTTCGCGAGCTACGAGCCGGCGCTGCGCAAGGAGCTTTCGGACTACCTGCTCGAGCACGCGCGCGCGGAGAGCCTCGCGCTGACGAGCCGGCCGCTGGTCGAGTTCATGACCGACGAGCGGCTCCAGCTCGGCGAGTTCGGCATCCAGGCGCAGCTGCTCAGCCCGCCCGAGGAGGAGCAGGCGCCGGCCGCCGCTCACGGCGCCGCGCCCTCGCAGGGCGACTTCAGCCACACGATGGTCTACTCGCCCGACCGCGCGGCGCGGGTGCTCGAGGCTGACCGCGCGGCGCGGCGACCCGCCCGCCGGGCGATCCTGTCCGGCGAGGGCCGCCGCACGGTGCTCGACGCCGACCCGTTCACGATCGGTCGCAGCCGCGACTGCGACCTGCTCGTCGACGACCCGAATGTCTCGCGCCGGCACGCCGAGCTGCGCAGCGACGGCGAGTCGTGGCGGATCGTCGACCTCGGCTCGACCAACGGCATCAAGGTCAACCGCCGGCGGGTCGACGAGGCTGTGCTGCGTAGCGGCGATCGGATCACGCTCGGCGTGACCGACCTGGACTTCGAGCTCGAGTAGAAGGAGGCACGGGCGATGGACGAGCCGCTTGCGGTTGCACTGAAGTTCGGCTTCCTGGCCGTGCTCTACCTGTTCCTGCTGTGGGTGTCGCGCAGCGCGCTGCGCGACCTGTCGCGCGGGATCGAGCCGGTCGCCTCGGCCCAGGCGGCGCCGGCTGAGACGAGCCGCCGCCGCGACGAGGCGCAGGGCAACGGGATGCTCGGCGCGATGGAGCCGCGGCTCGAGGTGATCGCCGCGCTCGGCTACGAGCCCGGCACGATCTTCGACCTGCGCGACGGCGCGACGCCCGGGCGCTCCGAGCACGCGGAGATCCGCGTCGACGACGCGTTCGCCTCGTCGGCGCACGCGCGGATATTCCCGCGTGGGGACTTCATGCACGTCGAAGACATGGGCTCGACGAACGGCACCTACCTCAACGGCCGCCAGCTGCGCGGCGCCGAGCGGCTCAAGGTCGCCGACGTGATCCGGATCGGCGACAGCGAGTACCGGTACCAGGAGTAGGCGGCGGTGCTGCGAGTCGTCGAACAGGCCGGGCTGACCGACGTCGGCCGCCAGCGCGAGGCGAACGAGGACAACCTCGTCCTCGCCGCGCCCGTGTTCGCCGTCGCCGACGGCATGGGCGGCGCACGCGCGGGCGAGGTCGCGAGCCGGATCGCCGCCGAGGCGTTCGACGACGAGCGCGACCCCGCCGCGACCCCCGAGCAGCAGCTCGCCGGCGTGGCGCGGATGGCGAACCGGCGGATCCACGAGCTCTCGCAGCGCGACGAGTCGCACCGCGGGATGGGCACGACGCTGACCGCCGCGCTCTTCGACGGCGACCGCGTCAGCGTCGGGCACGTCGGCGACAGCCGCGCCTACCGGCTGCGCGACGGCGAGCTTCAGCAGCTGACCGACGACCACTCGCTCGTGGCCGAGCTCGAACGCTCCGGCCAGCTGACCCCCGAGGCGGCCGAGCACCATCCGCAGCGGTCGATCATCACGCGTGCGCTCGGCCCTGAGCCGACCGTCGAGGTCGATACGCACTCCCACCCTGCGCGCCCGGGTGACGTCTACCTGCTCTGCTCCGACGGGCTGACCGGGATGGTGTCGGACGACGATCTCGCGGCGATCGTGCGCGGATCCGGGTCGCTCGAGGAGGCCGCTGAGTCGCTCGTGCGCGCGGCGAACCAGAGCGGCGGCAAGGACAACATCACCGTCGTGCTGTTCCGCCTCGGGGAGGACGGCGAGGCTGGGACCGGCGACCCTCACGTCGCCGACGCGGAGACGATCCACGGCGGCCTGACGACCGACGACGTCGCGGCGGCGGCTGGGGGACGGCCTGGCGCGCGCGCCGGAGCACGAGACGCCGCGGCGGCAGGCCTCGTCCGGGACCGGGCTCCCAGCAGCGAGGCGTCTGCCGTGCGCGACCGACCTTCCATGCGCGAGGCATCTGCCGGCCGCGACCGGCCGGGCCGTGTGGCGACCCACGGCGAGCGCGATTCGTTCCGCAGATGGCCCCGCCGTGCGCTGACCGGCCTGCTCTCGCTTGTCGTTCTCGCGGTCGTGGCGGTCGGCGCCTACGTCGCCGCGCGCGAGGTCTACTTCGTCGGCACCGACGACAGCGGGCTCGTGACCGTCTACCGCGGGGTCCCGTACGAGTTGCCGCTTGGCATCGACCTCTACTCGGCGCAGTACCGAAGCGGCCTGCCGGCGACGTCGATCCCACGTGCGCGCCGCGAGCGCGTGCTCGACCACCAGTGGCGCAGCCGCTCCGACGCGGAGGACCTGGTGCGCCAGCTCGAGGGCGGCACGCTGGACCCTGGACGGCCGTCGCGGTGAGCGTCCGCACGCGCGAGCTGTTCGGCCTGATCCCCGTCTCGCTGCTGGTCTCGGCCGGCTTTGCGGCGGTGCTGCTGTCGCGCACGCAGGACGTCAGCGACCTGACCGCGACCTACGGCGTCGCGTTCCTCGGGCTGTGCGTCTTCGGCCACCTCTTCATCCGCGCGCGGCTGCCCGACGCCGACCCGTACCTCTATCCGCTCGGCGCGCTGCTGGCCGCATTCGGGCTGGTGATGATCTACCGGATCGACGCCGACCTTGCGCGCGAGCAGGCGCAGTGGTTCGTGATCGGGCTGGCGCTGTTCTGCGCGACGATCTACTTCCTGCCCGACCACCACGTGCTCGAGCGCTACCGCTACACGATCGCCGCCGCGGGGATCGCGCTGCTAATGCTGCCGCGGATGCCGGGGATCGGCGCGCAGGTCAACGGCGCCTACCTGGCGGTCAAGCTCGGCCCGCTCCAGTTCCAGCCGGCCGAGTTCGCGAAGCTCGCGATCATCGTCTTCCTCGCGAGCTACCTGCGCGATGTGCGCGACGTGCTCGTGCGCGCGCGGCTGAAGCCGCTGACCGTGCCCCAACAGGCGCTGCTCTACGGGATCCCGCTGCTCGTCGTGCTGCTGCTGGTCGCGGCGCTCGGCCTGGGACCGGTCGCGGCGGTGCTGCTCGCCGTCTTCGCGCTGTCGGTCGTGTCGCTGGTGCGCGAGCGCCCGTCGCTGAAGCACTTCGGGCCGCTGCTGCTGGTCTGGGGGCTGGCGATGGTGATGCTGCTGTTCATCCGCGACCTCGGCAGCTCGCTGATGTTCTTCGGCGGCTTCCTCGCGCTGCTCTACGTCGCGACCGCGCGGCTGTCGATCGTCGGCGCGGGGGCGACGCTGTTCCTCGGCGGGGCCGCCTACTTCGCGAGCACGGTCAGTCACGTCGAGAAGCGGGTCGACACGTGGCTGCACCCGTTCGACCGCGAGCTCTACGAGGCGACCGGGGGCAGCTTCCAGATCGCCCAGTCGCTGTTCGCGCAGGCCGACGGCGGCCTGTTCGGGCAGGGCTTCGGGGAGGCGCTGCTCGAGCTGCCCGGCGGGGGGACGATCCTGCCGGCGGCGCACACCGACCTGATCTACGCGGTGATCACCGACGAGCTCGGGCTGTTCGGCGCCGCCGGGCTGATCCTCGTCTACCTGCTCTTCTGCGCGCGCGGGTTCAAGACCGCGCTGGTGGCGAGCGACGGCTTCTCGAAGCTGCTCGCGACCGGCCTGACGGCGGTCTTCGCGCTGCAGGTGTTCGTGATCGTCGGCGGCGTGACGAAGGTGATCCCGCTGACCGGCGTGACGCTGCCGTTCGTCTCCTACGGCGGCAGCTCGATCCTCGCGAACATGGTGCTGCTCGCGCTGTTGCTGATCGTCTCCGACCACGCGCGCCGCGACCGCGGACGGATGGGCCCGGGCGGCCTGGTGTGAGCGGGGTGCGCGGATGAATCGCCAGATCGTCCAGCTGTTCGGCCTGACGCTGATCCTGTTCGGCATCCTGATCGCGTTCACCTCGCGCTGGACGGTGTTCGAGGCGGCGTCGCTCGAGGACGAGACGCTCAACCGGCGCGCGCTGATCGAGGAGCAGCAGGTGCCGCGCGGGCTGATCCTTGCGCGCAACGGCGACGTGCTCGCGCGCAGCGATCCGCGCGGCAGGGGGCGCCGCCGCGTCTACGTGCGCTCGTACCCGCAGGGCGAGACCTACGCCCACGCGGTCGGGTACTCCTACATCGAGCGCGACCGCGTCGGGCTCGAGCGCTCGCGCAACGACGCGCTGAGCGGCAAGCTGAACGAGTTCGGGACGATCTTCCGCGAGCTGGCGCGCCAGGACCGCGAGGGCGACGACGTCGTCTCGACGCTCGACCCGGCGGGCCAGCAGACCGCGATCGACGCGCTCGCCGGCCGGCGCGGGGCGATCGTGGCGCTCGAGCCCGCGACGGGCCGGGTGCGGGTGATGGTCTCCTCGCCCAGCTACGACCCGAACCAGATCTCTGACAACGCCTACTTCCGCGAGCTGGCGACCGACGAGGAGACGCGGCCGCTGGTCAACCGGACGACCCAGCCGCGCTACCAGCCGGGCTCCACGTTCAAGGTCGTGACCGCAGCCGCCGCGCTCGACTCGGGCAAGCTGACGCCGGAGTCGATCGTCGACGGGTCGTCGCCGCAGACGATCAGCGGCGTGCCGCTCGCGAACTCGGGCAACGTCTCCTACGGCCCGATCACCTTCACCGACGCGCTGACGAACTCGGTCAACACGGTCTTCGCGCGCGTCGGCGAGCAGGTCGGCCGCGGCACGCTGCTCGAGTACATGGACCGCTTCGGCTTCAACCGCGATCCCCAGCTCGATTACCCCGACGGCGAGATGGAGGTCAGCGGGATCCGCAACTCCGCCGGCCGGCTCGTCGGCGCCGACGACGGCTTCGACGTCGGCCGCGTCGCGATCGGCCAGGGCGGCTCCGAGGGCCAGATCCAGGTGACGCCGCTGCAGATGGCCGAGGTGGCGGCGGCGGTCGGCAACCGCGGCAAGCTGATCCGCCCGCGGCTGACCGAGCGCGTCGTCGGCAAGGACGGACGCGTCGAGGAGCAGATCGACCCGGCGGAGCAGTCGCAGGTGATGAAGCCCGAGTCCGCCGACCAGCTCGCGCAGATGATGAGCCGCGTCGTCGAGGAGGGCACCGGCACCGCGGCGGCGCTGTCGGGGATCGAGGTCGCGGGCAAGACGGGGACCGCCGAGGTCAGGGACGGGTCGCTCAACCAGGTCTGGTTCATAGCCTTCGCGCCCGTGGAGGACCCGCGGATGGCGATCGCCGTGACGCTCGAGGACCTGCCGCCCGGCACCTCGGGCGGCCGGGACGCCGCGCCGCTCGCGGCCCAGGTGCTGCAGACGCTGCTGGGGGGCTCGTGAGCACAGGCCGGTCGCGCGCCTTCGCGTGGGGGGCTCCGAATTGAGCGACCTGGCCGATGGCGCCGTCGTCGACGCGCGCTACCGGGTGATACGGCGGATCGGCTCGGGTGGGATGGCGGACGTCTACTGCGCCGAGGACTCCCACCTCGGCCGCGAGGTCGCGCTCAAGGTCCTGCACCGCCGCTTCGCCCAGGACGCCGAGTTCGTCGAGCGCTTCCGGCGCGAGGCGTCGGCGGCCGCGGGCCTCCAGCACCCGCACGTCGTCGGCGTCTTCGACCGCGGGGAGCATGAGGGCACCTACTACATCGCGATGGAGTACCTGCGCGGGCGTACGCTGCGCGACATCGTCAATGCCGAGGCGCCGCTCGACCAGCTGCGCTCGATCGACCTCGGCACCCAGATCTTGCAGGCGGCGGCGTTCGCGCACCGTCACGGCGTCGTCCACCGCGACTTCAAGCCGCACAACGTGATCGTCGACGAGGCCGGCAACGCCAAGGTCACCGACTTCGGGATCGCGCGCGCGGGGGCGTCGGAGATGACCGAGACCGGCTCGATCATGGGCACCGCCCAGTACCTCTCGCCGGAGCAGGCCCAGGGTCACGAGGTGACCGCGCGCTCGGACGTCTACTCGATCGGCGTGATGCTCTACGAGCTGCTGACCGGGCGGCTGCCGTTCACGGGCGACAGCGCGGTGTCGATCGCGCTCAAGCACCTGTCCGAGCCGCCGCCGCCACTGTCGGGGAACGGCCTGCAGATCGAGCCGAACCTCGAGGGGGTCGTGCTCGGAGCGCTGGCGAAGGACCCAGCCGCGCGCTGGCAGTCGGCCGAGGACTTCGCGGCTGCGCTGGAGGCGTGCAGGCCGTACGTCGAGGCGCAGCAGGCGGGCGAGCCGCCCGGCCAGGACACGGCGGTGTTCGCGGCGGTGCCGGCACCGCCTCCGGCCGTGGTCGCCGATGACGCCGAGCGCGAGCGCCCGCGGCGCTGGCCGGCGATCGCGATCGCGGCGCTCGTGCTGGCACTGATCGCGCTGATGGCCTGGGTCTTCACCCGGCCCGAGCAGATCGACGTGCCGCGCGTCACCGGGATGCAGCTGAGCGAGGCGCGCGAGCGGCTCGACAAAGCCGGCTTCGAGGAGGTCGAGGTCGAGCGCGAGCGCTCGCTCGCGGACGTCGACCGTGTGCTGCGTCAGGACCCCGATCCGGGCGAGCAGGCCGCGCGTGAAGACACGATCGTGCTCGTGGTCTCCGACGGGCCGGGCAAGGTCGCGGTGCCGTCGGTGCGCGGGCTGACCCAAGCCCAGGCGGTTCGCGAGCTGCGCCGGGCGGACCTGCGCGCGAACGTCAGCGAGCGGGCGTCGGAGAGCGTCGACGCGGGGCTCGCGATCGGGACCTCGCCGCGCGGCGGGACCGACGTCGACCGGCGATCGCAGGTGCGCCTGCTCGTCAGCTCGGGCCCGGCGGCGATCGCGGTGCCGAACTTGGTCGGGCTGTCGCTGGACTCCGCGACGGCGCGGCTCGACGACCTCGATCTGACCTACCGCGTGACGCGGGAGCAGTCCGACAGCCCGGAGGACGAGGTGATCGCCCAGGACCCGGGCGAGGGCGCCTCGCTGGAGCCTGGTGGCACCGTGGCGCTGACCGTCGCTGAGCCGGCCGAGGAGGTGACGGTCCCGTTCGTCACCGATCTGTCGCGGCAGGAGGCGCTGGACGCGCTGCGCGACGAGGGCCTGCGCGGCGTGGTCCAGACCCGTGACGTCGACGACCCGGATCAGGATGGCGTCGTGATTGAGCAGCGGCCCGCGGCCGGCAGCGACGTCGACGCCGACAGCTCGGTGACGATCGTCGTCGGCCGCTTCGCCGGCGAGGCGCCGCCGGCCGAGACGACGCCGGAGGTCGAGCCATGAGGGTTGCGGTGCTCGGGGGCGGGCGCTCGAGCGAGCACGAGGTGTCGCTCGAATCGGCGAAGGCGGTGGCGACGGGCCTGGAGGAGGGCGGCCACGAGGTCGTCGGGGTGACGATCGACCGCGACGGCCGCTGGTCGCACGAAGGGAGCGCCGTGGCGCTCGAGCCGGGCGGCGGCCTGCTCGGCTGCGAGGTCGTCTTCCCGGCGTTGCACGGGCCCTACGGCGAGGACGGCGTCGTGCAGGGGCTGCTCGATGCGCTCGACGTGCCGTACTGCGGCGCCGGTGTCGCCGCGAGCGCGCTCAGCATGGACAAGGTCCTGTTCAAGGACCTGCTGTCGGTGCACGGCGTGGCCCAGGTGCCCTACGTCGCGCTGCGCGCGGGCGACGATCCGGCGGGCGTCGCCGGGCTCGGACTGCCTGTGTTCGTCAAGCCGGCGCGGCTCGGATCCTCGGTGGGCATCTCCAAGGTCTCCGGCGCGGACGAGCTTCCGGCCGCGCTGGCCGCCGCCTTCGAGCACGACCCGCTGGTCATCGTCGAGGCGATGTCGCACGGGATGGAGGTCGAGTGCTCGGTGACCGGCAACGACCGGCCCGAGGTGTCGCTTCCGGGTGAGATCGAGCTCGACGCCGACTGGTACGACTACGAGGCGAAGTACACCGCCGGCGGCATGCGCTTGATCGTGCCGGCGCGGCTGCCGGACGATGTCGCGGAGCGGGTCCGCGCGACGGCCGCCGAGATTTACCGGCTCGTCGACTGCGCCGGCATGGCCCGCTGCGACTTCTTCGTCGAAGACCCGCACGGCGACGCGCGCGTGCTGATCAACGAGCTCAACACGATTCCCGGCTTCACGGCCACGAGCGTGTTCGCGAAGTTGTGGGAGGCGACCGGCGTCGCCTACCCGGAGTTGCTCGACCGGCTGCTGGGGCTCGCGCTCGAGCGCCACGACCGCCGGCGCTCGTACAGCTTCTGACCTAGGCGAGCTCCCAGAGCCGGCCGCCGAGCACTTGCAGCGGCTTGATCCGCCAGTCGAGCGCGAGCTGGGCGAGCTCGGCCTCGGCGCGCGGCAGCGGCAGGTCGCAGACGGCGGCCACCTCTACGGGCGCCATCCGGCCGAAGCGCTGGATCGCTTCGAGCACATCGGGCCGCGGGTCGCCGGTCGGCCGCGCGCCCGCCGCTAGCGCCTGCTCGCGAGCGAAGTCGAGCGGCCGCACGCCGCAGGTCCAGGTCGGCTCGCGGTCCTGGCCGTCGAAGCGCAGCGTCGGGAACGGCACGCGCTCCTCGCCCGCGGGCCGCGAGCAGCGGACCTTGTCGGCGGCGCGGACCACGTCGGGCACGTCGCGCGCCCGCTCCAGGTCCGCCCCGAACGCCTCGACGATCGCGTGCGAGCCGAGGTCGATCCGGAACCGCTCGACGTCGAGCCCGGCCCCGCGCGCCTCCTCGACCAGCGCCTCGGTGGTGTCGAGCTTGCGCCGTCGGCAGAGGATCCCCTCGCGCAGCGCTCGCAGGTAGCGCTGACCGGCGTCGCCCCCCTGCTCCTGGGCCGCCTTGACGGCCATGCAGGCGGGATACGTCGAGCTGAGCGGCGCCTCCTGCCAGGCGAGCGGGTCGGTCGGCATGCCCGACTCGGCCGTCGCCTCGAGCCAGTGCACGAGCATGCCGTCCTTGCCGGGCGGGCCCTGGCCCGCGTCGGGCCCGTACTCGCGCGCGAGGCCGCCCATGACGAAGGTCCATTCGAGGTCGTCGCCGAACTCAACCATCAGGGTCCGCAGCACCGGCTCGAACGCCCACGACCAGACGCAGGCGGGATCGGTGATGCAACTGACGCGGACGCCCATCGGACCCTCACAATACGAACAGTGATCGGCACGCTCCTCAACGAACGCTTCCGCCTCGAGGAGCAGATCGGCTCCGGGGGGATGTCGAGCGTCTACCGCGCGTACGACACAACGCTCGAGCGCTGGGTGGCGATCAAGCTGATGCACCGCGACATCTCGTCGGACCCCGACCAGCTCGAGCGCTTCCGCCGCGAGGCGCGCGCCGTCGCGCGGCTCAACCATGCGCACGTCGTGACGGTGATCGACTTCGGCGAGGACGACGGCGCGCCCTACATCGTGCTCGAGCTGGTCGAGGGCGAGACGCTCAAGCAGCGGATCCGGCGGATGGGGCGGCTGCCGGTCGGTGAGGCCGTCGCCTATGCGATCGAGATCGGCCGGGCGCTGTCGGCCGCGCATGCCGAGCGGCTCGTGCACCGCGACGTGAAGCCGCAGAACGTCCTGATCGACCCCGAGGGTCGCGCGAAGGTCACGGACTTCGGGATCGCGCGGTCGCTCGAGGTCCACGGGCTGACCGCGACCGGCCGCGTGCTCGGCACGACCGATTACGTGTCGCCGGAGCAGGCGCTCGGCCATGAGGTCACCGAGCAGGCCGACGTCTACTCGCTCGGCATCGTGCTCTACGAGATGCTCACGGGCGAGCCGCCCTTCAAGGCCGAGAGCCAGGTCGCCGTGGCGATGAAGCACGTCCAGCAGCCGATGCCCGACGTCCAGCGCGCTCGCCCGGATGTCTCCTCGGCGCTGGCGGCCGTCGTCGACCGCGCGACCGCGAAGGAGCTCGGCAACCGCTACGCGAGCGCGGCCGACCTCGTCCACGACCTCGAGGAGGTGCTCGCGATCGAGGCGGCGCGCGCGGGCGAGACGACGGGCGAGGCGACCGCCGTGCTGCAGACGCTGCAGGGCGAGACGACCGAGTTCGCGCCGCTGCGCCTGCGAAACCCGCGCCGCTGGCTGCTCTCGATCGCCGCCGTCGTGCTCTGCACCGCCGCCGCGATCGCCTTCCTCGCCACGCGAACCGAGCGCGGCCCCGGCGATCCGGGAGCCTCGGCCGCGAGCGGCCTGCAGACCGTCAAGCTCACGAGTGACGCGGCCCACGACTACGACCCCCAGGGCGACGATCAGGAGTCCCCCGACGCGACCCAGTTCGCGATCGACACCAATCCGACGACGGTCTGGGACACCGAGCGCTACGACAGCGACTTCGCGAGCCTCGGCAAGGAGGGCACCGGTATCTACCTCGACGCCGGCTCGCCGGTTCCCGCCAAGCGGATGGACGTCTCTACCTCGACGCCCGGCTTCACCGCCGCCGTATACGCGGCCAACGAGCTGCCCGACGACGTCGACGGCTGGACCAAGGTCGGCAGCGACACCGTCGTCGGTCAGGAGCAGCAGCTGCCACTCGACACCGGCGGCGCCCGCTTTCGCTACTACCTGCTCTGGATCACCGAGCTGCCCGAGCAGGGCAAGGCGACGGTCAAGGAGCTGACGTTACGTAAGTAGGACCGTACCTGATCACTTAGGTCTTACCACTATTCCACGAGTTGTAATGCAGCTTCTATAGATGTAACGTGCAAGGGCAATCTGCTTGACCGCAGGCTCGGCCAGGAGGGGCCGAGAGCCTTCAAAGGGTGCGCCGGGATCAACGTGGTTTCCGGCGCGGCTACACAGCGGCAGCTACCGGCTGCCGTCGATCGAGGAGGAGCATCATGCGTCTCGCACGCAGGCTGACATCGTTCGCCATGTTCGCGATTTCGGCCATGGCATTGGCGGCACCACTCGCGTTCGCGCAGAGCGGCGAACCGGAGCTGCACAATCAGACCCCGCGACTGCTGGTGGCCCAGGAAGTCCACGCCGCCAACGACGTCGTGTGTCCGGCGGTCACGCCGACCCCGCCGCCGAACCCGGGACCGCTGGTCACCGCCGGCGGCTGCCGTGGACACTACTCAGCGCCCAACGTCGTGCGCTCGGTGCATCTGAGCGCGGGTGGTACCGAAGTCGTAATCAGTACCTGCAACGCCGAATTCGACATCCGTCTCGACGCGGCAGGAGAAGGCTACCTCGCCCATCAGGAATTCACCCAGGGAACTCAGGGGACGTGCACGTGGCGGGCCTGCGGTCAGGTCACACCGCCGACCAGCGAAGGCCGAGCCTATACCGTCTATCTGCAGGAAACCGAAGTTGTCGGACAGGGACCACGTGAAGGGGCCGTGATCCTGTTCTGCTTCGAGAACATCGACGGAACCGGCGCGTCGCATTGCGAAGTCACCGTCCCGATGAACCAGACGGCGACGCACCGCTACCAGTTCAACGCGAACGACGTCTCAGGCCATGGTGTCGCGTTTCCGCACTGCGAACTCACGGGTCTGTTCACCGAGGAAGTCACGCTCGGGACTACTGGCGAAGGCCAGCTCGAGCAGCGCGTCGAAATCCGCCACACCTGAGGACATGCAAGTCGCATCGGAGCTGCAGCCCTGCGGCTCTGGTGCGACCCATGGCGACGGCACCGTCTCCGTCATGCAGAGGAAGGAAGGCAGGCGATGTTCACAGCCCCGAAGCTCACGCCGCACGTCGTACTGGCCGCCATCGCCGCCGCCGTCACGGTGTCCGTGGCGCCCTCGGCCGTGGCGCAGCCACAGGAACAGGCCGCTCACAACCAGACGCCCCGGCTGCTGGCGGCTCAGGAAGTCTATGCGGGCAACGATGTCGCCTGTCCACTTGTGACGCCCAGCCCGCCGCCGCTGCCGTCCCCGCTGGTAACCGCCGGCGGCTGTCGCCTGCATTTCTCGGGGCCCAGCGTGACGCTCTCGGCGCACCTGAGCGCCGGGGGCACCGAAGTTCTGGTCAGCACCTGCGACATCGAATTCGACCTCCGCCTCGACTCGGCAGGAGAAGGCTGGATCAGCCACCAGGAACTGACGCAGGGAACGGCGGGGAGTTGCACGCGTAGGGCGTGTGGGCAGCTCACGCCGCCGACCAGCGAAGGTCGTGCCTGGCAGATCTACCTGCAGGAAACCGAAGTCGCCGGAGCTGGACCCCGCGAAAACGGGCTGATCATCTTCTGCACGGAGGCGCTTGACGGCACGAACCTCGTGCACTGTCCCACCATCATTCCGTTCAGCCAACCGGTACAGCACCGCTACAGGTTCACTGCGGCCGACGTCCGGAGCCTCGGCAGCTTCTTCCCGAACTGCGAACACACCGGCACGTTCGACAGCGAAGCGACGCGCGGCACCACCGGCGAAGGCCAGCTCGAGCAGAACATCGAAATCCGTCATGCGTAGGTGCGCAGTGCCGAAACGGCGAATCGCTGCCGACTCGATCGAGGAGACGACGCCATGTCCGCTGCATGCAAGCTCAGTCAGTCCGCGCTACTAGCGTTCACCGTCGCCGCGGTCGCGGCGCCTTTCGCGCCAGCGCAGGTCGGTGAACCGATGCTTCACAACCAAGCTCCACGGCTGGTCGTAGCGCAGGAAGCCCACGCCGCCAACGACGTCGCTTGTCCCGCCGTCACGCCGAGCCCGCCGCCGAACCCCGGACCCACGATCACCGTCGGTGGCTGCCGGTCGCACTACTCGGCTGCCAACGTGGTGCAGGCCTCGCACCTCACCGCCGGCGGCACCGAAGTCGTGGTCAGCGCGTGCGACTGGGAATTCGACCTGCGCCTCGACTCCGCCGCCGAAGGCTACATCGCCCACCAAGAACTCACTCAGGGCACGCAAGGCACATGCACGCGCAAGGCGTGCGGCCAGGTCACTCCGCCCACGAGCGAAGGCCGAGCCTGGACGCTCTACCTGCAGGAAACCGAAGTCGCAGGGCAGGGCCCGCGCGAAGGCGTGCGCATCAACCTCTGCACCGAGCCGATCGATCCGGGCACGGGCTCGCACTGCGTGTTCAACATGCCGGTGAGTCAGACCAGTACGCACCGATACGGGTGGACCGCGACGGACGTCCCGGGCGAGGGCACGTTCTTCCCCCACTGCGAACTCACGGGCACGTTCGACCAGGAAGCAGCGCTTGGCACCACCGGCGAAGGCCAGCTCGAGCAAAACATCGAAATTCGTCACACCTAGCGGAAGGAACCATCATGTGTATTGCACGCAAGCTGACGATGATCGCCATGCTGGCGATCGCCGTCACTGCACTGACGACGTCTCTGGCGTTCGGGCAGGGTGAGGAACCCAGGCTCCACAATCAGACGCCGAGACTGATCGTAGCCCAGGAAGTCCACGCAGCGAACGACTTGGCATGTCCGATGGTGACGCCAAGCCCACCGGTAGAACCGTCGCCGCTGGTTACCGCTGGAGGCTGTCGCCTCCATTTCTCGGGAACCAACTTCGTGTTCGGGGCGCACCTCAGTGCCGGCGGCACCGAAGTAGTGATCATGGTCTGCAACGTCGAATTCGACGCTCGTATCGACTCGGCGGGTGAAGGCTGGATGACCCACCAGGAACTGACGCCAGGCACGACGGGAACCTGCACACGCAAGGTGTGTGGCCAGGTTACCCCTCCGACCAGCGAAGGCCGGGCGTGGACCTTCTACCTGCAGGAAACAGAAGTCGCCGGTCAGGGCCCGCGAGAAAGCGCCGGCATGAACGTGTGCACCCAGGCGCTCGACGGTACGGACACCCGTCATTGCAACATCACGGTTCCATTTGGTCAGGCGTCCCCCCACCGCCCTAGGTTCACCGCAAACGACGTCCCGGGCGACAGCACGTTCTTCCTCTACTGCGAACACACCGGCACGTTCGACAGCGAAGCCGTGCTTGGCACTACCGGCGAAGGCCAGCTGGAGCAGAACGTCGAAGTCCGGCACACGTAGAGCGTGGCGAAGGCCGCACCGTATCCCGCCTCGCGGGCTCGGTGCGGCCAAGACGCCGACGACATCCGCCGTTGGCGAATCGAGGAGGGACGCATCATGAATACCGCACACAAGTCGGCACGGATCGCCGTGATGGCGATATCGGCCGTGGCGCTGACAGCGCCCGCGGCGCTTGCGCAGAGCGAACCTGAGCTCCACAACCAGTCGCCGCGACTGATCACGACCCAGGAAATCCATGCTGCCAGCGACCTTGGTTGTCCAGCGGTGACGCCTACTCCGGCGCCGGCGCCGGCGCCGACGTTGACCTCAGGCGGCTGTCGCATCCATTTCACGGCGCCCGCCGTGACTGAGGCCTCGCATCTGAGCTCTGGCGGCACCGAAGTGGTGCGCAGCGTCTGCGACACCGAATTCGACATGCGCCTCGATGCCGCCGGAGAAGGCTACATCACACATCAAGAATTTACCCAAGGCGCCACTGGAGCCTGCACGCGCCGCGCATGCGGGCAGGTGACTCCGCCCACCAGCGAAGGCAGAGCCTTTACTGCCTATTTGCAGGAACGTGAAGTCGCAGGGGGAGGGCCACGTGAAGAGATGGTCATCTTTCTCTGCACCGAGCCGATCGAGCAGGGGCAGCAGGCTCACTGTGAATTCACGGTTCCCATGAGCCAGGTAGCGGAGCACCGGTACCGCTTCGTCGCCTCGGACGTCTCCGGACACGGGACTGTGTTCCCGCACTGCGAATTCAGCTTCACGCTCGATCACGAAGCAGTGCTCGGGACGGCCGGAGAAGGCCAACTCGAGCAGAACTTCGAAATGCGCCACACGTGAGCCGTCCGACCGCGACATGCCGATGGCTCTGGCGCGGCCGCGCTCGCGTGCCAGCTGCCCTCGGTCCGACCAAGGAGGACCCGACATGATCTCCGTCGCACCCAAGCCGACGCTGCTGGTCGTGCTGGCGATCGCCGCCACGGCACTGGCAGTCCCCTCCGCGCTCGCACAGACCGAACCCGAGCTCCACAACCAGACTCCGCGACTGATCGTCCAGCAAGAAGTGCATGCCGGCGCGGACGTCAACTGCCCGCTGGTGACGCCGACCCCGCCGCCGGCCGCAAGCCCGACCGTGACCGCCGGCGGCTGCCGCCAGCACTACTGGGCACCTGACCTGGTGTGGGTGGGGCATCTGACCGCGGGCGGCACAGAAGCCGTGCTACTGACCTGTGCTCTGGAATTCGACATTCGCCTCGACGCAGCTGGTGAAGGCTGGATCAGCCATCAGGAATTCACGCCGCAAAGCGGCGGGGGGCCCTGCGACATCTTGCCGTGCGGCTCCTTCGACGGCGAAGGCCGCGCGTGGACGACCTACATGCAGGAAAGCGCGGTCGTCGGGCAGGAGCCGAGTGAGAGCATGGTCATCCTGCTCTGCATCGCCCCTGTCAACAACCCGTCGAACTCGATCCACTGCGAAATCACCGTTCCGATGAGCCAGGTGGCGACCCACCGGCACCGGTTCGGTCCGACGGATGTCTCAGGACACGGCACCATGTTCCCGAGTTGCGAATTGACCTTCACGCTGGACCGAGAACAAGCGCTCGGAACCACCGGCGAAGGCCAGCTGGAGCAGAACGTCGAAGTTCGGCACACCTAGCCGAGGGCGGTGAGGACTCAGGACTCGCCGACGACCGACAGCCCGCGGCGGCGCAGCGCCAAGATCGCTGCGTCGTCGCTGAGGCCGCTCGCCCAGGCGCGGACGTCGTCGTGGACGAGCTCGGTGAGCGCCTGCGGCTCGCGCGTCATGGCAGCCGCGTCGAGCAGGATCCGGCGCAGGCCCTCCTCGCCGAGCAGCCTCCCCTCGCGGCGCGCCTCGGGAATGCCGTCGGTGAAGGCGAGCAGGATGTCGTCGGCGCCGAGCTCGAGCTCCTGCTGGACATAGCCCGGGCGCTCGTCGATCCCGAGCGGGAGGCCGCCAGCGGCGGCCTCGGTGAGGGTGCCGTCGGCGTGCAGGACGAGCGGAGCGAGGTGGCCCGCGTTGGCGTAGCGGAGCTTGCGGCGGCCGAGGAAGCCGAAGAGGGCGGTGACGAAGCGGTCTGGAGGCAGCCGCTTGCCGAGCATCTTCCCCGCCTGCTCGAGCACCAGCGCGGGGTCCTCGCAGTCCCAGCTGCGGGCCTCGATGAAGAAGCGCGCCATCGCGCTCAGCGCCGCCGTCTCGACGCCCTTGCCGACCACGTCGCCGATCAGGACTGCGACTTCGCCGCCCTCGACCGGCCACGCGCCGTAGAGGTCGCCGCCTGTCGGCTGATCGTCCGCGGGCTCGTACAGAAGGCCGACGTCCCAGCCCGGCACAGTCGGCAGCGACTCCGGCACGAAGCCGTGGGTCAACGTGCGCGCGAGGTGGCGCTCCTGCTGGAAGTCGTGCGCGTTGGCGAGCGACGCCGCCGAGATCCGGGCGAGCTTGAGCACGAGCGCCTGGTCGTCGGGATCGAACGCGGGACCGTGCTCGCGCACGATCGACAGCACGCCGAACAGCCGCGGCCCGAGCTCGATCGGGACGTGGATCGACGGCGCGTCGCCGGCGAGCGTGACTGGCGAGCGCGTGCGCGCGACCTCCCCGATCGTCGCCGCCTCGATCGGAGCCTGTGTGCCCTCGCGCGCGACCTCGACCAATCGCTGCGAGCCGGGGAGGATGCGGCTGAGACGCCCGTGGTCGGCGTTCGTGATCCGGATCGCGTGCGAGACGACCTGCTGCTCGACGGCATGGGGCTCGAGCGATCCCGAGGTGCCCTCGGCGGCGCGCTTGAGCATGACCTCCTCGCGCGAGCGGGCCGCCTCCCCGGCGAGCAGCTCGGAGCGCTCGCGCGCCATCGCGGCGAGGTCGGCGAGCACGGTGACGATGTCGAGGTCCGCCTTGCCCAGCGGCCGCAGCGGATCGACCGAGAACACCAGCAGCGCGCCGAGCGTGCGCCCGAGCGCCGTGCGGATCGGGCAGGCGATCGCCGACGAGTGCCGGTAGAGCTCCCACGCGGTCTCGCTCGCCAGGTGCTCGCGCGGGTGGCCGGCGGCCTCCCAGTCCTCGAGCCGCGGCAGCAGCAGCGGGCGGGTGCGCTCGACGGCAGCCTCGGTCAGCCCGGGCCGCTCGCGGTCGTACGGGCGCCGCATGGCGTGCGCCACCGCCTCGCCCAGCTCGGGCGAGGAGAACCACGATGCGAGCGGCTCGATCGTCGTCCGGTCGCGGTCTACGAGCAGCAGCATCGCTGCGTCGGTCCGCACCAGACCGCGCAGATGCTCGATCACGAGGTCGAGCGGATCCCCGGGTGTGCGCAGTGGCGACCCCTCGCCCGGGATCGCGGGCGCAGGGACCGCTCGGTTCGAGGAGATGGTCGTCATCCGGAGGCCTGTCCCAGAGTAGGCGGGTTGGGCCCGCCCCGCCACCCCCTAAGTGGCTTTGCTGGGTGCGGCCTCGGCCGCTGGCGGCTGCCGGCGGCGGCGGACGATCAGGTAGATCGCCCCGCCGACGATGATCGCGGCGACGAGATAGTCGAAGTAGTGCAGCGAGTCCTTCCAGTCCTCCCAGTTGTCCCCTGCCGCCTTGCCGATCCAGGTCAGCAGCAGCACCCAGGGGATGCAGCCCGCGAGCGTGAGGACGCTGAAGCGCCAGAACGGCATCCGCGCGACGCCCGCGGGCAGCGAGATGAAGGTCCTGACTATCGGCAGCATGCGCGTGAAGAAGACGGTCGCGTCGCCGTGGCGCTCGAACCAGCGGTCGGCCCACTCCAGATGGCTCTTCTTGATGTGCAGCTTGCGGCCGTGCTTCTCGAGGATGTCGACGCGGCCGTAGTAGCCGATCGCGTAGGCGATCCACGACCCGACGAGGTTGGCGATCGGGCCGACCGCGACCGCGGCGAACAGCGAGTACTCGCCGTCGGAGACGTTGAACCCGGCGAAGAGCATCGTGGCCTCGCTCGGCACGGGGATGCAGGCCGACTCCAGCACCATCAGGACGAAGATGCCGGCCAGCCCGAGCTCCGCGACGACGTCGGTGGCCACCTCCACGATCGGGTCCGTGAGGGAGGCGATCAGCATTGGCAGCGCAGTAGGGTAGCGGCCTTGCCGGTCCCTCTCTTCGCCACCAGCCTCGACCCCTACCTGCCCCGGATCGTCGAGCGGCTCGCCGAGGTCGCGAACGGCGGGCGCTACATCCTCGGGCCGGAGGTCGAGGCGTTCGAGCAGGAGCTCGCCCACTTCCTCGACGTGAAGCACTGCGTCGGCGTCGCCAACGGCACGGACGCGATCACGATCGCGCTGCGCGCGCTCGGAGTCGGTCCGGGCGACGAGGTCGTCTGCCCGTCGTTCACGTTCTACGCGACGGTCGAGGCGACGATCAGCGCCGGCGCGACGCCCGTCTTCTGCGACGTCGACCCGCGCACCTTCTGCGTCAACGCGGAAACCGTGAAGGCCGCGATCACCCCGCGCACGAAGGCGATCGTGGCGGTCCACCTGTTCGGCAACGTCGCTCCGATGGGTGAGCTGCGTGACCTTGGCCTACCAGTGCTCGAGGACGCCGCCCAGGCGACCGGGGCGCGCCTCGACGGCGTGCGCGCGGGCGCGCTCGGCGACGCCGCGACGTCCTCGTTCTTCCCGTCGAAGAACCTGCCCTGCCTCGGCGACGGCGGGGCGATCGCCACCAACGACGACGACGTCGCGCACGCCGTGCGGCGGCTCCGCTTCCACGGCTCCGACGACAAGCAGACGTTCGTCGACGTCGGCTACAACTCGCGCCTCGACGAGCTCCAGGCGGCCGTGCTGCGCGTCCTGCTGCCCGAGCTCGACGGCTGGAACGCGGCGCGGCGGGCCGGGGCCGACCTATACACGCGTGACGGCCTCGGCGAGCACGTCGAGCTGCCGCTCGCCGTCGACGGCGCCGAGCAGGTCCACCACCTCTACGTCGTCCGCCACGAGCGCGCGGACGAGCTCGCCGCCGCGCTCGCCCAGAGCCAGATCGGCGCGCGCGGCTACTACCGCACGCCGATCCACCGCCAGCCCGCGACCGCCCGCTACGCCCCCGCGGGCCTCGAGCTGCCCGGCACCGACGAGGCCGCGCGGACCCACCTTGCGTTGCCGATCGGGCCTGAGCTGTCCGAGGACGACGTCCGCGAGGTCGTGACGGCGGTCGCCGCCTCGGCGGCGTGACCGTGGGATCGCCGGAAGGCCGACGGACGCGGGCCCGGACCGCCCTGGGCGCGGGACCGCCGGAGCGCTGACCGTGCGCATCTGGGTCGACCTCACCAACAGCCCGCACGTGCTCGTGCTGCGACCGCTGATTGCAGCGATGCGCGCGGACGGCCATGAGGTCGAGGTCACAGCACGCGACTTCGCCCAGACGCTCGAGCTCTGCGACCGCCTCGGGATCGGGCACACCGCGATCGGCAGCCACGCCGGCGAGCGGCTCGACAAGAAGGCGCTCGGTCTCGCCGGTCGCAGCCTCGCCCTGGCGCGCTGGGCCCGCGAGCGGCGCTTCGACATCGCGCTCGGCCATGCCTCGAACGACGTGATGGTCGCCGCCAAGCTGCTGCGGATCCCCTCCGCGACCGCCTTCGACTACGAGTGGGCGACCGTCCAGCACAACGTCAACTGCCGCCTCGCGCGCGCGGTCGTGGTCCCCGACGCAATCCCGCCCGAGCGGCTCGAGCGCTACGGCGCACGCGGCAAACTGCGTCGCTACCCGGGTCTCAAGGAGGAGTACTACCTCGCCGACTTCGAGCCCGACACGGCGGTGCTCGACGAGCTGGGCCTCGACCCCGGCGCGCCGATCGCCGTCGTCCGCACCCCGCCCGACGCGTCACTCTACCACCGCCACGAGAGCCCGGTCTTCCCTCGCGTGCTCGAGCGCCTGCGCGACCGCGCCCAGACGGTCGTGCTGCCGCGCACCCCGCGCCAGCGCGAGGAGATCGACGCGATCGCCGGTGGCCACTTCAAGGCCACCGCACCGGGCGCCCCCCGCCTGATCGTTCCCGGTCACGCGATCGACGCCCAGAGCCTGATCGCCCACGCCGACCTCGTCGTCTCCGGCGGTGGAACCATGAACCGCGAGGCCGTCGCACTCGGGACCCCGGTCTTCACAACCTTCGAGGGTCGCCTCGGAGCCGTCGACGAGGCCCTGCTGCGCGACGGCCGCCTGTGCCGCCTCCAGGATCCCGAGCTGGTCGACGTCGAGAAGCGCGACACAGCCACCACCGAGCGCATCCGCCGCAATCCCCGTGACCTCGTCGGCATGCTGCTCTCTGCAGCGGCGTAACCGCGAAGCGCTCTGGCGGTCGGCGACGGCGGTACCCTGAACCCCTTGCCCTCTCGGATTACATCGTCGGTGGGCGTGCGGCGGATCGGGCAGGTGACCGTCGACGCGTTCCTGATCGCGCTGGCGTACTACCTCGCGTTCGTCCTGCGCTTCGACGAGGGCATTCCGGACCGCTACGACGAGCTGCTGGTCGACACGATCGGCCTGGTGGTGGCGATCAAGCTGGCGCTGTTCGCCGGCTTCGGCCTCTACTCGAAGCTGTGGCGGTTCGTCGACCAGGCCGACTTCGAGTCGATCGTGAAGGCGGTCGTCGTGTCGAGCTTCGCGCTGATCGGCCTCAGCTTCCTGCTCGCGCCCGGCGACGTCGATCCCCCGCGCGGCGTGATCGCGCTCGACTTCCTGCTCACGCTCGCGCTCGTCGGCGGGGCCCGCTTCCTCGTGCGCGCGATCGTCGAGCGCCCGCTGCGCGGACCGCTCGTCCAGCGCGCCGAGAACGAGGTCCTGATCGTCGGCGCCGGCAACGGCGGCCAGCAGGTCGCGCTCGAGCTGCGCCGCAACCCCGAGCTGTCGACGGCGGTGATCGGCTTCGTCGACGACGACCCGCGCAAGCAGGGGATGCTCGTCGGCGGCCACCGCGTACACGGGACGATCGACGACCTCCCGCGCGTGCTCGACGACACCAAGCCGAGCGAGGTCACGATCGCGATCCCGTCGGCCTCGGGAATCCTGCGCCAGAAGGTCGTCACCGCCTGCCGCGAGCGGAGCATCCCGGTGCGCACGCTGCCGACGACGTTCGAGCTGCTCTCGCGCGGGTCGAACCTCCTGCGCCAGGTGCGCGAGGTCAAGGTCGAGGACGTGCTCGGCCGCGATCCGGTGCGCGTCGAGGTCGACCGCGTCGGCGCCTACCTGTCGGGGCGGGTCGTGCTCGTCACCGGCGCCGGCGGCTCGATCGGCTCGGAGCTCTGCCGTCAGATCGCGCGCGTGCGGCCGAAGCGGATCGTGCTCGTCGACCACGCCGAGGGCAGCCTGTTCGAGATTCGCCGCGAGCTCGAGGAGGAGCGCCACTTCGGCAACCTCGGCGCCGTGCTGGCGGACTGCAAGGACGCGACGCGGATGGGCGAGCTCTTCCAGCAGGAGCGGCCGTCGGTCGTCTTCCACGCCGCCGCCTACAAGCACGTGCCGCTGATGGAGGAGAACCCCGTCGAGGCGGTGCGCAACAACGCGGTCGCGACGCGGATCGTCGCGGCGGCCGCGGGCGAGGCGGGCGTCGACCGCTTCGTCCTCGTCTCGACCGACAAGGCGGTCGCGCCCGCGACCGTGATGGGCGCCTCGAAGGCGCTCGCGGAGTGGGCGATCGAAGCGGCGCAGAACCGCTACCACGGCACGCGCTACGCGGCTGTGCGCTTCGGCAACGTGCTCGGGTCCTCGGGCTCGGTGGTGCCGGTCTTCCGCCGCCAGATCGCCGCCGGCGGTCCGGTGACCGTCACCGACCCCGACATGACGCGCTACTTCATGACGATCCCCGAGGCGGTCCAGCTGATCATCCGCTCGGGCGACCTGACGACCGGCAGCCAGGTGTTCGTGCTCGAGATGGGCGAGCCGGTCAAGATCGTCGACCTCGCGCGCAACATGATCCGGCTGTCGGGCAAGGAGCCCGACGTCGACATCGCGATCGAGGTGGTCGGCCGGCGGCCGGGGGAGAAGCTGCACGAGGAGCTGTTCGACCCCGGCGAGCGCCCGCAGCCGACGCCGGCCGAGAAGATCGTCGCCGCCGTGCGCCCGCGGCTCGACCCCGAGTGGGTCGAGAGCGCGTTCGCGCGGATCGAGGAGCTCGTCTACAACGGCGACGCGGCGGCGCTGGCGGGCGCGGTGGCGCAGCTGTCGGTGGAGCGCGCGCTGGCGGCCTCGACCGACCTCGAGCGAGAGCCCGCCGAGGGCTAGCGGCCCGGCCCCGGCACTACAGTTCACGAACCCTCCATGGAGATCATCCAAGAGATCGGCTCCTACGCGGGCTTCGCGGCCGTCATCGGCCTGGCGGTGCTGGCGGCGCTCTACTTCTCGCAGGCGCGCGACGTAAAGCGCCTGAGAGAGTGGGCGGGGCGCGCCCCCGACCGACCGGCGGTGACCTCGCCCGGCCAGCGCGTCGTGGCGCGCCCGATGGCCAAGCCTGCCCAGCCGCCGGCCGGCGGGGCGCCCCCGCCGCCGGTCCCGCGCCCGCCGGGCGCGACGACTCCCGCCCCGGCTCAGGCGGCCGCGACCGGCGCGGCGCCCGCCGTCGCCAAGGGCCCGGCTCCGGCGACCCCGGCGGCCGGCGCCGTCCCGGCCGGCAAGTCGGACGCGGAGGGCGACGCGCAGGACACGGCGATCCACCCATCGCCCGAGCCGCGCGAGGGCGACGAGCACGAAGGCGGCGCGACCGGCGACGAGCAGGCGGTCGACGTCCATGCGCAGGAGCCCGCGATCGGCGCCGAGTCCAACGGCGATGGCGAGTCCGAAATCGATGACGAGGCGAGCGTGGCCACCGCCGGCGAGCAGGAGTCCTACGCGGCCGAGGGCGACGAGGACGATTCCCATACCGGCGAAGGCGACGCGCTCCCCGAGAACGAGGGCGGCGAGACCGGGGAGTGGAGCCCGGAGGACGAACACTCCGAGCTGGGCTTCACTGACGAGCACGAGGCCGTTCCCGCCGCCACTCCGGCGGCTACGGCGCCCCGTCCGCCGCAACCGCCGCGCCCCTTCCCGCGACGCGCGACGCCGGCCGCCGGCTCGAGCTACGCCCGTGGCGATCGTGGGCCGATCCTGCCGCCCTACGAGCAGAGTCGCCCGGAGCCCGAGCCTGGGAGCTCCGCTTCGAGCGCCGGACGCAGGACCGTCCTGGTCGCGATCACCGCACTCGTCGTGCTCGCGCTCGGCGTCTTCGCCGCCCTGCAGCTGACCGGCGGCGACGATCCCGGGAGCTCCGGCGACGGAGGCGGTCTCTCCGCCGCCGATCCCGGCGGCGACTCCGGCGACGGCGGCTCGCAGCAGCCCGCGATCGACCCATCCCAGGTCACGGTCGCGGTTCTCAACGGCACCACCGTGCCCGGGCTGGCCGCCACCATCGGCGACACGATCTCCTCCGCCGGCTTCCAGCTCGGCACCGTGACGAACAACTTCGATCAGGAGCGCGCCGAGTCGGTCGTGTTCTACGCGCCTGGCGCGGAGCGCGAGGCCGCCGCCGTCGGTCGCCGCCTCGACATCTCCCAGCGCGAGGCGATCGACGCCGAGAGCCAGGCCCTGGCCGGCGACGCGACAGTCGTGGTCGTCGCCGGCGCCGATCAGAACCAGTAGCGGCGCGCGCGGCGCAGGCCTACGCTCGCGGGCTCCGTGGGCGCGCCGGGAGGTCGCGCGCTAGGGCTGCACGCCGGCGTCTCGGTACGCCTCGGCGGTCTCCGCGAGCAGCGGCCGGTCGAGCAGGGTGACGACCTGGCCACCGCCGAGGTCGAGGGTGGCGCCGTCGTGCGGCGGATACCAGTAGGCCCTGATGCGGCGCGCGGTCAGCTCGGGCGGATCGCCTGGACGCACGGTTCGCAGCGCTTCGAACTCCTCGCGACTGACGTAGCGGCCGTCGCCCTGGGCCGTGCGCGGGAGCTCGCGGCCGGCGGCGAGCTCGTCGGCGGTCCAGCGGAACAGGTCGAGCAGCTTGCGTTGACTGCGGAAGTCGAGCGACAGCGCCGTCTCACGCGCGCGGTCGATCGGGAAGCGGTCGACGCGGACGAGGTCGCCCGTGTCGAACTCGGAGTCGACGAAGTGGGCCGACACGCCCCACTCGGGCCAGTCCTCGAGGATCGCGACGTTGTAGCCGCCGAGGCCGCGCATGTCCGGGAGCGGCGCCGGGTGGAAGTTCAAGCAGCCGCTGGCGCCGAGCTCGATCAGCGGCGGGCGGATGCGCTTCCAGAAGAGGAACGAGAAGACGGCGTCGAGGGCAGTGAGGTCGACGGTTGCGGCGGCGGGATCGGCGATCGCCGCGTAGAGATCGTCGTCGGAGACGAGCGGCAGCCCCTCCCGCCGGGCCGCCAGGTCGAGCCGCTGTGCCTCGGCCGCGCGATCGTCTGGCGGTGGCGCCACGACAGCGACCACCTCCCAGCCGCTCGCCAGCAGGTGCTCGAGCCCTCCGACCGCGGAGCGCTTGTGCTTGCCCATGTAGACGCACCTCATCGCAGGCGCAGCGTAACCGTGGACTCGATCGCCACACCGGGAGGGGAAACGTGGCGATCCGTCCCTATCCCCACGTGAGGATCGAAAGCGTGACCATTGGATACCATATGCCCATGGCGCGCACGCAGACCCTCGTGCAGCTCAACGAGTCCCTGCTGGCGCGCCTCGACGAGCGTGCCGCGCGAGAGGCTCGTTCGCGATCCGCGCTGATCCGGTTGGCGATCGAGCGCTACCTCGAGGACGATCTGGCGACGGAGACGGACAGGCGCATCGTCGAGGGCTACAGCCGGACGCCGCAGACCGCTCTCGAGGACGCCTGGGCGGCGGCGGGCGCGCGCGACGCCGTACGCGAGGAGCCGTGGTGAGGCGCGGCGACGTGTGCTGGCTGGAGCTCGCTGACGAAGGCCGGCGGCCGGTGTGCGTGCTGACCCGTGAGCCTGCCCTGCCCGTGCTCCGCAACGTGACGGTCGCGCTCGTCACGCGGACGATCCGAGACATCCCGACCGAGGTCAAGCTCACCGAGCGCGAGGACGGGATGCCTGCGGATTGCGCGATCAGCCTCGACAACCTGCGCACGGTCCCGAAGGCGATGCTGACGGAGCGCATCACCGCCCTCTCCGGCGGTCAGATGCACGCGGTCTGCGTCGCCCTCGACCTGGCGACCGGCTGCTCCTAGCCGGTTCGGCCGACGAGCTGTCCGTAGAGGGACAGCGTGAGGCGTGCGGCTTCCTCCCACGAGTAGGGGCCGGCGGCGGCCGCGGCGGCGCGGGCCTCCTGGGCGGCGCGCGCGGCGGGGTCGGCCACGAGGCCGGCGAGGGCGGCGCGCAGCGCGGCCGGGTCGCCGGGCGGGACCGGGACGACCGCGCCGTGGTCCTCCGCGACCTCGGCGAAGCCGCCGATCGAGGAGGCGACGATCGCCTTGCCGAACGCCAACGCCGTGTAGAGGACGCCCGACTGGTCGATCTCGCGGTAGGGCAGCGCGACGACGTCCGCGCGGCGGAAGTAGGCCGGCAGCTCGTGCTCGACGACGAAGCGGTCGACGAAGCGGACCGTCCCGCCGGCGCGGTCGGCCGCCGCGCGCAGCGGTTCTGCGTCCATCCACGGCCGGCCGACGATCCATAGCTCGGCGCCCTCGATCCCCTCGAACGCCTCGATTAGCACGTCGACGCCCTTGTAGGGGCGCAGGATGCCGAAGCTGAGAATCACCGGCGCCTCGACGGCGGCGAGCTCGGGCGGTAGTGGCGCCTCGTCGGGCTGGGTCGTGAGGTAGTCGAACGCTCCGTGGGGAATCACACGGACCTTCCGCGGGTCGGCGCCGTACCTGTCGGTCATCGTCTGCGCGCCCGCACGGGTGTGGACGACGATCGCGTCGACAGCTGCGGCCACGCGCCGCCCGCCCTGCTCGCGCAGCCGCCCAGCGCCGCGCCGGAGCACGTTGTGCGAGGTGAACACGCGCGGAGCCCCACGCGCGAGCAGCCCCGCGTCGAGCGCCTCGAGCGTCAGCCATTGGTAGTGGAGGACGTCGGCGCCCCGGCCGCCCGCTCGGCTGTGGCGCAGCATGTCCGGGAGGTGCTCGGCGAGCCTGTAGGCCCGTCGCGCGTTCGTCGCCCGGTCGCGGGCCATCGCGCGGCGGTAGAAGTCCTCGCTCAGGACGAAGCCGTCGGGGGCGGGGGCGTCGTAGGTGGCCCGGCTGGTCGAGAGCTCGACGGTCGCGCCGGCGCGACCGAGCGCGGCCGCCAGCGCGTGGTCGTAGGGCGGCGTGTATGCGGGGGGATCGACCAGCCGGACGCGCATGCGGGGATTCTCGTCGCTTTGACGTCGCAGGTCTGTCACGCGCTCGTCACGAGCGCTTCGTAGGGCGTGGGCCGGCAAGCCGTCCGGTCGAGGACATGACCGCCAAGATCCTCGAGCAGTCGGTACAGCACGGTGCTACACTGATGTGTGTGCCGACTGCGCATCCACGACACACGATCACCGAGACACCGCCCGTGCGCGCGGTGCTCGACGAGCTGCGCGCCGCGCTAGGTCGCAACCGGATCGACTTCGCTGAGCTCGCGGTGCTCGGCGCACGGGCGAAGCTGCGCGAGCTGCGTCAGGAGAGCCCCGCCGTCGAGGCAGCCCGGCGCCGCCTCGTGCAAGAGATTCGCCACGGCACGATCGAGCTCGACGTCGCAGCGGCCGAGGAGGTCAAGCGCCTCGGTCTGCTCGCGGACGATGAGCTCTAACTGTGCTGTTGATCGACAACTCGGCTTGGGCGCGTTGGCGCAAGCCGCTCGTGGGGGAGCGGCTGGTGGCCGCGATCGAGGCGAGGGAGTTAGTGATCTGCCTGCCCTTCCTGCTCGAGGCCGGCTACTCGGCACGCTCGGGTGCCGATCACGACACGCTTCTCAGTGATCTAAGCCTTCTCCCGCGGGTCGAGATCGGTCCTGAGATCGAGCGGCTCGCTCTGCGCGCGCAGAGCGAGCTCGCGGCCGTCGGTCATCACCGCCTCTCGCCCAGTGACCTGATCGTCGCGGCGTGCGCGCACCACTCCGGACATGGCGTCCTCCACTACGACCGCGACTACGACGTCATCGCCCGCAACACGTCGCTGGAGTTCGCCAGCGAATGGGTCTCGCCCGCCGGCAGTCTGAACTGACGCGGTCCACGACGCCCGCCGCCGTGCGCGCAAGCCGCCCTGCGAGGCCCGCAGCGGCGAGCCCCCTCGAATAGCGTTCCGCGGCGTGGAGTCGAGCCGCCTGGTCCGCGTGGTCTTCGCCCTGCTCGTACTCGCCACCGTCGCCGCCTTCGTCCTCACCCAGGCGCTCAAGACCGAGATGCCGGTCGTCCTGCGCTTCGCGACCGAGCCGCTGAGGTTCTCGCCGAACGGGGACGGCGTCCAGGACCGCGTGCGCGTCGGCTTCGACCTCTCCGAGCCGGCCGAGGTCTCGTTCTCGATCATCGATCCCGACGGCAACGAGGTCCGGGAGCTGGTCGACGACGAGCAGCTGCGCGGCGACACGCGCCACCGCTTCTCCTGGGACGGCCGCGACGAGAACGGCGACGTCGTCCAGGACGCGACCTACCGGATGCGCGTCGTGCGGCGCAAGGAGGGCCGGATCCTCGACTCGTTCAAGACGATCGTGCTCGACACGCAGCGGCCGCGCGTGCGGCTCGCGTCCGCCGAGCCGGGCGTGGTCGACCCGTCGAACGGCAAGCGCGTGGCGGTGCGCATCCGCTACAGCGGGCCGCGCACGCCGCACCCCGAGTTCCGCGTCTGGCGCACCGACGACGGCCCGCCGCGGATCGTCGACCGCTTCCGCGGCGACGACGAGCGCGGCGGCAGCTGGAACGGGCGGACGATCAGCGGCGACCTCGCCGTCGACGGCGACTACGCCTTCCAGGTGCGCGTGCGCGACCGTGCCGGCAACCAGGCGCTCGCGCCCCCCGGCACCCCGACCGCGGCGAAGGCGAGGGCCGCGACCGGCGCGGCCGTGCGGCGGCTGACGCTCGAGGGGCCGCTCGGCGTGGTGTCCGCCGGGTCCCGCGCGCGGCTGCGCGTCGGCCCCGGGGGGCGGCGCTTCGCCTTCGAGCTGACGCGCCTCGGTTCGCGGCGGGCGATCAAGAGCGACCGTCGCCGCGGTGGGCTGCTGCGGATCGGGATCCCCGACGACGCGCGCACCGGGGTCTATCTCGTAAAGGTCCGGTCGCGCGGTCGGCGCGCGACCTGGCCGGTCGCCGTCGCCGGCCTCCCGCCGCGCCGCGCGCTCGAGCGCCCGCGACCGCTCGTCGTCCTGCCGGCGATCACGTGGCAGGGCCTGAACCGGTTCGACTTCGACCTCGACGGCTTCGCCGACACGCTGCGCGACGCCAGCTCGATCCCGGCCGACCGCCCGTTCGCCCGCGGGCGCCTGCCCGCGCGACTCGTCCGGGAGGCGTCGCCGTTGCTGCGCTGGCTAGATCGCGAGCGGATCGCCTACGACCTCACGACCGACCTCGCGCTCGCGCGCGGTGAGGGACCGACGCTCGGCAACGCGCCGGGCGTCGCCATCGCCGGCAGCGCGCTCTGGCTCCCGCGCAGCGTTCGCGACCGCCTGCTCGGCGAGGTCGAGCGGGCCGGCAAGCCGGTGGCCGTCTTCGGCGGCGCCTCGCTGCGACGCTCGGTCGCACTGCTCGGCGACCGGCTGCGCTTTCCCAGCCCGCCGCGTCCCGACGACCTGTTCGGCGAGCGCACCCGCGCGGAGCGGGTCGACCCGCCGGCGCCGCTCGCGGTCGAGCGCGACCGCCTCGGCCTGTTCGAGGGCGGCGACGACCTGTTCGGCGAGTTCGACCTGATCGAGCGCACGGTCGAGCTGCCCGCCGCGGCGACGCTGCTATCGGCCGCGGGCCGCGAGCCGGGCGAGCCGGCGTTCGTCGCCTACCGGCTCGGCAAGGGCATCGTGCTCCGCCCGGGCACCCCGCAGTGGGCCTCGCGGCTCGAGGAGCGCGCACTCGACGTCGAGGTCCCGCGCATCACCCGCCGCATCTGGCGCCTGCTCGGCCGCGACTGACCGCCACGGGCAGCTTGCGGTCGTACTGCGGCCGCAACCGGCCCAGCACCCGGGCTCCTGGCAGCGCCGGGCCGCTCCCGGTCATATCGTGGCCGCAACCGGCCCGTCGCCCGACGCCTCGGACCGGGCCGTCTGCAATCCTGCGGCCCGATGAGGCGAGCCCTCCTGATCCTCGTCGGCCTCGGCGTGCTGCTCGTGGCCGGCGGCGGCGCCTACCTCTACCTCAGCGACGAGGACCCGCCGGAGAAGCGCGGCTCGGCGAAGGTCGAGTTCGACGCCGACGCGGGGCCCGCCAAGCCGAAGCCGACCCGCAAGGCGGACCCTGAGGCGTGGCCGACGTTCGGCTACGACATCCAGCGCACCAAGGTCGGCCCGTACAAGCACCGACCGCCCTACCGCACGCTCTGGCGGATGGACGCGCGCGACACGCTCGAGTACCCGCCGTCGGTCGCCTACGGCAACGTCTACGTCGCCCAGCAGAAGGGCCTCTTCTTCGCGCTGAACGGCAAGACCGGCAAGCCGGTCTTCAAGACGAAGAACTTCAAGCGCTGCGCGGCCTCGTCGCCGACGATCGCCAACGGCACCGTCTACCAGACCTACATGGACTGGGTCGGCGATCTCTCCAACCCCTGCCCGCAGGGCGCCTCGAATCCGACCGGCTTCATGATCGCGATGAACGCGCGCACCGGGCGGCCGAAGTGGCGCTTCAACGCCCAGCCGATCGAGTCGACCCCGCTGCTGCGCAACGGCAAGCTGTACGTCGGGTCGTGGGACGGCAACGTCTACGCGATCAACGCGAAGAACGGCAGGAAGGTGTGGGCCTACCCGACCGGCGACCGTGTCAACAACTCGCCCGCCTACCTCAAGGGCCGCATCTTCATCGCCAACGACAGCGGCACGCTCTACGCGCTCAACGCCGGCAGCGGCAAGCTCGCCTGGAGCGCGAGCGAGGCGACCGAGTTCTTCTACGCCGCGCCCGTCGCCGCCTACGGGCGGATCTACATCGGGTCGACCGACGGCACGATGTACGCCTACGGCGCGAAGACCGGCAACCTGCTCTGGGCCAAGCCGCTCGGCACCTACATCTACGGCTCGGCCGCGGTCTACGAGAAGACCGTCTACGTCGGCACCTACGACGGCAAGTTCTACGCGCTCGACGCGGCGACCGGTGACGTGCGCTGGCAGAAGGAGATGCCAAGCGCCGTGCACGCCCCGCCGACGATCCTCGACGGCCTCGTCTACGTCTCGACCTGCGCCACCTGCGGCTCGGCGGCGCAGCGGTTCGTGAAGATGGGCGTCGACTCGACGACCGCCTTCAACGCCAAGACCGGCAAGCAGGTCTGGCGCAACAACGCCGGCAAGTACGCCGCGCCGATCGTCGCCGACCAGGATCGCGTCTACCTGACGGGCCGGAGCATCCTGTTTGGGCTGAAGCCGGTGAAGGCGAAGGCGAAGGCGGCGCAGAAGAAGCAGAAGCAGCGGGCCGGGCGCAAGCAGAAGTCCTGACCCTCCGTCATAGCGTGCAGTTGTAAAGCCGTTGGCGGAGGCGTAGCGTTCAGGTGTAATCCGCACGAGCACAGGCTCGGCTTGGAGGGAGCCGGCTGCAGCGGTTACACGCCGACAGCTTTTTGCTGACGGTCGATCGAGGAGAAGGCATCATGCGTATTGCACGCAAGCTGACGCTGCGCGCCACAATGGCGATCGCGGCTGCAGCACTGGCGGCGCCGCCAGTGCTCGCACAGGCCGAACCCGAGCTTCACGTTTCGGTCCCGCGACTGGTCACGGTCCAGGAAATCCACGCCGCCACGGACACGGCATGTCCGGCAACGGCGCCGCAGCCCGCGCCGGTCCCGAGCCCGATCGCGACCACCGGGGGCTGCCGCCAGCACTACACGGCACCGAGCATGGTGTTGGTATCGCACCTGAGCGCCGGTGGCGTCGAAGTCACGGTCAGCGATTGCAGCATCGAATTCGACATGCGTCTGGACGCCGCTGCCGAAGGCTGGGTCAGCCACCAGGAACTCACGGGGCCCGCAAACGTCTGTACGCGCAAGGCGTGCGGGCAGATCACTCCACCCACCAGCGAAGGCCGTGCCTGGACCGTCTACCTGAAGGAAATCGAAGTCGCCG
>Ga0190275_10000380_pt1 | contig 40784 bp, 37 predicted proteins | sample Popmic550T_FD_133745 | JGI IMG/M metagenome (GOLD analysis project Ga0190275, IMG submission 133745) | Populus adjacent soil microbial communities from riparian zone of Yellowstone River, Montana, USA - 550 T | ecosystem: Environmental > Terrestrial > Soil > Riparian zone > Trees stand | place... | reverse complement strand
TCGGCTACCAGGTGCTGTGCGCCGCGGACGAGGTGCTGCTGGCTCCCGCCGGACGGCTCGACCTGGTGGGCTACGCCGCGGAGGCCACGGCGCTCGGGGAGGGGCTCTCCCGCGTGGGCATCCAGGCCCACTTCGTGCGCCGAGGCGACTACAAGACGGCGCCCGAGCTGTTCACCCATGCCCACGTCTCGGACATCCAGCGCAAGACGCTGGAGGCCCTCCTCGACGAGCGGTACGCCGATCTCGTGGACTCGGTGGCCCGCGGCCGCGAGCGCACACCCGAGGAGGTGCGGGCGCTCATCGACGCCGGGCCCTACAGCGCCCAGCGCGCGGTGACAGTGGGGCTCGTCGACGGGCTGTGCAGCGAGGCGGACCTCCCGGCGCGGCTGGACGACCGCAAGCGCGAGGAGAAGGAGAAGGACTCCGACGACGCCGAGGAGCCGATCGAGCCGATGTCCTCCTGGCTGGGCACGCTGCCATTCCCTCCGGTGAAGTGGCGGCCAGTGCGGCGGCGGCCCAAGCTCGGGCTGGTGTCAATCTCGGGGATGATCGCCTCGGGGAAGGGCTCTTCAGGCGGACTGGGGCCCAAGGTGGCGGGCGCGGAGTCGGTGGTGAAGGCGCTGCGCGCGGCTGGCCGGGACAAGCAGGCCAAGGCCGTGGTGCTCTATGTCGACAGCCCGGGGGGCTCGGCGCTGGCCTCGGAGCTGATCCTGGAGGCCGTGCAGCGCGTGGCGCGCAAGAAGCCGGTGATCGCCTTTGTGGATGAGGTGTGCGCCAGCGGCGGGTACATGGCGGTCCTGGGTGCCAAGGAGATCTGGACGACGCCGCACGCGATCGTCGGCTCCATTGGCGTCTTCGCCGGCAAGTTCGAGGCCTCCGGGCTGATGGAGCGCCTGGGTGTGCGCAGGACGATCATCGCGCGAGGGGAGAACGCGGGCATCTTCTCCACCTCCCGAGGCTTCACGCCGCACGAGCGCGCCGCGCTGGAGGCGGAGGTGGAGGAGACGTACCAGGCCTTCCTCGCCCACGTGGCCAAGGCCCGCGGCCGGACGAAGGAGGAGATCCACGAGCGCGCCGAGGGACGCGTGTACTCGGGCACTCGCGCACTGGCCGCGGGGCTCGTCGATCGCTCGGGAAGCTTCGACGAGGCGTGCCGCCACGCGCTGGAGCTGGCCCAGGTCCCCCTGGGGAAGTTCGACCTCGCGACCTACAGCGGAGGAGAGCGCAAGCGCTCCCTGCTGCAGCTGTTGCTGAACCTGTCGGGCGCGCACCTATACGCACTCTGCCCTGCATCCTGGTCCCTCGGGAGGAGGGGAGCGGGTCAGCGGTTCGAGGGCTGAAGGCCTCCGTCCGGCCAGCCGTCCGCCCACTCGACGCGCTGCGTAAAACGGAGCGTTCACTTTGCGGCAACTCCACTATCCTGGGAGTAGGAGGGTGCCCGCGGAACCATGAACGTCGTCTTCATCTCCCCTCACTTCCCCCCGCATTTCCTTCACTTCGTCACCGCCCTGCGCGAGCGCGGCATTCACGTGCTGGGAATCGGCGACACCCCTTATGACACCTTGCGGCACGAGCTACGCGGCGCGTTAAGCGAGTACTACTTCACGCCTCGGCTCGATGACGCGGACGCCATGCTGCGCGCGGGCGGCTACTTCACCTGGCGCTACGGCCGCATCGATCGGATCGACTCGCTCAACGAGACGTGGCTGGAGGTCGAGGCCCGGCTGCGGGAGGACTTCCACGTGCCCGGACTGCTGAGCGCGGACGTGCGCAGGCTGCGCTCCAAGCTGGGCATGCACGATCTCTTCAAGGAGGCGGGCATTGCCCACCCGGACGCCATCTCCGCCCGGGACGCCGCCGCCGTGAAGGCCTTTGGCCAGCGCGTGGACTATCCGCTCGTCCTCAAGCCGGACGTGGGCGTGGGCGCCGCCGACACCTTCACGGTCAAGAGTGACGCCGAAGTCGACGCCGCGTTCTCCCAGCCCCTGCGCGGCTACACGGCGCAGAAGTTCGTGAAGGGCACCATCGTCACCTACGACGGCATGGTGGACGGGGACGGACAGCTCGTCTGCACCTTCAGCCACGAGTACAGCACCGGCATCATGGAGTCCGTGCTCGAGCAGCGCGACATCTCCATCTGGAGCCAGCGAGAGCTGCCGCCCGCGCTGGAAGAGGTGGGCCGCCGCACCCTGGCCGCGCTCGGCCTGCGGGAGCGCTGGTTCCACCTGGAGTTCTTCCGCCTCGAGGATGGGAGCTACACCGCGCTCGAGGCCAACCTGCGTCCACCCGGTGCCTTCGTGATGGACATGATCAACTACGCCTGCGACATCGACGTGTACCGGCTGTGGGCGCGGATGATCTCCGGCGAGCGGGTGAGCGGCTTTCAGTACACGCGCAAGTACCACGTCTGTCATACCTCCCGCCGGGCGGGCCGCGCGTACAAGCACCCGCATGCAGAAGTCGTCTCGCGGCTCGGTGGAGCGCTGATCGATCACCGGGAGCTGCCCTCCGTCTTCCACAGCGCGCTGGGCAACGAGATGTACCTCTCGCGCCATCAGGAGCTGGAGGCCATGCGCAACGCCGTCCACTTCATCCAGGCGTGCCCTTGAGCTGGGCCCTCGCCGCGCGCAGGCTCAGCTGAGCAACCAGCGCAGCGCCGTGGGCAACCGGCGCTGCCAGTCCCGCTCGTGGTGATGGCCCTCGGGCTCCAGGAAGAGGGCCACCTCGTGGTCGGCGTACCCGAGGCCTTTGAGGTGGAGGTAGAAGGCCCGCGTGGCCTCGCCGTAGAACATCGGCCAGCCCACGGGATCGACGGTCTCGTGCTCGCCCGCATCCAGGTAGATGCGCGTCCAGCGGCGGGTATGGGACGTCCAGTGCTCGAAGAGGCGGCCGTAGCTCCACATCACCGAGGGCGACATGCCGCCGAGGCGGCCGAACAGCTCCGGGTGCCGCCAGCCCAGGTAGAGCGACATCAGCCCGCCCATGGACGAGCCGATGACGCCCGTCCACTCCGGGCCTTGCCGCGTGGGCCAGTGACTGTCCACGAAGGGCTTCAGCGTCTCGACCATGAAGCGGACATAGGGCTCGCCGCGCGCGGTGACGTGGCTCCGGGGCTCGTCCCACGGGGAGTACTCGGAGAGGCGGTTGGCCCCGGAGTCGACGGCGACGATGAGCCACGACTCCGTGTGGCCCTCGTGCACCAGGGAGTCGAGCACCCTGTTGGCGCACCAGGTGTCATAGATGGCCGACTCCGGGTGGGCGAAGACGTTCTGCCCGTCGAGCATGTAGAGGACGGGGTAGCGCCGATCCGAGGATGGCTCGTACCCCTCCGGGGTGCAGATGCGCAGGGTGCGGGTGAGGCCTTCCTGGGGGGAGTGGAAGGCGCGGATGATCTGGAGGGTGCTCATGGAGGGGGTTCGTCGCCCCGCACGATAGATGGGCGCTCTGTGTCGGCCAATGACTAAGCTTGGGCCATGTCCTGTGTGCACTGTGGCCAGCCTCTCCCGGAGGCTGGCAGCCGATCCTGCCCCCACTGTGGAGAGCCCGTCACGCCCTCGCGCGCTGGGCTGCCTCCCGAGGTAGCGAAGGCCGCCTCGTCCGCGGCGGAGGCGACCCGGCGTGCTGCGGGACACACCGCCAACGCGGTGAAGTCCGTCCTGGAGGACCCGCGCTTGCGCGAGCGCATCCCCGGGCGCTCGTTGGCACTGCTGGGGGCCGGGCTGGTGACGCTCGCCCTCGTGCTCTCCATGCTGCCGACCTTCCACAGCATTGGTGTGGGGTGGTCGGTGGTGATGCTCGCGGGCAGCCTGCTCATTGGCGCGCGTGAGCTTCATGCCGCGGGGCGCGCCCTGCCGGAGCCTGTGGTGCGCGCGGCGCGCGTTGCCGAGCGCCCGATCTTCCTGCCCGCGTTCACCATCCTCACGTTCGTCCAGGCGATCCTCACCTTGGGCTTCGGGATCGTGCCGCTGCTCTGGCTGCTCGCCGCAGTGGTGCTCGGCTACGATCAGCGGCGCGCGCTCGCCGCGTTCGTGGCGGAGCAAGGCTCACCGGGGCCTGCGGAGAAGCGCCTCGGCCGCTGGGTGCTTGCGGGCTCGCTCGTGTGTGTGGCGGCGCTCTTCTTCTCCTGGGGTTACGGCAGAGGCGGCTACTTCGTGGGCGGCATCCAGCCCTACCACGTGCGCGACATGCAGATGGACGGCTTCACCCGGCAGTACACGGATCGCTACGAGTATCGCTTCACCCCGATGATGAATTGGGTGCCTGCGTACGCGGCTTCCGGCCGGGGCCGCCCCTACGCGTCCGGAGTGCTGCTGGGGCTGGGCGGGCTCGTGGGGCTGACGCGGGCTCGGCGGATGAGGGCCTCGCTCCCACCGTGGGTGCTGCCCGTGCTCGCGGGCGTCGTCACTCTATGGGGCATTGCCGGGCTGGCTTCAGCCATCGGCCCGTGGCTCTTCCTCGCGGGAGCACTCCTCGTCGACGTCGCGGTGGCGCGCGACTTCATGCAGCGACCGCGCGCGGGCTCGGGAGCGTGAGACATGGAGTGCTCCTGAGGCGGGACTCAACGCTTGCCGGACAGCTCACGGATCTGCTGGATGACGGCCAGCGCGGTCTCCTTGTCCGGCATGATGTTGGAGGGGAACTGATTGAGGCTGGCCTGGAGGCGGATGGCGGCGCGGGTCGTGTTCTCCGTCGAGCCGAAACGGACACACCCCAGCGCGAAGCGAGACAGCACTTCCCGGGCGATGGGGCCGTACGCGGGCGCCATCTGGGCCGACAGGTGGAAGTGTTCAATGTCGATGATGAGGTAGATCTTCTTGCCCACAGCCTCGAGCAGCTCGCGCAGCTGCGTCGCCCACTCCTGGAGGGACGCCACGTTGTCGATCCGGACATCGATGCACTTCAAGACGTAGATGTCTTGGAGCGCCTCGTACTGGAGCGTCATCTTCATGAAGAGTCCCTCGGGTGCCGAGCCGCAGTGCGAGAGGCACTCTAAACATCCCCTTTGTCACAGTGCAGTGGCGTTTCGGGAACCCTCAGAGAGGAAAGGTAGGCAGAACTCCTGCCAGGTGGGTCCGAGTGATGACTGCTCTCCGGCCCGGCACGTGCGCTGGAGCGGCACCGACCCGAGCCGCACGCCGGGTGCTACGCTGCCACCCGCCATGAAGCCTTCTCGCCGCCTGCTCCTGCTCCTGGCCGTGACCACTGGCTGTGCGACGCCGAAGGGCCCCTCTGTCGCCGCGGAGGCCTATGCGAGAGCGCTCGAGGAGGATCGGCTCTCGGACGCCTACGCCCTCACCACCGGGCTGCCCGAAGGAGAGCAGGGCTTCCGGGATCGCTATAAGGACGCCACCGCACGCCGCGAGCGGGCTGCGTCCGTGAGGGCTGTCGTGGGTGAGCTGGAGGCGCGGGCCCCGAACCTGATCGTGGAGCGCCGACAGGACGCCTGGCGCGTGGTGGAGACACGGCCGTCGGATGAGGCCAAGGCCGTCCTGACGCGCTTCCTCAACGCGGTGGACGCGCGGGACTGGGAGAAGGCCTGGAGCCTGCTGAGCGCGCCGCAGCGCTCCCGCTACACGCCGGATCGGTTCCGCGATGACTTCCAGCGCGAGCCCCTGGCGAGGGAGCGTGTGCGCCGTGCGCGGCTGGCGCTCCGGGGCAACGTGAAGGTGACGAACAGCGATGCCGCATTCCCGCTGGGGGCGGATCGCGCGGTGCGGCTGGTGCTGGAGGAGGGCGAGTACCGGGTGGCCGCCATCGAGTGAGCCTGGGCCTTCTGGGGCCATGCAGGCAAACGGGGGCCTGGAGCATGCGGAGGGGGGCTCGGCCCGTTAAACGTCGTTGACAGCCCAGGGGGGGGCTGGCCATCCTCCGCGCCCTTCTGGGCCCGCAACTGCCCGATTTCCAAAAGGTTTCAGGTGTCCTGATGAGCGTCTCCGAGCGCGACATCCTCACGGCGATGTCCAAGGTGATGGATCCCGAGCTGCACGTGGATCTGGTGAAGGCGGGCATGGTGAAGGACATCCGCCTGAGCGGCGACACGGTGAAGCTGAAGATCGAGCTGACGACGCCGGCCTGCCCGCTCAAGGGGAAGATCCAGGCGGACGCCGAGGCGGCGCTCAAGACGGTGCCGGGGCTGAAGTCCTTCGACATCGAGTGGGGCGCGCAGGTGCGAGGCACGGGTGGAGCGGCGCCGGGGCAGGGGCAGGCGCTGCTACCGGGCGTGAAGAACATCATCCTGGTGGGCGCGGGCAAGGGCGGCGTGGGCAAGAGCACGGTGGCGGTGAACATGGCCGTGGCGCTGGCGCAGCACGGGGCCAAGGTGGGCCTGCTGGACGCGGACTTCTACGGCCCGTCCATCCCGCTGATGACGGGCATCACCGAGCGCCCGGTAAGCCCGGACGGCAAGAAGCTCAACCCCATGATCAAGCATGGGCTGAAGGTCATGTCGATCGGCTTCCTGGTGGAGACGGATCAGGCGCTCATCTGGCGCGGGCCCATGCTGCACGGGGCGCTGATGCAGCTGGTGCGGGACGTGAACTGGGGCGAGCTGGACTACCTGATCCTGGATCTGCCGCCGGGCACGGGCGACGTGGCGCTGTCGCTCTCTCAGAGCGTGCGGGCCGCGGGGGCGGTGCTCGTCACCACGCCCCAGGACGTGGCGCTGGCGGACGTGGTCCGCGCCAAGCAGATGTTCGACAAGGTCCACATCCCGGTGCTCGGGATCGTGGAGAATATGAGCACGTTCGTCTGCCCGAACTGCTCCCACACAACGCACATCTTCAACCACGGCGGCGGCCGGAAGGCCGCGGAGATGTTCAACATCGCGTTCCTGGGCGAGGTGCCCCTGGATCTGAAGGTGCGCGAGTCGGGAGACTCGGGAGTGCCAGTGGTGGCGGGCTCGCCGCAGAGCCCGCAGGCGCAGGCCTTCATGGAGATCGCCCGGAACGTGGCCGGCCGGGTGTCCACCGAGAGCGCGCGGGCGATCCAGCTGCCGGTGATGCAGGCGCGCTGAGTCCCGCAGTCCCCGAGGTCCCTCATGGCTGGTGACAGCGACGATTTTCCGCCAGATCCGCTCGACGATGACTATGAGCAGCCGCAGGCAGGCCGCGAGGGGCGCGCGGGCTTCGTGCCCGACTTCGTGCGCAAGGTGGCGGTGGCGGGGCTGGGCGCCATCTTCATGACGGAGGAGGGCATCCGCAACCTCGCCGGGCAGCTCAAGCTGCCCAAGGAGATGCTGGGCTTCGTGCTCTCCCAGGCCGAGAAGACGAAGGACGAAGTCGGCCGGGTGCTGGCGGAGGAGCTGCGCCGCTTCCTGCAGTCGGAGAAGCTGCGCGAGGAGTTCGTGAAGTTGATGTCGGGAATGACCTTGGACGTGAGGGCGCAGATTCGCCTGGTGCCCGCCGACGAGGAGAAGAAGGCGGGCGAGTCCGAGGCGCGCGAGCCCGAGAAGGGCGCTGGCGCCTCCGCGACCCCGAAGGTGGTCATCTCCGAGCTGAACGCGCGCCGCGGCAAGCGGACGAAGAAGGAGTGACATTGGAGGCTGAAGCGAGACCCGGCTGGCGGAGCCACCCCTTGGTGAAGCGCCTGCCCCTGCTGGTGATGGCGGCTCTGGGCGTGTGGCTGTGGCAGACGACGGGCACGCCGGAGCGCGAGCTGGTGTGGCAGCTCGACGGCTCGAGCTGGAGCGCGGTGCGGGCGTTGGACTTCCAGGTGGTGGATCCGGAGGGGAAGATCCTCAAGCGGGAGGAGCGCTTCTTTCCCTCCGGGGCTCCGCCCGAGGTGACCCTGAAGGTGAAGCTCCCGGAGGGCTCCTACCGCACGCTCATCTTCGTGAAGGAGCAGGGCCGCCCCTCGCGGCCGCCGTTGGTGGAGCCGCTGACAATCGGCGCGGAGAAGTACGTCCTCCGGACGCTGAGGCTGCCCGCGAGTCGTTGACCGGTGGGAGGGCGAGGGCTATAGCGCCCGCACTTCACTCTCGGCCGGAGCAGGAAACGCCATGGCAACCGAGCACATCATCGTCGTCGGGGCAGGGCAGATGGGAGCGGGCATCGCACAGGTGTCGCTGCAGGCGGGGCTGCGCGTCACGCTGGTGGACGTCTCGAAAGAGGGGCTCGCCAAGGGGGCGGACCGGATCCGGGCCGGCCTGGCGAAGCTGGTGGAGAAGGGCAAGCTGGATGACGCGAAGCGCAAGGCGGCCGAGGCGAACCTGGCCACGTCCACCAGCGCCGCCGAGGTGAAGGACGTGGACTTCGCCGTCGAGGCGGTGACGGAGAACGAGGAGCTCAAGCGCCGCATCTTCCAGGAGCTGGATGGGGTGGTGAAGCCGGGGGGCGTGCTGGCGACGAACACCTCCTCCATCCCGATCACGCGGATCGCGGCGGGGACGAAGCGGCCCGAGGCAGTGATCGGGATGCACTTCATGAACCCGGTGCCAGTGATGCAGCTGGTGGAGCTCATCCGTGGCGCGGCGACGTCAGACGAGACGTACCAGAGGACGCGGGCGCTGGCGGAGAAGATGGGGAAGACGACGGTGGTGTCCAAGGACATGCCGGGCTTCATCGTCAACCGCATCCTCATCCCCATGCTGAACGAGGCGTGCTTCGCGCTGATGGAGGGGCTGGGGACGGCGGAGGACATCGACACGGCGATGAAGCTGGGGACGAACCAGCCCATGGGCCCGCTGCAGCTGGCGGACTTCATCGGCCTGGACACGTGCCTCTCCATCGCCGAGGTGCTCCACAAGGGGCTGGGCGATTCCAAGTACCGCCCGTGCCCGCTGCTGCGGCAGTACGTGGACGCCGGCTGGTACGGCAAGAAGAGCGGCCGCGGCTTCTACAAGTACTAGAGCTTCCCACCCAGAGAGGACCCCATGTCCAAGCACTACGAGAACATCAAGCTGGAGTCGCAGGGCGCCATCACCACGCTCACGATCGATCGGCCCAAGGCGCTCAACGCGCTCAACAGCAAGACGCTCCAGGAGCTCGAGTCCGCGCTGCAGTCCCTGGACTCGGGCACGCGCGCGCTCATCGTCACCGGCGGAGGAGAGAAGGCCTTCGTGGCGGGGGCGGACATCTCGGAGATGTCCTCGATCAGCGCGGCCCAGGCGCGCGAGTTCGCCGCGCAGGGCCACCGCGTGCTGATGATGCTGGAGTCGTTGCCGTGCCCCACCATCGCGGCGGTGAACGGCTTCGCCCTGGGCGGAGGCTGCGAGCTGGCCCTGGCCTGCGATCTCATCTACGCCTCGGAGAAGGCGAAGCTGGGGCTGCCCGAGGTGTCGCTGGGCGTCATCCCGGGCTTCGGCGGGACGCAGCGGCTCACCCGGCTCGTGGGGAAGATGCGGGCCAAGGAGCTCATCTTCACGGGCGGCCACGTGGGCGCGGCGCAGGCCAAGGAGTACGGCCTGGTGCTGGACGTGCTGCCCGCGGAGAAGCTCCTGGAGCACTGCCGCACGGTGGCCGAGAAGATCCTCAAGAATGGCCCGCTGGCCATCTCCCAGGCCAAGCGCGTCATCGAGTTCGGCGCGGACCAGGATCTGCGCGCGGCCAACGAGCTGGAGCGCCAGGGCTTCGCCGTCCTCTTCGGCTCGGAGGACCAGCGCGAGGGCATGAAGGCCTTCCTCGAGAAGCGCCCCGCCGCCTTCACGGGCAAGTAGGCGCCCTCCCACAGGCTCCCTACTGCTGGAAATGTTCCCTGGGACACGAATCCGGCCCGGGGACCTTCCGACCGGTCGGTTTCTCATGGGCGCGGCAACCTGCACTCGGGGGCAGCGCGGATGAGCGGTGTTCCCCAGCGCCGCGCCCCATTATATGGAGTCCGAGCCCCTTCCCTCAGGAGTGCCATGAACTTCGAGCTGACCGACATCCAGCGTGACATCCAGCGGATGTGCCGTGAGTTCGCCGCGAAAGAGCTCATCCCGAACGCCCGCAAGTGGGACGAGACCCACGCGTGGCCCACCGAGGCCGTGAAGAAGCTCGCGGAGCTGGCCCTGCTGGGCGTGGCGGTGCCGGAGCAGTACGGCGGCGCCGGGCTGGACAACGTCTGCTACGCCATCGCCATGGAGGAGATCAGCCGAGGCTGTGCCTCCACGGGCGTCATCATGAGCGTGAACAACTCGCTCTACTGCGATCCGGTGATGAAGTTCGGCACCGAGGCGCAGAAGCAGGAGTTCCTGGTGCCGTTCGCGCGCGGCGAGAAGCTGGGCTGCTTCGGCCTCACCGAGCCCGAGGCCGGCAGCGACGCGGCGGCGCAGAAGACGGTGGCCGTGCGCCGGGGCGACGAGTACGTGATCAACGGCTCGAAGAACTGGATCACCGTCGGCCCCAAAGCGGACGCCATCGTCCTGTTCACCATGACGAACAAGGAGGCGGGCAACAGGGGCATCACCGCCTTCCTGGTGCCCACGAACACACCGGGCTTCATCCGCGCCGAGCCGGACAAGAAGATGGGCATCAGCGCGGCGCACTCCTGCTCCATGTTCTTCGAGGACATGCGCGTGCCGGCCAAGAACATCCTGGGCAAGGAGGGCGACGGCTTCAAGGTCGCCATGAGCACGCTGGACGGCGGGCGCATCGGCATCGCGGCGCAGGCGCTGGGCATCGCCCGCGCGGCCTTCGAGGAGGCGGTGCGGTACTCGGGCGAGCGCAAGACGTTCGGCAAGCCCATCCGGGATCACCAGGCCATCCAGTTCATGCTGGCGGACATGGCCACGGAGATCGACGCGGCGCGGCTGCTGGTGCTCCAGGCGGCGCTCCTCAAGGACAAGGGCGTGCGCCACAGCCAGGAGAGCGCCATGGCGAAGCTGTACGCCAGCGAGATGGCCAGCCGCGTGGCGAACAAGGCCCTGCAGGTGCATGGTGGCATGGGCTACAGCAAGGAGATGGACGTCGAGCGCCACGTGCGCGACGCCCGCATCACGGAGATCTACGAGGGCACGAGCGAGATCCAGCGCATCGTCATCTCGGCCAACCTGCTGAAGGAGTAGCCATGAAGCGGTCCTTCCTCGCGGTGGTGTTCCTGGCCTCCCTGGCCTCCGGAGTCGCGCTCGCTCAGGGAGAGTCGGGGGCAAAGAGTGGCAAGGGCTCGGCAGGGGTGAAGAAGGCCCCGGAGGAGCTGGACGTGAGCCGGATGCCCTTCACGCCGGACTCGGTCCAGCAGGTGATCCTCCACCACAAGGGGAAGATCCAGGAGTGCTACGAGGACGCCATGGCGGCGAAGTCGAAGAAGGTGGAGGGCAAGCTGATGACGTCCTTCACCGTCACCGACAGGGGCCTGGTGAAGGACGCCAAGGTGCTGAGGAAGGGCACGACGCTGAAGGACGAGGGGCTGCACGACTGCGTGGAGGCGGTGCTGATGGCGATGAGCTTCCCCAAGCCGCCGGACGGCAAGGACCACCCCATCGAGTACCCGTTCAACCTCAAGGCCATCGACTAGGAAGGCTAGGAAGCCGCCCGTGAACCTCGAGCTGACCGAGACCCAGACGCTCATCCGCGACACCGCGCGCAAGTTCGCCAAGGAGAAGGTGGCCCCGCAGGCGCGCACCTTCGATCGCGAGGAGATCTTCCCCACAGCGCTCCTCAAGGAGCTGGCCGAAGTCGGGCTGATGGGGGTGAACATCCCCGCGCGCTTCGGTGGCGCCGAGGCCGGCGTGGTGGCCTACGCCCTGGCGATGATGGAGATCGCCGCAGCGGATGCCTCCACCTCGGTGGCCATGTCGGTGACGAACATGTGCGCGGAGCTGATCCACGCGTTTGGCACCGAGGCGCAGCGGGAGAAGTTCGTCACGAAGCTGGTGTCGGGCGAGGCGGTGGTGGGCTCGTTCGCGCTCTCCGAGCCGCATGCGGGCTCGGATCCGGGGGCGATGCTCACCTCGGCGGTGCGCAAGGGCGACACGTGGGTGCTCAACGGCAGCAAGCAGTGGATCACCTCGGGCGCGCACGCGGGGGTGATGGTGGTGTGGGCGCGCACGTCCTCCGCGGGCAACAAGGGCCTGTCCTGCTTCATCGTGGAGGGCGGGACGAAGGGCCTCCTCATCGGCAAGCACGAGGACAAGATGGGGCTGCGCTCCTCGAACACGGTGAGCCTGACCTTCGAGGACTGTGAGATCCCTGCTGACCATCTGCTGGGGAAGGAAGGGGAGGGGTTCAAGCTGGCAATGGTGGCGCTGGACGGCGGGCGCATCGGCATCGCCTCGCAGGCGTGTGGGGTGGCGCGGGCGGCGCTGGAGGCCTCGGTGCGGTACACGAAGGACCGCAAGGCCTTCAACCAGCCCATCGCGGAGTTCCAGGCGCCGCGCTTCATGATGGCGGACATGAAGGTGCAGCTCTCGGCGGCCGAGCTGCTGACCTTCCGGGCGGCGTACCTGAAGGAGACGGGCCAGCCCTTCACCCGCGAGGCCTCCATGGCGAAGCTGTACGCCAGTGAGATGGCCAACCGGGTGTGCGACAAGGCGGTGCAACTGCACGGCGGCTACGGCTACATCGACGAGTTCCCGGTGGAGCGCTACTTCCGGGACGCTCGCGTGCAGACCATCTACGAGGGCACCAGCGAGGTGCAGCGGATGGTGATCGCCCGGGAGACCTTCAAGCTGCTCTCCTGAGCAGGACCTACCCCTTCACCGCGCCCGCCGTGAGGCCGGAGATGATCTTCCGCTGGAAGATCAGCACCAGCACCACCAGGGGCACGGTGACGATCACCGAGGCGGCCATGATGAGGCCCCACGGCGTCTCGAACGCGCTGCCGCCGCTGAACAGGGCGATGGCCACTGGCACCGTCCTCACGCTGTCGGACTGGGTGAAGGTGAGCGCGAAGAGGAACTCGTTCCACGCGGCGATGAAGGCCAGCAGTCCGGTGGTCGCCATGGCAGGCCCCATCAGCGGCAGGAACACCCGCGAGACGGTGATCCACGGCGTGGCCCCGTCCACGATCGCCGCCTCCTCCAGCTCCTTGGGCAGCTCCCGCATGAAAGTGGTCAGCACCCACACCGTGAAGGGCAGGGTGAGGATCAGGTTGGACACGATCAGCGCGGGCAGCTTGTTGTAGACCCCCAGCCACCGCACCAGCTCGAACATGCCCGACAGCACCGCGATCTGCGGGAACATGGACACGGCAAGCACGGACACCAGCAACAGCTTGCGCCCGCGGAACTCGATGCGCGCCAGCGCGAACGAGGCCGTCAACCCCAGGACCAGTGACAGCACCACCACCGCCGTGGCGACGATCACCGAGTTGAAGATGTTCTGCCCGAAGGGCTGCGCCGTGAACACCGCCGAGTAGTTGCTCCAGGCGGGCTCCTTCGGCCAGGGACTCACCTCGAACAGCGCGCTGCCCGTCTTCAGCGACGAGACGATCGCCCAGTAGAAGGGGAACAGCGTGTAGACGGCGATCACCGCCAGCAGGAGCCAGAACGCAACCTTCTTCACCCAGCGCATGCGCTACGCCTCCCCACCCAGCTTCACCCGGCCCACCACCATGTAGACGGTGGTGAACAGGGCGATGATCACGAACAGCAGCGCCGCTGACGCAGAGCCCACGCCTATCTCCTGGTACTCGAACATCCGCTGTCGCGAGTAGCCCGCCATGGGCATGGTGTCCGTGCTCCCACCGGTCAGCACGAAGAAGATGTCGAACACGCGCAGCGCGTCCAGCATGCGGAAGATGACGGCCACCATCAGCGGCCCCTTCAGCAGCGGCAGCGTCACCTGGAAGAAGACCCGGATCGGCCCCGCTCCGTCGATCTTCGCCGCCTCGTAGATGTCCCCTGGCAGCATCTGCAGCGCCGCCAGGATCAGCAGCGCCATGAAGGGCGTTGTCTTCCACACGTCCACCGCGACCACCGCCAGGAGCGACAGCTCCGGCTCCGCCGTCCACGCCAGCGGCTCGGAGATGAGCCCCACCGACAGGAACATCGCGTTGATGACGCCGTAGATGTCATTGAACATCCACGCCCACATCCTCGCGGAGACCACGGTGGGGATGGCCCAGGGCACCAGCACCGCCGCGCGCAGCATCCCCCGGCCGGGGAACTTCGCGTTGAGCGCCAGGGCGATGATCAGCCCCAGCACCGTCTCCAGGGAGACGGACACGAGGGCGAACCGGAAGGTGGTCCACACCGTGGTCCACCAGTCCGGATCCTCGAGCACGCTCTGGAGGCTTGCCAGCCCCACGAACTGCGCCGCCGCCATGTCCGTCAGGTTCGCGTCCGAGAAGGCGAACCAGAAGGTGCGCGCCAGCGGCCAGCCTGCCACCAACGCCATGGCCACCAGCGTGGGTGTCAGGAACAGCCAGGCTGCGCGGGTGCGCTCGCGCACGAGCGCGGAGGGTGGGAGCTCAGTGGCCCCCGTGGCCGCGCCGGCGGTGGGAGTCGTGGGGCGGGTCATGGGTCAGCGCTCCCTTACCACTTACCGTCCTTGCCCAGGCTCTTCAGCTTCGTCTCCACCTTCTTCAGGTTGTCGGCCGCCTTCCCCTTGCCGCTGAGCGTGGAGTACACGGAGTTGCGGAACTCGGTGCTCACCTGGTTGTACTTGGCGCCGGTGATCGTCGGCCGCGGCACCGCGTTCACGAACGTCTCGTAGAGGTTGCCCATGAACGGGTTGGCCTTCAGCAGATCCGCGTCCTTGTAGAGGCTCTTGATCGTCGGGTTGAACGAGCCCTCGATCGCGCGGCGCTTCTGCTCCTCGGCGCTCGTCAGGTACTTCACCAGCTCCGCCGCGAGCTTCTCGTTCTTCGAGTACTTGGACACGCCGAGCTGCCAGCCACCGAGCGTGCCGGTGGACTTGCCGTCCGGGCCGCCCTTGGGCAGCGCCATCACCGCCACCTTGCCCGCCACCGGGCTGTCCTTGCTGTTCGCCAGGGACCAGGCATAGGGCCAGTTGCGCATGAACACCGCGTTGCCCGCCTGGAAGGCGTTGCGCGCCTCCTCCTCCTGGTAGTTCAGCACGCCCTTGGGCACCACGTTGCCCACCAGCCCCGCGAAGAAGGTGATCGCCTCCACCGCCTTGGGGTTGTTCACGGTGACCTGGCCGCTCTGGTCCACGATCGTCCCGCCCTTGAAGGAGTCGATCCACTCCAGCGCGTTGCACGTCAGGCCCTCGTACGCCTTGCCCTGGAAGACGAAGCCCACCAGCTTGCTGTTGCCCGCCTTCTTCTCAGCGTCCAGCACCGCCTTGGCCGACGCGGCCAGCTCCTGCCACGTGGTGGGCGGCTTCTGCCCATGCTTCTCCAGCAGATCCGTGCGGTAGTAGAGCAGGCCCGCATCCGTGAACCAGGGGATGGCGATCAGCTTCCCGTTCACCGTGTTGTTCTTCACGATGGGCTCGAAGTGCTGACTGAGCACGTCGTCCGGGAAGTAGGGCTTCAGGTCCACGAAGTGGTTGGCCATCAACCCCGGCCACACCACGTCAATGCGGATCACATCCACATCCGACGAGCCCGCCGCCAGCAGTTGCTGGAACTGTGCCAGCTGCTGCCCTGCATCCTGCGGCACGCTCATGAGCTCTACGGTGTGCCCGGCCTTCTTCGCCCAGGCCTCCGCACCCTGCTTGCAGAGATCCGCCTCCTTGCCCACGGAGCCGCAAGCGATGACGAGCTTCTCCGCCCGCGCCAGTCCTGGGGTTGCGAGTGCCACCACGGCCACGAGCCCAGCCAGTACCTTCTTCATGCGTGACTTCCTCCCTGGAGCGCCCCGAAGTTGAGGCACATCCCCACGAGCGATCTCAGTTGACGCGATCCGTCATTGCTGGGTGCCCGGGATTGACGCGCATCGTCAAGCCAACGGAGGCCGCAATGAACCCCGTGGGTAGCACTTCCCGTATCACGTTTTCACATGATCAGCAGGCTTGAATGTGACGAGTGCAAGGTTTTATGAGGGGGCAGGTTCACTAGGAACCTACGAGGGGCCGGCTTCTCCTCGGATCACTCCTCTCACTCCGCTCACTTCTCTCCTCAACTGGGGGCTGTATCGTGCATCTCGCTCGAAGATTGCGTTCCTGTGTGACGTCACTGGTGGCCGTGCTGGCGCTGTTGGCGGTTCCCTCTACCGCTCGCGCGGGGCTCGAGGCGGGCCCCATCGAGCTCGGCATGTACGGCCGCGTTGGCGTCGCCTGGAACCCCCAGAACGGCCGTTACATCCACGGCAAGTCCCTCAACCTTCTGGGTAATCCGCTCGGTGGCCGTCTGGAGGAGGGGGACTACCTCGAGCCGACCCTCAAGCTGAACATCGTCCGGCCCACCGCCGAGGACAACACCAAGCCGTATTTCCACGTGGTCCTCACGCCGTCCATGTTCTCGAACAACGGCTCCTTCCTGGGCGCCTTCGCGAACAACTTCTCGGCGCAGCTGCGCATCGAGCTGTTCCAGGCCTACCTGGAGGCCGGCAACGTCCTCATCCCGGACCTGACGATCTGGGCCGGCCAGCGCTTCTACCGCGGCAGCGACGTGCACATCGCGGACTACTACTTCTTCAACCAGCTGAACTCGCAGGGCTTTGGCATCAAGTACAAGGGCCTGGATGTGGCGCTGCTGCTGCAGACCGGCAACTCCGGGCAGTACTCCGCCAGGCTGGACGACGGAGACCCCACCACCTCGGATCCCTCGTTCCAGCGCCAGCGCTCCGTGCTCGTCGGCCAGTACGTGCTGCCGGTGATGGAGAAGCACTCGGTGCACTTCCTGGGCGAGTTCCACCTGCTGCCGGCCAACCGCGCCCAGATCGGCGGCGAGCCGATCGCTCCGGGTGACGTCGGCTACGTGGCGGGCGTCAAGTTCCGCGCGGACCTGGGCAACGGCAGCTTCAACGAGACGGCCCTGCGCTTTGGTGGCGGCATCGCCAACGGCGCCTTCGCCGGCTCTCCCACGTGGAGCACCTACGGCCGGGCCAATGAGGACGGCAAGTTCTCCGGCGGCTCGGGGATCGAGTTCGTGGATCACTTCCTCTACAACGTGAACCCCCTGTTCACCGTCAATGCCTACGCCATCTTCCAGCGGAGCCAGGGCGCCAGCGGCGAGTCCACGGACAACGCCTTCAACTTCGCCGCGGGCGCGCGCACCTTCCTGTACCTGCATGACCAGTTCCACCTGATCAACGAGCTGACCTGGCAGGGCGTCGGCTTTGGCCTCCCGGAGGGTGTGGAGACGCCGCCGCTGCCCTACGCCGTGAAGTTCTCCGTCGTCCCGACGATCGTCCCCACGGGCGAGCGCTCGGCTTGGGCGCGCCCGCACCTGCGCCTCATCTACACGCTGGCGTACTACAGCGAGGGTGCGCGCGGCGCGGCAATGGCCGGTGCGCTCGTGTCTCCGTACATGCAGGACTTTGGCCCGCGGACGTTCGGCCACTACCTGGGCACCCGCGCCGAGTGGTGGTTCTAGCCGCCCGGATGCCTCCAGGGCGGGCAGGCCTTCATCCGGCCAGGCCCGCTCCGCCCCCCGGACATGTTGCGCCGGGGGGCAACCGTTCATAAACAGAAGGAGACCCTGTGAGCGGGCCGGGAAGGGCGTCCGGTCCGCCAGGGGGTGGCCCACGGGCACCTCGGGAGCCAGTCAGGCCTCGGGCGCGCCCTTTTGGGCTTTCATCACATGGATCGCGTGCTCGCTTGACTGCCGGAAAGACCGGTGTCTAGGGTGCGCGCCTTCTCCGTCCCCGAGGTGGGGACACCCGACGCTCTCGCCGCGCCCCGCGAGAGCTCTCGGCCAGAACAGGGGCTGCTGTACCCGTTTCAAAGGACTTTCAATTCATGCAGCAGAATGTGAACCAGCAGCTTGGACCGGAGGCAGGCGACGAGGATTTTGCCACGATGTTCGAGGCGTCGCTCAAGGAGCGCGGTGGTGACGGCATCCTCAAGGAGGGTGAGATCGTCAAGGGCACCGTCGTTCAGGTGACGAAGGACTTCGCGATCGTCGATATCGGCTACAAGTCCGAGGGCCAGGTTCCGATCGCCGAGTTCACCAGCCCGCGCGGCGAGCTCACCGTCAAGGCCGGTGACGCCGTGGAAGTGCTCCTGGAGAGCCGCGAGAACGACACCGGCATGGTCGTCCTCTCCAAGGAGAAGGCCGACAAGATGCGCATCTGGGACGAGATCAGCGCCGCCTGCGAGCGCGATGAGATCGTCAAGGGCACCATCGTGGGACGCGTGAAGGGCGGCCTCTCCGTCGACATCGGCGTGAAGGCGTTCCTCCCCGGCTCCCAGGTGGACATCCGCCCGGTTCGGAACTTGGACCAGTACATCTCGAAGGAGTTCGAGTTCAAGGTCATCAAGTTCAACAAGAAGCGCGGCAACATCGTGCTGAGCCGCCGCGTGCTGCTGGAGAAGCAGCGCGAGGAGATGAAGAAGGAGACCCTCAAGAACCTCAAGGAGGGTGCGGTCCTCAAGGGCGTGGTCAAGAACCTCACCGACTACGGCGCCTTCATCGATCTGGGCGGCATCGACGGCCTGCTCCACATCACGGACATGTCCTGGGGCCGCATCGGCCACCCGAGCGAGATGTTCAACGTGGGCGACGAGGTCCGCGTGGTGGTCCTCAAGTTCGACCCCACGCAGGAGCGCGTCAGCCTGGGCCTGAAGCAGATCCAGGAGGATCCGTGGCACCGCGCCGACGAGAAGTACCCGGTCGGCACTCGCGTCAAGGGCAAGGTCGTCTCCATCACGGACTACGGCGCCTTCATCGAGATCGAGCAGGGCGTGGAGGGCCTGGTGCACGTGTCCGAGATGTCCTGGACCAAGCGCCTCAAGCACCCGTCCAAGATCCTGGAGGTCGGCCAGGAGGTGGAGGCCGTCGTCCTGGACATCGATCCGAAGGCCAAGCGCATCGCGCTCGGCATGAAGCAGATCGAGCAGAACCCCTGGACGCTGCTCGAGGACAAGTACCCGATCGGCTCCGTCATCAAGGGTCAGATCCGCAACGTCACCGACTTCGGCGTGTTCGTCGGCGTCGAGGAGGGCGTGGACGGCCTGGTGCACGTGTCCGATATCTCCTGGACCCAGCGCATCAAGCACCCGGGCGAGCTCTACAAGAAGGGTGATGAAGTCGAAGCGGTGGTGCTCAACATCGACGTGGAGAACGAGCGCTTCAGCCTGGGCATCAAGCAGCTCTCGCCGGATCCCTGGGAGACGCTCTCCGAGCGCACCCCGGTGGGCAGCCGCGTGAAGGGCAAGGTCACCAAGGTCACCGACTTCGGCGCCTTCGTGGAGATCGAGCCGGGCATCGAGGGTCTGGTGCACGTGTCCGAGCTGCGTGAGGAGCGCGTGGAGAACCCCCGCGACGTGGTGCAGGAGGCCCAGGAGGTCGATGTGAAGATCATCGACATCAACACCCAGGACCGGAAGGTGGCGCTGTCCATCAAGGCCCTGATCGGTGAGGGCTCGGATGACTACCGCGAGTACCTGCGCAAGCAGGCCGAGGGCAGCAAGGCGCGCCTCGGCGACGTGATGGCGAGCAAGCTGAAGAAGTAGCCCTCGCGCCTCCCACCGGGAGGCCTGCATCTCAGCGGCCGGGTTCCCTCACGGGGGCCCGGCCGTCTGCTTTGGGTGGGCAAGTGAGCCCATGTGGGTGTGCCCGCGCGAAGCCGAGCTGTTACTCGTTGGCACGGATTGTCAGCCCAAGTGTTGGGATCCCACCGCCGAACTCATGCCTCCCGGGGGCTGAGGGGGAGGGGAGCCCAACGCGCTTGACCCTGCCGGAAGGGGTGGTGATAAGGGCTCCCTTGTTCGTATCCCCGGTTCCAAGGAGGCAGTTTTCATGGCTCGTGAAGTCGTCATCGTGGGTGCGGCCCGGACTCCCATCGGGGCCTTCCAGGGCGCTCTCTCCAAGCTGACGGCGCCCCAGCTCGGCGCCATTGCCATCAAGGCCGCGCTGGAGCGGGCGGGCGTGAAGCCGGAGGCCGTGCAGGAGGTGCTCATGGGCTGCGTGCTCCAGGCGGGCGTGGGGCAGGCCCCCGCGCGGCAGGCCATGCGCTTCGCGGGCATCCCGGACTCCGTGCCGGCCACCACCGTGAACAAGGTGTGCGGCTCGGGCCTCAAGGCCGTCATCTCCGGCGCCCAGGCCATCGCCCTGGGAGACGCGGACGTGGTGGTGGTGGGCGGCATGGAGTCCATGTCGAACGCTCCCTACGTGAGCCACTCCATGCGCGGCGGCGCTCGCATGGGCAACGTCGAGTTCAAGGATGTGATGATCCTCGACGGCCTGTGGGACCCGTACGACAACGTCCACATGGGCATCTGCGCCGAGGAGTGCGCCACCACGCAGAGCGTGAGCCGCTCCCAGCAGGATGAGTACGCGCTCGAGTCCACCCAGCGCGCCATCAAGGCCCAGAAGGAGGGCCTGTTCACCGCGGAGATCGTCCCGGTGCCCGTGCCGGGCAAGAAGCCCGAGGACACCGTCCTCGTCGCCGAGGATGAGGGCCCCAAGAACGCCAGGCCCGAGAAGATCGCGAGCCTCAAGCCCGTCTTCAAGAAGGACGGCACGGTGACGGCGGCCAACGCCTCGTCCATCAACGACGGCGCCGCGGCGCTGGTGCTCATGAGCGAGGAGCGCGCCAAGACGGAGGGCCGCACCATCCTCGGCCGGATCACCGGCTACGCCCAGGCGGCGCGCAAGCCGGTGGAGTTCACCATCGCCCCGGCGGACGCCATCAACAAGCTGCTGGAGAAGAAGGGCCTGAAGACGGACGCCGTGGATCTCTGGGAGATCAACGAGGCGTTCGCGGTGGTGTCCATCGCCAACAACCGGCTCCTCAAGCTGGACCCATCCAAGGTGAACGTGCGCGGCGGCGCGGTGGTGCTCGGACACCCGATCGGCGCCTCGGGCGCGCGCGTGCTCGTCACCCTGCTGCACGCGATGAAGGATCACGACAAGAAGCGCGGCGTGGCCTCGCTCTGCATCGGCGGCGGTGAGGGTATCGCGCTGATGGTGGAGCGCTGAGGAATGAACAAGATCTTCGCGAGCGCGAAAGAGGCGGTCGCCGACATCCCGGACGGAAGCACGCTCATGAGCGGCGGCTTCGGGCTGTGCGGCAACCCGGAGAACCTCATCGAGGCGCTTCACAAGAAGAACGTGAAGGGCCTCACCATCATCTCCAACAACTGCGGCACCGATAAGGAGGGGCTCGGGATCCTGCTGGCCAACAAGCAGGTGAAGAAGATGGTGTCCAGCTACGTGGGTGAGAACAAGGAGTTCGAGCGCCAGTTCCTCTCCAAGGAGCTGGCGGTGGAGCTCAACCCGCAGGGCACGCTGGCCGAGCGCATCCGTGCGGGCGGCTGCGGCATCGGCGGCTTCTTCACCCCCACCGGCGCGGGCACCCTGCTCGCGGAGGGCAAGGAGACGAGAATGATCGACGGGCGCCTCCACGTGCTGGAGACGCCGCTCAAGGCGGACTTCGCGATCGTCCGCGCCTGGAAGGCGGACCGCTGGGGGAACCTGGTGTTCCGCAAGACGGCCCGTAATTTCTCGCCGATGATGTGCATGGCGGCGAAGGTGACGATCGTCGAGGCGGAGCACATCGTGGAGCCGGGCGAGATCGATGGGGATCTCATCCACGTGCCTGGCATCTTCGTGCATCGCATCATCCAGTCGGAGAATCTCAAGAAACCGATCGAGCGGCGCACCGTCCGCAAGCGGGCGTGAGGACTGCCATGCCATTGACTCGTGAACAGATCGCGCAGCGCATCGCCCAGGAGCTGAAGGACGGCTTCTACGTCAACCTGGGCATTGGAATGCCCACGCTGGTGGCCAACTACGTCCCGGCCGGAGTCGACATCGTGCTCCAGTCGGAGAACGGGCTGCTGGGCATCGGCCCCTGGCCCATGGAGGGCGAGGAGGATCCGGACCTCATCAACGCCGGCAAGGAGACGGTGACGGAGCTCAAGGGTGCGGCCTTCTTCGACTCGGCGCTGTCCTTCGGGATGATCCGCGGAGGCCACATCGACATGGCGGTGCTGGGGGCCATGCAGGTGAGCGAGCAGGGGGACCTGGCCAACTGGATGATCCCCGACAAGATGGTGAAGGGGCCGGGCGGCGCCATGGACCTGGCCGTCGGCGCCAAGCGCATCTACGTGGCCATGGAGCACGTGAACAACAAGGGAGAGCTGAAGATCCTCAAGAAGTGCGCGCTGCCCATCACCGGGCTCAAGTGCGTGCACCACATCGTCACGGACCACGCCTTCCTGGATGTCACCCCGGAGGGACTGGTGCTGCGTGAGCTTGCACCCGGAGTGACAGTGGAGCAGGTGCAGCGCCTCACGGAGCCGAGGTTCAAGGTGGCCCCGGACGTGCGAGAGATGAAGGTCTGAAGGGTTGACGCTTCGTCGCTCCGCTGCGAGCATCCCCCCCGTCTCGCAGCGGAGCGCTCATGGCCGACCAATCCCCAAAGCCCAACGTTGCGCCGCGTCCCCCTCGGCTCGAGTACGAGCTCCCCGTGGCCTACCGCACGGTCGCCGGCTTCGTCACGGACTGGGCCGTCAACATCTCGCGCGGGGGGCTCTTCATCAACACGCAGAAGCCCCTGCCCGTGGGCACGCACGTGAAGCTCATCGTGTCGCTGCCAGGCACGGAGTTCCCGTTCGATCTCACAGGCCGGGTGACGCGCGTCAACGAGACGCACGTGGCCCCCAACCAGGTGCCGGGGATGGCCATCGAGTTCGTCGGGGTGGACGAGCAGAAGCGCATCCGGCTCGAGGAGTTCGTCGATCGCCTGGCCAAGGCGCTCCCTCCCGAGGAGCGGGGCTGACGGCACGCCCCTTCAGGGCCGGCGGGCGATCAGCGGCAGGAGCTCGTCGAGATCCACCGGCTTCTGGATGAAGAACACCCCTGGCTCTCCCTTCAAGCCCGAGGCCACGAGCTCCTTGTCGGAGAGGCCCGTCATGAAGATGGCGGGAACCAGCGGCAACAGCTTGCGTGCCTGACGGAAGAAGCCAATCCCGTCCAGCCTGGGCATCTTCACGTCAATCAGGAGCACGTCCGGGCGAAAGCCCTCGAGCTTGGCCAGGGCATCCACACCGTCTACGGCAACCTGCACCTCGAACCCCTCGTCGCCGAGCAGTGAACGAAGCCCTAGCCGCGCTGAAGGCTCATCCTCTGCCACCAGGATGGCCGTACGCTTCTCACCCATCACAGACAGCCCCCCCTCAACCATTGAGGCTCCAAGCTTTCCAGAAGAAGCTGAGGAGGGGAACAAGCACACGCTCTTGTGGTGACTACCCGAGAAGATTTGCCTGTGGGAGGATGTATCCCCTACATGACTGTCTCTTCGGTCCATGATCTCGAGCCTCGTGGCGGTACGACGTCTCGCTATGTCCGCGGGATGGAGCTCCTGGTCTCGGTCGTCCAGGAGCTCTCGCTCGCTCGCGATCTGCAGTCGGTGATGAACATCGTGAAGCGAGCGGCTCGCGAGCTGACGGGGGCCGACGGCGCGACCTTCGTCCTGCGCGACGGCGCCTTCTGCCACTACGCCGACGAGGATGCGATCGAGCCGCTGTGGAAGGGCAAGCGCTTCCCGCTGGAGCTGTGCATCAGCGGGTGGGCCATGCTCCACCGCGAGCCCGCCCTCATCGAGGACATCTACGCGGATCCGCGGATCCCGGCGGATGCGTACCGGCCCACCTTCGTCAAGAGCCTGGTCATGGTGCCCATCCGGACGGTGGCGCCAGTGGGCGCGATCGGAAACTACTGGGCCCGGAAGCGGGTCGCCTCACCCGAGGAGGTCAAGCTCCTGGCGGCCCTCGCCGACAGCACCTCCGTGGCGATGGAGAACGTCCGGCTCTACGAGACTCTCGAGCGCCGGGTGCAGGAGCGGACGGTGCAGCTTGCGGCGAGCCAGGAGGAGCTGGCCGCCAAGCACGACGCCCTGCTCCATGTTCAGAGCCAGAAGGAGGAGATGGCGGCGCTCCTGGTCCACGATCTGAAGAGCCCCGCAAACGGGATCATGATGTCCTGCAAGTCCCGCCTCCGCAGTCCCAGCCTGTCCGAGACGGACCGGCAGCACTGGAAGAGCATCTATGCCGGAGCCGAGGGCATCAACCGGATGGCGCTGAACCTCCTCGACATCACTCGGAGCGAGGATGGGGTGTTCACCCCGAACCCGAGCGACCTGGACGTGCGCGCTCTGCTCGCGGAAGTCATCGAGATGATGTCCCCCCTCGCCGAGGGGTGTGACCAGCGGCTCGAGCTCCAGGTGGAGCTCAACCACTCCGCCCTGCGGGCTGACGAGGAGCTGCTTCGCCGCGTGCTGCTGAACCTCATCGACAATGCCCTCCGGCACAACCCGCCGGGCGGCACGGTGCAGCTCGTTGCGCGTGAGAGCGGCACCGGCTCTCTGGAGCTCCGTGTCATCGACGAGGGGCCTGGCATTCCCGAGGAGATGAGGCAGGCCATCTTCGACAAGTACACGCGCCTGGAGCAGGGAAACGACGAGAAGGTCTCCGGCGGGCGCGGGCTCGGACTGGCGTTCTGCAGGCTCGCGATCGAGGGCCACGGCGGGGGTATCTCCGTGGAGGCCAACCCGCCTCGAGGGAGCATCTTCGTCGTGCGCCTGCCCAGGGGCTCCGAGGCGCGCTGATCCACACGTTGCCCCCGCCTGCCCACAGCCGCTTTGAGGGTCCCCCGGCGGCGCACTCTGTCTGAACCTGTATGCTTGTCTGACAGGTTCGCCGGACTCGTGCTCCTGGGCGGCGTGCTCTGGCCGAGCCTGTATGCTTGTCCTACATAGTGCCCATGCTTCCTGTTCCTGAGACTCCTATTGAGGTGACCATCGAGCGTCTTGGGCAGCTCGGCGAGGGCGTGGCCTCCTGGCAGGGGCGCACCGTCTTCGTGCCGGGGGCCTTCCCTGGCGACATCGTGAGCATCCAGCTGGAGCAGCAAGGGAAGGTGCTGCGGGGGCTCCTGCGTCAGGTGGTGACGCCTGGGAAGGATCGGCGCGCGTCTCCGTGCTCCCTGAGCACCGAGTGTGGCGGGTGCGACTGGCTGGAACTGGCCGAGCCCGCCCAGCGCGCGGCGAAGCAGGAGATCGTCCTCTCCACGTTGGAGCACCTGGGCCACCTGCCAAGGGATCGGTTCACCGTGCGCCCCCTGCTCGTGGCGCCGAGGGACTTCGGGTACCGGCGGCGGGCGGTGCTCCACTTCGCCAAGGGCTCGCTGGCGTACTTCGGCCGACGGAGCCACGAGAAGGTGCCAGTGTCCGAGTGCGGCGCGCTCACCCCAGCGCTGGCCACGCTCCCCGGGAAGCTGGCGCCGCTCCTCAAGCCGCTCTCCAAGGACGCGGAGGAGGTGCACCTGCTGGCCGAGGGCGGCAAGGCTGCCTTCGCGGTGATGCTGACAGGCTTGGTGACGGCGCGGCATGTGGAAGCCACGGAGGCCGCCGTGCGCGCGCTGCGGCTGGAGGGGGCCGTGCTGGTACCGCAGGAGGGCTCGCCTCGCATCCTCGGCAAGCCTGCGCTGCGCTCGTTGTCGCCGCTGCGGCCGGAGGTGCCGCTGTACCTGCGGCCGGATTCCTTCGCCCAGGCGCACGCCGAAGCCAATGTGGGCCTTGTCACGGCGGCCCTGTACGAGCTGGCCCCCCGGGAGACGGACTCCGTGCTGGAGCTGTACTCCGGGAACGGCAACTTCACCTTCCCGCTGGCCGCCACGGCCCGCTCGGTGCTGGGGGTGGAGTCCTCGCCCGTAGGCGTGGAGCTGGCCCAGCGCAGCGCCCGAGAGGGTGGGGTGGCCAACGTCCGCTTCATCCAGGGAGATGCTCGCAAGGTGTGCCAGGGGCTCCTCGGAGAGGGCCAGAAGTTCGACCTCTGCCTGGCGGACCCTCCTCGAGCGGGGGCACCGGGGCTCGCACGCCAGGTCTCCGCACTGGGAGTCAAGAGAGTGGTGTATGTGGCATGCGATCCGGCTTCTCTGGCCCGGGACGCGGCGGGGCTGGTGGAAGCGGGTTACAAGCCCCTGGCGCTGCAGGTGGTGGACATGTTCCCGCAGACCCACCATGTGGAAGCCGTCATGTCGTTCGAGCGCTGAAGGAGGACGCGTGGACGCCCGCATTGTCGAGTTCGCCGAGGTGCTGCGCCAGAACGGCGTGCGCGTGAGCACGGCCGAGGTCCAGGACGCCCTGCGCGCCACCTCCGAGGTGGGGCTGAAGGAGCGAGGCGTGTTCCGGGCCGTCCTGCGCACCACGCTCGTGAAGCGTGAGCTGGACGTGAGCGTGTTCAACCGCGCCTTCGACTTCTACTTCTCGGGCGCGGCGAAGACGTTCGAGGCGCTTGACAAGGCGCTCGCGAAGCAGATCGAGGAGGAGGGCTATCTCCAAGGCGACGAGCTGAAGATGGTGCTGTACCAGATGAACCTGCTCTTCCCGGAGATGTCGCCCCTGGCCAAGGCCATCGTCGAGGGAGACAAGGCACGGCTCGCGCAGATCTTCCGATCCGCCATGCTCCAGCTCGATCTGTCCCGAATGGAGAGCGGCCTCCAGGCAGGCTTCTTCTCCCGGCGGCTGCTCGCGGGCGCCGGCATGGAGCGGGCTCGCTCGGACCTGAAGTCCCTGGAGGCCGAGCTCGTCGCACGGGGACTGTCTCCTGACGGCGTGGAGATCGTCTCCCGCTACGTCGCGGACGCGATGCGGAAGATCGAGGACGCGGCGCGTCAAGAGGTGAAGCGCCAGGCCGAGGCACGCATCCGCCGGCGCACGGACTCGGTGGCGGAGAAGCCGCTGCACCTGCTCACCCAGGCCGAGGTGGACCAGATGCAGTACGCCGTGCGCACCCTGGCCGAGAAGCTCAAGAGCCGCCTCGTCCGCAAGCAGCGCTCGCACCGGCGCGGGGCACTCCACGTGCGCCGCACGCTGCGCCGGAACCTCCCCTGGGGTGGGGTGCCCATGGTGCCCCAGTTCCGCACGCGCCGCCCCGAGCGCCCCGAGGTTGTCGTCCTCTGCGATGTCTCGGACTCGGTGCGCACCGCGGCGCGGATGATGCTGCTCTTCACGTACACGCTGCAGGAGCTCTTTGTCCGCGTGCGCTCCTTCGTCTTCGTCTCGGACGTGGGGGAGGTGACGCAGTACTTCAAGGACCTGGACGTGGATCAGGCCATCGATCTGGCCACCGCGGGCAAGGCCGTGTCCCTGAGCGCCAACTCGAACTATGGCCGGGCGCTCGCGGAGTTCGTCCGGGATCACCTCGGCAGCATCACCCGGCGCACCACGGTGATGATCATTGGAGACGGCCGCAACAACTACAACCCGAACAACGTCTGGGCGCTGAAGGACCTCCAGCGCAAGGCAAAGCGCGTGCTCTGGATCTGCCCCGAGGACCGAGGCAACTGGGGCATTGGTGACAGCGAGATGCTTGCCTACGAGAAGCACTGCCACCAGGCCGTGGTGGTCAACTCGGTGAACGAGCTCGCGCGCATCGCCGACCAGCTCGTTCCCGCTTGACGGAGACTCGCCATGCCCTCCTTCTTCGATGACGCCCCTGAATCCTCTGCCGATGGAGTCCAGGTCGCGGATGACCGGACGCTGCGGCTCGCCGCCCACCCCTTCACCGAGCAGGAGCTCGCCGCCCTGATCCGCTACCAGGAGGCCTTCCTGGCCGTCGCCGAGGCCACCCCCGGCCACGAGGCGCTCGCCCGGGCCCACGCGGAGGGGATCCAGGCCTCGGGCCTGGCTCCCAAGTACGTGGAGCTGGGCCAGGCGCTGCTCCGCGCCTTCTGCGGCCAGCGCTGGTCGGCGGGCAGGCTCCGGGACAAGCTGAAGCAGCTCGAGTCCCGCGGGCCCGACGCGGAAGAGCTGCGCGGCCGCATCCGAGACGAGCTGGAGCGGCTGGAGCGAACCGAGGCCTTCGTCCGGCGTTATGGGGAGGAGCCGATCGCGCTGCTCCAGAAGCACGAGCAGACGCTGCTCGGGCTCCACACCCGGATGACGCGGCTGCTCAGCCGCGGTTGATTCCTGCTCAGCCGCCGGTTGCATTCCGGCGCCTGCCGTCGCATAAGAATCCGTTTTTCAACGGGAAATGCCCATGAAGCGCTACTTCATCCACACCTTCGGCTGCCAGATGAACGTCAACGACTCGCTCCGCATGAGCGAGGTGCTGGCGACGCTGTCCTACCAGCCGACGCCCACGCCGGATGACGCGGACCTCATCATCCTCAACACCTGCGCCATCCGAGAGAAGGCCGAGGACAAGATGCTGTCCGCCCTCGGGCGCTACCGGCCCGTCAAGGTCAGTCGCGGCGCCCTCATCGGCGTAGGCGGCTGCGTGGCCCAGCAGGAGAAGGATCGCCTCCTCAAGAAGGTCCCCTACGTGGACTTCGTCTTCGGCCCGGACAACATCGGGAAGCTGCCGGAGATCATCTCCCGCGTGGAGCAAGAGCGCGAGCGCGTCGTGGAGACCGCCTTCGTCGACTCAGAGGAGTACGTCTTCCCTCGCGCCAACGCCGAGACTTCCCGCGGCAAGGTGACCGAGTTCGTCACCGTCATGAAGGGCTGCGACAACGTCTGCTCCTTCTGCGTCGTGCCCCACACCCGCGGCCGCGAGGTCAGCCGCGCCTTCCCGGACGTGCTCACCGAGGTGGCCGAGCTGGCCCGCGTGGGCCTGCGGGAAGTCACGCTGATCGGCCAGAACGTCAACTCGTACAAGGGCGGCATCAACTTCGCCCAGCTCCTGCTGCGCGCCGCCGAGGTGCCCGGCATCGAGCGCGTGCGCTTCACCACCAGCCACCCGCACGATCTCTCCGATGAGCTGATCGACGCGTTCCGCACCCAGCCGAAGATCGCCCCGCACTTCCACCTGCCTGTGCAGAGTGGCTCGGACCGCATCCTCAAGATGATGCGCCGGGACTACACCGTGGTGCAGTACCTGGAGCGGCTCGAGAAGCTGCGCACGGCCCGGCCTGGCATCGCCGTCACCACCGACATCATCGTCGGCTTCCCCGGTGAGACGGATGAGGACTTCGAGCTCACCCTGAAGCTCACCGAGCAGGTCCGCTACGAGAGCCAGTTCTCCTTCATCTACAGCCCGCGTCCCAAGACGGGCGCAGCCCTGCGCGAGAAGGACTGGGGGCCCATCCCCCACGAGGTGAAGATCGCCCGCCTGGAGCGGCTGCAGAAGCTCCAGCGGAAGATCTGCGGCGAGATCGTCGCCACTCAGGTGAGCATCGAGGTCGAGGTGCTCGTGGAGGGCCACTCCAGGTACGACGCCGCCAAGCGCTTCGGCCGCACCCCCGAGAACCGCACCGTCAACTTCGACGGGGATGCCCCGGCCGGCGCGCTCGTGAAGGTCCTCATCGACCGGGCCACCCCCAACCAGCTCATGGGCCGGCAGACGGCGGTGGTCATGGCTCCCACCGTCATGCCCCCTCCGGCCGAGACCCTGGCTGGGGTCCAGCCAGACCGATTTCCTCTCGTTCAGGCATAAGGGAGCGGGCTTTTCGTCGCCCGGCCCAGGTCGAAACGCTGACGAGGGGGGGTGGGACGTGGTAGGAGCACACGCATGGCCATCGTGCCCGAGACCGTGCTGAAGGCGTGCCCCATCTTCAAGGGGTTCACCGACACTGGCATCGCGATCTTCGCCAGCATTGCCGTCCCGCGCGCCTTCCCCAAGGGCACCCAGCTCTTTTCCGAGGGCAAGAAGGGTGAGTCGCTCCTCATCGTGGGCGAGGGGACCGTCCGCCTGAGCGCGAAGAACCAGGCCGGCGAGGAGATCTCTCTCGGGGATGTGACTTCGGGCGAGCCGCTGGGAGAGCTGGCACTCGTGCAGACGGGCGATCGGCTGTGCACCGCCACCGCCATGTCGGATGTCTCCGCCTTGGAGATCCGCCACGCCGACTTCCAGAAGCTCCTCATCCAGAAGCCCCAGGCGTGCGTGAAGCTGTTGATGGGCATTGTCGTGTACTTCGGCCAGAAGGCCCGCGACAACCGCGAGATGCTCCGCACGCTCGTGGGAAAGGCCCCTGCCGCCTGATGCGTGCGTGTGCTCCGCTCTTGGCGGTGCTCCTGGCTCTCGGGCCCTGGAGCGCCCGTGCCGAGACGGACTGGTTCTCCCGCATCGCCACGCCCGGTGGCATCGAGCTCCGGGCCGACGCACGCGTCTTCACCCTGTTCGCGCTCTTCAACCGGACCGGCTACGACGTGGGCCCCCTGCGCCGCGAGCACCCCGTTCCGGCGCACCGGTACTCGCCCGCTCGCGTCCGCGTGCGTGAGGCGCTGGCGGGCGCGGACCCTGCCGTGCTCCAGCGCGCCCAGGTCTTCTTCGATGCCCACCCGCTGCCGCTGGAGCGTTACGTGGCCCTCGCCGTCCGCATGGAGGATGGGCCCGAGGTCCCCGCCGAGCTCCGCGAGCTGGAAGGGCTCGAGACGCTCCTCGATCTCGTCGAAGCGAAGTGGCCCGTCCCTGGACTCCGGGCCGAGACCTTCGATGACTACCGCGCGGAGATGCGCTCCTACCTTGCCGTCCTGGATGCGCCGCTCCAACGTACCCAGCGGCTCCTCCGCCTGCCGGAAGGCAGGCCAGGCCTCCGGGTGGTGGTGAATCTGCTCGGTGCAGAAGGGTGGGTGCGAGGGTTCCGCACCGCGAAGGGGGTGGCAGTCCTGGTAGGTCCGGGTAGGAGCCCGGAGGTAGAGCGGGTGATGTGGGAATATGCTCGACTCATGCTGCCTCCCCGGGTGAGGGAGCAGGCACAGGCACAGTGGACGGGAGGGCCGGCGCTCTTGAGAGAGGCGCAGGCCTTGGGAGCGAGGGAGGCGACGGTCGGGGAGTACGCGGTGGCGCTGGTGAGCCGTGCGCTCGCGCTGGCGGCGATGGAGGCCCCCGATTCTGCCTACGAATTGGCCAGCCATGAGGGATACTTTGGGCTGAAGGGACTGGCGGGGAGTTTTGCAGACGCGCGCTCGGTTGATGCGTGGGTGCTGGAGGGGCTGGCTCGGGTAGCTGCCGGGCGTCCCTCCCGGAAGTGAACGAGAGGCAAGGACGAAGCGTGGAAGAGTTACTCACTCATCTGCTGAGCGACACCCAGGGCTTTTTTGCTTACGCGACCGTCTTCCTGATCCTCCTGGCCTGTGGGCTCGGCGTCCCACTGCCCGAGGACATCTCCCTCATCCTCGGGGGCTTCCTGGCGCACAAGGGCGCCGCGAGCCTGCCGGTGATGATGGTGGTCGGCTTCGTAGGCATCCTCGCGGGAGACAGCCTCATCTTCCACTTCGGCCGCAGGCTGGGTGCGAACGTGGGGAGGAAACCGGGAGGCTTCTTCGCGCGCATCATCACCCCCGAGAAGCGCGCCAAGGTAGAGGGCCTCTTCGAGAAGCACGGGCAGAAGATCGTCATGATCGCCCGCTTCATGCCGGGCGTCCGCGCGGTGACGTACTTCACCGCGGGCTCGGTGGGCATGTCCTACTGGCGCTTCATTCTCTGGGACGGCCTGGCTGCGCTCCTGTCCGCGCCGGTGTTCGTGTTCCTGGGCTTCCACTTCGGCAGCGAGCTGGACTACCTCATCGGCAAGCTCAAGGAGGGCCAGTACGTGGTGCTGGGGGGCCTGGCGCTCCTCGGCGGGGCCTGGTTCCTGTGGCAGCGGCGCAAGGCGGCGATCGCGCGCGAGGCGGCCGAGCAAGTCCTCCAGCGCGCCGCCGTGGTGCCCGTCATTCCCCCGGAGAGCGCCATGGCCGAGTCCCGCTCCAGCTCGTTCATGGAGAACACGGAGAAGAAGGCCGTCGCCGGCCGCTCCCGCACCTCCGAGTTCCTGAAGTAAGGCATCGAAGCCGTCGAGGCTTGCCCTCGAGGCTCAGCGGCGCCCGAAGAGCCCCTTGAGCCAGCCCACCATGCCCACCTTCTTCGTGGGCGGGGGCGGGGACATGGCTCCCCCGGGTATGGCTCCGGGCGCGCCCTTGGCAGCGGCCGCGGAGGAACCCGTGGGCGGTGGCTCGGGGTTCTCCTGCTCCAGCCTCGCCTTCACGGCCTCCGGCGTGTCCCGTGTGGTGAAGGTGCTGGAGACCTCGCGCCCCGTTGAGTTCTCCTTCGCCGTCACCTTCAGCAGAGACTCGTTGCTCACCTCGAAGGTGATGCTCACCTGCACCTCGCCGCGCGGACGGAGCGGCAGTCCGGCCAGCTTCAGCGTCCCCAGGAACTCGTTCTCCGCCACCCGGTTCGACTCGCCCTGGAAGATGCTCACCTCCAGCTCCGCCTGGTTGTCGCGGCTGGTGGACAGCGTGTATGCCTTGGTCGTCGGCAGCGCCGCGTTGCGCTCCATGACGGCCTTGAAGCGCCCGCCCGGCAGCCCCACGCCGATCGCCATGGGCAGCACGTCGATGAGGGTGACGCCCTCCTTCTGACCCAGGCTGTGCGCGAAGAGCGCCGCACCCAGCGCTACGGCCTCGTCCGGGTGCACGTTCTTGGTAGGCGGCTTACCGAAGTATTTGGTGATCTTCTCGTGCACCAGCGGGAAGCGGCTCTGGCCTCCCACCAGCACCACCTCCTGGATGTCCTTGGGCGTCAGCCCCTTGGCCTCGAGCACCTCGCCGCAGACCTCGATCGTCCGGTCCACCAGCTTCTCGGTCAGCTCGATGAGCTTCTTGCGCGTGAGCGTGACATCCAGATCGTACGGCGTGTTGTCGATCATCGTCACGAACGCCACGTGGATGCGCATGTCCGTGCGCTCCGACAGCGCGCACTTGGCGCGCTCGGCCGCGTCGTGGATGCGCTGCATGGCCACCCGATCCCCCTGGAAGACCTTGCCCGTCTGCTTCTGGAACTCCTCCAGCAGGTACTCGACGATCGCGTTGTCGAAGTCGATGCCGCCCAGGAAGGTGTCGCCGCCGGTGGAGATCACCTCGTAGACAGTGTCGTAGAGCTCCAGCACGGACGCGTCGAAGGTGCCGCCACCCAGATCGTAGACGAGGATGCGCTGGTTCAGCTTGCGCCCGTAGCCGTACGCGAGCGCCGCCGCGGTGGGCTCGTTGAGGATGCGCTCCACATAGAGCCCGGCCAGCTGCCCCGCCTCGCGCACCGCCTGGCGCTGGTTGTCGTTGTAGTAGGCCGGCACCGTGATCACCGCCCGCGAGACGGAGTGGCCAAGCTGGTTCTGTGCCACCTCTCTCACCTCGCGCAGGATCAGCGCGGAGATCTGCTGCAGCGAGAAGACGCGGTTGCCCAGCTTCACCGCGGCCTCGCCGCTGTCTCCTGGGGCGACCTCGTAGTGGAACCGATCCTTGATGTGCTGGACGATGGGTGACTCGTACGAGCGGCCCACCAGGCGCTTGGCGCCGTAGACGGTCTGCCGCGGGTTGGTCAGCATCTGCCCCTTGGCCGGGTGCCCCACCACCATCTTCCCGCGCGTGTTGAGCGCGAGGATGGAGGGCACCGTGTTGTGGCCCTCGCGGCTGCGCAGCACCTCGGGCTTGCCACTGCGCACGGAGGCCGCGCACGAGTTCGTCGTGCCAAGATCGATCCCGATGATCGGGCCCTCGCGCTTGGGCTCCTCCTTGGGAGGCTCGAAGGGAGGGGCGTTGAGCACCGCGGACGCACCTGCCGAGACGACTGGCAACTGAGTGCCTGAGGGGCGCGTGGGGGCCTGGCCCGGTGCGACGGGATACGTGCCCGAGGGACGCGTGGGGGCCTGGCCCGGTGCGGCGGGATACGTGCCCGAGGGGCGCGTGGGGGCCTGGCCCGGCTGCGGGACTGGGGCCTGGGGCACTGAAGCAGGAGCGAGCTCAGGGGAGGGCGCAGGGGGCGTGGCCGCTACCGGAGGCACGGGAGCGGGTGTGGCCGCTACCGGAGGCGCGGGAGCGGGTGTGGCCGCGGGAGCACGCACAGGCTGTGGGACGGAGGCCGGCGTCGCAGGAGCGGCAGCCGCCGGCTGAGGGATCGGCGCCGGGGTCGCTGGAGCGGGGGAAGTTCCAGGCCCAGGCACAGCCGGAGCGACTGGTGCAGCAGGCTCGGCAGCAGGGGAGGCCCCAGCATCCTGCGCAGGGGATGCCTCGGGAGCAGGTGCAGGCTGCACTGGCGAGGGCGGAGGTGGGACAATGTAGTCAGCAGCTCCTACCCCCGGCGGCACGGGGGGCTCTGCCGACTGGGCGTGGGGCAGGGAGGCGAGGGCGGAGTCGAGGAAGCGCTTCGTCTCCGGATCGAGCGTGAGGAAGCGCAGCCCCATGCCGGGGATGCCCTGGCCCTGCTGTCCGGTGACGAAGTGGACGATGGCCGAGGCGTAGATGATGCGCTCTCCGGTGGAGAGCTTGAGATCCAGGGTGACGAGGGTACCCGGCGGCTTCACCATCTTGGAGCGCAGGTAGATGCCGCCCCGAGTGACGTTGGCGCCATACTTCGCGAGGAACTCTTCCGGGGTGGCGAAGGGCAGCTTGACCGCCAGCCCAATCGGCCCCTGATTGGAATCCGTCAAAGCGGCATCCTCATCCCGACCTGTGAGGGGGTAGGGGAGAGTATCGCCTGAACGCACGGGGAACGGGCACAAAACAGCCAACATGAGGCTGCGCGGGACCGTTGCGAGCCTGCCCTCAGGCGCGTATGGAAGCGGCCCCACCGGGGCGATGAGGCCCCGCGGCGCTGCAGGGAGCCCCCATGCTGAACCCCGATGTCCGGCTCGCGCTCACCTTCGATGACGTGCTGTTGCAGCCGGCCGAGAGCTCGGTCATCCCCCGGGATGTCGAGCTGTCCACCCGGCTGACGCGCAACCTGCGCCTGCACATGCCGCTGCTGTCTGCGGCCATGGACACCGTCACCGAGTCCCGAACGGCCATCGCGATGGCGCAGGAGGGCGGCATCGGCGTCATCCACAAGAACATGACGCCCGAGCAGCAGGCGCTCGAGGTCCTCAAGGTCAAGAAGTTCGAGAGCGGCATGGTGGTGGATCCCGTCACCACCGAGCCGGATGCGCCGCTGTCGCGCGCCCTCGAGCTGATGCGCCAGCACGGCATCTCCGGCATCCCGGTGACGAAGGGCCGGAAGCTGGTGGGCATCGTCACCAGCCGCGACGTGCGCTTCGAGACGAACCTCTCCCAGAAGATCGAGCAGATGATGACGCGCAAGCTCATCACCGGTCGAGAGGGCATCACCCAGGCCGAGGCGCAGGAGCTGCTGCACCGGCACCGGATCGAGAAACTCCTCATCGTCAACGAGGAGTTCGAGCTCAAGGGGCTCATCACCATCAAGGACATCGAAAAGCGGCGCACGCACCCCAACGCGGCCAAGGATGGCAAGGGGCGCCTGCTGTGCGCCGCCGCGGTGGGCGTCTCCCCGGACCGCGAGGCCCGCATCGACGCGTTGCTGAAGGCCGGCGTGGACGTGATCGTGGTGGACACGGCGCACGGGCACTCCAAGGGCGTCCTCGAGGGAGTGCGGGACACGCGCAAGAACTTCAAGGGCTTCGAGCTGATCGCCGGCAACGTGGCCACCGCGGAAGGCACCCGCGCGCTGATCGAAGCAGGCGTGGACGCGGTAAAGGTCGGCATCGGCCCGGGCTCCATCTGCACCACCCGCGTGGTGGCGGGCGTGGGCGTGCCGCAGATCACCGCCGTGGACGACTGTGCCCGCGAGGCGGACAAGCACGACATCCCCATCATCTCGGACGGGGGCATCAAGTACTCGGGCGACATCGTGAAGGCGCTGGCCGCCGGGGCCAGCTCGGTGATGATCGGCTCGCTCTTCGCGGGCACCGAGGAGGCGCCGGGCGACGTCATCCTGTACCAGGGCCGCAGCTACAAGAGCTACCGGGGCATGGGCTCGCTGGGCGCCATGAAGCAGGGCGCCAAGGACCGCTACTTCCAGTCGGACGTGGACGCGGTGAAGCTGGTGCCGGAGGGCATCGAGGGGCGCGTGCCCTACAAGGGCTCCGTCGCGATGAACGTCCACCAGATGCTGGGCGGCATCCGCAGCGGCATGGGCTACGTGGGCTGCGCCACCATCGAGGAGCTGCGCCACAAGGCCACGTTCGTGCGCATCACCTCGGCCGGGCTCAAGGAGAGCCACGTGCACGACGTGATCATCACCGAGGAGGCGCCCAACTACCGGGTGGAGTAGGGCGCTCCCCACGGAGGGGGAGGCCCCTTCCTCCTCTACCAGGTGAAGCGGGCTACTTGCCGCCGCGGCGCTTGGTGGTGCTGGCGGGCTCCGCGGCGGGGTCCACCGAGGCCGACACCTTCTTCTCCGCGTTGCTCACCCGGTTGAGGAGCGAGTCCTTGTCGTCCGGCGCCAGCGTCTCGATGGCCTGCCGCAGGGTGTTGAAGTCCAGGCGGGCGATCGTCACGGTGTTGCCGCCCTTGATCTCCTGGACGGTGGGCACATCGACCAGTTCGCGGATGTAGGTCTCGAACTCGCCCCGCACATCGGCGGTCTGCTGGATGCAGACCTCTCGGGCGTTGACGATGCTCACCGCACCCTCCCGGTACTGCAGGTCCGGGTTGCGGCTCATGGCCTCATCGAAGGTCTGAATGCGCTTGCGGAGCGAGTCATAGAGGGTGATGTAGTCCATCAGCCGGTCCGTCTCGGGCCGGTTGACGTTGCGCGCCTTGTTCAGGTCCTCGGAGGTGTTCTCGCAGGTGATCTTCTCGAGCTCGCCGGCCTTGGGGGAGTCCTTCACCGCCAGGTTCGAGGTCTCGCGGTCGAGCCGCTCATCCGAGGTGAGCTCCTTTCCCGCACAGCCTGTGACGGACAAGAAGAAGACAGTGGCAGCGGCAGGCAAGCGGCGCATCCAGGACCTCGTTCAGGGGCAGAACGGACAACGGGGGTTTTAACGGTTGATCTCCCAAAGTTTGTAGCGGTATGGGCCGCCCTCCGTCAACGATGCCCGGGGAGAACCTCGTGGATATCCATGCTGAGAAGATCCTGATCCTCGACTTCGGGAGCCAGTACACACAGCTCATCGCCCGGCGCGTCCGGGAGCTGGGTGTGTACTGCGAGATCCACCGACCAGACCTGCCCGAGGAACAGATCCGCCGCTTCGCTCCTCGCGGCATCATCCTCTCTGGGGGGCCGGCCTCGGTGGAGGCGGAGGGCTCGCCGCGGTGTGATCCCTATGTCTTCCAGGCGGGCGTGCCGGTGCTCGGCATCTGCTACGGGCTCCAGCTGCTGGCCAAGCTGCTGGGAGGCCGGGTGGACCGGTCGGCACACCGGGAGTATGGGCCGGCGGAGGTGGAGGTGCTGGCCTCGCGTGGGCCCTTCACCGAGTTCACCCCGGGGGACCGGGTGAAGGTGTGGATGAGCCACGGGGATCGGGTGGACGCGCTGCCGCCGGGATTCGAGGCCATCGGGCGCAGCGGCAACTCGCCCTTCGCGGCGGCGGCGCACACCTCGAAGCCGGTGTACGGACTCCAGTTCCACCCGGAGGTGGTGCACACCCCGCAGGGCAAGCAGATCCTGCGATCGTTCGTGTTCGGCGACTGCAAGGTGACGGGCTCCTGGACGATGAAGGGGTTCATCCAGGAGGCCGAGGAGGCGATCCGCCGGCAGGTGGGGGAGCACGGGCGGGTCATCTGCGGGCTGTCGGGCGGCGTGGACAGCTCGGTGGCGGCGCTGCTGTTGCACCGGGCCATCGGGCCTCGGCTGCAGTGCATATTCGTGGACAACGGGCTGCTGCGGCAGGGGGAGCGGGCCCAGGTCGAGGCGCTCTTCGTGGATCGCTTCCACGTGCCGCTGAAGACGGTGGATGCCCGGGCCCGGTTCCTGGAGAAGCTGGCCGGCGTCACGGATCCGGAGAAGAAGCGGAAGATCATCGGCCGCGAGTTCATCGCGGTGTTCGAGGAGGCGGCGCGCGGAGTGCAGGACGCCGAGTTCCTGGCGCAGGGGACGCTCTACCCGGACGTGATCGAGTCCGTGTCGTACAAGGGCCCATCCGTCACCATCAAGAGCCACCACAACGTGGGCGGGCTGCCCGAGCAGATGAAGCTCAAGCTGGTGGAGCCGCTGCGGGAGCTCTTCAAGGACGAGGTGCGCGTGCTGGGCCGGGACCTGGGGCTGCCCGAGGAGATGGTGGGCCGGCAGCCGTTCCCCGGGCCGGGGCTGGCCATCCGCGTGCTGGGCGAGGTGACGGAGCCGCGGCTGGAGCTGGTGCGGGGGGCGGACGCGATCGTGCAGGAGGAGATCCGCCAGGCAGGGCTCTACTCCGAAGTCTGGCAGGCGTTCGCGGTGCTGCTGCCGGTGCAGAGCGTGGGGGTGATGGGGGACGAGCGGACGTACGAGTCCACCTGTGTGCTCCGAGCCGTGACGAGCGTGGACGGGATGACGGCGGACTGGGCGCGGCTGCCGTTCCCGGTGCTGGAGCGCATCTCCACGCGGATTACCAATGAGGTGCGCGGAATCAACCGGGTCGTCTATGACATCTCGTCGAAGCCGCCGGCCACCATCGAGTGGGAGTAGGGAATGAGCAGGCAGGCTTTCACGTTGGGGCGGGCGGCTCCCGCCAAACCCATGACACCCCTGTTCGGAGGTCTCCGTTGATACGCAAGCTCCTCGTCGCCACCGTGGGCACTGCCCTCATGTCCGGCGCCTGTGCGACCACTCCCACGGCCCAGGAGGGCAGCAGCACCGCCCAGCAGGGCAGCAGCACCCCAGCCCAGGAGGACACCCACCCCATGCCCGCCAGCCCCCCGGCCCCGACGGCCCAGGTTGAGAACCCGCTGTTGGCCAGGTGGACAGGGCCGCACGGAGGGGTGCCGGCCTTCGACAAGGTCAAGGTCGAGCACTTCAAGCCCGCCCTGGAGGCGGCCATGGAGCAGAACCGCCGGGAGATCGCCACGATTGCGGACAGCCCGGCCGCACCGACCTTCGAGAACACCATCGCCGCGATGGAGGGCACGGCGCGGACCTATGGCGACGTGAGGACGTTCTTCGGCATCTGGTCCTCGACGATGAACGGACCGGAGTTCCAGGCCATCGAGCGCGAGATGGCGCCCAGGCTCGCCGCCTTCGCCGATGAGATCACCCAGAACGAGAAGCTCTTCCGGCGCATCGAGGCGGTCTACAGCTCACCCGAGAAGGCGAAGCTGACCGCCGAGCAGCAGCGCCTGACGTGGGTTCGCTATACCGACTTCGTCCGCGCGGGGGCGAAGCTCGACACGGCCGCGAAGAAGCGCATGGGCGAGATCAACCAGCGCCTCGCCTCGCTCTACACCTCCTTCAGCCAGAACGTCCTGGCCGACGAGGAGCAGTACGCCGTCATCCTCGAGGCGGAGACGGACCTCGCCGGCCTGCCCGAGTCCGTCCGCGCGGGTGCGGCGGCCGCGGCCGAGGCACGCGGGCAGAAGGGCAAGTGGGCGATCACCAACACGCGCTCCTCCATGGAGCCGTTCTTGACGTACTCGTCCCGGCGCGATCTGCGCGAGAAGGTCTGGCGCAACTACGTCAACCGCGGCGACAACGGCGACGCGCGCGACAACAACGTGATCATCTCCGAGGTCCTCAAGCTGCGCGCCGAGCGGGCCAAGCTGCTGGGATACGCGACCCACGCGCACTGGCGGCTCGAGAACACCATGGCGAAGTCGCCCGAGCGGGCCATGTCGCTCATGGAGGCGGTCTGGACTCCGGCCGTCGCCCGTGTCCGCGAGGAGGTCGCCGACATGCAGGCGATCGCCAACAAGGAGGGTGCGAAGTTCAAGGTGGCTCCCTGGGACTACCGGTACTACTCGGAGAAGGTCCGCAAGGCGAAGTACGACCTCGACCAGAACGAGGTGAAGCCGTACCTGCAGCTCGACAAGCTGCGCGAGGGCATGTTCTGGGTCGCAGGTGAGCTGTTCGGCTTCCTGTTCGAGCCGGTGGAGGGCGTGCCGGTCTACCACCCGGATGTCCGCGTCTGGGAGGTGAAGGACAAGGCCAGCGGCCGGCACATCGGCCTCTGGTACTTCGATCCCTACGCGCGGCAGGGGAAGCGCTCGGGGGCGTGGATGAACGCCTACCGCCGGCAAGAGCGGTTCAACGGAGAAGTGACGACGATCGTCTCCAACAACTCCAACTTCGTGAAGGGCAAGCCGGGTGAGCCGGTCCTCATCAGCTGGGAGGACGCCGAGACGCTGTTCCACGAGTTCGGCCACGCGCTGCACGGGCTGAACTCCCAGGTGACCTATCCCACGCTCTCGGGCACCGCCGTCGCGCGGGACTACGTCGAGTTCCCCTCCCAGCTGCTGGAGCACTGGCTCCCGACGCCCGAGGTGCTGAACCGGTTCGCCCTGCACCACCAGACGGGCAAGCCCGTTCCACCGGACCTGCTGGCCCGGATCAACAAGGCCGCCACCTTCAACCAGGGCTTCGCCACGGTGGAGTACCTGGCCAGCGCCCTGGTGGACATGAAACTGCACCTCGCGGGAGACCAGAAGATCGACGCGGATGTCTTCGAGCGCGACACGCTGAAGTCACTGGGCATGCCGGAGGAGATCGTCATGCGGCACCGCACGCCGCAGTTCGGCCACGTGTTCGCGGGGGACGGCTACTCGGCGGGCTACTACAGCTACCTCTGGTCCGACACCCTCACGGCCGACGCCTACGAGGCCTTCACGGAAGGGAAGGGGGCGTACGATCGGACCGTGGCCGATCGGCTGCGCAAGAGTGTCTTCTCGGTGGGCAACACAGTCGATCCGGCTGAGGGCTATCGCTCCTTCCGTGGCAAGGACGCCGGCATCGATGCCCTCATGCGCAAGCGCGGCTTCCCTGTCCCCAAGAAGGCGAAGTAAGCGCGCTCAGGGACTCCACTCCTCGTCTCCCAGCGGGGCGAAGCATGCCTCCACGTCCTCGTCACGGACCTCGGCCAGGGTGGCGGGGTTCCAGCGAGGTTGCTGGTCCTTGTCCACCAGCACGGCCCGGATGCCCTCTCGGAAGTCCGGGAGGGCCGTGACGGACTGACTG
>Ga0190275_10000379_pt1 | contig 40985 bp, 44 predicted proteins | sample Popmic550T_FD_133745 | JGI IMG/M metagenome (GOLD analysis project Ga0190275, IMG submission 133745) | Populus adjacent soil microbial communities from riparian zone of Yellowstone River, Montana, USA - 550 T | ecosystem: Environmental > Terrestrial > Soil > Riparian zone > Trees stand | place... | reverse complement strand
CGACCGTGGCTGAGGTTCTAGACCTTTCGGCGGGCCTCACCTTGATCCCTCGAGAGACCCCAGAGCAGTGGATCGAACAGGCGAAGGAGCGCTGGTCCCCGATTCGCACCTTCTGCCTCTACAGCGGGGGCAACGACTCAGGGGTGCTCGCCCATCGTTGCCGCGAGCACTATGACACCCTCTTCTACATCGATACCGGGCTGGCGGTGCCGACGATCGAGTTCAAGGGCGAGAAGCTCTTGGGAGTCGAAGATCACGTTCAACGCTTCGCCGAGTTCGTTGGCAAGCCCCTGGTGATTCTCCGCGCCGGCGACGCCTACCGAACGATGGTGGTGGGCGATGACCTGTGGTGGGAGCGCTTCCACGGTGAGCCCGGAGATCGAACCATCGAGGAGTTCGCAGACCTAGACAGGTCCCGCTACGACGGCCAGATCGAGGGCCGCATCCGGGGGACGGACATCCACCTCGGTCGCTACCCCCACGGCTTCCCCGCGGCAGCCCAGCACGACAAGCCCTTCAAACGCCTAAAGGAACGTCGGATCGAAGAGATGCGCAACATCGCCAAGAAGGGCCACTCGCGCTTTGCCAAGGTGCTCTTCCTCTCCGGGGTGCGCAGAGACGAGAGCAGCCAAAGAGCGAACATCCCCGCCGAAGACAAAGACGCAAAGGGCTCGATTCGCTACGTCGCTCCCCTGGTGGAGTGGCTAAACGACGAGATGAGGGCCTACCTCGCTGAGCACCAGCTACCGCAGTCCTTTGCCGCTGAGACTCTGCACCGATCGGGGGAGTGCAACTGCGGGGCGGCCTCCAACGACCCCGAGGCAGAGCGCAAAGAGCTCGAACTTTGGTACCCGGAGTGGTTCTTCGAGACGATCCGTCCTCTAGAGCTGGAGGCTGAGGCGAAAGGGATTCGCTGGTGCCGATGGGGGGGCTTCGATCGGGACGGGAACCGTGCTTCGGGTGAGCCGACCAATCGTAGGACCGGAGCAGGCAATCTCTGCTCGCGCTGTTTGCCCGGTCAGATGGAGCTTGGCTGATGCCTGAGCAGAGCAACGAGAAGCGGTGGCCTGAGCGCATCGAACTCGGCCGGTGGAAGGACTGCGACCAAGAGCCGGTGCTGATGGTCGAGCACTTCGACGGAGCCGACCAGGACCAGTGGGAGCAGAAGACCTACGTCCCCGCCGATTCACCTTGCGTGTTGAGCGAGGAGGAGGCGCAGATCGTCGTGAACAACCTCGCCGCGGTTGAGAATTCCCTGAGCGAGATCCAGCCGCTCTACCGACGCCTTTGCAGCTTCCTCGAAGGGAGCGACCGTGGGTAGCGTGGTGCTGCGCCTGGATTCGCTGGAGGAGCAGGCGATCCGGCACGAACTCTCAGAGCCCTACGGCCAGCAGGTGCGTGGCGAAGTCATGGAGCAGCTCCGTGCCGCACTCGACTCTCTACCTGTAGAGGAGGAGCCGGAGTTTCGGGTCGATTCGCTGAGTCCGCGGGGGCGGCACACGCAGACGGTCCCTGGAAGCCGCGAGTACACCGAAAGGCTGTTGGAAGCGCGGCGGGGCAACGGACACCGCGACCTTCGATTGCAGTCCCGCACCATCGCCACGCTCTCAGACGGCAGCACCCTAACCAGCCCTTGGACTGACGTTTCAGGTGAGGGGGATGGCGACGATGGCTGAGGCTCGGAATCTCTGCATCGGGTTCGGCGACAAAGAGGGTTGCTGCGACACGCCGATCACCGACGCGGCGCTCGCTCTGAACTCATCGGGCCTCTGGTGCCGGAGCTGCGAGGAGAAGCGCCGCGCTCACATCGACCGTCGCTTCGCCCAGATCCTTGCCGCCACCCCTACCCAGCACGAGGAGACCCCGTAATGGCTGAGGCAATGACGTACAGCAGCGCCTACGAGGTTTGGCTGGATCTGTTCCCGAACCTCTGCCCGGCCTGTAGCTGCGAGGAGTCGCGGCGGGATTACGAGCGCGACCTGTTCAACGAGAACGCCCGCGTCTGTCTCGGCTGCGGTCACCACTGGCTTCGACGGGAGGAATCGTGACCGACCCTCAACAGATCAACAACCAGCAGGTAGAGGCTGCGGTTCGAGCGGTGGCTGAAGTCCTGGACCACGAGTTCGCCACCGAGACGGGGGGCGAAGCCGTCACCGACGATGCTCTGGCTAAGCGCATCGTCAACGTCGTCCTTGCCCAGCAGGTAGAGGAGGAGCCGAGGTACACGCTGGAGCAGGTAAGGGAGGGGCTGCTGAGCGCAGAGGCGCTGAACGCAGCCGAGGTGCAGCGACAAGCGGGCCGGCGCGCCGCGACGATCGTCAACGCAGCCCTCGTCCACTTCACCCAGCAACCCGCCGGAGTCGGCGCTGGCTTGGTCCCGTCGCAGGAGTTCCACAGCGCTCCTGGCGACCCAGTGGCCGCACCACGGGTCAGCGCCGATTCGGACGGGAACCATCAACCCCTAGGAGGTCGACAAGACGACGTTCTGGAGGTCGTTGAGGAGGTTGGAGCCGCCCTAGAAAGCCAAAAGGAGCACGTCGACAAGCCGGGCGCACCAGGCCAAGGTGCAGGGTCCGCCCCCTACGAAACCGAGGTTCGCATCGTCTCCCGACCGGGGGTAGCGGGTGGTGCGCCGATGGTTCTACAGGGGGTCGGGGTGCGCGTCGTGGATCTAGTCGGCCGCGTCCGTGCAGGGGAGAGCGTCGAGGCGGTGGCGACGGACTTCAACGTTGACGCCGACTCGGTGTCCCTGCTCGTTGACGTTGCGGATGCCCTTACCCAGCAGCCCTCCGATGGACAGGAAGGCGACCAGTGAACGCCGAGAAGAAGCTGCGGCGGCTGATCCGCAAGCGCAAGCGCGCCCCTCGTCGCTGGATCGTCATCCGGTCGATTGACGGGCGGTCTTGGTTCCCCCGGAAGAGCGGTGAGGGCTGATGGCTAGCGCCCGAACGGAATCCCGTCCTGATTCCCGACCTCGTGACCGCACCACCGGCACGTCCTCACGTAGCCGACGACTTCTTCACGCTCGGGGTTCCAGAGGTCGTGACGAGTCGAGAGCGCGTTCCTTCGGTTGCACTCCGGGCATTCCCGCTTCTTCGCCCCGCGGATCTTGGCTGCTATCTGGCTGTCTGAATCGCGTCCGTGTTCTTTCCTCATGCCTATATAAGCCGCGAGCACCCCGTTTCGTGACAGTCGGCCCGAGATTTTCTTTCTGGGAGCGGTGAGGGCTGATGGTGCTCCACCCGAGCCTCTTACCGAACGGGAAGAAGGGCCAACTCCTGCGCGAAGAGCTAGCCGAGTTCAAGGCGAAAGAGACCGACTGCGGAGTCTGCGGCGTCCCGGCCTTCTGCATGGTGGAGGTCGGCTGCAGCGGCGGCTACGCGGTACCTCGCTGCGAGGGCCACCGGCAGATGCCCGCCTACCAAGCTGAGGCGCGCCTTCACCTGCTGCTCTCGCTCACCCCACCCAGCAAGTCAGGAAGCGACCACTGATGGCACTTAGACCGAGCCAGGTAGAGACGCTGCGGGTAGTCGAGCGCTACAAGAACGCGACGCGGGTTGAAGTCGCTTTCGCCACGCACTGCAGCAACGGCGCGGCAGGCTGGCGTCTCTTCGAGCTTGCACGCGACGGGTTCCTGGACGCGCGCTTCGAGCCGCGACTGCTCCGGTCCGTCTACCGCCTCACCCAGCTAGGTAAAGAAGCACTGGAGTCGAGCGAGGTGCAGGGATGAGCGGCAAGTACAGGACGATCGTCGCTGACCCGCCTTGGGAGCAGATGGGCGGGGCAGGCTTCGACGGCCGCGGTCACGACACGCGGGTGAAGCGCAACGTAGGTACGCGGACGAACTCGCGCAGCAAACCGCTCCCCTACGCGACGATGAAGCTTCCGGAGATCGCAGCGCTCTTCGGTCGAGAGCGGATGAATCTCTCTCTTGTTCGTTGGCATCGGGAGCTTCATAAAGAGCTGTTTGGGGAGCTGCCGTGAGCGAGACCGCGCGCTTTGAAGAGGCAGCACGACGTATCGTCGAATCATCCTGCCGCGAACAGGGCCTAGAAGTGCAGATCACCGATCCGGTGGTGGTGGGGAAGGTGGCGGCGATTCTTAGAGTGGGGTCAGCCGCGCCAGCGGGGGGAGACCCGGTCCGGATCGAAGCGGTTGAGACCCCGGACGGCGGGGTTGATCGTGACCGCGTCGAGCACGGCAAAGAGGACCGCCCGCTTGCGGCTTAAGGAGAGGTCGGGCCAGGACTCGCGGACACTCTTGCCGTCGCGGAACTGCTCGACGGCAGCACTACCGATAATCCGGGCGAGATCGGCTTTTGCCTTGTTCATCCTCCCCTCGATCGGCTTCCTCGCAGCCATCCACTCAGGGGCCGAGATTTCCTGGGCGGCGTAGAGGGCCGCCAGCTCCTCAAGCTGGCCGCCAGCCTGGTCGATCGTGCGCTGGGAGGCGTCCTCACGGCTGCCGTCTCGAGCAACGAGGACGCGCGAGAGTGCGGGTCCGTCGAGCCGCTGGAGGACCATCTCGGCAACGAGTTCCTCCAGCTCCTCAGAGAGGATCGCCATCTTCCCGCAGGCCGACGATCCGGGCCTCCGCGCGCAGACATAGCGCCGGGTCCCGTCGCTGCGTGGTCGGGACACCATCTGCTCTCCGCAGCGCCCGCAGACAAGTAGGCCCGCCAGCAGGTACCTGCGCACCCGTTCGTTCTTGCGACGTGCAGGGTTACCGAGGACGACACGAAGCCGGTCGCTATCGGCCGGACCAATGATCGCCGGCCACTCGGCGTCGGCGACTATCTCGCCTTTGTGTTCCCGCCTCCCGCTGATCCGCGCCGAGCGGAGCATCCGCTTCAAGACGTTGGGGACCCACTGTCCCCCGGTGGTGGTCGAGATGTTCCGCTCGTTGAGGTCAAAACAGAGAGCCCGAAGACTCTCGCCAGCAAGGCACCGATCCTTCAGCTCAACGATGACCGCAGCCTCGGCAGGGCGGATGGTCTTGCGATCGTCCTCGAATCCGAATGGCCGAGTGCCGCCACCACTGACCTTGCCGTCCTCGGCGAGTTCGAGCGCCTTGCGCCTGATCCGCCGGCTCTTATCGTCGGACTCCTTCACGGCGACCGCTGCCTTAATCCGCAGCGTCAGCCGCCCATCCGTGGAGCCGAGATCAATGTCCCCGGTCACCTGCGTGAGCTCGGTCAGCTCGGCCTTCTCGCTTACATCTAGGAATTCCTCTAGCTCGCGCGGCTGGCGATAGAACCGGTCTGAGTCGTAGACGATCAGCGCGTCCACAGCGCCACTCTCAATATCAGCCAGAAGGCGACGGAAGTCATCCCGGACGACGGTGCGCTTCCACGCGCTTTTGTCGTTGTCGTTGTAGACAACGGGTTTGGGCCAGCCCCGCGCCTCCGCGAGGGCGAACCCGTCTTCGAGCTGACGGCCGACTCCTTTACTCTGTCCCTCGCGGTCATCGCTGATGCGGACGTAGAGAGCCGGATGGGCGGGCTTCACGATGCGGGTGACCCTACTCAACCCTCGCCCACCGCGGGGTCCTCTTCCTCGACGAGCTCTGCGAGTTCCGGCGCGACGCGCTGGAGGCGCTGCGGGCGCCGTTGGAGGCGGGGGAGGTCTCGATTGCCCGGGCCGGAGGTCAGCGCAACCTTCCCTGTCGCTTCATGCTGGTCGCGGCGGCGAACCCGTGCCCTTGCGGCAGGGGAGAGACCGACCCCGATTGCACCTGCGCCCCCTACGACGTACAGCGCTATGGGAGCAAGCTGAGCGGCGCGCTTGCCGACCGCATCGACATCCTCGCCGCGGTCCGGCAGCCGAGCGCGGCCGAGATCGGCGGGGCGCCGGGCGAGGCTTCGGCCACCGTGCGAGAGCGCGTCTGCGAGGCGCGGGATCGCCAGGAACAACGCCTCGGCTCGGGTCGTTGTAACTCGGAGATGACGCCGGCGGAGGCGCGGGCGTGCCCGCTTAGTGCCGAGGCCGCTTCGTTGCTAGCTGCCCTTTACGCGCGTCAACGGTTGAGCGGCCGCGCACATGACCGAGCCTTGCGCCTGGCGCAGACGCTTGCCGACCTCGCGGGAGCGGAGGAGATCGGCGAGGAGCAGATGGCGCAGGCCTTTCAACTTCGGCGGCGTGACCATGGCTGAGCCCCGCGCCTGTCTTCAGTGCCTGCGGCGGTCCTGGTTGCTGGCGGCTCTCGGGCCATACATCGAAAAGATCGCCACGGGAGAGGTAGGTTCCCGCTCACCGGAACTGCTGCGTCTCTCGAACCTCGACCTGGTCGAGGTGGCTGCACCGAAAGTGGCCGAGCAGATGCTGGCCAGGATCGCCGCGCTGAGCGAGCAGCGGCTCAACCAGGAGCTGGAGTTGGCGGGCTGCTGGGCCTGCTGCCGCCATGGCGAGCTGTACCCAAGCTCGCTCCGCGACGCCGCCGACGCTCCCTGGGCGCTGATCGGCCGCGGAAGCCCGAAGCTGCTCGACGGACTCGAGCCGTTCGAAGCGGTGACGATTGTCGGTGCCCGCCGCGCCACCTCCTACGGTCGCGAGATCGCTCGCGAGCTGGGCAGGGAGTTGGCCGCGGCCGGAATGACCGTGGTCAGCGGCCTTGCCTTCGGAATCGACGGCTGCGCGCACCGCGGCGCCCTCGACGGCGGCCGGACGATCGCCGTCCTCGGCTGTGGGCCCGATGTCGCCTACCCCGCCTCGCACCGGTCCCTGTGGCGGCAGGTCTGCGAACGCGGCCTGGTGATCTCCGAGTTCCCACCGGGTGCGCCGCCCTGGCGCTGGACCTTCCCGGCCCGCAACCGGATCATGGCGGCGCTGGCGGGGATGACCGTGGTGGTCGAGGCTGCCACCCGTTCGGGCTCACTGATCACGACCGATCTAGCCGCCGACCTCGGCCGCGACCTCGGCGCCGTCCCCGGCCCGGTTACCTCGCGTGCCTCGGCCGGCCCCAACGGTCTCCTCGCCGGCGGCGCCTGCGTCATCCGCGACGCCCAGGATGTCCTCGATGCGATGCTCGGACCCGGCAATAGGCCCCTCGCCCGCAGTGGGCCGGATCTGGACCCACGGCTGCAGGCTGTCCTCGAGGCGGTCGAGGCTGGGGGGTCCAGCTGCGACGCCGTCGCCGCCGCCACCGAGCTCTCCGGCCCCGCCGCAGCCGCCGCCCTCGCCCGCCTCGAGCTTCTCGGCTCCCTCACCTGCTCCAACATGGGTATCTACTCCCGCACTCTGGTGCCGTCTCCGGGCAGCGGCGCTCTTTAGGCTGAGGACATGAGCTCAGAGCGCCTACCCGCCGTCCTCTCTATCGCTGGTTCCGACTCCGGCGGCGGTGCCGGCATCCAGGCCGACCTGAAGGCGTTCGCGCGAGTTGGAGTGCATGGGATGACCGCGGTCACCGCGATCACCGTCCAGAACACTGTTGCGGTGGAAGCGGTGGAGGCGATCCCGGCGAGGGTCATCGTCGCCCAGGTGAAGGCGGTGGCTGAAGACATCGGCGTTGAGGCGGTGAAGATCGGGATGCTGGGAACTGCTGAGACGGTTGGGGCGGTGGTCGAGGCGCTTGGATTTGTCGGCGAGGCACCCGTCGTGATCGACCCGGTGATGATCGCCGAGAGCGGCGCCCATCTGCTCGATGAGGATGCGCAACGAGCGCTGGCGGAGAAGTTGCTGCCGCTGGCCACGGTGGTGACGCCGAACATCCCCGAGGCTCGGGCCTTGACCGGGCTGGGGGAGGAGGCGAGCCAGGCCGAGCTGGCGCGGGCCCTGGTCGGGATGGGCACGAAGGCAGCGGTCGTCACCGGCGGCCATAGCGAAGAGATCGTCGACGTCTTCTACGACGGCAATGAGCTTGTCGAGATCCCGGGGGATAGGTATCCGGACGGGGCCGCACATGGCTCCGGCTGCACGCATTCCTCATCGCTTGCTGCCTATCTGGCCCTTGGCAAAGATCCTCTGGCGGCCGCCGAAGGGGCGCGTGAGCTGACCTCCGAAGCGGTTCGGGATGGCCTTCGGAACATTGGCCGCGGCGCCGGTCCCGTGGACGTCTTCGGCCTCACCCGCAAGCTCGTCGGCGACGCCGGGTTGACCCGCTGACTAGATTGGCTGCCATGAGCACGAACGGCGACACCACCACCAAGCTTCCCCGCCCGCGTTCGGCGACCGTCTTCGACGGGCCCGACCGCGCCCACTCCCGCGCCTACATGAAGGGGGTCGGGTTCAGCGACGACGATCTCAGCAAGCCGACGATCGGGATCGCCAACACCTGGACCGAGGCGATGCCCTGCAACTTCCACCTCCGCGCACTTGCTGAGCACGTGAAAGCGGGTGTGCGTGCCGCCGGCGGCACGCCGATGGAGTTCAACACCGTCGCCGTCTCCGACGGGGTGACGATGGGGACGCAGGGGATGAAGGCCTCGCTGGTCAGCCGCGAGGTGATCGCCGACTCGATCGAGCTGATGGCCCGCGGCTACCAGTTCGACGCGATCGTCGCCCTCTGTGCCTGCGACAAGACGATCCCGGGCTGCGCGATGGCGCTGGCGCGGCTCGACGTGCCCTCGGTCCTGCTCTACGGCGGCTCGATCGCCCCCGGCCACTGGCACGGCCGCGACGTCACCATCCTCGACGTATTCGAGGCGATCGGCGCCCACAACGCCGGCGACATGAGCGACGAGGAACTGCGTGAGCTCGAGGGCGTCGCCAGCCCCGGCGCCGGCGCTTGCGGCGGCCAGTTCACCGCCAACACGATGGCCTGCGCTTTCGAGGCGCTGGGGATCAGCGCTGGCGGCTCGGCGATGGTCCCCGCCGAAGACGACGACAAGTCGACTGTGGCGGAGAAAATCGGCGAGCTGGTGATCAACGTCCTCGTCGAGGATTTGCGTCCGAGCAAGATCATCACCCGCGAGTCGTTGGAAAACGCGATCGCCTGCGTCTGCGCCTCGGGCGGCTCGACCAACGGCGTCCTGCACCTGATCGCCCTCGCCCACGAGCTCGGGATCGAGTTGACCCTCGACGACTTCGAGAAGATCTCGCGCCAGACGCCGCTCTTCGCCGACCTCAAGCCGGGCGGCCGTTTTATCGCCACCGACCTCTACGCAGCCGGCGGCGTGCCGGTGATCCTCAAGCGCCTGGCCAAAGCCGGGCTCCTGCATGGAGATCAGATCACCGTCACCGGCAAGACGATCGGTGAGGAGGCAGCTGCGGCGACCGAGGCCCCTGGCCAGGAGGTCGTGCGTCAGGTCGAGAACCCGGTCAAGGCCGAAGGCGGTCTCGCGATCCTGCGCGGCAACCTCGCCCCGGAGGGCTCCGTGGTCAAGGTTGCCGGCACCGAGCGGCGCCAGCAGACCGGCCCCGCCCGCGTCTTCGAGTCAGAAGAGGAATGCTTCCGCGCGGTCAAGGACCAGAAGATCAAGCCCGGCGACATCGTCGTCATCCGCAACGAGGGGCCGGTCGGCGGTCCCGGGATGCGGGAGATGCTGCAGGTCACCGCCGCGATCGTCGGCGAGGGGCTGGGGGAGAGCGTGGCGATGGTCACCGACGGCCGCTTCTCCGGCGCCACCCGCGGCCTGATGATCGGCCACGTCGTCCCCGAGGCGGCCAAGGGCGGCCCGATCGCGGCGATCCGCGAGGGCGACGAGATCACGGTCGACATCGATAACCGCAACCTCAGCGTCGCCCTCTCGGATGAGGAGATCGCCGCGCGGGTTGCCGCTTACGAGTCGCCCGAGCCGCTCTACGACCGCGGCGTGATGGCGAAGTACGCGGCTACGGTCTCCTCGGCCTCCGAAGGCGCTGTCACCTAACTCGCCGCAGCAGCGCCGGTCGCTAGCCGACGGTGATGTCGTCGTCCTGCTTCGACCGCAGGGGCCGTGAGGACTCGATGAACTCTTCGAGCATCGGGTTGAAGCGCAGCGGCCGCTCGAGCATCGGCAGGTGGCCGGTGCGCTCGAAGATCTCCAGCCGCGAGTGGGGGATCAGGCGGTGGTACCCGATCGCCCCTTCGACCGGGACGATGTGGTCGTTGAGGCCCCAGACGACCAGGGTCGGTATCTCGATCTCGGTTAGCCGTTCGCGGGTGTCGTAGCCCCAGATCGATTCCAGGGCTTCGGAGAAGCCGGGCGCCTGCAGGCCGGGCCGCGTCTGCTCAGCCAGCAGCTCGGGTCGCAGCCGGTTGGGACTGCGGAAGAGACGACCGAAGGCGAACACCCGCCCCCGGGGCCGCATCAACCATGCCCGCCGGTGGCCGACGAGGAAGGGGGTGGCGGCCTTGACGATCCGTCCGAGCGCTTCCACGTGCCTGCCTTGGACCTCGGCGAAGCTGACGCCGGCGGCGGAGATGAGGACGAGGCGGTCGAATCGGTCCGGCTCCTCGATCACCGCCTCGGTCGCGATGAAGCCGCCCATCGAGTTGCCGACAAGCGCGGCAACGTGGTCGAGCCCAAGGCGCTCGCAAAAGTCGTGCAGCATCCGGCCGTAGTTGCTCATCGAGATTTCCCAGGAGGGCATCGGACTGTCGCCGAAGCCGGGCAGGTCGGGCACGATCACCCGGTAGTGGCGCGCCAGGTAGGGAATGTTCTCGAGCCAGTTGCGCCAGCAGCCGGCGATCCCGTGGACGAGGATGATCGCCTCGCCCTCGCCGATATCGACGTAGTTCACGGCCTCGGCGCCGGGCAGGTCGACCCGGCGCAGGTGCTCGCGCCAGTCGATCCGCAGCCACTCCGGGTCCGGGTTGCCGTAGTCGGGGGCGGGGAAGAGCGGTGCCTTCTCCGTCTTGGTCGGATCAGGCATAGCCCATCCTTTCCAGCACCGGGATCTCGCGGATCTGCGGCGGTTGCAGGTGGTCCCAGAGGATTCCCCGGGGACGGTCATGCTGGCGCTCGATGTCGATCACCGCGCGCGGCGTCGCGATCAGGTCGCAGGGAAGGTCGTGGTCGGTGACCATCAGGTGCTGGCGCAGGATCTGGATCGGGTGCACGGTCGTCGCCACCGTCGTGTGGTGGTCGATCTTGCCGGCGTGGGTGAGAATCCCGTACTCGAGATCGTGGTAGCCGCCGCCTTTGCCGATCCGGGCGCCGCTGAGGTTGACGGCGACCGAGCCGCAGAGGATCAGGTCGATCTCGGGCAGGTCGTCGAGTGCCACCACCCGGCCGTGCTTCAACGCCCCCTTGATCGTCGCCGCCTCTTTCACCGCTGCTTTCGAGAGCTGCTTGGGCTCCAGCACCCGAAACGGGTGGGGGTCACGCAGGCGCGGCACCGCCATGATCATCGTCTTGCCCTCTTCCAGGGCGATCCGCCGGGCGTGAGTCTGCGGCGAGTCGGGGTTGGCCTTGATCACCCGCGCCCGCTTCCAGAGCCGATGGCCGGCGAGCTTCTCGGCGGCCAGTTTGGCGCCGGCGAAGTTCGGGATCCGCCCCTCGGCGCCGGGAAAGCGGGAAACGCCCTCGCGTTCCATCGCCTTCCACACGTCCCCCCGGACTTCATCCTTGGTGCGCACGGGACGAAAGATATCCGGCGCCGCTGCCGATAAGGGGGAGGCACATGCGAAATTGCAGGGAAGAGGGCTTCACAAGGCGAACCTGGCGAATGCCTAGACTTTCCGTGACCGGCAAAAAGACGTACTAAGGACTAGTCCACCAGATGGGAACGAAGACTTCGATAGCGGCGTTGATCGCCGCGCTGCTGTTGGTGGTCGTGGTCGGCGGCGCTTACGCCTACGACAGCACCCAGAAGGACCAGATCGCCGAGGGCGTGACGATCGGCGGCGTCGACGTCGGCGGCCTCGACGAAGAGGAAGCCTCCGCCCTGGTGCGCCGCAAGCTGCTGGCGCCGCTGCGCGGCTCGCTGGTCGTCAGCTTCCGCAACCAGAGCTGGGAGCTGCCCGGGAAGGAGCTGAAACTTCGCACCGACGTCGACGCCGCGGTCGCAGAGGCGGTCGAAGACAGCCAGGACGGCGGCCTGCCCGGTCGTCTCGTCCGCTACGTCAGCGGCGGCGAAGTCGAGGAAAGCATCGCCCCGCAGATCACCTACTTCGAGCCCTCCATCAACCGCTTCGTCCGCGAGATCGCCGAAGACGTCAATCGCGATCCGCAGAACGCCGACGTCGAAGCGAGCGGCGAATCGCTTAACGTCGTCGACGGCAAGGACGGGCTGAAGCTGCGCGACAACCTCTTGGAGAAGGAACTGAAGGCTGCGGTTCTGAAGGCCAACGCCCCCGACGAAATCATCGCCCACGCCCACTCGGTCGCCCCCGAAGTCACCAAGAGCGAGGTCGCGGCCCAGTACCCGACCTACCTCACGCTCGACCGCTCGAGCTTCACCTTGCGCCTCTGGAAGAACCTGAAGCTGGCGAAGACCTACACCGTCGCCGTCGGCGCCGAAGGCTTCGACACGCCGGAAGGGCTCTACCAAATCGAAGCCATGGAAGAAAACCCGGTCTGGAACGTGCCGGAATCCGACTGGGCCGGCGACCTGGCGGGACAGACGATCCCCCCGGGGCCGGAAAACCCGATCAAGGCTCGCTGGATGGCGATCTACGAAGGCGCGGGAATCCACGGCACCGAAGAAACCTCCTCGCTCGGCACCGCGGCCTCCCACGGCTGCGTGCGGATGGCGATTCCCGACGTCGAAGAGCTCTACGGCGAAGTCGAACTAGGCACCCCGATTTACCTCGGTTAGCGGCTGCGGCGAAGGACGACAGCTCAGCGAGGCGAATGAAGCCTCGATGAACTGGCAAGCGGCACTGGCCGCATACGACCGGGACCTTCGCGCCCGCGGTTCGGCCGAGCGCACGCGGCGGGCTTACGCCGTCGACCTCGGCGGCTTCGGCGAGTGGGCGGGGGAGCAGGGCCTCGACCCCGGCGACGTCCGCTACCGCGACGTCCGCCGCTATGGCGCCGGGCTCTCCAACGCCGGCGCCGCACCGGCAACGGTCGCTCGCAAGCTGGCCGCGATCCGCGGCCTCTACGGGTTCCTGGTGCGGACCGAGAGGGTCGGCGCCAACCCCGCCGAGCTGGTCTCCAGCCCGAAGCGCTCGGAGAAGCTTCCCCACGTCCTCAGCACCGAGCAGATGCGGGCGCTGCTCGAGCGGATCCCCGCCCACACGCCGCTGGAGCTGCGCGATCGGGCGATGCTCGAGCTCGCCTATTCCTGCGGGCTGCGCTGTGAGGAGATCGTCAACCTCGACGAGGGGGCGCTGGACTTCGAGACCGAGCAGCTGCGGGTGCTCGGCAAGGGATCGAAGGAACGGCTGCTGCCGGTGGGCGAGCCGGCCCAGCTGGCCCTGCGGCGTTATCTCGAGAAGGGACGCCGCGCCCTCGCCACCGATCCCCGCGAGCGCGCCCTCTTCCTTTCCAAGAGCGGCAGGCGCCTGTCCAACTCCGACGTCACCCGCCGCCTCGGGCTCTGGACCCGGGAAGCGGCACTGGCCGCCGGCGTCTCCCCGCATTCACTTAGACATTCCTTCGCAACTCATTTGCTCGAGGGGGGCGCCGACCTGCGTACGATTCAGGAGTTGCTAGGCCACGCGTCGATCTCGACCACCCAGGTTTACACCCGAGTCGACGCGGCAAGGTTGCGCGACACCTACGCTGCAAGCCACCCCCGCGCATGAGAGAAATCCCCGCAAACGACAGTAGGATCGACTGATGGAAACTGGTGTGAAGGAGGTCGAGCTCCGCGATTTGTGGCGTCGTTACAAGGACGAGGGAGACGATGGCGCCCGTGAGCGACTCGTCGTTGCCTACTCGCCGATGGTCAAATTCGTTGCCGGTCGCCTCGGCGCCGGCCTGCCTTCTCATGTCGAAGACGCCGACCTGATCTCCTACGGCCTCGTCGGCCTGATCGGCGCGATCGAGCGCTTCGAGCCGGAGCGGGGAATCAAGTTCGAGACCTTCGCGATGACGCGGATTCGCGGCGCGATCATCGACGAATTGCGCTCGCTCGACTGGGTCCCGCGCTCGGTCCGCTCGCGCGCTCGCGAGATCGAAACCGCCCAGGCCAAACTCGAGCACGAGCTGCAGCGGGCACCGACCGAGGGCGAGCTCGCTTCGAAGTTGAACATGACCGAGGCCGAACTGCAGAGTGCCCTGCTGGAGATCGCCAACTCCTCCGTCTACGCGCTTGACGAGCTTTGGACGGTCTCGGACTCCTCCGGCGACCAGGTTTCGCTGCTCGACACGATCGCCGACGAAGGCGCCGCCGATCCGCAGGAGGCACTCGCCTCGACCGAGGTCAAGGATCGTCTCACCGAGGCAATCGGCGGCCTGCCCGAGCGCGAGCAGCTCGTCGTCGCCCTCTACTACTACGAGAACCTGACCCTGCGCGAGATCGGCGAGGTCCTGGGCGTCACCGAGTCGCGCGTGTCGCAGCTGCACACCAAGGCGGTCATGCGGCTGAAATCGCACCTCCAGCAGGGTTGACGTGTCGGGCCGCCGTCGCCTCCGCGGTCTCCTTCGCCAGGCGCCCTCGCTCGACCCGAGCGCCCTCACCCCCTTTCAGCGCGCCGTCCTGCGCTTTAACGCAAGCGACGCGGGGCGCACTGTCACGCGGCTGACCCGCACCCTCGGCACTCCGTTGGTCTCGGTCGGTGCCGCGGCGGGCGCGCCGGGGCAGGTCCGGGTCACCGTTGCCTGGGAGCTCTCTTGGTACCAGTGGGGGGTGGACCTCGGCGACGAGGCGGCCCCGGTCTTCGAGATCGCCAAAGGCGGCGAGGTCGATCAACTCGACGCGGCGGCGCGGCAGTGGAATGCGAAGGCAGGGCCGGACGGGAAGCTGCGGCTGGCCAACGAGGTTGTGCCGAGCCCGTGAGCCGGCTGACGGTCAACGTCGACGGCGGCGCCCGCGGCAACCCGGGTCCGGCGGCGATCGGGGTGGTGATCCGCGACTCCGACGGCGAGATCGTCGAGGAGCACGGCGAGCGGATCGGCGCCGCGACCAACAACGTCGCCGAGTACCGAGCGCTTTTGCGAGGGATCGAGCTGGCGGCCGAGCACGGCGCTACCGAGCTGGAGCTTGTCGGCGATTCAGAGCTGGTCGTGCGCCAGGTCGAAGGCAAGTACAAAGTCAAAAACGCCGGCATCAAACCACTGCACGCGGAGGTCAAGCAGGCGTTGGCGCCTTTCGATGCCTGGTCCATCCGCCACGTCCGCCGGGCCGAGAACGCCGATGCCGACCGCCTCGTCAACCAGGCGCTAGACGGTGTCCTCGATGGCTGAGGGCACGCCGGAGCCGATCGACCCCGGTGTCGACATCGGCCACGTCCACCTGCGGGTCGCCGACGTCGACCGCGCCCTCGACTTCTACTGCGGTGTCCTCGGCTTCGAGCTGATGCAGCGCTGGGGCGCCGACGCGGCTTTCATCTCGGCCGGCGGCTACCACCACCACATCGGCCTCAACTCTTGGCAGTCCAAAGGCGGCTCGCCGCCCCCGCCGGGCAGCACCGGGCTCTTCCACACGGCGATCCGCTATCCCACCCGTCGTGCCCTCGCCGACGCCCTGCGGCGGCTGAGCAAGGCCGGCTGGCCGCTGGAAGGGGCTTCCGACCACAGCGTCAGCGAGGCGCTCTATCTCGCCGACCCCGATCGCAACGGGGTCGAGCTCTACTGGGACCGGCCGCGCGAGGAGTGGCCGCGCCCGCCCGAGGGGGAGGGCGTGCAAATGGGGACCTCTGCGCTCGACCTCGACGACCTGATCACCGAGCTGCGCGACTAGCGCAAGCAAAAGCGAAGGCAGGGAGGAGCGCCGTCAGGGCAGCCGTGGCCAGGGAAACGACGGCGCCGAATACGGTTTTCTTGGCGCTCCTCCGCTGCCTTCGCAGTGGGGATGGATCGTGTGGGAACAACCATGCTGTACCCACTAATGAGTACCACAAACGCAGGCCAATGTCCAAGGTGCGGACAAGGGTTCAGGCGTTTGGCTAGAGCAGCGAGAAGACGACGCCGACCGTTGCGGTGACGGTGGAGTTGCCCGGCTTGGTCGGCGGAGCGGCGGCGCAACGGGTGCTTGCGCGCCGGCGTGGTCCCGAGGGCGCGGTGGCTTCGGCGCAGCCCGCGGACGGGGAAGTCTTCGAGAACTCGTCCTGGACGACTTCGGCGTCGCCGCCCTCCTGGATGCTGAGCGCGGGACCGAGCGTGCCGCCGGCCTGCGTCGCCAGCGCCGCCGCCTTCAGCTTCGCCTTGTCGAAGGCCGCTGCGAGGGCTTTGGCGTAGGCGGCTTCGGTGTCGCCGATGAAGAAGGTGGGTCCGCTGACGCCGGTTGCACCGGCGGCGATCCCGGCGCCGATCAGCTCCCCAGCCCGTCCCGGCTCGTGCAGCGTTACGCCGATCCCCTCGGAGGCGCGGTAGACGACGCGCTCGCCACGAAAGGTCTTGCGGACCGAGATGCGGCCCGTCTTGACGTCGCCGTCACCGACCCCGGGGATGCCCTGCACCGCGACGATGACGTTGCGCAGTCGCCCGGAGACGACCCGGAGGGCCGCCCCGCGGCTGCCCCGTTCGGCGCTGACCGAGAGTCCGACCCGGGCGGTGTCGTTCGGGACCTCGAGGGTGGCGCTGGCGTTGACGGAGATGGTCCGTTCGACCGCGGCGCCAGCGCTCGCCGGCAGTAGCGCCAGCGTCAGGAGCAGGAGCAGAGGAACGGCTCGAAGTGGCACGGACATCAACTACGACCTTACGCCTTTGGAGACGTCTTGCGCGGCTTCAGCCGCGTTTTCTCGACCTGCGCCAGCTTCTTTTTCAGGCGCTGCAGTTCTCGCTCCTGGCGCGGCGTTCGTTTCGTCGACTCGTGGGCGATGTTGTGTTTCTCCAGCGGGTCGGCTTTGAGGTCGTACATCTCCCACTGCGGTGGCGTCGGCACCTTCGGTTCCACCGCGTAGTACTTCGCCAGCTTCCAGCGGCCTTCGCGGATGCTGACGATGTGGTTCGGGGCTTTCGGATAGGGCGGCTTGGCCTGCCCGGACTGGACGTCGTCGTAGGTGAAGACGACGTAGTCCTGGACCGGCCTTGCCGTCTGCGGCTGCAGCACCAGCTTCGAGTAATCCTCGCCCTGCCAGTTGGCGCGCGCCGCCTTCGGCGCCGCCGCGAGGCTGGCCAGGGTCGGCAGGAAGTCGACGTGGGAGACCAGCGATTCGGTCGTTAGCGGCTTCGGGTAGAGCTTCGGGTTCGAGTAGACGAGCGGCACCCGCGTCGCCTCCTCGTAGAAGTTGAAGTTCTTCTGTCGCAGGCCCCCGTGGGTCAGGCCCATCTCGCCGTGGTCGGCGGTGCGGATGATCAGCGTGTCGTCGTAGAGCCCGGTCTCTTCGAGTTTGTCGAGCACGTTGACGATGTAGTTGTCGGAGGAGCGCATCAGGTTGCCGTAGAAGTTCAGGTATTGGGCCATCTGTTTACGGGTTCTCGGCTTCCCGGTGAGGTTGAAGATTTTGAGGAATTCTTCCTGCACCGTTGGCTTCTTCGAGAGGTCTTCCCCGGCGGTTGCCGGCGGCTCGATGTCGCCTTCGAGCCAGGAGTCGTCGTAGCCGGCTTCTTCGAACGTCTTGCTCGGATAGAAGAGGACGTCGTGCGGATTGACCAGCGAGATCACGAGGAAGAACGGTTGCTGTTTGCCGGCAACGGAACTGAGGTACTGCATCACGCCCTCTGAGCCGGTCTCCGGCGATCCGGTCGATTCCATGAAGCGGCCGTCGTTGTCAACGTAGCCACCGCCGGCCTCGGGGACGGACTGGTTGGCCCCGGCGTCCGGCGGGTTCCAGCGGGTGAACCCGTACTTGAGGAGGTCCGAGGGTTCGGCCTGTTCTTTAATCGCCGGCTTCGAGCAGTGCCACTTGCCCTTGTAGACGACGTTGTAGCCGGCTGCCCGCATCACCGTGGCCAGGTTTGGCAGCTCCGGCGGCGGCAGCAGCTCTGACTGCAACGGGTATTCCGGGTAGGGCATGTCTTCCTCGAGCGTGTACTTGACCCCGTGCTGGGCGGGGAAGAAGCCGCTCATCAGGGTCGAGCGCGCTGGCGAGCACATGCAGGCATTGGTGAAGGCGCGTTCAAAGCTGATTCCGTGCTGGCGCAGGCGCCGCATCCCCGGCAGGTTCTGGCGCAGCCAGTTCTTCGGGAAGTGCTGGATCGCCCGCTCCTGATCGGTGAGGATGAGGATGACGTTCATCCCGGCGACGTCCTTGGGGCCAGGTTTAGCGGCGCCGAGCGCGCGCTCTACTCCATTGCCCTGGGCCAGCAGCGCCGCCGCGGCGGCGCTCGCCCCGGTGCCCAACAGCTGTTTGCGGGTGAAGCCGCTCTCGCGGTTGTCCTTGCTGCTCATTTGTTCCTCCTGAAGACGTTCACCGCGTCGCTTTCGAACGCGGTCGAGTAGAGATGGCGGCCGTCGGGGCTGAGCGCGATCGAGCTGACGCCCTTCAACGCCCGGGCCGGGGAGCAGGCTTTGAGCTTGGCCGCCAGGCAGCCCGGCGCCCCTGGCTTCTGCCTCACCGCGCCGCCTTCGGCGCGGCGGTCGAGCACGTCGATCGCGCCGCTCTCGAAGGAGGCCAGATAGACGTTCCTGCCGTCGGGCGAGACCGCCACCCCCTCCGGGGCGACCAGCGCGCGGCCGAACGAGCAGCCGGCCGAGCGCAAGAAGATCAGGCAGCCGTTGGTCGCTTCCTTCTGGGCCAGGGCGCCGCTCGTGGCGGCGCGGTCGAAGGCGGTGACGCTGTTGGAGAGGAGCGAGGTGACGTAGACGTTGTCGCCGTCGGGGCTGACCGCGACCGCGTTGGCGCCGGCCAGCTCACGGCCCGGGGTGCAGCCGCTGAGCGCTGCCTCGACGATGCATCCGCTGCCGTCGGCGGCCTGTGCGAGGGCGCCGCTCGCGGGGTCGCGGCTGAGCTCGACGACGGCATTGGAGAGGGCGGAGGCGGCGTAGACGCTGATGCCGTCGCCGCTGATCGCCAGCCCCTCGACCGCTTTCAAGGCGATGCCGGTGGCGCAGCCTGCGGTTGCCTCGGCAATGCAGCCCGCGGTGCCGGCGAGCTGGGTCAGGCCCCCGGTCGTGGCGTCGCGGTCGAAGGAGGCGACGGAGTTGCCGAAGAAGGCGCCAGCGTAGACATTCTTGCCGTCAGGACTGACGACGACGACGTCGGGGGTGACCAGGGCGCGGCCGGCGAGGCAGCCGGGAATCGGCAAAGCCGAGATGCAGCCGCCGCGTTCGGGCGGCAGCTGGTGCAGCGCCCCGCTTTTCGGGCTGCGCAGGAAGGCGGTGAGCGAGTTGCCGGCCCGCGAGGTTGCGTAGACGCTGCGGCCGTCGGGGCTGACCGCGACCGAGTTCGGTTCGTCGAGCCCGACCGCGATGCCGCAGCCGCCGATCCCTTTGGCGGAGATGCAGCCGAGTCTGCTGAGCCCCTGGCTGAGCGCCCCGGTCCTCCTGTCGCGGCTGAAGATCGCGATCGCGTCGCTGCCCGAGGAGGCGACGTAGACGTTGCGGCCGTCGGGGCTGACGGCGATCGCCCGCGAGCCCATGAACGGGCCGGGGCCGTTCAGCGCTCGCGCCTTGGCGCAGCTGCGCGCGGGCTTCGAACGGTCGACCAGGCAGCCCTGTTTGCCGGCGAGCTGGGTCAGGGACCCGGGCTTCGCCGCCTGGGCGCCGGCCGGGATCGCCAGCAGCGCCAAGGCGAGCGCCAGGGTCGCCATGCGTGGCCTAATCATTTGCCGGGCCTGAGGTCGCCGACTACGCCGATCCGGATCCCCAGCCAGGGATAGGTCGCCGTGAAGAAGGCGTTGTCCTGCGGGTTGAGGCCGATTGCCGAGAGCCAGAGCTGGTAGACGGGGGCGTTGGCGATGCCGCCGTGGAGGCGACGCCAGACCCGCTTGCCCTTGACCCCGAAGGGGGGTGGCGTGATCGTGTCGGTCCACTCGACGGCGTTGCCGCCCTGGTCGAGCGTGCCCCAGGGCCCGAGGGTCCCGGCCTGGCCAACCGTGCCGAGGCTGCCGGCAAAGGCCTTTGCGTAGTTTTCGGCGTCGAGCTTGAGCGGGTTGACCGTGGCGCAGGCTTCGGCGCTGAAGCTGGCCGGGCACCAGCTTGGCGGCGTCGTGTTCATCGCGTGGAAGATCGCCAGCGGCTGGCTGGCCGCGTTGGTGACGTTGCCGTTGCTCGGGTCAAGGGTCGCCTGGACCGGTGCCGTCGCCGTGTTGTCGCCGAAGACACCGGCGTTGGTCGGGTACTTCCAGTAGGAGAAGGTGCCGCCGCCGCTGCGGTCGTAATAGGCGGACTTGATCCACTCGTCCTGGCTGGGGATCACGAAGCCGGCCCTTTTCGAGCGGGTCATCGCTCGTTCGCTCATGTCGTACATCCCCCGCTCGGTCTGTCGCGAGAGGCGGACCTTGTAGGTGACGTAGTCGAAGCCGTTGGCGCTGCTCTTCTTCTTCGCGAGTAGATCGCCGTTGTAAAGCGAGTTGGCGAAGCGGGCGGAGCGCAGGAAGTTGGCGAAGCCGTAGGGCTTGTTCGCCCACGCGGGGGTTGCCACCTCGTAATGGCGACCGCTGCGGGCGTCGGCGGAGAAGTCGATTTGGCCGAAGCGAGGCCAGGCGGTGGAGCTCTCGTCGCTGCTCCAGAGCTTGCGCCGGTCGGCGCCTTTGGGGTCGACCGTGTTGAGGAAGGCGACGTACTGGCCGACGGTCACCTCGAGCTTGCCGATGCCGAAGCCGTACTTGACCGCGCCGACCTGCTGGCACGGTTTTTCCGGGCTTTCCGGCGCTTCGGCGCAGCTGCGGTAGACGGCGTCGTCGAAGGGGACGATGCCGACCGAGGGATTGCCCGCAGCGCCGACCTCGGCGGTGGTGAAGGTCAAAACCGCGGCTTTCGGAGCGGCAGGCGCGAGGGAAGGGACGGTGAGCGCTGCAAGGGCGGCGATCGCGAGCGCGATCAGTGCCGGGGCCGTGCGAGTGCGCAAGGCGCCGGGCGCCGAGTATTTGTGCATTGGCTACCTATTCGACAGTGCCGAAAGATCCCTTTAGGAAATCTCGTGGCAGGACGCCGCGGGCGACCTTATTGTGGCCCGCCCTTGTACGACACCTCTCAGCATCTGACCGACGGCGAGGCGCGCGCCGGATCGCTTCCGGACTGGCCCGGTGCCCGACCCCTTCGCTCCTGGCAGAAGGAGGCGACCGAAGCCGTGCGGGCCCACTCGGGGAACAGCTTCCTGGCCTCGGCCACGCCGGCGGCCGGCAAGACCACCTTCGGCTTGCACATCGCCCACCGGATGCTCAGCGCCGGGTTCGTCTCCCGCGTGGTCGTGGTCGGGCCGACCACCCACATCTGCCGCCAGTGGGCCGCCGACGCGGGCCGCTACGGCATCGACCTCGAGCCGAACCGGCCGAACTCCGACGGGCCCGAGTCGGCCGACTTCCACGGCGTCGCCGTCACCTACCAGACGATCGCGGCCGGGCCGGAGACCCACCGGCTGGCCGCCGGCCGCAAGCCGACCCTGCTGATCGCCGACGAGCCCCACCACATGGGCGATCAGGCCGCCTGGGGCCTGCGAGCCCGCAGCGCCTTCGACGGCGCCCGCTTCCGCCTGCTGCTCTCGGGGACGCCCTTCCGCTCGGATAACTCGGCCATCCCCTGGGTCACCTACGACGACGAGGCTCTCAGCCGTGCCGACTACGTCTACGGCTATTCACGGGCGCTACGGGACCGGGTCTGCCGCCCGATCACCTTCTTGCCCTACGACGGCGAGATGGAGTGGCTCTCGGACGGGCGGCTGCGCAGCGCCGACTTCGACCTCGTCCTGCCGGCGGCGGAGTCGGCCCGGCGCCTGCGGACGGCGCTCAGTCCCGAAGGCGAGTGGATGGGCGAGGTGCTGCGCGACGGCGACGCCAGGCTGAGCGAAGTGCGCGCCGACGGGCATCCCGACGCGGGCGGCCTCGTTATCGCCTCCGATCAGGACCACGCGCGAGCGATCGCGGCGAGGCTCGGCTCGATCTCGGGGGAGCGCCCGGAGCTGGTGATGAGCGACGAGCCCGGTGCCAGCCGCCGCATCGCCGATTTCGCGGCCTCCGATCGCCGCTGGCTGGTCTCGGTCCTGATGGTCTCCGAGGGTGTCGACATCCCCCGGCTGCGGGTCGGCGTCTATGCGACGGCGGCTCGGACCGAGCTCTTCTTCCGCCAGGTGGTCGGTCGCTTCATCCGGACCACCCCGCGGCCGCGCCACCAGATGAGTTACCTGCTGATGCCGGCCGACCCGCGACTGAAGGCACTTGCTCGCGAAATCGAGCTCGAGCGCCGCCACGCGCTCGACCTCTCGCCAGCGGGCGAGGAGGAAGAGAACGAGGAGTGGGATGACTTCGAGCCCGAGCAGGGTGAGCCGGAAGGAGGCTTTGCCGCCCTCAGCTCCGGCGACGCCGAGCTCGACGAGGCGATCATGAGCGAGACCACGCTCCAGCTCTTCCCGACCGAAGACCCCAAACCGCCGGCGAAGAAAGCGATCGTCCCCGCCAAACCCGAAGCCGCGCCGGAGGACCGCCAACCCGAGCGCGAGTCGGCCTACGAAACCCGAGAGCGACTGCGCGGCGAGCGCAGACGCCTGGTCGGCGACGTCGCCCGCCGCACCAACAAGACCCACCGGGAAGTCCAAGCCCGCATCAACCGCGCCACCCGAGTTCGCTCGGTCGCCAATGCGACCATCGAGCAGCTCGAGCGCGGCAACGCCCTGTTGCGCCGCGAGCTCTGGGGGTGAGAGGAACCTTTATCGGGGCCCCTTCGTGCCGCCCTTGATCCGGACGGCGCCTTTCCACTGTTGCGCTTACGGACCGCCGCCGGGATCATCTAGCTCGTGCCGAACAGTCCTCTGCAGGCACCGCGAACCGGAAGACATGCCGCAGGCCGGAGGATCGACCCGCGCAGCCCGGCCTGGTGGCGCCGACTGATCTTCGGCGACTGGCATCCGTTGCTGCGCGATCCGCTCGATCTGGGCCGTTTGGCCTTCCTGGCGGCCGCGATCGTCTTCCTCCTCGCCGGCAGCCTCGAGTACGCGGTTCGCCTGGCGGGAACCTTCCTGCTCCTGATGGGCGCGCAGCGGTTGCGTCTGCCGCGCCTCTTCGACCTACTCTTCCTCGTCGCGATGGCGCTGCAGGCCTGGGGCAACGCCCTGCGCCTCTTCGAGGACGTCTTCTGGTGGGACAACCTGGTCCACTTCGCCGTCCCGTTCGCGAGCGTCCCGGTCCTCTATGTGCTGAACGTGCGCCTGGGGCTTCTGCCGAACCTCGAGGAAGAGCCGTATCCCCGTCACCGCCTCGGCCTGGTGCTGTTCGGGGTCTTCAACGGGATCGCGATCGGCGCGCTCTACGAGATCTACGAGTACGTCGCGGTTAACTGGCTGGACGCGCCTCTGGCGATCGGCTACTCCGACACGATCTTCGACCTGACCCTCGACACGGGCGGCTCGCTCGCGGGGGGCGTCCTGCTGATGCTGTGGGCCTCCGCCCGCTGGGGCACCGAACGGAGGCCGCTCTGATTGGGCCGCGGGTCGTCACCACGCTCAAGCTCGGCTTCCTCGCCTGGGCCGCGATCGAGCTGCTCCAGGGCGATTGGGGCGACGCCGCGGCCCTGGTCGCGATGTTCCTGGTCCTGTTGGTTCCTCGACTCCTGCGTCTGCCGTGGGTGTTCGACGGCGCCTTCGTGGTCGCCTGGACGCTCCAGGCGCTGGGCCAGGTGGCGGGATTCTGGGGCACCCTCTCATGGTGGGACACGCTCGTGCACGCCGCGCTCCCGGCGGTGCTGGCGCCCACCGCCCTGATCCTCTTGACGCGGCTGCGCGCGCTGCCGGATCCGTTCACCGGTGACGAGGAACCAGGGACCTGGCTCGCGATCGTCCTCATGACCTTCATGGTCGCGGGCTCCTTCGGCGCCCTGTACGAGATCTATGAGTGGTTCATGGACTCGAACTTCGGCACGCACTACCAGCCGAGCAACTCCGACACGATGACCGACATCACCGCCAACGCCGTCGGCGGCGTCGTCGGCGGGATCTGGCTCGCGGGCTGGTCGGCGTGGCGGGCCGAGTCCGCGAACTCCAGGAGCGAGCCGCCTTGCATCGATCTGGCAGGGTCATCGCGACCGTAGCATTGGGAGATGGCCGCGGCCGGCCCAGACATCGCGGTGGCGGCGGGATCGCCGCCACCCTCGGCTCCACCGTCGGGAAGAGACCGGGCCGCACGGCTGACGATCGCCTTCCTCGCCTTCCTGCTGTTCGGTTGGGCGCTCGGCGCCGTCTGCACCTCCGTTTTCGGCTGGCTCGACCTGCGCGCGGTGAGGGACATCGCCTCCGATCGGACCGCCGCGCAGGTCAGCGCCGCGCGCGTCTTCTCCACGATCGGCAGCGGCTACGTGGTCTTCCCGCTGGCCGCCCTGGCGTGCCTGGTCCTCACCCTGCGCAGGCGCTACGCGGACGCGCTCACGATCGGCGTCGGCACCTTCGGCGCCGTCCTCATCGCCACCCTCGACAAGAACCTGGTCGATCGCGCGCGGCCCCCCGTCCACCACCTGCAGGACATCGGTGAAGCGAGCTTCCCCTCCGGCCATGCGACCCAGTCGACCGCCTTCCTCGTCTCGCTCCTGATCGTCCTCTTCGCCGCCCATCCGCCGCGCTGGATCCGGATCGGGACCGTCATCGCGAGCACGCTGCTGATCCTCTCGATCGGGATCTCGCGCGTGTACCTCGGCGTGCATTACCCCAGCGACGTCGTCTTCGGGGCCCTTCTGGGGCTCTGCTGGAGCCCGGTGGTAGCCCATGGGATCAACGCCTCGAACCTTCGGTGGCAGCTGCCCGACCGGGCGACGGAGGTGGCGCGGATCGAGGCGCTGGCGGGTAGGGCGATTTCGGTGGTCGTCGCCGGACTCGCCGTCGCCACCGCGCTCAGCCTGCTCGGCCAGATCACCTGGGTCCTGGAGCCGACCACCCTCTTCAACTTGCAGTACGCGACCTTGTCCGTGATCGCCGCGGCGATCCTCGCGGTACTGCGGCGATGGCACCTGGTCGCCGTCGCCATCCTGCTCGCCGCGCTCAACGTGGCGGCGTTCGCCCCCTGGCAGGACGGCCCGCCCTCCGCGGCGGCCCCCTCGGATCCACGACTGCGGATCGTCTCGTTGAACCTCGACTTCGCCAACCGCGACTTCGAGGGGCTGGCGCCGATGATCGAGGAACTGAGGCCCGACATCCTCGGCGTCACCGAGCTGACGCCCGAATGGGCCCGCACCGCCCGGCGGGCCTCCTCGGTGGTCAGGCCGCGACTCTTCGTCGCCCAGCCCGGCGCCTACGGGATCGGCGTCCTCAGCGACCTCAAGCCGACCGCGATCTCCGCCGAGCGCTTCCCGGCAGGCGTTCCTGAGACTGACACGATCGTTTCCCGCTACCGAGTGGGCGATCGCTCCCTGACCGTCGTCTTCCTCCATCTGCACACCCCGTTCGCCGGTCTCGTGCATACCGAGGCGATGCGCGCCATCGCCGATGCCCGCCCCTCCTTCGGGCCGCGGCTGATGATCTGCGGGGACTTCAACACCGTGCCCTGGTCGGCGCAGTTCAGGGAATTCGCCGATTCCACCGACCTCATCGACGTCTTCCAGGGATCCTGGCCGCCCTGGACCTGGCCCGCGTGGAGTTGGCTCCTGCAGACGCCAATCGACACCTGCCTCGTCAGCGACGGGATAGCGGTCCTCGATGCCGATGTCGGGCCAAACATCGGCTCCGACCATTTCTCGATCGTCGTCGACATCGCCGTGACCAGCCTGCGGCGCTGAGGGGGATCGGATGTTCTTTTTCCCTTTGCGCCCCCATAAACGACGAAATCCCGCCCTAGAGCGAGATCTCGTGCGAAGCGGCTGATCGGATTCGAACCGACGACCTTCTGCATGGCAAGCAGACGCTCTAGCCAGCTGAGCTACAGCCGCACTGGGGGCATTCTAGCTGTGCCGGGCTGGTTGGCGCGGTAGCCTCCCGGCGAGGGCAAGATGCTTTTCCGCCAGATCATTCACGAGGACCTTGGCTGCGCTTCCTACCTGGTCGCCGACCGGGAATCGGGGGTGGCTGTCGTGGTCGACCCGCAGTGGGACATCGATCCCTATCGGCAGCTGGCGAGCCTGCACGGGGTGCGGATCGGGCACGTGCTCGAGACCCACAATCATGCCGACCACGTATCCGGCCACGGCCGGCTCTGCCGTCGCACCGGCGCCACCGTCCACGTCCACGAGCTGGCAGAGGCCGAGTATCCGCACGAGCCGTTCGCCGACGGCTGGAAGCTCGAGCTCGGTGACCTGGTGGTCGAGGCGGTCCACACCCCCGGCCATCGCCCCGAGCACACCTGCTTCCTGCTCGCCGACAAGGGCCGCGGCGGCGACCCCTGGGCGCTGTTGAGCGGCGACTCCCTCTTCATCGGCGACGTCGCCCGGCCCGACCTCGCGGTCGAGCCGCGGGAAGGCGCCGCGGACATGTTCCGCTCCCTGCACGAGCGCCTGCTGACCCTCCCCGGCGAAGTCGAGGTCTGGCCCGCCCACCTCGGCGGCTCGCTCTGCGGCGGCTCCGGGCTCGACCTCAAGAACTCCTCGACGATCGGGTTCGAGCGCCGCCACAACCGCGCCCTCTCGATCACCGACGAGGCCGAGTTCGTCGCCGACCAGGTCGGTTCCCTCGGCGACAAACCGCCGAACGTCGAGCGCATCGTCGGTCTCAACAAAGGCCCGCTGGTCGAGGACTTCGGGACGCCGGCGCCGCTCAGCCCGCACGAGGTCGAAGAGCTGGTCGAGGCGGGGGCGGTGGTGATCGACGGCCGCACCAACGAGCAGTTCGACGAGGCCCACATCGAGGGCGCGCTTAGCGCCTCCTCATACGACACCGGCTTTGCGACCAAGGTCTCACGCGTTGCCCCGGAGGGGACCGAGATCGTCATGGTTGCCGCCTCCAGCGGCGACGAGCGCCAAGCGGCGCAATTGCTGGCCTCGGTCGGGCTGCGGGTGCGGGGCTACCTCGAGGGCGGGATGACCGCCTGGCGCACCGAGGAGCGGCCGGTCCACCGGATCGAGCTGATCGACCCGGTGGAGCTGGCGCGGCGCCTGGACGGCGACCGCGGCCCCGTGATCCTCGATGTCCGCAACGCCTCCGAGTACGCCGGCGAGCACATTCCCGGCTCCCTCCACATCCCCTATGTGGACCTGGCCGGACGGCTGGGGGAGCTGCCGCGCGAGCGGCCGATCGCGACGATCTGCCGCGGCGGCAAGCGCAGCGGCCTCGCCGCCTCGATCCTGCAGCGGGCGGGCTTCGAGGACGTGATCCACGTCGGCAAGGGGGTGGGGGCCTGGCGGGCGGCGGGGCACCCGGTGGAGAGCGGGGCGGCTCCGGCGCCCACTGCGGCTTGAGCCTACTTTTCCGCGACTTTGGCCTGACGTTTGTAAGACGCAGGCGTTGCGGTATTGCGCAGCGTCGGGATGTTGCGCGTGCAACGGGCGTCGTGGTCGTTGACTGGTCGTCTGCGACGCCCGTTGCACGCGCTGTTCCCGGGCCTGCGAGAATCGCTGCGTGGCAGATCAGCGCCCCTATGACCTCGTGCTCTTCGGGGGAACCGGTTTCACCGGCGGCCTGACCGCCGACTATCTGGCCGCGAAGGCGCCGCCGGAGATTCGGTGGGCGCTGGCGGGAAGGAACCGCGGCAAGCTGGAGGCGGTCGCCTCGCGGATCGCGGCCGACTCTCCCGGGGCGGCGGTCCCGGAGCTGATCGAGGCCGATGCCGGCGACCCGGAGGCGATGCGGCGCGTCGCCGAGTCCACCAAGGTCGTCCTCACCACCGTCGGCCCTTACGCCCTGTACGGCGAGCCACTCGTCGCGGCCTGCGCCGCCGCCGGCACCGACTACGCCGACCTCACCGGCGAGCCCGAGTTCATCGACCGGATGTGGGTCAACCACCACGCTGAGGCCGAGCGCAACGGCGCCCGCCTCGTCCACGCCTGCGGCTTCGACTCGGTTCCGCACGACCTCGGCGCCTACTTCACGGTCCAGCAGCTTCCCGAGGGCGTGCCGCTGAAAGTCAACGGCTACGTGAAGACCAACGCCCGCTTCTCCGGTGGCACCTACCACTCAGCGATCAACGGTTTCGGCCGCGCGCGGCAGACCCTCGAGGCCGCCAAGCAGCGTCGCCGATCCGAGCCCCGGGTCAGCGGCCGCGAGATCCACGCCGCGCCGGCGCGGATCCGCCGCGACGAGAGCCTTGGCGGCTGGATCGTGCCGCTGCCGACGATCGACGGGCCGATCGTCCGCCGTTCCGCCGCCGCCCTCGACCGCTACGGACCCGACTTCACCTATGGCCATCACATGGTCGCCAAGCATCTCGCCACCGTGGGCGGTCTCGCCGGCGGCGTTGGCGCCGTCTTCGCCCTGGCGCAGCTGCCGCCGACGAGGAAGCTGCTGCTGAAGATGAAAACCCAGGGCGAGGGACCGAGCGAGGCCGAGCGCGAGCGCAGCTGGTTCAAAATTCGCTTCGTCGGTGAGGGAGGGGGGAAGCGCGTCGTCACCGAGGTCAGCGGCGGCGACCCCGGCTACACCGAGACTTCGCGGATGCTCGCCGAGTCCGGCCTCTGCCTCGCCTTCGACGACCTCCGCGAGGCTTCCGGACAGCTCAGCCCGGTGGCCGCGATGGGCGACAACCTGCTCGAGCGGGTCAAGAGAGCCGGGATCAATTTCCAGGTGATCGAAACCGCGTAGATCGGGTAAGCAGCCGGCATGGACGATCAGCAGGTACACGACCGCATCGACAAACTGGTCCAGGAGGAGAAGGAGCTGCTCCACCGCCACGAGGGCGAGCCCCTCGGCGACGACGAGCACGCCCGCCTGCAGGAGCTCGAAGTTCAGCTCGACAAGGCCTACGACTTCCTCCACCAACGCCGCGCCCTCCGCCGCGCCGGCAAAGACCCCGACGACGCCAGCATGCGCGACGGCGGCACCGTCGAGAGCTACGAACAGTAACCGCCGCACAGGGCCGCCTGAGCGGCGCTAGGCTTTCACCGTCCTCGGCGCCTTGGCGGAGTGGCTACGCAGCGGCCTGCAAAGCCGTTTACACCAGTTCGATTCTGGTAGGCGCCTTTCGCTCTGGCTGGCCCACGGGATGTTCAACGCGCCCGAATTCGCGGAACGCTAGAGGCTCTGCTCGGTCCCATGTTCAGGGCGATGGCCGGTGGGTAGCAATCCGTTCATGAAGCCGACCGATGACCGAACCGCTACCCGACCCCCCAGCGCGCACGAAGAACTGTCAATCGGACAGATGGTGCGCGCAAACCGCCCGCACCGCCTGGTGCGTGACCTGTCGAAGGTGCTGGTGGCGACCCTTGCGAGTGCTGGGTTCTTCATCATCAACTCGGACGCGTGGGGGATCGCGGATCAGCTCGGGGTGCCACACCTCGTGCTCATCGCGCTTCTGGCAATCGGCGGTCTCGGCGTCTGGCTCGTGGTCGCTCACTCGCTCTGGGAGCAGCCTTCTGAGTCCCACGATCCCGCCTTCACCCGACGAGCAAACGCGGCTACTTCGATTACTCTGCTGCTCGGATTGGCATTCAGCTACCTGGTGCTCTACTTAGCTGTCTTGGCCTCGATGATGCTCGTGGTTCCAGATAAAATCATGACCGCCAGTCTTAGTCATCCGGTAGGCATATGGGACTACGCCGCCGTTGCTTGGTTCGCCACCTCGATGGCGACCGTGGTCGGCGCGATCGGTTCGGGCCTGGAGAGTGACGAAGAGGTGAGGGAGACGATCAGTCGCTACAGACCCCGGTCTCCAAGCGAGGTTCAGTAGGGGCCGGCCGCGTCTTGACCCGATGACGGCACCCCGGCACTTGCCTACCGAGAAAGCACTTGGGGTGTTACACCAGTTCGATTCTGGTGGGCGCCTCTAGTGCGAGTGGGCGGGCCCGTTGCGGACGGTGCGCCATGACTGCCAGGTGATGCGCATGATCAGGGCACTGATTCCGAGGCCGATCAGGGGATCGGCGAGGCCGAGGCCGAGGACGAGGGCGGCGGCGCTGGCGACCACCGCGACGCTGACGTAGGCATCGGCTTTGGCGTGGTTGCCGTCGGCGATCAGGGCCGGGCTCTCGAGCGCACGACCGGCGTTGGTGCGGACGATGGCTGCGAGCCAGTTGCCCGCGAAACCGATCAAGCCCACTGTTGCAAGGGCCCCGAGGTGGTCGACGTCGCGTGGGTCGGTGAGGCGGTGGACCGCCTCGTAGGCGGCGACGGCGGCCGAGATGAAGATCGCGAGGACGACGATATAGCCGGCGATCCGCTCGGCCCGCTCTGAGCGCATCAGGAAAGCGATTCCGAGCGGGATCCCGGTGGCGGCATCGCCGAAGTTGTGGATCAAGTCGGCAAGCAGGGCGATGCTGCCGGTGGCGAGGAAGATCGCGACCTGGGCGAACGCGGTCGCGGCGAGGATCGCGAGCGAGAGGCCGACCGCCTTCAGCCCCTCGCGGGAGCGTTTGATCGAGTGGTGGATCAGGCCATGGCTGTGCCCGTGGTCGTGATGGGACTCACCCTGGTGAACGTGCGGCCCGCGGTGGCGGTGCGAGTGGATCACATCGCCGTGGCGATGACGCTCGCCTCCTAGCTAGTGGCGCGTAGTCCAGCGTCGTCGCCATCGCCGGCGATTTTAGTCCCGGAGCTGGCCAAGAGGCCAACGGCCGAATCGGCGGAGGCCGATTCGGTAGGCGCCTCTAGAAGACGCGCTGGAACAGGTAGATCGCCAGCAAGACGAGGATGACGATGATCAGGATCGTGACGATGTCCATGGGTCTCCTCCAGGTCAGGGATTGGTTGCTCCGCCGTCCATCCCCAGGATCGGCTTAGGTCAAACTTCCCGTTCTTTCGACGCGGGTGCTAGCGGACCTTGATCAGGGCGATCGCGCTGCTGGCTTGTCCGATCGCGACGAGGCGCAGAGCACCCGGGCGCTGAGCTGGGATCGTCAGCTCGACGGTGCCCTTGCCGGGTTTCAGCTGCTCGCTTCCGAGCCGCTTCAGTCGCCGCCATTCGCTGCCCTGGCGCCGTTGCAGCTCGAAGCCGACCTTGTCCCGCGCACTCTGCACCCTGACGACAGCGGTGACGGTGCGGGCTTTGCCCGCAGCTAGTTTCGCCGGCTTCGCTTTGAGCGAGGCGAGGTAGGGGACCGGGGGAGCTTTCGGCAGCACGCCGGTGGTGCTGACCGCCCGCGTCTCGGGCGAGGCAGCGTTGGGATTGGTGAAGTGGGGAGCGTTGAAGGTTTCGTTCGGCACGCCCGCCAGCCCGTAAATCGTCGCGCCGTCGTCGAGCACGCTGTCGTCGGTGATCCGCCAGATTGCGTCCTGGGCGCCTGGGGTCTCGGTAAGCGTGGTCGTCTGCAGTCTCGCCGCCACTTCCAGCACCCGCTGCAAGTACTGCATCGCCGACTCCGGCTGGGTGCCGGCGGGGCCGAGGACGTCAAATCCGTCTCCCTCGCTGGGGGAGTGGCGCCGCAGGTCGATGCAGTAGGCGACGAGGCCGTCGGCGTGACCGCGCTTGCCGGGTTCGACAGTCAGCTCGAACGGCGCCCCGACCGCGAGGTTCTGATCGGCGCCGCCCTTGTTGAGGAGAACATCGCCGGGCTTCGATTCGATCGTCAGCCGCTTGGCGCCCATCAGCGCGAACCTGTTGACATCGGCCTGCGTCAACTTCTCCTTGCCGCCGAAGACGTCGCCCATGATGTCGTCCTCGTGACCGGGCTTGGCCTTGGTCCCGGCCTTGCCTTTGTCGTAGTCGAGACCCTTGCTCTGCGCCCACTTCTTCACCGCTGCGGGGTCGGCGATGTCGACGCTGTCGGGGATCGGGTGGTCCTTGCTGCCGATTCGGAAGACCTGGACGTACTGGTCCTCGAGACCGGCGAGATGGAGGGCCTCATGGGTCCAGATCTGCCGATCACCGTTGGCAGGCCGCCCGGTGGGCCATTCGCCGCTCTGGGGGATCTTCAGCGGGTCGCTGTCAGCCTCGCCAGCCTCGCCGCGGAAGCTCGCGTCGCTGGTTAGCTGGGTCTGGTGGAAGCAGGGGGAGGGCATCGCGCCGGGCCCCCGTTCGCGGGCGACGATGTCGAACTTGACCGTGGTCCCGTCCGCCGCCTTGCTCGCGGGGAGGTTGTCCTCGATCGATTTTTCAACCTGCGCCGCCGTTGGCCCGCCCGGGAAGCTGCTGAACTCGACGTCGATTTGGACGGTGACCGGGACGTCGGCCGGCTTCCAGGTCGCGTCGACCGCGACCGCGTCTTTGGCGTAGCCGCCCTTCGCGGTGAGCTTGACCGCACCGAGCTTGGCCGCTTCGGCGAGCGAGACTCGTTTGGAGATCGTGGTCGGGCCCTGGCCCGGGGGGCAGGGGGCGGTGGTCGGCCCGTCCGCAGCGGTGGCCACGGGCGCCGCAGCCAAGGTCAGGACAGAGAAGAAAAGCCAGAGAAATGCGCGGGCTCGCTGCACGGCGGGCACCGTATCCCCTCGTGGGCTTCTGTCAAGACCCGTTGTCCTCGCGCGGAAGACCGATCGAGGCAAGAGCGGTTTCGCCTTTGGGGGTGACCCGGAAGGCCGCCCCCCCGCTTGGGGTGGCGTCCGCCGTCGCCTCGACCAGCTCGAACTGGTCCAGCACCCGAGCGTGATAGGTGACGTTGCTGAGAGCGAGATCCTCGTTGTTCAGGAGCGGCAGCGCCTCGGCTGGGCTGAGCTCTTCCTGGTTGCTCAGGAGGGTGAGGAACTTGACTCTGACCGGATGCTCGAGCGCCCGCACCAAGCGGGGGTTGAGGGCGGCGGGCATGTCTTCATCGGGGGGCTGGACCATCGAACAGTTTCTCGGACGGTGAGGAACGGTCCAGCAGTCTCGGGCGAGCGCATGCAGCGCGCTAGACCAAAGTCACTGAGTGGGATCGGAGCCTTCGCGGCCAATCGGAAACTGCATGATCATCACCCGCGCTGCCATCAGCGCCTCACCGCTCGTCTGGGCGCGTTCGACGCTGCGGGCGTGCGCCTCAAGGACCTCGCTCAAGGCGGTCTCGAGGACCTCGACTACTTCTTTCCAGCCGCTGTCATCGAGTTCGATCGGGGATCGGCTCAGGTGGCTGTCGGGAAGGTCGGTGAACTTCCCTTCAACCATCGCCCTAGCGGTGTCTTCAGAGATCTGACTGAGGATCGTGGTGATGATCGGCAGCTGCAGCTTGGGGTCGATCTGTAGCCATTCCTCCAGGTCGAAGTATTGGCGTTTGGCGGCGCGGTAGATGTGTTCCTTGCGGCCGCCGTGGTGCTTGACGTCGACCAGCTCGATCAGACCGACCTCACGCAGGACCTTGACGTGGTGGCAGACGAGGTTGAGGCTGACGTTCTCCATCCGGCGCTGCATCTGCGCCGGGCTGCTGAGCCCCTCGCTGAGGATGTTGAGGATGTGGGCGCGGATCGGGTGAGACTGGGCTTTGAGCACCCGATCGTCGATCAGCTGCGGGCGGGCCTGGGTTGCCAACTTCTCCTCCAAGAGTTTTGATCGGTGCAGTAGCGGTCACTACTCGAACTTTGCTCCCATCATTGTGCCGGTAAGTGACGCTGAGCGGGAAGGGGCTCCGCTCCAACCGGGGGAAGGAGGTGACGCAAATGAAGCTCTTCGCGAGCGCGCAGCCGTATCCGGCGGCAAACATCAAGAAGGGGGGCTGAACCCTCTGGGCGCCGTCCCGACTGGGGCGGCGCCACCACTTTGCCTCCGGGAAACTCGATCCGTACCCTTGTGCACGGTGACTGAGCGATCGGTAGGAGCTGATAACTCGGCAAAATGGGGCGCGCTACGCAACGCTCCCCAGCTCTCGCGGCTGTATCTGGATGCGCTGCGGGGCGCGGACACGGCTTGGGCGTTTCGAGTCGCCTCCAGTGGCCTCGCCCAAGGCATGACCACGCCCGAGCTCTACCAGCGGGTGGTCGCTCCGGCAATGCATGAGATCGGGGCGCTGTGGGAGAAGGGAGCGCTGACGGTGGCCGATGAGCACCTGGCGACGGCGCTCACCCACCGGGTCCTGGCGGCACTGCGGGCGCCGGTGGGGGGTGAGGCCTCTGGGAGTAGACGCGAGGGTGGCGGATCGCGACCACGGCTGATGCTGGCGGCGGTGGAGGGCGAGGAGCATGCCCTCGGCTTGCGGATGGCCGCGGACATCGGCGAAGACGCCGGCTTCGATTCGATCTACCTGGGCGCGGATGTCCCTACCAACGCATTGCTGCAAGCGATCTCCTCGCTCTCGCCTGACCTGTTGGCACTGGGGGTGACGATGCCGCACCTGGCTCCGCGGCTGGAAGAGGTCTGTGCCGCCGTCCGCCAGGCCCATCCTCAGGTGGGTTTGCTCGCCGGTGGGCAGGCGGCGTCACCGGAGGCGGCGGCGGGGGCGCTGGTCGAGGACCTGGAGGCGCTGCCGAGCCGCTTGGCTAGCGCCGCTGCCAGTTTGGGCGCAGGTAGGTCTCCCGAAAACCTGCCTTGAGGATGTTCCGGTAGCTGGCCGAAGGTCGGCCGGGAACGCGCTCGCCGGTCTCTACGAAGAGGGTGCGGCAGCTGGCCTCGGCGGCGTCGCAGATGCGGCGGTGCAGCAGCGCCGTCTGACAGCCCCGACCGCGGGACGCCTCGAGCGTGGCGGCGACACCGAACTCGGCGATCCCCCCGTCGATCAGCATCGCCGCGCAGCCCTGCGCCTCGCCGTCGACCTTGGCGACGTAGCAGCGCCAGCCCTCGCGGCCCGGCAGGTGGGCGAAGAACTCGGCTCCCCAGGCGGGCAGGCCGAAGCCGTGCGCGGCGATCGCCCCGAGCGGCTCCCGGTCGCCCTCCTCCAGCTCGACCACCTCGACGCCCTTCGGCAGCGGGAACCGCGGCGGGTGCGGGTCGCGGGTGAACTTCATCCAGGCATAGGCGGGCTCGAAGCCGTTCTCCCGCAGCCACGCCTCGGCGGCCTCAGTGCCGCGGAGCCCCGGGGTTAAGGGCACGTAGGGAGCGACGCCGCGAGCCGCGGCCCACTCCGTGGCCGCGGCGAGGTCCTCGGTGTTCGACCCCTCGGCCGCACCGAGGAGCAGGTTAAGCATTCCCACCTCGCGGAGATCGGCGGCCACCGACGCCTGAATCGACCCGAACCGCCGCAGCTCGACCCCGTGCTCCCGCGCCACCTCGTCCGGGACCGAGTCCCAGACGTCGCGCCAAAAACGGCGCTCGGTGCGATCTAGCGCGGCGGGGTCCATTGGCTCATGAGCATAAGCGGGCCCTGAAGAACGGAAAAGGGCCCCGATACGGGGCCCTTTGTCTCCGAAGGACGTACCACCAGCGAGTGTTGTGTCGCTGGCTCGTCGGTCCTCAAGCTTTTGCAGTCCCCCCGTAAACACCGGAGGGCCTAGGAAGTTGCACTTGTTGCATCGACCCTTGCAGAAGGACCTTTAGTCGTCCGCCGGCTTTCTCCTGCCCGCTGCTAGATTCCGATCTCCCGGGCGTTTAGCTCAGTTGGGAGAGCGCCAGCTCGACAAGCTGGAGGTCACTGGTTCGAGCCCAGTAACGCCCATCTCGCCGGGCTCGGGTGCTCGCCGGCGCCGCTCAGGCCATTCCGGCCATTGTTATCTGGGTGAGGCGGAAGCTGTTGCCGGACGGGTCGCGGAAGCCGCAGTAAATTCCTCAGGGCCGCTCCTCGGGGGCTTCGGTGATCTCGACGCCGCGTGCTTTCAGCTGCTCGTAGTCGCGCTGGCAGTCGTCGGTGGTGAGCAAGACCGTGCCGGCGAAGCCCGTGGCCATCAGTTCCACGACCTGCCGGGTCTTGCCCTGGGACGAAGGCCTTGCTGGCAGTCTAGGCTCGCGGTCTCGTGATCGGGACCTTTGCAGCGGTGTTGGCGGTCTGCGCGTCGGCGCTGGCGATCGGGCAGGCGGCTCTCGTCCTCTGCGGCGTGCGGCGCTGGTCGTGGCTGGCGCCGGCGGTGGGGCTCGGGCTATTGCTGGCCCTCTGCTGGGGGACGGTGCGGTTGCCGGGGGACGGGGTGGTCTCGGCGATCTCGGTGGCGGTATTAACGGTGGCGGCCGTCGCCTACCTGCGGGGTCGCCTCGAGGGTGTGGGGGAGGCGCTGCGCGAGGGGTGGCCTGTCGCCCTGGGAGCGCTCCTGGCCTGCTTGCTGCCGTTCGCGGTCGAGGGCCACTTCGGGATCCTCGGCACCAGCTTCAACCCGGACATGTCCCAGCACCTGCTGGCGACCGACCGCCTCGCCGACGGCGTCGGCTCACAGCTGCTGAACCAGGGCTATCCACTCGGCCCCCACGCGATCGTCGTCGCCCTCGACAAGGGCCTGGGAATCGGCCTCGTACAGGGCTTCAGCGGTCTCACGATCGCGGTAGCGATCCTCGCCTCGCTGACCGCGCTAGCCGCTTTTCGAGAGCTGCCCGCGGTCCCGCGCACCGCCGGCGCCCTTGTCGTCGGCCTCACCTACGTAGTCGCCTCCTACTTCGCCCAAGGCGCCTTCAAGGAGACGATGCAGGCGCTGTTCCTCCTAGCGCTCGTCCTGGCCCTGCGCGAGGCAGACCGGAGCTGGCCTGATCTCCCACTCCGCTTCGTCCCGGCGGCAGTTATCGCGGCCGGCTCCATCTACAGCTACAGCTTCCCGTCCCTCGTCTGGCTAGGACCCGCCTTCGTCCTCTGGGCAGTGGCCGGGGCCATCTGGGTCTCGAGACCAAACGCTTCTGCCGCGGGTGGCCGGGGGTGGGGTTCTCGCCCGCACTCCGGAGGACGAGAGCCCCACCCCCGGACAGGACCCGCGGCCCGAGCGCTAGGCCTCGCAGGTCTTGTCTTCGCCGTCCTCGTCCTCCCCGAGCTAGGTCGCATGCTCGACTTCAAACGCTTCGAGACCTTCGACCCCAACGGCCCCGGCCTCGGCAACCTCTTCGGTCAGCTCTCACCCTTCGAGGCCCTCGGGATCTGGCCCTCGGGCGACTTCCGGCTTGCCCCGGGCGACGGCGCGGTCCCGGCCCTCGGCTACTACCTCGGCATCGCCTTCGCCCTGGTGCTCTTTGCCTACGGCCTCCTCTGGCTCTGGCGCCGCCGCGAGAGCGCGATCCTCGCCGGCCTCACCGCCGCCGCCCTCGCCTACGCAGCCGCCCGCGGCGTCGGCACTCCCTACACCGCCGCCAAGGCGATCGAGATCGGCGCGCCACTCGTCGCCCTGGCGATCCTCCTGCCGCTGCTGACCGAGGCCTGTCGCTTTTGCACGGCTATGCCGAACAAAGGCGACACGCGGCGGCTGTTTGCACCCGCCGCCGCCACGCTCTTCATCGCCGCCGCGGGCGCTTGCTCGCTTCTCGCCCTCGCCAACGCGCCGGTTGGCCCGACCTCCTACTCCTCGACCCTCGCCGACTACCGCAAGCTCGTCGGCGCCGGTCCGACGCTAGTGGTCGCCTCGCCGCAACTCCTCGCAGAGGAACACGGGATGCCTCACCTCTCCTGGGAACTGCGCGGTGGCCGGGTCTGCATTCGCGCGGCGGGGGAGTCCGCAGAGCTACCGCCAGGGGTTCGCTTCGTCATCTCCGAAGGCTTGGGAGACGGCGCCGACTGGACCCTCCGCAAGGTGCGAAATCCCGTCCCCGGCAAGAGCCCCTGCCCGCTGATCGCGGTGCGCCAGGCGCGCCAAGGTCCCGCGCGCTGATCTCCACGTACCATTGCCACGCATGGAGGCCGCGACCGAGAAGACCACCTTCACCCTGCCCGACGGCAAGCCGCTGGAGCTGCCGGCGGGGGCGAGCGGCGCCGATGCCGCGGCGGCGATCGGCCCTGGCCTGGCCAAGGCAGCGCTGGCGATCAAGGTCGACGGCGAGCTGCGCGACCTCGCGGCGCCGCTGCCCGAAGCCGGGGGAGAGGTGGCGATCCTCACCGCCCGCGACTCCGAAGCGCTGGAGCTGATCCGCCACGACGCCGCCCACGTGATGGCCGAGGCGGTCATGGAGCTCTATCCCGGCACCAAGGTGACGATCGGCCCGCCGATCGAGTCCGGCTTCTACTACGACTTCGAGTTCCCGCCCGGGACCAGGATCACCGAGGACGACCTGCCGAAGATCGAGGCGGCGATGCAGAAGCACATCGCCGCCGACGAGGACTTCGTCCGCCGCGACATCCCGGTCGCCGAGGCAATCGAGATCTTCCGCGCCCAGGACCAGGGCTTCAAGGTCGAGCTGATCGAAGACCTCGTCCGCGACGAAGGCGTCGAAACCGTCTCGCTCTACCGCAACGGCCCCTTCGAGGACCTCTGCCGCGGGCCCCACGCCCCCTCCACCGGCCGCATCAAGGCGATCAAGCTGAGCTCGGTCGCCGGCGCCTATTGGCGCGGCGACGAGACCCGCGAGAGCCTCACCCGCATCTACGGCACCGCCTTCTTCTCGAAGAAGGAACTGGAGGAGCACCTGGAGCGGATCGAGCAGGCCAAAGAACGCGACCACCGCCGGCTCGGCCCCCAGCTCGGCCTCTTCATGCTGCGCAAGGAGGCGCCGGGGATGCCCTTCTGGCTGCCCAACGGGACGACGCTGCTGCGGACGATCGAGACAGAGGTCCGCGCCCAGTTGCGCAAGCGCGGCTACGAGGAGATCGCCACCCCGCAGGTGATGGACGAGTCCCTCTGGCATCGCTCCGGGCATTGGGACAACTACAAGGACGACATGTACTTCATGGAGGACGACGACCGCCGCTACGCGCTGCGGCCGATGAACTGTCCCGGCGCCTGCCTCGTCTACGGCTCCGACCGCCACTCCTACCGCGAGCTGCCGCTGCGCCTGGCCGAGTTCGGCCGCGTCTCCCGCAACGAGCGCGAGGGGGTGCTGCACGGCCTGCTCCGGGTCCGCGCCTTTACCCAGGACGACGCCCACGTCTACTGCACCGAGGAGCAGATCCCGGCCGAGGTGGCCTCGATCTGCGAGGCGATCGACGAGCTCTACGGCCGCTTCGGCTTCGAGGACGTCCAGGTCGAGCTCTCGACCCGGCCGGAGAAGTCGATGGGCAGCGAGGAGCAGTGGGAGAAAGCGGAGGCGGCGCTGGCCGAAGCGCTCGACAGCCAGGGCCGCGAATACACGCTGAACCCCGGCGACGGCGCCTTCTACGGACCGAAGATCGACTTCCACGTCACCGACGCGCTCGGCCGCTCCTGGCAGTGCGGTACCTGCCAGCTCGACTTCCAGATGCCCGAGCGCTTCGACCTCTACTACACGGGCGCCGACGACGCCGCCCACCGGCCGGTGATGATCCACCGCGCTCTGCTCGGCTCGATGGAGCGCTTCGTCGGGATCCTGATCGAGCACCACGCCGGCCGCTTCCCGGTCTGGCTGGCGCCGGTGCAGGCGGTCGTGCTGCCGATCTCCGACCGCCACAACGACTACGGCCACCGGGCCTTCGAGCAGCTGCGCGAACTCGGCGTTCGCGTCGCCATCGACGACCGCTCCGAGTCGATCGGCAAGAAGATCCGCGACGCCTCGACGATCGGGCTCTACCCCTACATGCTGGTGGTCGGGGACCGCGAGGAAGAGAACGAGGCGGTCTCCGTGCGCTCCCGGGCCGAGGGAGATCTGGGCGAGATGCCGCTGCCCGATTTCGCCGCCCGGATCGAGACCGAAGCAGCCGAGCGCTGACCCTCTATACTGCGCCGAACTTGATCGCAGGCACGAACAACCACCGCCGCCGCTGAGCACCCCGTGCCCGCTCGCCATTTCGTCCTCTTGAAGTCCCGCCTTCGATAGTGCCGGTCCCGCGTAGGTTCGATCGGCGCCCTCCGGAGCGCGACACCACTCGGATCAACGAGCGGATCCGTGTCCCGAAGGTACGCCTGATCGGCGCCGACGGTGAGCAGCTGGGGATCGTCGACATCAACGACGCGCTGAAACGCGCCCAAGAGGCCGAGCTGGACTTGGTCGAGGTCGCACCCGGCTCGAAGCCGCCGGTCACCCGCCTGCTCGACTACTCGAAGTACAAGTACGAGCAGGAGCAGAAGCAGAAGGCGGCGCGCAAGCACCAGCAGCAGGTCAACATCCGCGAAATCAAGCTGCGGCCGAAGATCGCGACGCACGATTACGAGACCAAGAAGGGTCATGTCGAACGCTTCCTCAAGCACCGCGACAAGGTCAAGGTGACGATCATGTTCCGCGGCCGCGAGCAGGCCCACCCCCAGCGGGGCCGCGATCTGCTGCAGAAACTCTTCGAGGATCTCGACGGTCTCGCCGTGATCGAGTCGGCGCCGCTGCAGGAAGGGCGCAACATGAGCATGCTGCTGGGCCCGAGCAAAGAGGTCGACAAGCTGATCGAGGGCGACAACGCCGACGATCAGAGTGCCGGCGAGCCCGCCACCGACGGTCAGACCGCCGACGCGCAGGCCACCGACGATCAGGCCGCCGCTGAGCAGGTCGACGCCCCCGCCGAGCCCGACTCGGCAGCCGGCGCCTAAGCCGCTGCGCCCCTAGGCCGCTTCGCCGAGGATTACGTCGGCGATCCGTTGCGCCGCCCGGCCGTCCCAGAGGGGCGGCGGCTGCGAGGGCGCATCGCTTCGCTCCGCCAGCGCCTGCGGGACCCCGGCGATCGCCGCCGGGTCGAGTCCGAGCAGGGTGTTGGTGCCGGCGCGGATCGTCACCGGCCGCTCGGTGTTGTCGCGGAGGGTGAAGCAGGGGATGCCGAGGTAGGTCGTCTCCTCTTGGATCCCGCCGGAGTCGGTGAGGACGGCGCCGGCGTCGGCGATCAGGGAAAGGAAGTCGAGGTAGCCGAGGGGGCCGGTGAGTAGCAAGCCGGGGGCGTCGGGCTCGAGCGCTTCCATCATCTTGCGGGTGCGGGCGTGAACCGGGAAGACGACGGGCATCTGCCGCGCCAGAGAAGCGAGTTGGGCGACCGTCTCGGCCAGCAGCGGACCGTTGACGAGGGCGGGCCGGTGGAGGGTGACCAGCGCGTAGGAGCCGGGCTCGCCCCCGAGCCGCGTCGCCGAGCCGG
>Ga0190275_10000378_pt1 | contig 41030 bp, 49 predicted proteins | sample Popmic550T_FD_133745 | JGI IMG/M metagenome (GOLD analysis project Ga0190275, IMG submission 133745) | Populus adjacent soil microbial communities from riparian zone of Yellowstone River, Montana, USA - 550 T | ecosystem: Environmental > Terrestrial > Soil > Riparian zone > Trees stand | place... | reverse complement strand
GCGCCGCGCTCGCGCTTGAAGAAGCCGCCCGGGATGCGCCCGGCGGCCGAGAATTTTTCCTGATAGTGGACGGTGAGCGGGAAGAAATCCTGCCCTTCCTTGACTGTCCTGGCGGCGGTGACCGCGCAAAGGACCACGGTTTCGCCGTAGGTCGCGAGAACCGCGCCGTCGGCCTGGCGGGCAATGCGGCCCGTTTCGAGGGTCAGCGTCTTGCCGCCCCACTCGATTTCAACTTTCTTCATGTCGAACATTTTATTTCCTTAAACTCCCGCGGCCGGATGCGGCGGGGGCCTCATGCTGCGGGCCTGTCGCCCGCTCCTTTTCGGACCCCTATGGTCCGCCCCCGGCGCCTGCCTTATTGCGGGCGCCGGATGTGCGAAGCGGCCCCGATGGGGCCGCTCCAAACCTACTTGCGAAGGCCGAGCTTCGCGATCAACTGGGTGTAGCGCTGATTGTCTTCGCGCTTGAGATAATCGAGCAGCGAACGGCGCTTGTTGACGAGCATGAGCAGGCCGCGCCGGGAGTGATTGTCCTTGGCGTGGGTCTTGAAATGCTCGGTCAAATTGACGATCCGCTCGGTCAGGATCGCGACCTGCACCTCGGGCGAACCGGTATCGCCCGATGATTGGGCATTGTCCTTGATAATCTCTTGCTTGCGCTCGGCTGTCACCGACATCGTCAAATCCTTTCAAGTCACAGATTGAAGCCGCGCACCACGCGAAGTTCCCCTGCGCTGACCTCCACGAGCGCGACCGGCAGATTGTCGTCGGTCGCAAGGTGGAGACCCGGCTGTGCGGCGATCCCGATCAACGTGCGCCCCTGTCGAAGCGCCCCTGCCTGATCGGGGGAGACGGGTAGAGCCGGGATGTCGTCCAGCCCCGCCGTCAGCGGCAGGAGGTGTTGGTCAAGGGTGCGGCCCTTAGCGCTTTCCCCCAATTTGTCCAGCGAAATCGCCTGTTCCAGGGTGAAGGGACCGGCCCTGGTCCGCCGCAACATGGTGACGTGCCCGACGCTATCCAGAGCACGGGCGATGTCACGGGCGAGGCTGCGGATATAGGTGCCCTTGGAGACGCGGGCTTCGAGCGTCGCCCAGCGCACGCCTTCATCCATGCCCTCCGCGAGGGAGCGGATGTCGTGGATCGTCACCTTGCGTGCGGCCAGCGCCGGGGCATTGCCGGCGCGGGCAAGGTCGTAGGCCCGCTTGCCATCGACCTTGAGCGCGGAAAAAGCCGGCGGCACCTGCTCGATCTCGCCGATGAAGTCGACCAGCACATCCTCGATCTCGCCCCAATCGGGAATGTTGTCGGACGTCTCGATCACGCTGCCTTCGAGATCAAGCGTGTCCGTTTCCGCCCCGAAGGCGATGGTGAATTCATACTCTTTGTCCGCGTCGAGCATCCGCCCGCTGAGCTTGGTCGCTTCGCCGAGCGCGATCGGCAGGACGCCGCTCGCCAGCGGATCGAGCGTGCCGCCATGGCCGACCTTCACCTTCTGATAGCCCCCGTCGCGAAGCGCGCGCTTGACCGCGCCGACGATGTTCGTGGAGCCCGGTCCGACCGGCTTGTCGATGACGATCCAGCCGTGCACCGGCCGCTTCTAGCGGCGCGGGCGGAGCCTGCCGGCCTCGGCGTCCCTGTCGCGGACATAGCCCCGGATTTCCGGAACCGGGACCGGTTGCGGCGGCGCGGGCGGGACCTCGACGCGGCCGGCGGCGATCAGGGCGAAGGCGGTGAAAAGCGGGCTGACCATAAGAAATTCCCCAAAGCTCGCCCGCGATATGGGGCGCGCGCCGCTTTGTTCAACGCCCGGCGGCGGCGCGGGTCAGGCTGAGGCGGAGCTGCTCGCCGTCCACCTCGGCGATCCGGTCCATGAAATGGCGGCGGCAGAGCGAGAGATAGCGGTCGTTGCCGCCGATCTCGATCGAAGCGCCTTCCTTGACCGCGCGGCCGTCTTCATCGACCCGCAGGTTCATCGTCGCCTTGCGGCCGCAATCGCAGACCGCCTTCAGCTCGACCAGGGTATCGGCGAGAGCGAGCAGATGGGCGCTGCCCTCGAACAGATTGGCCTGGAAATCGGTGCGCAGGCCATAAGCGAGGACGGGAATGTCGAGCTCGTCGCAGATCGAGGCGAGCTGGACGACCTGGGCGCGGGTCAGGAATTGCGCCTCGTCCAGCAGGATGCAGTGGAGCTTGCGCTTCTTGAGTTCCTCCTCGATCTCGGCGCGAAGGTCGGTGCGCGCGTCGTAGAGATTGCCGCCGGTCTGGAGCCCGATCCGCGAGGCGATCACGCCCTGCGCGACGCGATCGTCGAGCGCGGCGGTATAGAGCATCGTCTCCATGCCCCGCTCGCGATAGTTGAAGTCGGCCTGGAGGAGCGTGGTCGACTTCCCGGCGTTCATCGAGGCATAATAGAAATAGAGCTTGGCCATGACGCGTTTCTAGCGCGCCACGGCGGCTTGGGAAGGGCCGGATTCAGCGCCGGCGGCGGGGGGGCGGGCCTTCGGATCGGGTGACGCTGCCGATCAGGCAACGCCAGCCGTCGGCGCGGATCGAGCTGTGCCGATCGAATCGGTTGCCCGGCGAGGCGTTGAAGCGGATCCTGGCGCCCTGGCGGATGCGCGGGCAGCTCGTCTCCAACGCGACATGGTACCAGCGGCCGGTATCGGCGCGCACGAACAGGGCCTGATTGCCGTCGGGCAGCCATTCCAGGAATGCCGTCATGCGCGGGATCGAGGTTTCGCCGGAGGCCGGCGTTTCCTTGGCCAGAGCGGGCGCGGCGGCGAGAAGGGCAGCGGCGATCAACGTCGGTCTGATCATGTCGGGCCTCCAACGGTTTCGGCCTGGGTCTGGCGCATCAACGATGAACCGGCAATGAGCGATCCCACTCGTTCGCCAGGATCGAGAAGAGCACGGTATCGCGCACATGCCCGGTCCAGGTGATCCGCTCGGCGCGGATCACGCCCTCGCGAACCGCGCCCAGCTTCGCCATCGCGGCCTGGCTTCGGGCGTTGCGCGAATCGACCCGAAACTCGATCCGCCGGTAGCCGCGGTCGATCGCACGTCCGATCATCAGATCCTTAACGATCCGGTTGAACCCAGTGCCGCGCATCTCCGGCACGTAATAAGTGTTGCCGATTTCGAGCATGCCGCGTCTGGGCTCGACGCCGATATAGCAGCTCATCCCGACCAGCTCGTCGCCCGAGAAGATCGCGAATCCCTGCCCATGAGGCCGCGCCAGCAGCGCATCGAAGCTCGCATCGAAATGTTCGGGATCGTAGGAGAAGGCGTAGATTCGCCAGATATCGAGATCCCGAGCGCAAGCGGCCTTGAGCGCCGCGCGATGGGCCTCGGCAAGCGGCTCGAGTCGCGCCGCGCCGGCGGCCATCGCATCGCCAAGCGCCGTCATCTGATCCAGATGTCGGCGACGCCGATGACCTCCCAATGGCCCTCGCGGCGCTGGAGCGCGTAGAGGCTGCCATTCCCGCAGACCGAGCCGCAGGCATAGGCCGTCTCGACGAACGAGGTGTCCCCGGCAAAGGCCGGAGCGGACAAAGTCAGCGGCGCGCAATCGCCGCCCGGCCCCTGCAGCTGAAGGGGGGCGGGCACCAAAGCGGCATCGATCCGCGCAAGACCCGGCGTGGCGGGCGCGCGAGCGGCCTCCACTCTGAGCGCGTTCAGCTGATCGGCCAGGCCCTGTGCGAGCGCCGGCGGGGGCTCATAGGGAGCCGCCCGCGCGCGGGCGCGTCGCCCGGATAGTGACGGCTCGGGCGGGGGCCGCAGCCGCGCCGGCGGCTCGGGAACATGCCATCGGAAGCCGATCCGAACCGCATGGTCCGGCATCATCGGATCCTCCGCGTCCGGCGCCGCCGGCAACCCGGCGAGCGCCCCCACAACGCAGGTCTGCGCCCCGCTCTCCGGCCCGCGCGTCGCCGCCTGGTGGGCGAGCACCGCGGCGATGACCGCGCGCGCATCGTCGGCGGGCGCGCTCTGCGCCCGGAGCGGCGCCGCTACCAAAGCGGCGGCAAGCAAAAAGGTCCTAATCCTCATCGCCGCCCAGATCCCGCGCGACCTTCGGCGCCCTCAGCAATTTGTCGATATGGCTGCCTTCATCGAAACTCTCGTCGAGCAGGAATTTGAGCTTGGCGGCATATTTGGTGTTCACCCGCCGCGCCGCCTCGCTCTGGAGGTAGGCGGTGTTGGTCCTGAGCGCCTTCAGCACCGCCTGGGCATTGGCGCCGAGCAGGGGGATAACGAACACCGTGGCGTGGCGCAGGTCGGGCGACATTCGCACCTCCGTGACCGAGACGAGGTGGCTGGCGAGAATCTCGTCATGGACGTCGCCGCGCATCAATATGGCGGAGAGCGCATGGCGCACCTGCTCGCCGACGCGCAGCAGCCGGACCGAGCGGCCTTCGGGAGTTTCGGTTTGGCGTGCCATCATTCGCTGCGTCAGAGCGTCCGCTCGCGCTCCTCGACCTCGTAGGTTTCCAGAAAGTCGCCCGGCTTGATGTCGGTATGGCCCTCGAAGGTGACGCCGCATTCGAGGCCGGCGCGGACCTCGGCGACGTCGTCCTTGAAGCGCCTAAGGGACGCGATCGTGCCGTTGTAGACGATGACGTCCTCGCGGGTGATGCGCGCCTTGAGCGCCTTGCGGATGAAGCCTTCGGTCACCAGCAGGCCCGCCGCCTTGCCGTGCTTGCCGGCCGAGAAGACCTCGCGGACCTCGGCGCGGCCGACGACATTCTCGATCATCAGCGGGCCGAGCTCGCCGGCCATCGCCGCCTTCACCGCGTCGGTCAGATCATAGATCACGTCGTAATATTGCATCGCGACACCGTCGCGCGCGGCGATCTCGCGCGCCTTGGCGTTGGCGCGCACGTTGAAGCCGATGATCGGCGCGCCCGAGGCCTTTGCCAGGGTGACGTCGCTCTCGGTGATTCCGCCGACGCCGGCATGGAGCACCCGCGCCTTGATGTCGTCGTTCGAGATCCTGTTGACCGCGCTGACGATCGCTTCGACCGAGCCCTGGACGTCGCCCTTGATGACGAGCGGAAATTCGACCGCCTGCTTCTCCTTGAGCGCCGAGAACATCGTGTCGAGATTGGCGGGCGCCGACGTGGTCCGCTTGGTGTCGAGCACGCTCTGGCGATAGGCCGCGACTTCGCGGGCGCGCGCTTCGTTCTCGACCACGCTGAGGACGTCGCCGGCGGAAGGGACGCCGGACAGGCCGAGCACTTCGACCGGAAGGCTCGGGCCGGCCTCCTTCACCTGGCGGCCCTTGTCGTCGATCATCGCGCGGACCTTGCCGGCGATCGGCCCGGCGACGAAGATGTCGCCGACCTTGAGCGTGCCGCGCTGGATCAGCACGGTCGCAAGCGGGCCGCGGCCCTTGTCGAGCCTGGCCTCGACCACCGCGCCTTCGGCCGCGCGGTCGGGATTGGCCTTCAATTCGAGGATCTCGGCCTGGACCGCGATCGCCTCGAGCAGCTTGTCGAGGTTGGTCTTCTTGAGCGCCGAGACCTCGACGTCCTGAACCTCGCCCGACATGGCCTCGACCATGATCTCGTGCTGGAGCAACTCCTCGCGGACCTTCTGGGCATTGGCGCCGGGCTTGTCGATCTTGTTGATCGCCACGATCATCGGTACGCCGGCCGCCTTGGTATGGTTGATCGCCTCGATCGTCTGCGGCTTCAATCCGTCGTCTGCCGCCACCACCAGGATGACGATGTCGGTGACGTTGGCGCCGCGCGCGCGCATCTCGGTGAACGCCTCGTGGCCCGGCGTGTCGAGGAAGGTGATCTTCGACTTGTCGGGCAAGGTGACCTGATAGGCGCCGATATGCTGGGTGATGCCCCCGGCCTCGCCCGAGACGACGTCGGCGCCGCGGATCGCGTCGAGCAGGCTGGTCTTGCCGTGATCGACATGGCCCATGATCGTGACCACCGGCGGGCGCGGCTGGAGCGTGCCCTCCTCGTCGACGTCGGCCTCGATCTGGATGTCGGCATCGGCTTCGCTGACCCGCTTGATGTTGTGACCGAATTCGGTGACCAGCAATTCGGCCGTGTCCTGGTCGATCACCTCGTTGACGGTGACCGGCACGCCCATCTTGAAAAGCGATTTGACGAGGTCGGCGGCGCGCTCGGCCATGCGGTTGGCGAGTTCGGCGACGGTGATCGCCTCGGGAACGACGACGTCGCGGACCTGCTTGGCGCTGGGGCCCGCCTGCATATGGGCGCGCTTTTCCTTCTCGCGCGAGCGCTTGAGCGCCGCGAGCGAGCGGGCGCGCGCGTCGCCGTCCTCGCCCAGCGCGCGCGAAACGGTGAGCTTGCCGCGCTCGCGGCGATGCTCTTCCCGGCCGCGGCTCGGGCGCGCCGGCTCGGGCCGCTTGGCCGGGGCATGGCCGTGCCGCGTCCGCGGCCGGTCGTCATCCTCCTCCGCCACCGGAACCGCCGCCGGCGCGGCGGCCTCGGGCTGCGGCACGGGCTCGCTGGCGCGGCGGGCTTCCTCCTGCGCCTCGACGCGCTCGGCATCGGCGCGATCCTCATCGGCCTTGCGATTCTCCTCGGCGCGGCGCTTCTCGTCCTCGGTTGCCGCGGCGGCCTGCTTTTCCTCGCGGCGGCGGGCTTCCTCGAGCTGGGTCAGGCGGGCGCCTTCGGCCTCGCGCAGCAATTTCTCCTGCAATTCCCGGCGCGTCGAAGTGGCGTCGGCCGGGCGCTCGGCCGGCCTGGGCGCGGGCTTGGGCTCGGGCGCGCGGGCAACCGGCGCGGGCGCGGCGACCGGCTCGGGCTTGGGCGCTTCGGGCTCGCCCGGCCTGCGCAAGGTGCGCGCCTTCTTGGTCTCGACGATCACCGTGTTCGAGCGGCCATGGCTGAAGCTCTGCTTCACCTTGCCCACCTCGACGGTGCGCTTGAGGCCCAAAGGCGCGCGCGTGCCCAGCTTCGGCTTGTCTGTCGTCTCGCTCATTCCTACCCTTCACTCGCATTCAAAGCCGACGCGTTCGGCGCACCCGAAGCGGCCTCTAGCTCAGCATCACGTCCGATAAAAGCGCGCCACCGCCCGAGCGCGTCATTGACGCGCGCCGCGGCGGCCCGTTCGATGATGGCCACATGTACCACATTTTCGCGGCCCAGCGCCAATGACAATATGGCTCTCCCTTCCGGGAATATTAAGCCTTGCGCGCCGCTTCCCTCAGCCTCGCGGCCGACGCGCCAGGCCTGGTCGAGCTTGCGCCGCCCTTCCGCGCTCGCGTCGGCAGCGTGGATCAGCATCGCCACCTGGCCGCGCCGCGCCGCGCTTTCGATCCGCTCGCTGCCCATGAGGAGGTTCGACGCCCGCGCCTCGAGGCCGAGCCGATCGAGCGTCGCCTGGCGCAGCGCCGCCTCGATCCGTGCGCCGAGATCCTCAGGGATGGCGATCTCGCCGGTCTTGAACGCGCGGGCAAGCGCACCCTTGAGCTTGTCTTTGGCCAAAGCCTTGTCGAGCGTGTCGCGATCGACGCCGATCCAGGCGCCGCGGCCCGGCGCGCGCGCCCGCACGTCCGGCGCCACCTCGCCGCCGGGGCCGAGCGCGAGGCGTATGAGCTCATCCCGGGCGGCGTGCCTGCCGCTCAGGATGCACTTGCGCGCGGGCGTGTGGCTGCCGCCTAGCCGCTCATGAGGAGGGGTCCGCAACCGCGTCCTCCCCGGCTTTGGCATCCTCGTCCTCGAACCAGTGGGCGCGGGCGGCCATGATGATCTCGTTGCCCTGCTCGTCGGTCAGGGCGTAATCGGCGAGGATGCCGCCTTTGTCCTCGGGACGGTTGGTTTCGCGCTGGCGGCGCTGCTCGGGCCGCTTCCTCTGGACCAACTCGTCGGTGGCGAGGTCGGCGAGATCGTCGAGCGTCCGGATGTTCGCCTTGCCCAAGGTCACCAGCATCGCCTCGGTGAGATAGGGCATCGCGGCCAGATCGTCCTCGACGCCGAGCGCTCGGCGCTCCTCGCGCGACGCCTCCTCCTGGCGCTGGAGCGCCTCGGCGGCGCGGTTCTGAAGCTCGGTGGCGAGCTCGTCGTCGAACCCCTCGATCGACGAAAGCTCGTCCAGTTCGACATAGGCCACTTCCTCCAGGGCGCCGAAGCCTTCCGCCACGAGCAGCTGCGCGAGCGTCTCGTCGACGTCGAGCTCCTTCTGGAACAATTCGGAGCGCTCGACGAACTCGCGCTGGCGCTTTTCGGAAGCGTCGGCCTCGGTCATGATGTCGATCGCCGAGCCGGTCAGCTGGCTCGCCAGGCGCACGTTCTGGCCGCGTCGGCCGATCGCGAGCGAAAGCTGGTCGTCGGGGACCACCACCTCGATTCGCGCTTCCTCCTCGTCGATGACGACTCGGGCGACGGTCGCCGGCTGGAGCGCGTTGACGACGAAGGTGGCGAGATCCTCGCTCCACGGGATGATGTCGATCTTCTCGCCCTGGAGCTCCTGGACCACGGCCTGCACCCGCGAGCCCTTCATGCCGACGCAGGCGCCGACCGGGTCAATCGAGCTGTCGTGGCTGAGCACGCCGATCTTGGCGCGGCTGCCCGGATCGCGGGCGGCGGCCTTGATCTCGATGATGCCGTCGTAGATTTCCGGCACCTCCTGCGCGAACAGCTTTTTCATGAATTCGGGATGGGCGCGGCTGAGGAAGATTTGCGGGCCCCTGTTCTCGCGGCGGACGTTCGAGATCAGCGAGCGGGTGCGGTCGCCGACGCGCAGCAGCTCGCGGGGGATCTGCTGGTCGCGGCGGATCACCCCCTCGGCGCGGCCCAGATCGACGACGACATGGCCGAATTCGACCCGCTTGACGACGCCGGTGATGATCTCGCCGGCGCGCTCCTTGAACTCCTCATATTGGCGCTCGCGCTCGGCGTCGCGGACCTTCTGGAAGATGACCTGCTTGGCCGCCTGGGCGGCGATCCGGCCGAACTCGATCGGCGGCAGCGGATCGACGATATAGTCGCCGAGCACCGCGCCCGGCTGGAGCTTCTGCGAATCCTCGAGGCTGACCTGCTTGAAATAATCCTCGACCTCCTCGACCACCTCGACCACCCGCCACAGGCGAAGGTCGCCCGACACCGGGTCCAATTTGGCGCGGATCTCGTTTTCGGCGCCGTAGCGGGCGCGGGCGGCGCGCTGGATCGCGTCCTCCATCGCCTCGATCACGATCATCCGGTCGATCAATTTCTCGCGCGCGACGGCGTCGGCGATCGCGATCAATTCGGCCTTGTTGGCGGAAACCGCGCCGGGTGCGCCGGGTGCTTCGGTGGCCATTTCAGTCCTGTCCTTCTTCTTGTTCGATGTCTTCTTCGATTTCGGCACCTTCGCTCGAAAGCGGCGCGGTCGACTTGATGAGCTTGTCGGTCATCAGCAATTTGGCGTTGCGGATCGCCGAAAAGGGGATGGCCGTCTCGCCATATCCCTTCACGTCGATCCGGACCGTCTCGCCATCTACCCCGATCAGATCGCCCGAAAGCTGCTTGCGTCCTTGGTAAGGCTCGTGCGGATGGATACGGGCTTCGTGCCCCTTCCAATCGTCATAATCCGAAAGGCGCGTCAGCGGCCGGTCGATGCCGGGCGAGCTGACCTCGAGCCGGTAAGCCTCCGGAATCGGGTCCTTCTCGTCGAGCAGATCGGAGATGCGCCGCGAAAGCCGCGCGCAATCCTCGAGCGTCAGCTGGCGCGTATCGGGCCGCTCGGCCATCACCTGCAGCGTCGGATCGGAACTGCCCCCGATCATCTTGACGCGCACGAGGGCGAGCCCCTCGGCCTTCGCCTCGGGCTCGATCATCCTGGTCAGTTCGGCGATATCCGCCATCGGGTCTCCGCATGAAACAAGGACCTTCGGCGCCGGCCCCGTCTCCGGGACCAGCCTCAACGTCTGACGATGTCGAGGAAGGTGAGGGGTATATAGGTGGGAGTGGGGGAGGGAGCAAGCGGGGATTGGGGAGGCGAATGCTAGTCGGTGGAAAACGACCAGATGAGGCCGACGCTGCCGTAGACCTCGCGTCCGCCCGCTCGCTGCGGCGCGACCACTCCTACTGCTAGGGCAAGGGCAGGACCCAGCCGATAGGTGAGTTCGGCGCCAGGGTTGAAGGCGCGGTCCGCCGTGACGTAGGCAACGCTCGGCGTGATCGTCACGGCGGCGGCCGGGTGCAACTCGTACTCTGCGTTGAGGAGGATCGTGTTGCTGTCTCCCTGGAGTATGCTCGCCGAAAGGCTGAAATCGGCATGGCGTAAGCCGATGCGGCCGAACCAGTCCCCAGCGTTCATCCCCCCGCCCTGGTAATTGGCCCAGCGGCCGGTGGCGACGTTCGCTGTCAACACGGCGGCTATCTCACCCTCCCAACCCATTTCCACGCCGTATTCCGAACTCGCGTCGCCGAACGGGCGGTCGAAGCCGGTATAGAGATAAGGCTCGACGTAGAAGCCGCCGCCCGCGTCGATGGCGATGGTGAGTTGTGCGACGGGATTTGCGCTGAAGCGGTCGTTGAAGCTATCGATATCGAGGTAGGAGGAATGGAGGGTGAGCTCACCTTCCACCGCCTGTGCAGATGCGGGCGGGCAAGCGAGCGCAGAGGCGGTTGCTCCGAGCAGATAGATCGCCCACCACATCAGACGCTCAAGCTGTCGAGAGTAACGCGAATGATCGTTACCGCAGCGGTGACGGCTGCGGTCCACCCAAGGTTTGCCACCAACACTGCCGTGCCGAACAGCATCCAATCTCGGCGAGACATCGAAAATTGGCGCTCGCGCGACCGCATCCACAGCGTGGCGAAAAGCGGACTATGCCAAATGCTAAGATATGCGAATGTTACGACACGGGCTGTCGGCGCCAGCAGGGGGACCGCTGTGATCCGCTGCGGAACACTGATGTTACGCAGGTATTCGAAAGCGAACCAGTCTCGGCCGCTCCAATCGTAGAGCCTAATGTAGAGCAGGTTGAGAACCAGCGAGAGGAGGCTGAGAACTCCGAAGCCCGTCCAATAGCCGGCGTCTGCGCTCGCCCCCTCTGCCCAAACTAAGCGGAGCAGCGTCTCCCCACCCGAGTAGAGCATGTAGGGATAGAAGACGTAATCGAAGGCATATTCTTCAAGACGGGCCAGCGCATGCGCGCCGGACCACATCATGACGCGGCGCTGCATCCTGCCCGTTAGCATAAGCGTGCCAGCTTCGCGGCCGCGACAGGCCGTCCAGCAGCGCAAAGCGCGCGCGGCAACACGCAAGCAGGATAACGGTCCCAACGAGGATCTGACTCTTCACCTTCCGGGAGAAGGCGGGCTATTACAGGCGATCGTCCAAATCTTTTGATCGTATGTTCGAAGGCTGGCAGTACGGCCTCTTCGAGCAAGCGGCTCTCGGACCCGGCGAAAACGTAGCTCTCAGCTAAGACACCAAAGCAGGTGAAAAGCGAAAAAAAACGCTGATAGCGTTCCAAGCCACTCTCGCCCCTAAAAAAGCCGGTAGCGTCAATCGCGGCTTGGACCGCGCGCGGTCCAAGCGCCGAAACAAGCAATTCCCCATGGAGTTGAAGGAACGGCGTTCCGTCGATGCAGCGAATGTCGCAAAAGGATCGGTTATCCGCCTTCTGGAAATCGACGACGGTGGCGTATCGAATGTTATGGCGGGTCTCGAGTGCGAGCTTCGCTAGACCGCGCTTCCATCCGTTCACGGCCGGCGTGAACCGGTCCTTCGGCATAGTCATGATAAGCGGTGGCCGTTCCAAGCGCTCGGCGAGTTCGAAGAAATGCGCGGTTTCGCGCATCGGCGTCGCTACCTGCCTGCCAAGGACCAGCGGACGATTCGCTAGGCGTACAAGCAAGTCGGGAGGTATGCGCGCAAATCGAATGACCTCTTTTTCTAGCGCGTGATCAGGTAAGGCGCTTGCGGCGGCACTACAAAGCCGCAACTCGGTGTAGATTGGAGGCATGATGGCTGGGCGGGTGCCAGCTTCAAATGGTTGGATTACCTGGATGGCTGCCCCCAATCCCACGTTCTCGCAGAGCGCGCGCATAGGATAGGGAGTTTGCACTATTAGAAAAGTCCCTGCGATTGGGCGGTGCCATGCCGCACGCCCGCAAGTCCGCGTTCGCGTCTCCCTACATCGGGCTAATCCAGCGGCTCGTGACGCGGAGACACGAGCTTGGAATGACTCAGGAACAACTCGGCTCGGCCTTTGGCGAGGACCAATCCTTCATCAGCAGGGTAGAACGGTGCCAGCGCCGGATAGACGTTTATGAGTTCGTCAGGCTCTGCCTCATTCTCGGCCTCAAACCGTCGGCAATTCTCGACGCGATGGAGGAAGAAGCCGCAGCACCCTCGGGGACCGAGGGGACAGACAGGCGATCGGTGCGGCCCTGGCCAGCCTAGCGCCCGACCTGCGCGTCCGCCGCGCTCCGGCAGGCGGTGAACGACCAGATGGCGTAACCGAGGGTGACGGCGAGCGCGGCGGCGACCACGATCATCGATGCGACGTCCGCGACCCGCAACGGCGCCAGCGCCCAGAGGCCGGCATAAGCCAGGCCGGCGAGCGTCATGGACCAGCCGCCGACCCTGAGCGCGGCCTGGGTGCGCGATTCCGCCTCGGGCGAGCGACGGGCGCGCCCGATCTGCTTGGGCATGAAATTCGCGTAGGCGGCGAGGGAGAGGCCGACCAGGACCTGCATGATCCGCCTTGCCCCTTCCGCGCTGACCGTTCCGGCGCCCTCGGCGTAGCGCAGGGCAGCCGCGACCGCGAGAATGGTGGCCGCGAGCGCGACGGCGACAGCGAGCCGCTTGGTGATCATGACGTTCGTCCTTTCGTGATTTCGAGAGCGGGCTCGTCCGCCGGCCCGGCGTCCCCGACACCGATCCCGAAGGCTTGCGAGAAGCCCAGAAGCGCGTCCTCCAAAACGGAGAGCTTGAGCCTGTAGGTAATCGTCGTGCCCTGTTTGCCGGCGTCGACGAGGTCGGCCTCGCGCAGCACGGCGAAATGCGCGGACATGGTGGGCTTGGAAACCGGGAAATGCTCGCTCAGCTCCCCCGCCGTCATCGGCCGCCGGCGCAACAGCTGGAGCACCTTGCGACGGGTCGGGACGGCCAGCGCCTTGAAGACCTTGCTCATGAATCGATAATTAGCTAATCATCGAAATAGAGTCAAGCCCTTGCATCGAGGCGAGCGGCGGGCTGATCCTCGCCTGGAGGAACAATGGACTTCGACGACCAGCTGCGCCGCTACTTCGGCACCACCGACCTCGGCTCGTTGCAGCCGGAGGCGCTCGCCGCCGGGATCGAGCGCATGCAGGTCGATCTGGGTCTGGAGAAGGACCGGGGCCGCCGCTTCGCCTTGTGGGCGCTGATGCATATGCTCGGCGCCAAGCCCGACCTCGATGTCGCGTTCACGAACGAGGAGGATCGCGAAGCCGCCCGCAACTTCATGGATTTGGCCGAGCGGCCGGACGGGGGATGAGCGGATTCCCATGTCCGCAAGGGCCCAGTTTGTGCTACAGGCCTCCTATGAAACCCGAACGCGCCATTTTCGAGGATAGGGCCGCAGCCGAGAAAGCCGCCGACAAGCGCGCGCTCGACGATATCGCGGCCGGGCGCGTCGCCGACCATGCCAAGGTGGCGGAGTGGCTCGAAAAATGGGGCACGCCTGACGAGAAGCCGTTGCCGGATTCGTGGCGCGGGTAGTCTGGACGCGCGAGGCGCTGGCCCATGTCGAGGCCATCCGCATCTACATCGGCCAATTCGATCCGGCAGCGGCGCAGCGCCTGGCCGCGCAGCTCATCGACGCCGGCAATCGGCTGCGCGTCTTCCGCCGCCGCGGGCGCTCGGTCGACGACGGCTTCCGGCAACTGGCCCTGATCCGGCCCTACCTGATCCGCTATCGCATCGAGCAAGACACCGTCTACATCGTCGGCGTCCGGCATGGCGCGCGGCGAAGCTAGCTTGGAGCCCCCATGAAAATCATCGGCAGCTACGTCAGCCCCTATGTCCGCAAGGTGCTCGCCTGCCTGGCGCTCAAGGGGCTCGAACATGAGATCGATCCGATTACGCCATTCTATGGCGACGAGGAATTCGCGCGCCTCTCGCCGCTCAGGCGGATTCCGGTGCTGGTCCATGGCGATCTCGTCCTGACCGACAGTTCGGTGATCTGCGCCTGGCTCGACGAGGAATTTCCGGACCGCCCGCTCCTCCCCGCCTCTCCCGCCGACCGCGCACGCGCGCGATGGCTCGAAGAATATGCCGATACGCGCCTTGGCGACGTCTTCATCTGGGGGCTATTCTACCAGAAGATCGTCCACCCGATCGTCTGGGGCGAGCCCGGCGATGCGGCGCGGATCGAGAAGACGCTCGCCGAAGACGCCCCGGCCGCGCTCGACTATCTCGAAGGCGAATTGCCCGCGCAGGGCTTCCTGTTCGGCGAGATCGGCCTTGCCGACATCGCGATCGCCAGCTTCTTCCGCAACGCGGCCTATGCGGGCTTCACGGTCGACGCGGAGCGCTGGCCGCGCGCCGCGGCCTTCGTCGCCCGCGCGCTCTATCATCCCTGCTTCGCTATCCTTTACCCCTTCGAGCAGGTGCAGATCGCCACCAACCCCGCCGGCCGCCGCCAGGCCCTGCTCGCCGCCGGCGCCCCGCTGACTACGCAAACCGTCGGCTCCCGCGAGCCGCGCAAGGGAGTGATGACGCTCTAGCGAAGCTAACCAGCCCCGTTCAGCTTAGATCCCAGACTCCTGACAAAGCCCGGCGGCCAGAGAATTCTTAGCGTCCACTTCGTCCACTTGTCGCCTCAGCGCTCGCCCCAGGGCGGCGGCGGGGCGGCGGCCGGGCGGGTGAGGTCGAATTCGACGCGGAAGAAGCGGCCGGGACGGCGCAATTCGTAGGCGAGCAGGCGACCGGGGACGATCTCGATAGCCCAGACATTGGTGACCGAGGCCGGGATGTTCTCGCGCACGAACAGGTCGCGGGAATATCGGTCGGCGGGAAATTCCTGGCGGCGCGGGTTGCCGGGGCCGATCGTGTCGCCGCCATAATTGTCCGGCGGCGCGGGGCTGCCGTCCGCGTGGCGATGCTCGTGCTTGAGCCTGAGGCCGGCCGCGGTGCGCGTCACGACCCAGGTCCGGCCATCGTCGTTGCCGACATGGAAGGGGATGCGAAGCTCCGAATCCGAGCAGCTGCGGACCTGGGCGACGAGCCGGGCCGCCGCCATCTCGCGGTCGGCCTCCTCATTGGTGACCACGCGCCCCTCGAACGCCTGGCCGCACAGGCTGCGCAGGCGATCGAAAAATTGCGCGTGCGAGGATTCCGAGCGCGGCAATATCGTGGCGCATCCGGCGAGCGCCAGCAGGCCCGAGAAGATGATAGCTATCCTCATGCTCTCCTTCTCTAGACCGGCGCGCCGATTCTGCCAATCGCGGGTGTTGACGGCACGGACCGGGCTCCTAAACGTTGGCCCGGTCATGCATAAGCTTCGCCTCGCCTTTCTCCCCGTCCTTGCTTTGGTCGGCTGCTCGGCTGGGGAGGGCGCCTTCGCGCAGGAGCGGCCGTTCGCGGTCGAGGAGATGGCGCGTTTCGCCGAGCCCTGGGCGATGACCTTCCTGCCCAATGGCGACCTGCTGGTCACCGAAAAAAGCGGCGCGCTGAAGCTGCGGCGCGCGGACGGGCGGATTCTCGACGTCGGCGGCATTCCGCCGGTCTCTTATGGCGGTCAGGGCGGCTTTGGCGACGTCGTCCTCCACCCGGATTTCGCGAACAACCGGCTGGTCTATCTAAGCTGGATCGAGGCGGGCGAGAACGGTACCCGCGGCGCCGTCGTCGGCCGGGCGCGCTTCATCTTAGGCGAATCGGGCGCAATCCTGGGCGACCTGCAGGTGCTCTGGCGGCAGCAGCCCAAGGTCGAAGGCGGCGGCCATTTCTCGCACCGCATTGCCTTCGGGCCCGACGGCAAGCTCTACATCTCGTCCGGCGAGCGCCAGGCGTTCGATCCGGCGCAGGACATGGGCGGCAATCTCGGCAAGATCGTGCGCCTGAACGACGACGGCTCGGTACCGGCCGACAATCCCTGGTTCGCCCGGGGCGGCGTCACCGCCCAGATCTGGACTTTGGGGCACCGCAACGCCCTCGGCCTCGCTTTCGCGCCCGACGGCAATCTGTGGGAGGTCGAGATGGGGCCGCGCGGCGGCGACGAAGTCAACCTCATCCGACGCGGCGCCAATTACGGCTATCCGCGCGTCTCGAACGGCAGCCATTATGACGGCCGCGACATCCCCGACCATGCGGCCGGGGACGGCTTCGAGCCGCCCAAAATCTGGTGGAACCCGTCGGTCTCGCCGTCGAGCATCCTCATCTACACCGGGGCGATGTTCCCGCAATGGCGCGGCGACGCGCTCGTCGGCGCCTTGTCGGGCGAGGCGCTGATCCGGATCGACATCCAGGGCGCCGGCGCCGCCAGGGCCGACCAATGGGCCATGGGCGCGCGGATCCGCGAAGTCGAACAGGGGGCGGACGGCTCGGTCTGGCTGCTCGAGGACCAGCGCGGCGGCTCGGGCGGCCGGCTGCTCCGGCTGACGCCGCGGCGCTGAGCCCTTATTTGTAGCCGCCGGTGATTTCCCAGCCGAGGATGTAGAGCAATACCGCCAGCCCCAGCGTGGCGATCACGAACCAGCGGTTCTGGCGCCCGGTCCCGATCATGTAGAGCGCGTTGACCGTGGCGAGCGCCCCGAACAGGATCACGAGCAGGAACAGGTTGAAGAACATCCGCGCATCGTCCGGCGTGCCCGTGAAGGTCCCCTCGGCATAGGCGCGCTCGGGATAGAGCAAAGTCGGCAGCATGGCCCAGGTGACCGCGCCCATCATCCCGACGAGGAACAGGCCGCAGGCGAGCAGCACCCAGCCGCGGGTGCGGATGCTGCGGGTGCCGCGCATCGCCCAGCCGCATTGCGGGCATTTGGTCAGCGTCCCCTCGGCGGTGGCGCCGCAGAGCGGCGACAGGCATGTGCTGATGTCCGCCATTCTATCCTTTTGCTCCCCACCCGATGCTACACGCGGCGGTAGCGGAAATACCAGACTTCGCGGCCCTGGCGGCGCGCCTTGGATTCGTAGCGCGTCTCGGGCCAGCCGCCGGGGCGGGTCAGGAAATCCTCCGCGCTTTGCGCCAGCCAGTAGAAGTCGCGCCGCCCGTTCATGACCATCATCGCCCAGCGGCAATAGACCGGATCGTCGGTGCCGAGCCGGAATTCGCCCCCCGGCGCCAGCTTGGCGGCGATCAGGTCGAGCGGGCCGGAATTGACCATCCGCCGCTTGGCGTGGCGCGCCTTGGGCCAGGGATCGGGGTGGAGCAGATAGACGAAGCGCAACGAGGCGTCGGGCAGCCGCTCGAGCAGGTCGATCGCGTCGCCCATGTGGAGGCGGACGTTGGCGAGATGCCGGTCGCGGATATGTCCGAGCGCGCCGGCCACGCCGTTGAGGAACGGCTCGGCGCCGATGAAGCCGTGATCGGGCAGGAGATCGGCGCGGTAAGCGAGATGCTCGCCGCTGCCGAAGCCGATCTCGAAGTGAAGCGGGCGGTCGTCGCCGAACAAAGTTCGGGCGTCGATCGACCCTTCTTCAGGGACGCTCAATTCGGGCAGCAGCTCTTCGACCAGCGCCTTTTGTCCGACGCGCAGAGGCCGCCCCTTGGAGCGGCCGTAGAGCCGGCGGATGCTGAGCGGATCGGCCATGCGTCTCTCCCGACCGGAGAGCGCCTACACCGCCTGCTTCAGCGCATCGACCAGGTCGGTCTTCTCCCAGCTGAACAGGTCGGCCTCCGGCTTGCGGCCGAAATGGCCGTAAGCGGCGGTCGGCAGGTAGATCGGCTTGTTGAGGCCGAGATGGGTGCGGATACCCTTGGGGGTCAGCCGGACCAGCTCGGGGAGGATCTGTTCGAGCCTGGTGGCGGTGACGCCGTCATTCTCGGTGCCGTGGAGATCGACGTAGAGCGACAGCGGCTCGGCGACTCCGATCGCGTAGGAGAGCTGGATCGTGCAGCGCCGGGCGAGGCCCGCGGCGACGATATTCTTGGCGAGGTAGCGGGCGACATAGGCGGCCGAGCGATCGACCTTGGTCGGGTCCTTGCCGCTGAACGCTCCGCCGCCGTGCGGAGCCGCGCCGCCATAGGTGTCGACGATGATCTTGCGCCCGGTGAGGCCGGCGTCGCCGTCCGGCCCGCCGATCTCGAACAGGCCGGTCGGGTTGACGAAGATCGCATCGTCGTCGTTGGGCATCCAGCCCGAGGGCAAAACGTCGGCGAACACGCCCTTGACGTAATCGCGAAGCTTGCCCTGATCGAAGCCCTTGGCGTGCTGGGTCGAGACGACCAGCTTGACCCCCCGCACCGGCCGGCCGTCTTCATAAGCGAGCGTGACCTGGCTCTTGCTGTCCGGCTCGAGGAAGTCGGCGCCGCCATCGTGACGCTCGGCGGCGAGCCGCTCGAGAATACGGTGCGAATAATGGATCGTCGCCGGCATCAGATCGGGGGTCTCGTCGCAGGCGAAGCCGAACATGATGCCCTGATCGCCCGCGCCCTCGTCCTTGTTTCCGGCCTCGTCGACGCCTTGGGCGATGTCGGCCGACTGGCCGTGCAAATGGCAGGCGAAATCGGCATATTGCCAGTGGAAGCCGTGCTGCTCATAGCCGATCTTCTTGACGATGCCGCGCGCGGCTTCCTCGATCTCGGCGAGCGTCGGCGTCACCATCTCGCGGCAGCGGACCTCGCCGGCGAGGATGATGCGGTTGGTCGTGACCATCGTCTCGCAGGCGACGCGCGCTTCGGGATCGCGGCCGATGAACAGATCGACGACCGCGTCGGAAATCTGGTCGGCGACCTTGTCGGGATGGCCTTCGGAGACCGATTCGGACGTGAAGAGATAATTGCTGCGCATCGCTCAGGGCCGATCCTTCTGGGAAAGGGGAATGCGGATATAAAGATATCCTTATGTGCGGTGCCCGCTAGCGCGTTTTGCGCCTGACTGCAATCGCGCCTGCGACGAGCAGCAGCGCGAAGGCGAACGAAAGCAGGTTGCCGAAGCGGGCAAAGAGAGTCGGCGGTGCCGCGCGGGGGATCCGCGACTCGATCGCGCCCGCCGCGCCGAGCGGCAGGCTGTCGAGCACCCGGCCCTGCGCGTCGATCACGGCCGAAATGCCGGTCGGGGTGGCGCGGATCACCGGCAGCCCCTCCTCGATCGCGCGCAGCCGCGCCTGCGCCAGATGCTGCGGCGGGCCCCAGCCGCCGAACCAGGCGTCGTTGGAAGGATTGAAAATGAAGTCGGGCCGGTCGGCGCGATCGACGACCTGGCCGGAGAAGATGATCTCGTAGCAGACCTGCACCCCGGCGCGGCCGAAGCGGCCGAGATCGAGCGTGCGCGGCCCCGGCCCGCCCCGGAAATCGAGATCGCCGGGCGCGAGCCGGGAAAGGCCGATCGCCGACAGCAGCGGCCGCATCGGCAGATATTCGCCATAGGGGACGAGATGCGCCTTGTCGTAGCGGCCGCGCAGCACCGCGTCGCTCGACAGGACATAGACGCTGTTGAACGCGGCGACGCCCTGCCCGTCCGCCGCGAACACCGGCTCGACGCCGCCGAGCAGCAGCAGGTCGTCGGGACCGATCAAGGCGGCGAGCCGCCGGCGGGGGCGCCGCTCGTAGCTGAGGAAATCGGGCGTCGCCGCTTCGGGCCACAGGATCAGGCGCGGCGCCGCCCCCGGCCGCCCGCTCAGGCCGGCGAGGCGGCGGAAATTCTCGGCCTCGAAGCCCGGGTCCCACTTGTTCTGCTGGCCGATGTTGGGCTGGACCACGCGGATGAGAGGTTGCGATCGATCAGGCACCGTCGCGCCAGGGCCTGGAAGCAGGTAGAGCAGCCCGGGAATGAGGAGGTAGATGATGAGCCCCGCGATGGCGACGGCCACTGCCGGCCGCACATTATCGAAGAATCTCTCCACCAGTTTCCCGGGAGCCGGCCAGGCGAGCAGGCCCCCGCCTAGGACGACGACGCCGGAAAGGCCGTAGGTGCCGATCCAGGTCGCCACCGACGTGATCGACAACGGCACCAGCGACACCCCGACAGGGTTCCAGGCGAAGCCGGTGAACAGGGTGCCGCGGAGCCATTCGGTGACGATCCAGGCGGCGGCGAGGATCAGCGTGCGCGCGACATGGCTCCCCTTGCCCCAGCGCCAGGCAAGGCCTGCGGCGGCGGCGGGATAAATAGCGAGGAAGAGCGAGAGCAAAACCACCGCGAGCCAGCCGAGCCAGGCCGGCATCGCCGCCTGATAGGTGAAGGCGGTCGCGATCCAGTTCAGCCCGAGCGCGAACTGCCCCACCCCGAACCACCACCCCCGCGCCAGCGCCGACCGCAGCGACGGCGCCCCCTCGATCAGCCAGAGCAGGGCGGCAAAGGCGAATATGGTGACCGGCCACAAGCCCAAAGGCGCGAAGCCGAGCGCGGAGGCGAGGCCGGCGAGCAGAGCGAGAGCGAGGAGCTTCATGGCCGCCTCGCTACGAAGCCGCCGCGGGGGGCGTCAAGCGGCCGTCCGGAAGTATACGAAGTTTGGGAAGTTGAGGATATCCAATAGCCGCTCCCGGAAAGGGGGCGGATGCGGATCTCATGAGCCTCTGCCGGCAGCGGCCTGGCCGCCTCCGGCGCGCGAGGCTGCGGATCGACCAGCCGCGGCGGCCGCGTGATCCGTGCGGCACGGGCCGCGGCTACGGCCGCATCCCAGGCGCGGCGGAAGCTCCCGGCGTCGGGGCGTTCGTAAAGGCGATAGACGCTTGCGCGGGTGCGCCCGACGGCCCGGCAGGCGCGCGCGACGCATCCGGTTTCGCGAAGGATCCGGATGAAATGCCATTGCCGCTCCGGCGTCCAGCCGTCGCGGCGCGCGCGCAGCGGGACCGGGTCGAAATCCGGCCCGGGCGCGGCGGGCGAATCGAGGCGCTGCTCCATCGGCAAGGATAGAACATAGGCGCCCTGCTGTAGGAAAGGCCTTTTTCGGGCACTGCGTCAGCTTGAAATCTCCGTGACATCACGCCATCCCATATCCTCGCGGAATAGCTGGAAGCACGGCACGCATACCCACTCGTAATCAGCGCCTCTGACAAACTCTGCGGTCGTCGCGTAGCCCTCGTGAACAACGTCGTCACCCTCGATGCCGGGTTCCGCGAGTTTGGCCCAGCAAGCTACGCAATGGTCGTGATCCCAACCTGGCTGAAATTGCCGGTATGGCTTGCGCACAAAACTCACTCTCCGCAGGAAGGGCTGGGTCTCCAGCTGCTCGAACCGCCAATCTATGGTCATGCCCGCTTCTTGTACGGGCCGCGCGGCATAGCAACCTGCTTCGCATCGATCCTCGCCAGCACGTCATCGAAGCTCAGGAACGTGGTGGCGATACCGGCGGCCATCGCGGGCGACATGCGCAGCTTCCAGGTTCGGCTCCGATCCGAGGCCTGAACGTTAATTGCATTCATCGTCGGGGTCGCAATTTATTGCGTCTTCGAGCCACAAATAGGTTCCGCCCAGCCCGATCACGATAGCAGCGCCGACGCCGATCGCCACCCAACCCAGCGTCGAGACGCCGGCACGATGGCCGCCTTCGGGTGCACGGCCGTTGGGTGCGAGGCCGAGGCGATCGATCCGCGTGCCTGCGAGGGTGAGGCGGGGATTACGCTCGCCGCCCCCGAAACCAAGCTCGAGGCCGTCGCCGAAACGGGTGCGCGTCGCGCCGTCGATACTGCGACTCTGGCGCATCGGGCCAAAGGCGAGGCCAACGCGCGGCGCAGCCTCAGCGCCCCTCGCGCCGAACGGCACTTGAATGCGAACGCCGCCGAAAGCTCCAAGCCGACTGTGCTGCTCTGCGGCGAGTTCAGCGGCAGCCAATGGTTGCGCGCTGAATGCGAGCAAGGCGAGCGCGCCCGCAAAATTCCCGTATCTCATTGAGATTATTCCTCCATTGACGCGCGGGCAATGAAAGGAAATTGTGGCAATTGTGGGTCCTTAACGTGGGGCCGCGCTGCGATGGGACCGCCTTTGGGGCGCCATCGGAGATAGTTGGCGCATTGGCGGTGGTCGCCACCCTCTCAGGCTTGAACCCTCGCCATGTCGAGGATCTCGCCCTCGTCATCCACGGCGCGCCACAGGTAAAGAGGGTCAACTAATTCCCTGTTTCGATCCTTGGATTTGCGGTTTGGGGCCCGGAAAACGGCGGCGTGCTAACGAACCAGCCGCCCCCTTCCGCGAAATTTCGCACATTTCCCGCCGCCACTCCCCGGAACCTCCGCAAGATGGCTAGGCTGCTCCCGGTCGGGACGCCGGCGATGGCCGGCTGAGGCTACCCAGCCTCGTTCGAGCTCGGCAGACGCGCACGTCCGCTTCTGTCCAAAGAGGACTTCTTCAACACTATCGACCCTAAGCAGACATTTCGGTTCTACAAATTTGTGGGTTTGACCCGGTAGGGCCTATCGATCCATTGGATAGGCTTGGCGAGTGCTTTGGTCGATCGCCGAGGGAAAGGGGGAGCTTGTGACACGCGAGGTTCTGAGTCTCGGCATTGGCGCCATTCTCCTCAACACCGTCATCATCGGGATCCTGCTCTATTACGCGCGCTGGTCGGTGACGCGGGGCTCCGCCCCGGGTATCGGTTGGGACTTCCACCGCGAGAAGCAATTTTGGCCTTTTTGGCTTCAGATCGTGATTGTTCTGGCCGGAGTGGAATATCTGCTGTTCGAAGTGGGCTTTGTGATCTTCAATCTGCTCCGGCTGATGTAGCGGCCGGTTCGGGATTGGTCCGTTATCGACCCATGACGGACATTCCCGACCCGGAGTGAAGGCGTCGGTCCGGTCCTCGCGAAGCGGCGTTCGACAGGCGGGCGGGGGAGGAGTAACGGGCCGGAATCACGATTTCCGAGGGAGCAGGCCAATGACCTCCACGGACGTCGCTTTCTCCGGGTCGATTCCGGCGATCTACGACCGGTATTTGGCTCCGCTGCTCTTCAATGCCTATGCGCAGGACATAGCGCGAAGAACGGCCGGGCTGTCACCCGAGCAGATCCTGGAGACCGCGGCGGGAACAGGCCTGGCAACTCTTGCCATCCTCGAGAAGCTTCCCGCGGCGACCGTGCGGGACAGAGCAAGTTGATGTTGCTGTTGATCGGGTTGGGCATTGGGATGGCGTTTCTCAACGAGCTCGTCTGGCGTCATAGCTCGGACCTCTTTTGGATCGCTTTTCAGATCTGCGGGCCCGTTCTCGGTTTCGTCGTTTTCTTCTTGGGAAGTTTCCCCGCAATAAATCGCCACTGGACCGGCCAGTGCAAGGTGCGGAGGACGGACTGAACCGCAAGCCGGACGCGACGCCGCTCGTCATCGACGAGGACAAATTGCTCTACACCGCGCATTTCACCGTGTCGTTCGACAGGACCAAGCGGCAACGGCCCTGTGGCCGGCGCGAACCTAGGAGACCGGCCTCGCCCTCTGCGGCGATCGGCCGAATTCTGAGCCGCCCGTAGGATGGGATTAGACTTGCCGTCCTGTTCGAAACACCTCGAAACGGTTGTCGCCAAGCGCCAGCCATGCCTGCGTGAGAGCTGAAATCTTCTGGCTCAGCGTCGCCTCAAGCGGATCGAGCAGCACGCCGCCGACGATACCGCTATGCGAGATCTGAACGCCTAGGGCGCCCAATTTTGTCGAGAGGGTCAGCAGCATGTCGAATCGCTCCAGCCGCACTCTCGACTGGTTGAGCACGGCGCTTTTCGTCGCCGTCGCAGCGACCGCGGCGGCATCTCGGCGGTGAAATGCTTGCCGGGCAGCGTCAAAAAGGCTTTCGTACCGGTCCAACTCCGCTTCCGAATAATGCGGCGACAGGCTCAGCGTATCGATACCCTCCCCATCGGACCGGAGATTGCAGCCGAACACGACATAGTCGGGGTACCAGTTGCCCCACCATTCGAGCACGCGCCCCTGTCTCGGGGCGAATAGCAAGGCGGCATGCTCGAACATCGAAGGGTCGCAGGCCGTCTCCGCCTTGACTGCAATCGCGGCCACTTCCTCGGGCTGAAGCCGCCTGCCTGCCGCTGCCGCCGCGGCGCGGATGGCCGCCACGACATCGGCGGTCGAGGCGCCGAGGCCGAATCCGGCCTCCATCTCGCATCGCAAGGACAATCGGCCGGTCGCGCCCGGAAGACCGCATTGCGCGAGCGTGAGCTTTGCCGCGCGCAACGCCTTTTGCTTCCATGAAGGCGCGACGTCCAGGCAATCGCTCTCGAACAATTCCAGGCGACAAACGGATCCCTTATCTCGTCGCGGCAGCGACAGGAGACAGGGCGTTGCTACTCCTTCCAAGCGCAGGGTTCCCTGGATCAACTCTCCATGATGGCTGGTGCAGTGCCCGGTCCCACGCGAGGCAAACCCATGCCCTTTCAGCGGTACTATTGTGTCCGCCCCCGCATAGGGCAGCGGCGTCACCATTCGTTCGCGAGTGGCCATATCGTCATCGCCGCGCCAGTAGGCGGTATCTCGCGTTCCTCCAGAGGTCGCCCAGCCAAAAGTCCAGATCGTCCGGCAGCCGGCTGAGGCCCGAACCCGGATAGAAAGTCAGCTCGCCGAAGCGCGGCCGCCCGGCGAGCTCGTAGAAGTCGGCGCGAACGAAGTCGAAGCCGTCCCCGAGCCTTTCGGCGGCCGCGATCATGGCCGCAAGCGATACCGGCGGCGGTGGGTCGCGCCATCCCGGCGGAGCCCAGATAGGACGCCATTCGAGATCATAGATCCCGCGCCAATGGCCCTGCTCACGATCCCGATCGACCTTCACGCAGGCCGCGCGACCACCGAACACATAGACCTTGTAATCAACCGGCAGAACGCCATCGGTTCCGATAAACGGCTCAACCAGGACGCCCGGCGGAACATGCCGGTACAGCCATTCATCCAGCAGCATCCCGTAAGGTCCACGCACCCACCGTTTGGCGGCCGCCCGGATTGCTGTCCAGTCCTCATTGCCCGTACGGACAAAGGCACGCTGATTGCTTCCATGCCGCGATTTCACTGCAAAAGGGGGTTCCCACAGGGGCAGCGAGGGAAGCGCGCGACCGTGGTAGAGCGTCGGCGTGACCCACCGATGTCCCAGCTCGGCGGCGACATGGGCTTTCACCGCCAGTTTGTCCGCCAACGGAGGCATGCGCGGATCCCAATCGTAAAGCTTGCGCCACTGTATCCAATCGGTGAACCGCACTGGCTGATGACACCGGACGAGCCGACGATGCCGGACGCAATACGTCAGGGCGATGCGCAGTCGGGCCAAGAACGCCGGTGTGGCCCCACCTCGGCTGAAAAGTGCGATGGGTGGAATGGCTGAGCTAACGCGCGATAAAAAATGGCCGTTTTCCACTCAGGTCACTCAGAGAGCCTGCCTTCGCAAGTTCATGACAATAAGCTTGGAGCACCACGAATTCAATCTGCGAACCCTATCCCCGCGTTGACCCGGGCCGCGAGCTAGAAGCCCCGCTCGGCAAAGCCTGCGCCATTGCGAGACGCGCCTCGCGCGGGCTGGTCCCGGTCCAGCGTTTGAAGGCGCGCGAGAAGGCCGGATAGCCGGCGAAGCCCACTAGATAGGCAATCTCGTTCACCGACACCTTCTTTCCGCGCATATAGTGGAGGGCCAGCTGATGGCGCAGGTCGTCCAGCAGCTTGTCGAAGGTCACGCCTTCCTTCCTCAGCTGGCGGAAGAGTGTCTGTCGGCTCAGGCCCATTTTGCCCGCCACTAAGTGCATATTGGCCGTCCCAGTGTGCAGGATTGGCATGAGTATGGTTTCCACCCTACCTCGAATCGATTTCGAGCTTTCCAGCTTCTTCAGAAGCCCCTCCGCATGTTCACTGAGGATGCCAAAGGCGTAGCGCGGCTGAAGCGCCATGCGCCAGCTGGGGGATGCCGGATCGAGCAATCCGCCATTGCGATCGCTATTGTAAAATACAGGGACGCCTAGGATCCGTTCGCACTCGTCGCGGTAGCCGGGGTCAGGGTGGGTAAAATGAACCTCCGTGACGAAGGGCTTACCGCCAAACTGGCGCGTCCCGCAGATCATTTGAGCGAACGCGGTTTCGCTGAGCTCGGGAAAATCGTTCGGGTGGAGGCGATTGTCGATTAGCCAGAGTCCCCGCTCCTCGTCCACTAACGTGAAGCGATCGGCCGTGCCGGTATCGACATCGACGATCAGTCGGGAATAACGCTTCAGCTGGAGGAATGCCTCCATCATATTCTCGCAGGCGTACCCAAGAAGGCCAACCACCGAGACCTCCAACAGGTTGACGCTTTCCGCGTAATGGAGCGTGATTGCAGGATCGTCCGCTAAGCGCTGCGCCGCCTTAATGAGCGCCGCGTACTGAGGGAGGGGAATGCGATTATCCTGATCCTCCAGTTGCGCTGGATCAATGCCAGAGCATGCAATCAACGCCTGCTCATTGGCGCCCTTGGAGACGGCGAACTCAAGCATCCTGCGCGCCACACCTGCGGCGACGGTCGGCTGGCCAATGGTGGACGCCATCGTCATGGCTGGCATCTCCCCGAGGGTGGCGAACCCAATAGCCGATAGATCGGCTCGGCGACCAGTCGCAAGGGGGGGCGACGGCGGTTTCGAACCCCTGCAACCTGAGAGCATGTTTAAGGCCTCTAAGGGAATGTGCATGTTGAGCGGCCGTTTCTAGAACTTCAGGCTGGGTGATGATCGTAGAAACGAGACCGTCGTGCATCTGCGGCGAGCGGCTTGTGACCCTGGGAGAAAGAATATGGACAATAATTTCAAGGGAATGGCATCCGGAGATGGCGATGATCGTGTGATGCATGAAGCTGCCGCGGCGCCAGGGGTGGCCCGAAAGGCTTGGAGGACACCGTTGTGCCAGACGCTGGAAGCGGGGCGCGCGGAGGACAACGGCGATACTTCAACGGATAATAATGCCCTCGGCTCGTGATCCACTGGATTCTCCATTCAGCGCTTGGGTTGAGTGTGGGTACAAGGCGCGAAGCCTAAAGGCATGAGTGCAATAGCAGGTCTGTGGCGCTTCGATGGCAAGCCGGAGGCCGGGGCTGGGTGCACGCGGATGCTGGCGGCACAAGAAATTTACGGCCCGCACGACCTCAGCCAGTGGGTCGAAGAGCCGCTCGCCATGGGGCGCCGGCTGTTCCGCACACTGCCGGAGGATGTGCACGATCGTCACGTGCTGTTCAGTACCGACCGGCGATTTGTTCTAGTTGCCGACGTTCGGCTCGACAATCGGGCGGACCTGGAGCGCGCGTTGTCGTTGTCGCCGACCGGGCTTTGCGACGCCGCCATCCTGCTAGAGAGCCTGGTGCGCTGGGGCGAGGGTGCCCTCGACCAGTTGGTTGGGGACTTTGCGTTCGCGCTGTGGGATTCGCGTCAGCAGAGCCTCCTGCTGGCCCGCGATTTTCTCGGCCAGCGGCCTTTGCACTATTATCGCAGCAACGGCCTTTTTGCTTTCGCGACAATGCCCAAGGGACTTCACGCGCTGTCCGAGATTTCCTACGCGGCCGACGAAGTGGCGATGGCCGAATTCCTCACGCTGATGCCGCAAGTCGGCCCGCGAAGTTTTTTCAAGGACATTGCGCGCGTCGAGGCAGGACATGTGGTCACCGTTACACGGCAAGGTGTCACCAGTCGGCGCTACTGGGAGCCTTCGCCGCCCAGCTCTGTAGGAGAGCGCCGAAGAGATTACGCCGAAGGGCTTCGCTATCATCTCGACCAAGCGACCCAATCGAGGTTGCGGGGCGCGAACGGCGTGGTCGCCACGCACCTGAGCGCCGGGTTCGACAGCGCCTCGGTGACGGCGACGGCGGCGAGGTTGCTGGCGCCCCTCGGGGGCAAGGTTCTCGCCTTCACCGCAGTGCCGCGCGAAGGCTTTGACGGCACCTCCCCACACAACGGTATCTGCGACGAAGGGCCACTGGCCGCCGCTACCGCCGCGATGTATCCCAATATCGAGCACAAGCTGATCCGCAGCGGCGGGCTCTCCCCGCTCGCCGATCTCGACCGCTACTTTTACCTGTTCGATCGCCCGGCGTTGAATCTGTGCAATCGGGTCTGGCTGACCGCGATCGACGCCGCTGCGCGCGACCGCAAAGTGCGAGTCCTGCTGACCGGGCAAATGGGGAACATGAGCGTCAGCTACGCCGGGCTAGAATACCTCCCCGGCCAACTTGGCAAGGGGCGCCTGATCGCCTTGTTTCGCGAATGCGCCCGCCTCGTCGCTCACGGCACGATGAGTTGGCCCGCCGCCCTCGCCACAGCGATCGGCCCGTATATGCCGGCGTGGCTGTGGCAACGCCTCTCAGCGTGGAGGGGGCGCGAACGGAACGTGCTCGAATATACCGCGATCCGGGAGGCCCAGCTGCGCGAGTTGAATCTCCACTCGGTGGCTCGGCAGCGTGGCCTCGATTTTTGCTACCGCCCGCGCAAGGACGGGTTCGAAAGTCGCCTGTGGGTCCTCAGGCGGATCGATCTGGGCAACTACAACAAGGGAACTTTGGCGGGCTGGGGAATCGATCAACGCGATCCGACCGCCGACCGGCGCCTGGTCGAGTATTGCCTGAGCGCACCGATGGAGCAATTCCTATCCCAAGGCGAGACGCGCGTGCTCGCGCGCCGGACACTCAACGACCGCTTGCCGCAGGCCGTTATGGACGAACGTGGCAAAGGTTATCAGGCTGCCGACTGGCATGAGGGCTTCGCCGCAGCTCGGGGCGAGATCGCGGAAGAACTTGGTCGCCTTTCGAAATGCGAGACGGCGGCACGAGCGCTCGACGTCCAACGACTTCAAGGGCTTGTGAAGAATTGGCCGGCATCTGGGTGGGGTGGAGCGGAGGTGGAGAAATCATACCGCCTGGCCCTGCTGCGTGGGGTGTCGGCTGGCCATTTCCTGCGCAAGGTCGCCCGAAGCAATGCGTGACCACCCGCATGAAGAGAGCGCCACGCCTGCGTTCCCTTTTGGGGGGCGGCCGAATGTGCGTCAGCAGCAAACGCCACTCGCGGGACACAGATTAGGAGGGCCTCATGACTAAACATCTGCTTTCGCGCGCCTTGCTAGGCCTCGCCACCCTATTGGCCGTCGCGTGTACGACGGTGCCTCCAGGGCCGATCACCGCACACGCGACCGTGCCTGGCAATTCATTCGTGATTCGCGACGTACGGGTCTTCGATGGAAGCGCTTCGGTAGAGCACGCGAATGTGGTCGTACGAGGTGGGCGCATTGAAAGTGTGGGCCGAAGGCGCCCCCCCGCAGACCTGCCTATCATCGAAGGTTCGGGTCGCACCCTTTTGCCGGGTCTGATCGACTCCCACGGTCACGTCGGCAGCGAAACCTCGCTGCGCGATGCCACTCGCTTCGGCGTCACCACGGTGCTCGACATGCTGACGCGCCTCGAAATCGTCCGAACGCTCCGGAGTCAGCGGGCGCGGAGCGACCGAACCGATCTCGCGGATATGTGGACAGCAGGTTTGTTCGCCACCTCGCCTCGCGGCCTGGGCAGCCAGTTCGGCATTCCGGCGCCCCCCGTCTCCGGGCCCGAGGACGCCGATGCCTGGGTCCGGGCCCGCATCGCTGAAGGCTCCGACTATATCAAGATCATCTACGAACCTTCAGCACCGATCTTCACGACGATCTCGCGCGAGACGCTGGCGGCACTGATCGCCGCGGCCCATCGCGAACGGGTGCTCGCAGTCGTCCACGTCAGCTCCATCGAGGGCGCTCGCGATGCCGTTGCCGCCGGCGCCGACGTTTTGGCGCACGGCTTCAGCGATGCGCTCATCGACGACACTTTGGTGCGGCAGATGTCGGCTCGAGGCATATTCGTTAATCCGACCCTTTCCCTTACCGGCGCTTTCGATGGGCAAGGGCCGGGGGCGGCGCTGGCCGCTGACCCGCGCCTTTCGCCCTGGATCAGCGATGCGCAGCGCAGGGGCCTCGTGGCTCCCACTCCTGGGCCGAACTCTCCGCTCGCGCCCTATCTGGCCCGCTTCGACCTCGCCCGCGCCACCGAAAATGTACGTCGTCTCCGGGCGGGCGGCGTGCGGATCCTGGCCGGCACCGACGCGCCCAATCTGGGTGCCCACGGCGTGACCCTGCACGGCGAACTCCTACTGCTGACTCGGGCAGGGCTTTCGCCCGCCGAGGCGCTGCGTGCGGCGACGCTCGCGCCGGCACAGGCCTTCCGCCTCGCCGACCGCGGCCGAATCGCCGTCGGCGCCCGCGCCGACCTCCTCCTCGTCGACGGCAATCCGATGCGCGACATTACCGCCACCCGAGCCATCGTCGCGGTGTTCAAGAACGGCTTCGAAGTGCCCCGCCCTCTTCCCGTCGCGCCGCCTGCCGCCGTTGGCAGCCAGTGAGATAAGGGAGGGATCGGCAGGTGAACTCGCTTGAGGTCGCCGCCAGCAGCGCATGGTGGCTGCATGCAGGTGCCGCCCTAATCCTCGTTCTTCACGTCGCGGGGGGAACGATTGCCTTGCTCTCCGGAGCGGCGGCCCTGACGTTCCGCAAGGGCTCGCGCCGCCATCGCATCGCCGGCAATGTCTTTTTCGGCTCGATGCTGGTTATGGGCGCGATCGCGGCCGCCGTGGCGCCGTTCCTGCTCTCGCCCGAAGGCGAGCCGAAATGGTTCGACTCCCTCGCCGGCACATTCACCTGCTATCTGGTGGCGACGGGCTGGGTGACAATACGGCGCAAGGCGGGGACGATCGGCCAGTTCGAGGTTGCCGCCTGCCTGTTCGCCGCGATCTTGGCCGCAGTGGCCGTGATGTTCGGTGTGCAGGCGGCCAACAGTCCGACAGGTTCCCTTGGCGGCTTTGGTGCTCAGGGCTATTATACTTTCGGCGGCCTCATCGCGCTGGCCGCGGCCCTGGACCTGAACGTCATCCTACGAGGCGGTGTCTTCGGCGTCCCCCGTCTCTCTAGGCATCTTTGGCGCCTGTGCGTCGCACTTTTCATTGCAGCGGGCGCATTCTTTTTCGGCCAGCAAAGAGTGATGCCTGAGTTTATCCAAGGCTCGGGGTTTCTCGCCATTCCTCCCTTTGCCACCCTGGCGCTGATGGTCTTTTGGCTGCTCAGGCTCCGTCTGGCGAAGGTGTTCAAACGCATTGCCGGAAAGCGCGCCAGGAGGCCACGCACGGCGGCTCGTCCCATTTGAGCCTCACCCAGGAGATGACACCGAAATCGGGATGGAAGCGCAAAGCCATCCGAATCCTGTTGTGGCTTGCCGGCGTCGTCCTTCTCCTGCTCGCCTTGATCTTCTACTTCCTGTATTCACCGGTTCCGCCGGAGCCCGCTTTGAGCGCCCGCCCGGAGCGCCAAACCATGAGGGTCGGGGCGCTCGATCGATCCTATCTCCTCTATGCACCAGCCCGGCCGGCCAACGCACCCCCGCTGCTGGTCATTTTCCATAGCTCGATGGGAAGTAGCGCTGACATGCGGGTCGCGACGGGGTACGAGTTCGATCGGCTGGCCGACCAGCACGGCTTCGTCGTGGTTTATCCCCAAGGCTATCAAGGCCATTGGAACGACTGCCGAAAAGCCGCTGACTATTCCGCGCGGCGGCTCAACATCGACGATGTTGGATTCTTCGAGGCGCTCGTGGCCCGTCTGCAGCGCGAGCGCAACATCGATCCGGCCCGGGTGTTCGTCAGCGGCCTGTCCAATGGCGGACACTTCGTCTTCCGGCTGGCGTTGGAGCGTCCGGACCGAATTTCAGGGGCGGCGGTGTTCGCGGCCAACCTGCCGACTGCGGCAAATTCCGACTGCGTGCCGCGTGGGCTCCCCCCGCCCATCATGATCGTCAACGGCACGAGCGACCCGATAAATCCTTATGACGGCGGCGTCGTCACGATCTTCGGCTTCGGCAATCGCGGAACCGTGCTTTCGTCTCTCGACAGCGCCCGCTACTTCGCAGGGCGGGCAGGCGCGGCCGGGCCCACGACCCGTCGTATTCAGCCTGAGGCTCGGGAAGACAGGACATGGGTCGATCAGTCGGCGTGGCGCACGTCGGGAACGAGCGAGGTCGTGCTTCTGTCGGTGAACGGTGGCGGGCATGTTGTTCCCCAGCCGGTCTATCGACCGCCTCGGCTCCTTGGCCGGGCGACTACCGCTATCAATGGACCGTCCCAGGCATGGGAGTTCTTCCGCCGGCAGGAGCCGAGTCGGCGTCCCTGACAAGGCGCGTCCTAAGAATGAGCGTTATCCGGGACGGATGCGCGTGGTAGGAAAGAGTCTTTTGCAGCAAGGCGATGCTGGCCCCATGCCGATTCCACCGGCAACAGCGTCGTCATACGCCTTGATCTGGGCGGTCACCGCGTGCTGCTGACGGGCGAAGCCGAGGGCGGAGAGCTCGAACTGCCCGCGAACGCCCAGCACCCGCAGCAAGGCGGCGGCGCTGACCTTCATGAAGAAGACGCTGAAGCGTCATGGATCACCAGAGGCGATCACCACCGACGGCCTGACATCGTATAAGGCAGCGATGAAGGACCTGGGGAATGCGAAGCAGGAGATCGGCCGCTGGGCCAACAACCGGGTGGAGAACTCGCACCTGCCGTTCCGACGGCGAGAGCGAGCGATGCTCAGGTTCCGACGAATGCGATCACTTCAGAAGTTCGCCTCGGTCCACGCCAACGTCCGCAACCATTTCAACCTCGAACGCCATCTCGTCGATCGCCACACCTACAAGGAGCGCCGCACCGCGGCGCTTGCGGAGTGGCGGGAACTGGCCGCGGGAACCGCGTCACTCCCCTGCCACCAGTGCGTTCAGTGGAGACGAGTTCGCATTAGACTGACAGCACCATCGAAAGCGGTGATCCGTACGCCAAGTCGTCGGAGCGTCGAGTGTCCGCAACGGGGGGAAAGCGGACGTTAAGAATGGCTCAGTAGGAATGCCATATGTCTCGGCATCTCTTCTATTTCCGTCCTGGCGAGGAAGCGCGCATGCTCGCACGGCTCCAGTTTGGTTGCCACGAGAGCGGTCGATGCGGGGCAACTCTTACCTACCCAATAAGAGGGATGCCCTGGCGGCATAATATCATGAAGCATTTCGAGTTCGACGTCGGCGCGGAGACAGCTGAGCTCTTGTTCTCGGAAGTCACTCGGATACGCCTTGAGCATCCCCGAGAATGCCTGGCGCAGGCGGATCTTTGGAACGACCCGTCAGAAAAAGCGAACGGCATTACAAGGGACCGAATGTCAGGAACCCTTTGTTACTCCCTCGCCATATCACGCGACGATGGCGGTATCGATGAGCAATACTCCATCCGGGAGGCCTCTGACGCTCTTCTGGGATCAGCCCTCCACGATTTAGTTTCTAAGCTCGTTGCCCCTCACGAAACCATGCGGCCGTCGCTCTAGCGCTAACGTCTGCAATGGGTCGGAAGTGGACATTGACGTCAGCGACGCGACAACGTCCGCTTTCCGCTCGCTTCGCCCGAAAGCCGCCATTCCGCTATCGGCCAACCTCGGCCGTTAATCGGATGGAGACCCGCACGCGGCGGATCTTAAACGGCACCTTTTACATACGGCATTATCGCCTGCTTGCTTTGCGCTAAGCATGACCGTGAGGCTTGCGGTTGAGGACTTCTCCCATGTTCGGGGCCGCGAGGGTGCGAATGTCAACACCAAGCTCGACCGCGGCGTCGAGCAGCCAGATACGTACATCGATCATGGATAAAGCTGCTCGTCATGGCAGCATCTGCCTTAAAGGCGGCATGGTCGACGCGATGGAACTGGGACATCACACCGGTGACGCTTTTTGCGTTTGGCGTTTGCGCGAACTCGTAAGGCATGGACGAATCGCATGCCAAGGTGAGCTACCTGACCGCCATCACAATGCTCAGCACCCGCCAAACGCTGTCTTGCGCCCGATCAACTGAGAGCTCTCGCAGTGGCGGCGAGGTAGCGTTCTGCGAGCCCGCCTACTGAAGTCTTCGGCTCCATCAAAGCGGGATCACCAGCAGTCAGGAGGCTCCGGTCTCGGCCGTCAAAGCCCGCCAAGAGATGGTGGGCGGGGAACGGAATCGAACCGCCGACCCCCTCGGTGTTCTCGAGGTGCTCTACCACTGAGCTACCCGCCCAACGCGCTCAACCCAGAGTGCCTACGACTCATGGAGCTGGCTCGGCTCTTGGTCGTCAACGCGGATCGAACCAGGCTCTCAGCCAGAACAACCGTCCCGCACATCAGTTTCTTCGTCCGAGCCTTTTAGTTGCAATCCTCGTCGGCGCGGCAAGCCACCGCGTCGTCTATCCACAGATAGGTGCCGGCTAGCCCGATCACGACGGCGGCGCCGACGCCGATTGCCACCCAGCCAAGCGTCGAGATGCCTGCGCGCTGGCCGCCCTCGGGCGCGCGGCCGTTCTGGACCAGGCCGAGCCGGTCGAGGCGCGTGCCGGCGAGAGTGACTCTAGCGCCGCGCTCGCCACCGCCGAAGCCAATCATTAGTCCTTCCCCGAGGCGCGTGCGGCTGGCGCCATCGCTGGAACGGCTCTGCTGAACTGGACCGAAGGCGAGACCCGCGCGCGGGACGTCGCGCGCACCGCGTGCGCCTAGCGGGAGTTGGATGCGGAAGCCGCCGAACGCGCCCATGCGCGTTCGCTGTTCGCCGGCTAGCTCCGCCGCGGCGGTCGGCTGCGCGACCATTCCAAGGATTGCCAGCGCTCCCATAAATCTGATGCCTCTCATTGATACCCTCCATTCGAAGTGCGGCAGTTGGTGTTCGATCAAAAATGGTGACGCCCATATCTGCGACTTACGCGCCATTAATGCGACGCCCTCAGAGGCCTCCGGAAAGCCCCCGCAGAAACCTGATGCAGAATAACGTCCCGCCCAACGTCCGATTTGCGCCCTCAGTTGCCGTCGCAGACCGGCCCACCATTCCTCCAAAGCGGCAATTCGTGCGCGCAACTCGGCGGGCACGACGACGTAAGGTTTCGACTCATCGGGCGACTGGCGGTTGCGGTTGGCACCGCTGGTGCATGACCCGGAGGGCCCTGGCTGGGGCGAACGATCATGCATTGCTTCCAGCAACCTTGCGCAGGAAATGCCCGCCGATGCCCGAAGCGCCTTGGCAGCGGCCGGCGATGAGACGACAGCCGGGGAGAAAGCGACTAACTCTGTCATAGACCCTTGCTCTCAGCCCTTGTCCGGACGCTCAGTGTTGTCAGACTAACACAGCTAGTGATATGATCCTGGAAACAAAAAACATGATCGTGGAGGACTCAGCCCACCGACGGCCCGGGCCTGGTGCGGGAGCTCATGAATTTCCTCGTCGCCCGGGGAGCGGACCGGACGGCGCTGGCGGAGCACGCGGCATCGAACTGGCGGCATTCGAGGATCAGCCGACGCGGGTTCCCGTCGCCAAATATCTGGCGCTGATGGGCGCCGGCAGACTTCAATCCCCCGCTCTGCGAGCAGCTCCTCTACATCGCGAAGACGCTCCGCGTGACGCCTGCCATGGCTGCTGCCGTGACCGATCGGCGCTGGGAGATTGCGGATATCGCGAAGCTGGTCGAGGATGCGGGAGCCATGCCCGCGAAGAGGGGTTCATCACGCTGGCGCGAAATACTACAACGCTATGCAGATCGACGAAACTGGGGGTATCGAGCGTTCCTGCCCGCTTTCCATCCGTGTCAGACCATCGAGCACCCCCGCCAAACTGCTTCTAACCTGGAGGCCCGCATGTTGGCTTTTGAAGTTATCATCAATGACGAGCGCATGTGCGTTGCCGGTATGGAGGATTGGGCGGTCATGTCGGTGATTCTTTCGGGAGTTCGCAGCCGCCATCGGGGCCCTAACGACGACGGCTGGGTCGACGTATCGGTCACAGGATTAAGCGAAACCGACGCGAGCGGCGTCTCCCATCACGCCCGTTGGGGAAGGATCGACCTTGAAGTAGGTTCCAAAGTAACCATCAATCTCATCGACACGGCCCAGCCTGACCCGCCTGTTCGGCGGTTTCGATCGGACCGGGAGGTGCAGGAGCCTAGTTTTACCGAAGAAGAGATCGAGGAGATGGAACGCGCCGATTGGCTGAGGCTCAAGGCGAAATTTGAACCGGCCAGCGGCCATCCCTCGTCCGACTAGAACGTCTGCTTCCGACCCATTGCGGATCTCCCGTCAAAAGCCGCAGTCCGCCGGCTTCAGATAGAATCTGCGCAAATCCACCCAGCGCGCCCACTCTCGGTGCGGCATCGGGCTCCACTCGCTCCGCGGTTGCGGGCGGGTGCGGAAGGCGACGAGATGACCTTCCGGCAGCGTTTTCCAATATGTAGCACGCCATTTGCGGAACATGCGGCGGCGTATCGAGCGTTCGACGATCACCTCTTCGTGGTGAAGATATTCGTGGAGGCCGAACAGTTCCTCAGTGATGGCGGCTGTGGCAGCGCCGATCGCGGCACACCGGTTTCGCCAGCAACTCGTACTGTATCGCGACCATTGCGGTTTGGCCCATGCTTCCCACGCCGCGCCGCCGCGCTCGGTGAGGCGATAAAAGGACGGGGTCCCCCTGTCGCGCGTCTCGGAAAGCATCTCCCCGATTTGCGATTCGCATGCAGCGACCGCAGGGGCTGTTCGGCCGAACTCGCGGTGGACTGTGATTTCGCCCTCTTTGACCATCCGCGCGAGAATACAGGCAATCGCGGCTGGCGAGTGACCGTGAGGCTTGCGGTTGAGGACTTCTCCCATGTTCGGGGCCGCGAGGGTGCGAATGTCAACACCAAGCTCGACCGCGGCGTCGAGCAGCCAGATATGTACATCGATCATGGATAAAGCTGCTCGTCATGGCAGCATCTGCCTTAAAGGCGGCAAGGATATCATGGATGGTCTCGGGCGACCACACCTTTGACGCCGCTGCCAGACATGCCTGGCCCGGCCCGGCTTTCATATTGGGAGGAACGCCCGGCTGCCGCGTCGCGCCGCTCCCGAACGATTTCGTTTACACCGATAGGTCGCCGGTCCAGCTGTTGTCCTTAGTCTTCCAAGCCCCGTTCGATATGGAAATATAAGCGACGAGCGAGGCCAAAATCGGCTTCGGCGCCACGCTTTCTGGCCGCGTAAGGCAAGTCTTTGATCTCTGAAGTCATATTCGAAGCTTAGCTGGTTCTGTAGATTGACGCACGCCCGATGGAGCTAAGGGCACCTGCGGCGTTAGCTTTGGGTCGACGAGGGCGGCTGACGTCGTGCGCGCTGGGATGCCAGTCAGGTGAGGGGCTCGAATTCCTGCCGCGTCCCCCTTCCTGCGGCGCCGCCTGCGGCTGTTGGCGGCCAGTGAAATAGGGGAGTGATCGGCAGTTGAACATGGCCCAGGTCGCCGCCCCAGCAAGGAACGATGGAGGGAGTGTGTCGGCGGATCGCCGATTTCACCGGCCGAGGCGCCGTGACCCGGCCCCAAGGCGCACGATTCAAGATAATTGACATGGACTTTGGGGGATTCTGACATGACCGCTCCGACGATCACCAATCTCGAGCCCGCAGTAACATTCGATATCAATACGGTAGGTACTCCGCAGCTGCTCGACGCGGACGTAATCGTCGCGGATCCCGACGCGAATCTTCAGGGCGGCGTCCTCAGGGTGATCGGCCTTCGGGACGAGGACATTCTGGCAATCCGCAACCAGGGTGTGGGGCGGGCTGGGGTGCGAGGCGGACGTTTGGCCCCTCCCACTGCAAACGCTCATCGGGTGGCGGTGACTCGCCGGTGCGGGTCCTGGAGTAGCTCAGAAGTGGCCGTGTAATCTCGATCGCTCTTCCGCGCCCGCCACGTTCGGGCTGCGGGCGAAAGGCGTTGCGGCTGCCTAAGCAAGAAGAAATGACGTGGAGGGCAATATGACGACACCGGTATTTACAGGCGCGGTGGATTCCACCGGATTGAACGACAATGCAGGCGGGCAGGCGATCTTCGCCGGCCTGACCATCACCGATCCGGATGTCGGCGAAAACGATCTCGTCCTTGAGATCCGCCTCATCCCCAACATGGGGACGATTTCGGGAACGAGCTTCACCTGGGTCGACACCGGCCTCGATGCGTTTGGCTTCCGCATTTACCGGCTCACCGGGCTGACCGTGGCACAGGCCAACGCCGCGCTCGACGAAGCCAAGTTCACCCCGACCAACAATTTCTCGGCGACCGGGACGTTCCCCGCCCAGTTCACCGTTTCCGTCGACGATGATCCCTTGTCGGCAAGCGGCCACGCCTCCTACAGCTCTCCGACCATTACCGTGACGCGCGTCAACGACGCGCCGACGGTCACCGGAAGCCCGACCGCGGCGGCGCAGGATGGGACGCCGTTCCCGCTCACCAGGATCACCCTGAACTACAGCGACGTCGATTCCGGCTCGACGATGGGCGGAATGACGCTGGTTACGGGGCCGACGCATGGAATCGTCTTCGACGATCTGGACAATGACGGCGTGATCGACGCCGGCGAGGAAGTATCGGCCGGACAATTTGTGAACTCCACGCGCCTCAAATATTTGTCCGAGGCCAACTATGGCGGTCCGGATTCGTTTACCTACACCGTCCGCGATCCCGAGGGGCTTGATTCGACGTCGCCTGCGACGATGAATATTTCGGTCCGCGACATTCCCACAATCACCGGCGCCTTCGACATCGCCGCCCCGTTGATCGACGGTCACAGCCGCTTCGTGTTCGCTGGCCTGACCGTCATAGATAATAATGTCGGCGAAAACGATTTCAGCGCTTGGATCCGCGTTGAAGAAGGCGTCGAAGGCAACATACAGAGCGGCGACGCGGCCTATAGGTGGAATAATAACGGCTCCAATTCCCAAGGGAATTGGTACCTCGAGAAGCTGGTCGGTGGCGTCTACACCACTGTCGGTCTTACCGTCGACGACATCAATGCCGCCCTCGACGTTGCTATTTTCACGGCCGCCGACACTGGAGACTGGGAAGTCGACAACCAGGTTCAGTTTCGTGTCGTCGTCAATGACAGCCCTCTCGTAGCGAACTCGCTGCTAGGGACGCAGTATATCTCCGGTAATCTCACGATCACCCCCGACAATGATGCGCCGGTAAATAGCGTCCCTGCTCCGCAGAACATGCTCAAAAACGGTACCCTGGTCTTCAGCAGCGCCAACGGCAATGCCGTCAGCGTCAGCGACGTCGATGGCGGGGCCATGACCGTCACATTGTCGGTCGCGAGCGGCGTGCTCACGCTTAACTCGTTCTATGCCGATTTTCTGACCCACAGCGGCAGCGGCACCAATACGATCGTGCTGACCGGCTACCTGTTCTACATCAACGAGGCGCTCGAAGGGCTTTCCTACAAGCCGGCTACCAATTTTACGGGTGTCCAGACCCTTACGATTACGAGCAACGATCTTGGCAATACCGGCGGGCCCGCTGAGGAGACGGCCTCCGACATCTCGATCCTCATTGCCCAGGCCAACACGCCTCCGGAATTGAACGATCTCGATCTCGATTACACGTATTTTGTGGAGGACCTTGGCTCGGCGCTGCTCGATCAGGGGACGGAGGCGACGGTCATCGACCTGGACAACGGCAATTTTTCTGGGGGAACGCTCACCGCGTCCTTCGTCGGCGGCCGGGTCGATCCCACCGAAGTGCTGGTGGTCGTCTCCACCGACAGCGTCGGATCGTTCGGCGATTTCATAATTATGGACGAATTGCTCATCGGCAACGTCACCAGCAACGAACTTACCGGCGCGCTTACGATTTCCTTCACCACCTTCGCCACGCCTGAGCGTGTCGAACAGATCGTCCGGGCGCTCGCGTACAACAATCCCGCCGGGACGGTGACTCCCGGAGTGCGCGAAATATCCATTACCCTTACCGACAGCTCCGGAGCGGGCAGCGCCAGCGACTCCGTCACGACCTATGTCGATGTCACGGCGGCCAACGACGCGCCGGTGCTGACCGCGCCCAACACCTCCACGCTCAGCTTCACCGAAGGCGGCGCGCCGGTTCCGCTCATGCAGGGCGTCACGCTCAGCGACGAGGAATCTGCGCTTGGCTTCGTGAACGGCAGCCTGACCCTTTCGATAAGCGGCGGGCAGGGCAGCATCGGCCTGAGGGCGGGATCCGGCTTCTCGGTGGTTTCCGGGCAACTAATTCTCACCGAAGGCGTCGACGAGTTCGTGCTGGGCAACGTCAGCGGCGCGGGAACGCAGGATTTCTTTATCTCGGGCCTGACGACGGATGCCACGCTCGCACGGCTCAACAACCTGCTGGACGAGTTCGTCTACAGCAACTCCTCCCAGAACCCAACGGGCGGCGCCAAGACCGTCACGATGACGTTCAACGACGGCGGCCAGTCCTTCCCCTCCCCGGCCCAAGCTTCCCGGACGCAGACGTTGACGGTCACGCCCGTGAACAGCCCCCCCGCATTGGATCTTGACGGCGGAGCCAGTGGTACCGGCGTGGCGAGCGGCTATGTTGAGGGTGACCCAGCGACCCCCATCATCCTATCGCCAACGCTGTCCGACGGGGATTCGCCGAATTACAATCTCGGCAGCCTGACCGTGCAAATTACCGGCGCGACCGTGGACGACCGTCTCACCATCCTACCGCACGATTATGGCGCCGGTTACAATGTCGAAATAGAGGGCAATCAACTCTACTGGTTTGGCTCTATAGACGGCCTGTTCATCGGGACCTTTTCCGGCGGTACGGGCACCAGTCCCCTGGTCATTTCCCTGATGTTTGAATCGACGTCAGCAGGGGTCCAGGATCTGCTCAGGCAGATCGGTTACCACAACGTTTCTCAAAATCCGGGCCCGTCGCGCGAGATCGTTTTCACCCTCAACGACGGCGATGGCGGCGCCACCCCGAGCGCCTCCGCCACCGCCACCGTCACGATCACCGAGGTCAACGAAGCGCCGACCGGAACCAACTCGACGATCACCGCGATCGAGGACACCTTCCGGACGATCGAGGTCGCCGATCTCGGCGCCAGCGATCCCGACGGCACTGTGGTGAGCGTCACGATCAGCGGCGTCACCGGCGGCAAG
>Ga0190275_10000377_pt1 | contig 41051 bp, 38 predicted proteins | sample Popmic550T_FD_133745 | JGI IMG/M metagenome (GOLD analysis project Ga0190275, IMG submission 133745) | Populus adjacent soil microbial communities from riparian zone of Yellowstone River, Montana, USA - 550 T | ecosystem: Environmental > Terrestrial > Soil > Riparian zone > Trees stand | place... | reverse complement strand
GGGAGCGTCATGAGCACTTTCGACGACCGCGAACGGGCCTTCGAGACCAAATATGCCCGGGATCAGGACATGCAGTTTCGAATCGTCGCGCGCCGCAACAAGCTGCTCGGGCAGTGGGCGGCCGGGCTGATGGGCCTCAGCCAGGCCGAGTCCGACGCTTATGCGAGCGACGTCATCCGCGCCGATTTCGAGGAAGCGGGCGACGAGGACGTCATCCGCAAGCTGGTCGGCGACCTGACATCGGCCGGAGTGGATTGCGACGAATCGCGGATCCGCGAGGCGCTCGCCCACAAGACGGTCGAGGCCAGGCGCCAGCTGATGGAGTCGCAGGGCTGATGGCGATGATGGCGGCCGAGATCGAGGCGCTGATCCGCGCCGGAATTCCCGACGCCCGGGTCGAGATCACCGATCTCGCCGGCGACGGCGATCATTATGCCGCCCGCGTGGTCGCCGAAAGCTTCCGCGGGATGCCGCGGGTTCGCCAGCATCAGCGCGTCTACGAGGCGCTGGGCGGCCGAATGGGCGGCGCCCTGCACGCGCTCCAGCTCTCCACCGCGACCCCCGACTGAGGAATAGTAAAAATGTCCGACACCAAGGCGCGAATCGACGAGATCGTCCACAGACACGACGTCGTCCTGTTCATGAAGGGCAGCACGCTCTTCCCGCAATGCGGCTTCTCGAGCCGCGCCGTCGCCATCCTCGACCATCTCGGAGTTGGCTTCGAGACGGTGGACGTGCTCCAGGATCCGGAGATCCGCCAGGGCGTGAAGGAATATTCCGACTGGCCGACCGTTCCCCAGCTCTACGTCAAGGGCGAGTTCGTTGGCGGCTCCGACATCATGATGGAGATGTACGAGGCCGGCGAGCTCCAGCAATTGCTCGACGAGAAGCAGGTCGCGAAGGCTTGATCGACTGGCGGGCAGAATCCGTCACCCCGGCGAAAGCCGGGGCCTCAGGACAAGAAGTCTCGGCGGGTCTCCCCGAGGTCCCGGCTTTCGCCGGGATGACGGTCGGCATCAAGCCGCGGCCCGCATCCGGCGCAGGCCGACATATTCGAGAAGCGCCAATCCAAGCACCGCGACCGCCTGCGCTGCGACGAAGGCCGTTCCGAGCGCGGTGATCCGCCCGGCCTCGGTCGAGATCAGAAGGAAGCTCTCGGCCGTCCAGGCGACATTGCCGACGACGACCAGCCAGACGAGCGGGCTCGGCGGGGCCGGCCGCGACGCCAGCCAGGCGATGAAGGCGGCGAGCGGCAGGAGAATAAGCCCCGCTCCGAACAGCAGTGTCTCGTCGAGACCGAAAAGCCGGGCGAGGGGGGCGGCGCCCAGGCACAGCAGCAGGCCGATCATGGCGCAGCTGGCGGAATCGAGTGCGAGCACGCGGCGGAGGAACGCTGGATTATTCATGAGTCCGATCCTTTCTTCGATGGGCGCGTGAGCCGCGCCGCCATCGCCTGATCGGCCTTTCGAGGTCATGCTGTCGATTACCTGGCAGGTAATGGGATTCGCCGGCCGCCTGGTCTAGGCTGAGCCATGGCCGCCAACCCCGCCGACCTCGTCGGCTCCCATATCCGCACCTGGCGAACGCGCCGGCGCCTCAGCCAGCTCGATCTCGCGCTCGACTCGGAGATCAGCGCCCGGCACCTCAGCTTCATCGAGACGGGGCGGTCGCGGCCGAGCCGGGCCATGTTGCTCCGGCTGGCGGAGCGGCTTCGGATCCCGCCGCGCGAGCGCAACGTCCTGCTCGTCGCCGGCGGCTTCGCGCCCGCCTTGCCCTCGCGGACCCTCGACGATCCCGAGCTCGCCGCCGCTCGGCAGGCGGTGGACAAGGTGCTCGCCGCCTACGAGCCCTATCCGGCGCTCGCCGTCGACCTGCACTGGAACCTCGTCGCCGCCAATGCCGGGATCGCGCCTTTCCTCGCCGATGTCGCGCCGCACCTGCTGGCGCCGCCGCTCAACGTGCTCCGCCTGAGCCTTCACCCGGAAGGGCTGGCGCCGCGAATCGAGAATCTGGCCGAGTGGAGGGCTTACGTGTTCCGCCGGCTCGAGGAGCAGATCGACGTCAGCGCCGATCCGGTGCTCGCGGCGCTGCTGGACGAGCTGCGCGCCTATCCCGGCGGAATCGGCGATCCGGGCGAGCCGAGCGGAGTCGCGATCCTTCTGAAGGTTCGGCAGGGAGAGCATCTGCTCTCCTTCCTGAGCATGACGACGGTGTTCGGCACTCCGATCGACATCACCTTGTCCGAGCTCGCGGTCGAGGCCTTCCTCCCGGCCGATGCGGAGACGGCGGAATATCTGCGGGGGTAGGTCGGGGAATGTGCCGTCATCCCGGCGAAAGCCGGGACCCCAGGTCGGAAAGTCTCGCGGGTCTCGCCGAGGTCCCGGCTTTCGCCGGGATGACGGATCAGGGTCGAGATGGGTCTCGCGGAGATCCCGGCCTTCGCCGGGACGACGGCTGCGCCGTCGAAAGGAAAGGGGCGGACGGCGGGACCAGATAAACCGCTCGTCCGCCCCTGTTCGTGTGGAAGCGTGTGGACGCGGATAAGGATACACGCTCCGTGCCAGAGCATGTCGTTGGCGGTTTTCCGGGCCTCACAATGGTTTATGCGATTTAACTGTTTTTGCTTATTGTAAAGCGCTTCGACACGGACCGTTGCGCGGCCGTGCCATTCATCGGGCGTTCAGCGCCTTAGGCAGAATTACACATGTAATCGACAGGGAGGGTGAGGCCGTGGAGAGAATCGCCGAAGGCGAATATGCGGTGATGGAGGTGCTTTGGGACGAGGCGCCGCTGACCGCCGCCGACGTCGCCGCCAGGGTTCCGGAGGATCGGGGCTGGAGCCTCGCCACCGTCAAAACCATGCTCTCGCGCCTGCTCGCCAAGGGCGTGCTCAGCCATGAGGAGGATGGGCGGCGCTACCTCTACCGCCCGGCGATTCGCCGCGAGGATTATGTCGCCGAGGAATCGGGCCGGCTGATCGACCGGATGTTCGGCGGCCGGGTGCCCGCGCTCGTCGCCCAGCTCGCCGCCCGCGACAAGCTCAGTCCGGCCGACATCGCCGAGATCGAGACACTCCTCAAGGCGCTCAAGTCATGATCGCCTGGCTGATCGAGACGTTCGTCGCCGTGACCCTGCTCATGGTGATGGTCCTGCTTCTGCGCGGCCCGGTCGCGCGCAGCTTCGGCGCGGGCTGGGCCTATGCCCTGTGGGCCGTGCCCGCGCTTCGCCTGGTCCTGCCGCCGCTTCCGCAGCTGGCGCCGGACCTCTATTTTCCGCCCGTCGTATCCTTCATCCCGACGGCGGCGGAAATGGCCGCACCCCTGCCGGCCGAGGCCGGACCCGGGCAGTGGGTGCCCTTCATGCTCGCAATGTGGGCCGGGGGTGCGGTCATCTTCCTTATCCTGCAATGGCTCGGCTATCGTGCCTTTCTCGGCCGGATCCGCGACAGCTCGCGGCCGGCGCGGCCGCCATCGTTCGGCGGTATCCGGACCTGGATCAGCGAAGCCGTGGAGGGTCCCCTCGCGCTCGGAGTGATCGAGCGCAGGATCGTCCTGCCCGGAGATTTTTCCAGGCGCTACAACGTTGTGGAGCGCAGGCTCGCGCTCGAGCATGAGCTCGTCCACCACAAACGCGGCGATATCTGGTGGAATATGGTCGCGACCGCGATCCTCGCCATCTTCTGGTTCAATCCGATCGCCTGGCTGGCCTTCCGGGCCTTCAGGAGCGACCAGGAGCTGGCCTGCGACGCCGCCGTCGCCCGCACCGCCTCGCTGGACGAAAGGTGCGACTATGCCCGCGCCCTGGTCAAATCGGCCAGCCGGCCCGGCCTCATCGCCGCCTGCGCGCTCAACCCGGCGGGCGAGCTGAAGCGTCGCCTCAGGATGATGCGCAACCATCGCGCCACGCCCCTGCGCTCGGCCGGCGGCCTTGTCGCCCTGGCCGCTTTCGCCGCCGGCGGCTTCGCGATCGGAAGCGCCGGCCCGCCGGCCGCGGGCGAAGCGACGGCCCGCTATGCGTTCGCGCCGGCGGCGGCCGCCGCTTCCCCCGCCGCCACCCGGGTGGCGGCGGCGGAGCCCGCCCCGGCGATCGTCGTCAGCGCCCGCCGGCCGGCTCGCGCCGTCGCGATCCGGCCTTCGGAGCGGCTGAAGGCGGAGCCGGCGAGCTTCGCGTCGGCCGAGGCGCCCGCGCCGCTCCCCTCGGCGCTCGCCTCGATGACGGTGATGCTTCGCCGGCTCCCCAAATCCGCCATCGCGCCGCGCGCCGCGCACCACGGCTTCGCCTTCGCCCAGCCGGCGCAGGGCGAGGTCGTCGGGTTCAGGCAAGTCCATGCCGAAGCCCATGTCTTCGCCGTCCGCCAGGCGCTCAGCGCCGAGGAGGTCGCCGAGATCAGACGCGCCGTCATCCAGGCGGCCGCCGAAGGGCGCAAGGTCAAGCTCCGAGTCGATCGCGGCGACGGCCCGGCCGGCGGGGGCGGCCATGGCAACGGCTTCGACATCAACATCCAGACCCTCGAAAAGGGAGAATGACGCGATGATCCTCAATCCCAGGCTCGGCCTTGCCGCCGCCCTTCTGCTCGCCGGAGCGGCGGGCGGCGCCGCGCTCGCCCATCCCCATCCGGACGGCGACGGCGGCGAAAAGAAGGTGAAGCGCTTCGTGATCGTCGAGGACGGCAAGGGCCACAAGCGCCATTCCAAGGGCGAGCGGGTCCGCCGGGTCGAGATCATCCGCCACGGCGAGCATCATGCCGGCGGCCACGGCCCCAAGGTCCGCCGCTTCGAGATGCACGGCCATGGCGCGCTCGTCGATTGCGACGGCGGCGAGAAGATCGTCGAGGAGGGCGGCGAGGAAGACGGCAAGAAGACCAAGGTCGTCATCTGCACCAAGGGCAAGCCGACCGCGGCGACCGCGGAGCGGATCGAGAAGGCGCTCGCCCGGATTCGCTCCCATGACGAGCTAAGCGACGAGCAGAAGGCGCGGATCGAGACCGCCCTGCGCTCGGCGATGGAACGGGCCCGCAGCGCCCGCTGAGGGCAAGCGCGACTCGGGGAAGGGCGGGGGTGCCCCATGCCCCCGCCCTTTCTTCCGCCCGCAGGGAAGCCTGCCGCTTGGTTTTCGCCCCGGGCGATGCCACATCGGCGCGATGGACTTGACCGGCAGGGTAGAGCGGGTGGCCCCACTGATTCGCCGGATCCTCGCGCCCAATCCCTCGCCGTTCACCTATACCGGCACCCAGACCTACCTGATCGGCGAAGGCGAGGTGGCGGTGATCGATCCCGGCCCCGACCTGCCCGATCATGTCGAGGCCCTGACGGCGGCGCTTCGCGGCGAGCGGGTCGCGGCGATCCTTTGCACCCACACCCACCGCGACCACAGCCCGGCGAGCCGGCCGCTCAAGGCGGCGACCGGGGCCCCGATCGTCGGCTGCGCCCCGCTCAGCCTCGAGGATTCGGGGCCGCGCGCCGACGAATCGTTCGACTCCGCCTACGATCCGGACCGAGTGCTCGCCGACGGCGAGCGGCTGGCGGGGGAGGGGTGGACGATCGAGGCGGTCGCCACTCCGGGCCACACGTCCAACCATCTCTGCCTGGCGCTCGCCGAGGCGCGGGCCTTGTTCACCGGCGACCATGTCATGGGCTGGTCGACCACCGTCGTCGCCCCGCCCGACGGCGACATGGCCGATTACATGGCCAGCCTCGAACGGCTGCTCGATCGCGACGACCGCCTCTATTATCCGGCGCACGGGCCGGCGGTGGAGGACCCGCACGGCCATGTCCGCCGGCTGATCGAGCATCGCCGGATGCGCGAGCGCCAGATCATCGGCCATGTCGAGCGGGGCGAGGGCCGGATCGGCGCGATGGTGGCGGCGATCTATTCCGACATCGACCCCCGCCTTTTCCCCGCCGCGGGCCGGTCGGTGCTCGCCCATCTCGTCGACCTCGAGCGGCGGGGTCTGGTCCGGGAGGAGGGGGAGGAATGGACGCTCGCCGACTGAAGCTTCAGCTCGTGCTTCCGGCCCTCGGCCTGCTTCTGCTCGGCCTGGCGCTGGGCTGGGGCCTTCGCCCCGCGCCGAAGGCGCCGCCGCCCGATGCCGAGGCGATCGCCGTCGCCGCTTTGCTTTCGGTCCGCGACGAAGGCCGGGTGGTGCCGTTCAGCGCCCGCTTCGTGTCGGTCGCGAGCGCGAGCGAGACCCATATCGGGCTCACCGCCCGAAAGACCCTGATCATGCCCGGAATCGTCCGCTACGGGATCGACCTGGCCCGCCTGCGCCGCTCCAGCCTCGCCTGGGAGCAGGCGAGCCGGACCCTCACCGTGACCCTTCCGCCACTCGAATTGTCGGGCCCCGAGATCGACCTCAACCAGGTGCAGGAAAGCTCCGAGGGCGGCCTCGTCATGGCTCTCGCCGGCTCGGAGAAGAGTCTCGACCGGGCCAACCGCCAGGCCGCCCAGGACGAGCTGATGCGCCAGGCCCGAGCGCCGGGCCCTATGCAGCTGGCGAGGGGCGCGGCGATGCGCAACGTGGCGCGGGCTTTCGCTTTGCCGCTGCGCGCCGCCGGAATCGAGGCGAGCGTCGCGGTGCGCTTCGTCGACCCGTCCGGCAAGGAGGAAGCCGCCTATCTCGACCGCCCCCGACCCCTGGAGGCGATCCTGCGCGACCGTCAGGCGAAATGAGCGACGACCCGCTCAAATGCCGAGCATGGCAAGCGCGTCCTTCAGCTCCTGCTTGAAGCGATTTTCGACGCCTTTTTGGACGGCCGGGCTGCACTTGCCGAAATAGGTGAGCGACCCGTCCGCCTTCTTCCTTCCCCGCTCGGCGTAAATGGCCCTGAGCAGCCCCGAATCATCGGAATTGCCGCCGCCCATGGCCTTCACCACCACGTTGCATGACGGCCCGTGCTGGACCGCCGTCGACCAGATCGCGTCGCGAAGCGCATCGCAGCGCCGGTCGAGATCGACTCCGGTGGCCGAGCGGACATGGTCGATCTGCACGTCATAATGGGTGCGCTTGATATATTCGTGCTGGGCGGCGTTGAAGGCCGGGCCTTCCCGGGCGGCGATCGCTTTCCAGACGGCGCTGAACGCCGGAGTGCCCGATCTCGCGCCCTTGAACTCGGCGGCCCAGCGAGCCCCTTCGCGCGCCAGAAACTCCTCCGGCCGCTTGAGCTTCGACGCGAGCTGATAGGTCCCGTAGGAGACTCCGCCGAAGTCGCCGACCCCGCCCGAAACCGTCCCCGGCCCGCGGCCGCCGGATTCGAACTTCTCCGACAATTTGCCGAGCGGATGCGACGAAGCGCCGGCGGCGGCCGGCGGAGGGGGCGGCGGTGTGGCCGGTGAGGGCGCGGCGGCGCCGGGGACCTTCAGCACCTGGCCGACCCGGATCTTGTTGGCGTCGCGAATGCCGTTGGCGTCCGCGAGCGCCTGGACGCTCGTCCCCAGCCGTGAAGCGATCTTGCCCAGCGTATCGCCCGGCGCGACGGTGATTGTATCGGCCATGCTGTCCTCCCCCGAATGCTTGGCTTTTGCGTGAGAGCCCAAGGCTGCGCCCGTTCGAGACCAGTGACAACAGGGATTCCATCCAAACCGGAGCCGCCTTGCCGGCGACAGGCCGATTAGCCTGAACCGTCATCCCGGGCTCGACCCGGGAACCATGAACACGGTCGCGTGAAGGTGTACCTGGGTGTTCATGGATTCCGGCTTCCGCCGGAATGACGGTGATGGGACGTGTTGATAAAGCGGGAAATCGCGCTTATCTCCCGCCCTCCACTCCGCGCCTTTTTAGACCACGGTCGGGGCATGGAAGGCTGAGCTTGGCAAAACAGGGAGACGGCCGGCTTGAGGGCTGCGTCCCCCGACCCGGGAGTGGCAGCATGAATGCACCCAATCAGAGCCTCAGGGGGCTCGACCTCGCGGTCGAGATCGACCGGCTGCGCAAGGAGCGCAACGCCGTCATCCTCGCCCATTATTACCAGGATCCGAGGATCCAGGACCTCGCCGATTTCGTCGGCGACAGCCTCGATCTGTCGCGCAAGGCGGCCTCGACGTCGGCCGACGTCATCGCCTTCTGCGGAGTCCGCTTCATGGCGGAGACGGCGAAGATCCTCTCGCCCGAGAAGATCGTGATCCTGCCCGACATGAACGCCGGCTGCAGCCTCGAGGACAGCTGCCCGCCCGACCAGTTCAAGGCGTTCCGCGAGGCCCATCCCGACCATATCGCCCTGACCTACATAAATTGCTCGGCGGCGGTGAAGGCCCTGTCCGACATCATCGTGACCAGCTCGTCGGCCGAGATCATCCTCTCCCAGATCCCGAAGGAGCAGAAGATCATCTTCGGCCCCGACAAGAATCTCGGCGGCTACCTCGCTCGCAAGACGGGGCGCGACATGCTGCTCTGGCCGGGCGTGTGCATCGTCCACGAGGCTTTCTCGGAGACCGAGCTGCTGAAGCTGAAGGCCCAGCATCCCGGAGCACCGGTGCTCGCCCATCCCGAATGCCCGCCGCACATCCTCGACCATGCCGATCTGGTCGGCTCGACCCGGGCGATCCTCGAATATGCGCTGTCGTCCCCTTCGGAGACCATGATCGTCGCCACCGAGCCGCACATCATCCACCAGATGGAGAAAGCGGCGCCCCACAAGACCTTCATCGGAGCGCCCGGCGCGGACGGCAACTGCAACTGCAACATGTGCCCCTACATGGCCCTGAACACGATGGAGAAGCTCTACGTCGCCCTGCGCGACCTCGAGCCCCGAATTGAGCTGGACGAGGACCTCCGCCTCGCCGCCAAGAAGTCGCTCGACCGGATGCTGGAAATGGCCGGGCGTACGGTGGGGCAGGGCGACGTCGGCCGCCCGGTGATCTCGGGGGATTAAATCCTCCCCGGCATTCGCCGGGGAGGGGGACCATGCGAAGCATGGTGGAGGGGTCTTTCAGACTCCGAAGAGCCCCTCCACCGCGCTTCGCGCGGTCCCCCTCCCCGAGAAATCTCGGGGAGGAATTAATGCGCAATTGCAGCGCTGGAATGACCTGCGCGTTATCGCTAGTTCGTCGGCCGAACCCATCCGGAGACCGCCCTTGCACCGCTTCCTCCTCCCCGCCGCGTCACTGCTCCTTCTCGCCGCCGCCGCGCCGGCGAGCGACGATCCCTATCTCTGGCTCGAGGAGGTGGAGGGGAAGCGTGCGCTGACCCAGGTCAGGGAATGGAATGCGGCCACCGAGGCACAGCTCACCGCCGACCCGAAATATGAAAGCTACCGGCAGCGCGCGCTCGCCATCCTCGACGACAAGGAGCAGATCGCCACCCCGGACCGGATCATGGGCGACAAGGTCGCCAACCTCTGGCGCGACGCGAACAACCCGCGCGGCCTCTGGCGGATCTCGCCGCTCGCCGCCTATCGCGCCGGCCGGCCGCAATGGCGCACCGTCATCGACGTCGACGCGCTCGGCCGGCAGGAGGGCAAGAGCTGGGTCTGGCACGGCGCCAACTGCCTCGCGCCCGACTATCGCCGCTGCCTCGTTTCGGTGAGCCCCGGCGGCACCGATGCCGACGTGGTGCGCGAGTTCGATCTCGGCACCGGCCGCTTCGTCGAGGGCGGCTTCAATATTCCCGAAGCGAAGAGCAGCGTCACCTGGGTCGATTCCGATACTTTGCTCGTCGGCACCGATTACGGCCGGGGGTCGCTGACCAAATCCGGCTATCCGCGAATCCTCAAATTATGGAAGCGCGGGACTCCGCTCGCCTCGGCCCGTACCCTGTTCGAGGGCGAGGTCGGAGACGTCGGGGTCGACCCGATCGCGATCCAGAGCGCCACCCGGCGCTGGGTGTTCGTCGACCGCGGCAAGACCTTCTGGACCAACGAGCGCCATCTGCTGACTCCGACCGGCGGTCTGGTGCCGGTGCCGCTGCCCGCCGACGCGGAGCTGGAGGACGTGATCGGGGACCAGCTCATCGCCAAGCTTCAAAGCCCCCTCGGCCGATTCCGCGCCGGCACCCTGGTCGCTTATTCGCTTCGCGACATCCTCGCGCGAGGCCATGCCGAGCCGAGGCTGGTGATGGCGCCGACGGCGAAGCAGGCGATCGAGGAGGTTTCGGCCTCCGACAATATCCTGTGGGTCAAGGCGCTGGACGATGTCTCGGGCAAGCTGTTCGCTCTGACGCCGAGGAAGAACGGGACCTGGGCTTCGCGCTCGATCGCGCTTCCGGCGAACAGCACCGTCCACCTGCTCGCCGTCGGCGGCAAAGTCGACGTCGCCTTCGCCACGGTCGAAGGGATGCTCACCCCGCCGGCGCTCTATGCGGTGCAGCGCGGCGGCCGGCCCTCCCTGGTCCAGCGCCTGCCCGCCAAGTTCGACGCCGCCACACGGACCGTCGAGCAGCGTTTCGCGACGTCGAAGGACGGCACCAAAGTCCCCTATTTCCTGGTTCGGCGGAAGGGCGCGACCGGCCCGGTCCCCGCCCTGATCCACGCTTATGGCGGCTTCCGCGCCGCCCAGACTCCGGGCTACCTCACCGGCCAGCCTTACCGGGCCGGGCCGCTCGGGATGTTCTGGACCGAGGAGGGCAATGCCTATGTCCTCGCCAACATCCGCGGCGGCGGCGAATACGGCCCCGACTGGCACAAGTCGGTGCTTCGCGAGAATCGCCAGAAGAGCTTCGACGATCTCCACGCCGTCGCCGAGGATCTGATCCGCACCGGAGTCACCGCCAAGGGCAGGATCGGCATTTCCGGGCGCTCGAACGGCGGAGTCCTGGTAGGCGCGGCGATGAACCAACGGCCGGATCTCTATTCGGCGGTGATCAACGGCTCGCCTCTGCTCGACATGAAGCGCTATTCGCACCTCCTCGCCGGCGCCTCGTGGATCGACGAATATGGCGATCCGGACAAGCCGGCCGATTGGGCCTTCATGTCCCGCTATTCGCCCTATCAGAATCTGAAGAAGGGCGTCCGCTACCCGGCGGTCTTCTTCTACAGCTCGACCAAGGACGATAGGGTCCATCCCGGCCACGCCCGCAAGATGGCGGCGCGGCTGGAGGAATATGGCAATCGCTTCTACTTCCACGAATATCTGGAGGGCGGCCATTCGGTAGGCGCCGACAATGCCGAGGACGCCAAGCGGGCGGCCCTGCTGATGGCCTATCTGAAGCGGGAGTTGGTGGGGGCTGGGCGGTAGCCTCTAAATCCTCCCCTGCCTTTGCAGGGGAGGGGGACCAGGCGAAGCCTGGTGGAGGGGGGCCTTTCCGACTCCGAAGAACCCCTCCACCACGCTTCGCGCGGTCCCCCTCCCCAGGAAATCCTGGGGAGGAACAAGGCTAAGGAAACCGAATGACCTTCTCCCTGCCCGGCTTCGACCTCGACGCCTTCGTTCGCTTCACCCTCGCCGAGGATCTGGGCGAGGCGGGCGACATCACGTCCGCAGCGGTCATCCCGGCCGACGCCCGCTTCACCGGCGTCATGGACAGCCGCGAGGCGATCGTCGTCGCCGGCCTGCCCGTCGCCATGGCCTTCTTCCGCTCGCTCGACCCGGAGGTCGAGATCGACCCGCTCGTCCGCGACGGCGATTCGGTCGAGGCCGGGACCGACCTGCTCCGGCTTCGGGGCAGGGCGCGGGCCCTGCTCACGGCCGAGCGCTCGGCGCTCAACATCGTCCAGCATCTGTCGGGGATTGCCACCCTGACCCGCCGCTATGTCGACGCGATCGCCGGGACCGGCGCGATCCTGCTCGACACCCGCAAGACCATTCCGGGCCTCCGCCGTCTCGAGAAATATGCCACCCGGATGGGCGGAGCGCAGAACCACCGGATGGGCCTGTGGGATTCGGCGATGATCAAGGACAATCATGTCGCCGTGGCCGGCGGAGTCGCCGAGGCGGTGCGCCGGGCCGCGGCCGCGGGCATCGGGCGGATCATCGTCGAGGTCGACCGGCTCGAGCAGATCGGGCCGGCGCTGGAAGCGGGCGCCACCCATTTGCTTCTCGACAATATGGACGCGCCGATGCTTCGCGAGGCGGTGGCGCTCGTCGCAGGGCGGGTCCCGACCGAGGCGAGCGGCGGCGTGACCCTCGAGACGATCCGGGCGAAAGCGGAGACGGGGGTGACCTACGTCTCCGTCGGCCGGATCACCCAGTCGGCCCCGGCGGCGGATATCGGGCTGGATTTTTCGGCCTCCCCATCGTGAGATGGGGAGGGGGACCACCCTTAGGGTGGTGGAGGGGTAGGCGCCGAACGCTGAGTATCTGGCGCGACATGGCGGGGCCTGCGCCAATTACCCCTCCACCAGGCAAAGCCTGGTCCCCCTCCCCATGCTTCGCATGGGGAGGCAGTTAGCGCCGAGCCACGACCTCGCCTTCGATCACCATCGTCTCGGGATGGTGCTTGTCGAGCCAGCGCTTGACGATCCTCAGATTGCGCGTGTTCGATTTGAAGAAGAAGTCGGGGATCGCGCCGACCCAGGGGATGGCGCCGAGGAGGAAATCGACTCCGATATTGCCGCCCATCCGCGCCAGGTGCCATTTCGGCATTCCCAAATTGCGCGCCTCCCAGGCCAGCCAGCTGCCCATCGCCGCGGCGATCAGGCTTCCGCCGACGGGAATGAGGTCGAAGACGACGTCGAGGCCGAACTGGCGGTTGGTCCCGGGCAAAGTGAACATCCGTTCGAGCAATTTCTCCATCGCCTCGATCCGCCGCCGCACCGAAGCCGGGTCGCGGCCGATCGGAAGCCCCTCGGCGAGCGCGTCATATCTGTCCTGCGGGCTCGGCATCGGCCTCTCCTAGAGCATTGATGAGTCAGTTGTCCCCTTTTCCGTTCGTGCTGAGCCTGTCGAAGCCCCCTTCTTTCCGCCTTCGGAATGAGAAGGAAGGCCTTTCGACAAGCTCAGGGCGAATGGATTGAGGCGATTCAGTCTGGTCATCCGACCGCCTAGGGTTGGGCTCTGACCAGCTCGCCGATCGGGTGGCGGCCGAAGGCGTTGGGACGGAAACCGGTCAGCCGCGGCGCGACCAGCGACCAGCGCACCGGCGCGGTCAGAGGGATGAACGGGCCCAGGCCGGCAAGTATCCGGTCGGCATTGGCGAGCAGGCCGCGGCGGGTGCCGGCGTCGGGAGCGATCCGCGCGGCCGCCATCATCTCGTCGGCGGCGGGATCGCAGATCCGGCTCGCCTCGCAGGAGAATCGGCGCAGATACCAGCTGGCAAGGCCGGCCGGCGCGACTTCGTCGACGAGGCGAAGGTCGGCGGCCGCGCCCGCGGAAACGCGCACCGCCTCGACTCCGACCGCCGCCCAGTCGCGCCGGAGCCGGGCGAAGAGCGGCCGGTAGCCGACCGAATCGGGGAGCGCGACCCGGACGATCAGGCGGCCGCCGCCTTCGCCCGCGTCGCGGAGCAGGGCGGCCGCCCGCGCCTGCCGCGCCGGGAGCGGGTCGCGGATCCAGGCCGGCGCCGAGACTTGGGCAAGCCCTTCGATTCCGGGGGGCAGAAGCGACTGCCGGGCCTGAAGGCCGGGGACTCCCAGAGCGGCGGCGAGCGCCGGCCGGTCGATCGCCATGGCGAGGGCCTGGCGGGTCTCCATTCGGGCGAAGGCGCCCTCGGGCGCGGCGAAGGCCAGGCCGAACAGGCCCAGAGCCGGATCGAAGCGCAGCTGCGCCGTCGGCATTCGCACCGCCCGGGCCAGCGGCAGATCGCCGAGCGTCCCGCCCAGCACGAGATCGGCCTGCCGCTCGCCGAACCGCGCCGCGGCCAGAGCCGCGCTCTCGCCTCGAAGCAGAAGCGGCGGCGACGAATCCGCGCCCTCGTTCTGCTCCGTCTGGACCGGGACGAGCCTGACCGCCCCGTCCGGCTGCCGCTCCGCCTGGTAGGGGCCGGAACCCTCGCCGCCGCGTACGATCGCCATTTCCGGCTGGGCCAGGAGCTGAAGGAAATTGGGCCTCGGCGATTTGAGGCTGATCTCGAGCACGTCGTCGGTCATGGCGACGATCTCGTCGACCGCTCCGAGGACGGGCCGAAGCGGATTTCGGCTGCCCGGAGCGGTGGCGGCGCGAAGCCTCGCCACGACCTGCTCGGCGGTGATCCGGCCGCCGCGCCAGCGCGCCTTGCCGAGACGGAAGGTGTAGCGCAGGCCGTCGTCCGAGACGATCCAGCGCTGCGCCAGCGCCGGCTCGATCTCGCCGCCGGCGTCGAAGCGGACCAGCCCCTGGGCGGCGGCCTCGAGCAGGGTCGCGGAAGGCGGATCGAGCCCCTCGCGATTGGGATTGGCGATGCGGGGCTCGCCGCCGACGGCGCTGATCGAGATCGGGCCGGTCTCCTTGCCGCCGCAGCCGGCGAGGAGGACGATCGCGGCGAGGAGCCGAAGCGCCGGAGGGAAGCGAGTCACCATCTCGCGCCAGCGTAGCGCAGCCGCCAACCACCGTCATCCCGGCGAAAGCCGGGACCCCGGAGAGGAAAGGCGCCGAGCCTTAGGCTGTATCGACATTCAGCAGGGTCGCCCCTCTTAATTCCTCCCCCGGCTTTCCGGGGGAGGGGGACCGCGCGAAGCGCGGTGGAGGGGTTCTTCGGACTCAGCAGCCCCCTCCACCATGCTTCGCATGGTCCCCCTCCCCTGCAAATGCAGGGGAGGATTTTGGAATGCGCAAGCTCGCTGAATGTCGATACAGCCCAGTTCGTCGAGCCCCCCGGCCTCCGCCGGGGTGACGGCTTTTCAGCCGTCGCTTTTACCGGCCCTTCACCTTTGCCGCTTTAGGGTGGCATGCATGAACCAGTATAAGCCGCGCCGGTCTGGGCGGACCCCGGTAGCGGGCCGCACCCAGCTGCGCGCGCAGAGCTGGTACAGCATCGAGGTCACGGTCTGCGACGTCTCGACCAGCGGCTTCATGGCCGAGTGCAGCGAGCCGGTGCGGATCGGAAGCTACGTCTCCCTCGACGTCCCCGGAATCGGCCCGGTCAACGCCCAGGTCCGCTGGCAGCTCGGCGACCGGATGGGCGGCCTGTTCGTCGATCCGATCAGCCTCCACCGCTGCGAATGGACCGCGGTCCCGGCGGACCCGCCGCTGCAGCCGGCCTAGGCGGGGCGGGGGCGCCGAAGCGCGGGGCCCGCCTCGATCGTCTCCACGCGATACAATCCCCTTCGTCCGTCGCGCCATTATGGCGCCGATTTGATTTGGATATTTCCCCGAAGCGTGCATCCTCCCCCGGGGATCAAAGGGGGGGGGTCGCGATGGATTCGGCCAGGCCGTTCCGGGCGTTCGTCAGCTATTGCCATGCCGATAAGACCTTCGCCGCCTGGCTGCAGCGAAAGCTGGAGGCCTATCGCCTTCCGAAGCGCCTGACCGACAAGGTAGCGCCGCTCCCCGGCCAGGCGCCGGGCCGCATCGGCCCGATCTTCCGCGACCGCGAGGACCTGTCGGCGGCGACCGACCTCTCCGCGGCCGTGCGCGAAGCGATCGCGGCGTCGTCGGCTTTGGTGGTGGTGGCTTCGCCCGACGCGGCGAAATCGCATTGGGTGGCGCGGGAGATAGCGCTGTTCCGCGAGCTCCATCCGGAGGCGCCGGTGCTGGTCGCGCTGGCGAGGGGCGAGCCCGCGGAGGCGATGCCGGAGGCGCTGCGCACCGGCCCCGAACCGCTGGCGGCGGACTTCCGCAAGCAGGGCGACGGCAAGCGCCTTGCCTTCCTCAAGATCGTCGCCGGCCTTTCCGGTCTGCCACTGGACGCCCTCGTCCAGAGGGACGCCCAAAGGCAGATGAGGCGCGTGACTGCGGTCACGGTGGGGACGTCAGTCTTGGTGCTAATCATGGCCCTGCTGCTGGTGCTGGCTCTGCGTGCCCAGGATGAAGCGGAGCGTCAGCGCGCAGAAGCGGAGCACCAGCGGGCGGAGGCCGAAGGACTGGTCGAATATATGCTCACAGACTTGCGGGAACGGCTGAGGGGGGTGGGGCGGATCGACGTCATGGCCGCGGTCAACGATCGGGCCATGGACCACTACAGCAAGCAGGGCGATCTCACCCGCCTGCCCGACGAAAGCCTCGAACGCCGTGCGCGAATCCTTCATGCCATGGGAGAGGACGAGGAAAAGCGCGGCGATCTGGACAAGGCACTTGCGCAATTTAACGAGGCGCATCGCACCACCGCGGCCATTTTAGCGCGCCATCCGAAAGACGGCGACGCGATCTTCGCGCACGCCCAGAGCGAGTTTTGGGTGGGTTATGCGGCCTGGCGGAAAGACGACCGTGCGACCACCGTGCAACACTGGCAAAACTATCTTGAACAGGCCCGTGCGCTTGCGGCTGTGGAACCCGGAAGCGTCCGGAGCCTGATGGAGCAGGGATATGCAAGGGGGAATCTCTGCGACGTCGATCATCGCGACCAGCGCGACCTCCGAAGAGCCGCTGGCCATTGCGCCGAGGCGGTGCGCCTGCAGGCCGCCGCGCTTGCGAAGACGCCCGGCGATCGCAAGATCATGCAGGATCTCGCCAACCGGCATGGCTGGATGGCAAGGGTGCATGTCGCGCAACGCGACTTTGCCGGCGCGCTCGATAGCCGAATGTCGGAAATCCGCATCCTTGAACGTCTCGCCGCCCTCGACCCCAAGAATGCCGAATACGCAATGCGCCGACGCTGGGCCGATATCGGCATGTCGCGCATACTGATCGAGCTTGGAAGGGCGCCGGAGGCGGTAGCGCTTTTGGAGCGCAACTGGCTTGGCTTCGAACCCCAAATGATGCGTTCAGCGAGCAACCAGAGCTGGGAAACCGGCCTGCGAATTCTGCTGCTGCTTGCCAAGGCGCAGCAGTCGGCCGGAATGCCCGCCCATCGCGCGACTCAAGCACGCGCCGACATGCTGATCAAACGCTACGTCGCAATGTTTCCGAACCGCACGAAGCAGATCCGGGAACTCAGGACGGATATCCAGAGATAAGAGGCATTGCAGGACCATTCGGTAACCCAGGTCGCGTCACGGCAAACAGGAGGAATGAAGCCATGAACTCACTAGATCGCCGCCAGATGCTGATTGGCTCAGGCCTGCTCCTCGGATTGGGGGCAACCGACAAACTTGCGCCCGCAATGGCCAGTGAAACGCCAGCGCCCGGAACGGGCCCATTCACGACCAAGGGGTCTTTTGAGCAGTCCTGGCACCATGGCGACCATAACCCGAAATCGGGCCATCCGGGAACCCTGCCCTTCGATCCGCCCTTCGCCGCGCTCCTCCATCTTAACCTGAACCGCGATTTCGAGCTGGAGGCGAAACGTGTGCACTTCGCTGTCAAGAACCGCGGCGTCGACAACAATACGTTTGAGGATAACCAAAACCGGTTCGAACAGTGGATAAGATATTTCAACGGAGCAACTCCACAAAAGCCGTTCGGCTACTGGACATATGAGGCGGGGGACGAAGCTCTGGATGGGTTCGTATTCGGCAGTCCTCACCATCTATTGATTTACATTCGAAATACTAACGTCGCTTATGACGAGGAGTGGCCAATCTGGTTCGGTAAGAGCTTAGTCGGAAAAATTTGCGGTAAAAAACCAGCGGAGAAGAATCACAGTTTTTTCGATGTCTCCATAAAGAGTCTGGACGTCCCTTGGGGCTCGACAATAGGAATCTATGTTAGAAACTATTGGGTCGTTAAAAATAACAATAACACATATCGCCCGCTAAGAACGGATGAGGTCATTCCATATGCTCTTAACATAAACGCTTTCGCGCGAGTTCAAGGCTCATCGCGTGTCATTCCGATCATGATCGACCCTGATACTGGGAACATGGGAGATGGCGTACCTATGTTTGGCCGCTGCCCAACGGCGTAGTCCCGCGGGAAGTGTCCCTGGCCACCAGATGTGCCGAACGACGCAAGCCCCCGCTTTCTGGTGCGGACGGCGGGACTCGAACCCGCACGCCCCGAGGGGCAGGAGATTTTAAGTCTTATTATAAAATAGCTAAGCTATTGAAATAACTACTTAATATGCCGCATCGGTGTGATAATGTGCTAGCGCATGTGCTAAAGGTAGGTCGAAAAATACGCCTTGGCCAGGTTCTTCCGTCCCGATCCTAGCCGCACGATGATAAAGCTAGCACGAAATTTAGCGCACGATTAGCACATCGGGCCCGTGGCAGTCGATTTCCGCACGATTTCCGCGCTCCGTGGCTTGCACCTCAGACAGCCCGTCCCTTGATCGAGAGAATTACCCCGGAGTTGCGTTGCGTCCTCGCTCCCATATGCTGGGCGGGAACCAATGGGAAAAAGCTACAAAGGAAAGACCTGCGTCTACTGCGGCGCGGAGGGTGCTTCGCAAACGGGCGATCACGTCTTTGCCCGTAAGCTCTTTCCGGTCGAACAGCGGGCCAACCTCCCCCAGGTGCCTGCGTGTCCGGCATGCAACCAAGCCAAGTCGGAGCTGGAGCATTACCTGCTGACGCTGCTTCCTTTTGGAGGTCGCCAGCCGGATTCAAGCAAGTTTCTGACCGCCACAGTGCCCCGGCGTCTCGCAAAGAATCTCCGCCTGCACCGGGAGCTCGCCGAGGGACGCGAGCGAACGTGGGTGAAGGGGAACGGCGTGATCCGCTCCTCGCTGACGCTCCCCTTTGATGGCGAAAAGCTGGCCGCGCTTTTCACGTTCGTCACGCGCGGCATGGTGGCTCATGCTTGGCAGGCGCAAATCCCACAGGACTACTATGTCGGTGCCGGTTTGTTGACGCGCGTCGGCGCATCCTTCTTGGAACCGTTCTTGCGCGGCGGTGGCCAGCACGCGGTCGACTCGCTCGGCGGCGGGCTAATCGACTATCATGGAGTTCAGGCGAGCGCTAACCCGTTCCTCACCGTGTGGCGCTTCCGGCTTTACGGGGGCGTTGCGTTTGGTGGCGATCCGCAGGCGCCCGGCCATACATCGTCAGACCTGTGGGCTATCAGTGCGCGCCAGCCGCCACAGGGTCTGTTTGATGGAAGTAGCTAATCTCAGATCGGGTGCGTGATCCACGCAACCCTGCCTCGTGGCGAACAGCGGGTGTGCGAGCGGAGTGGGCCCTTCGCGGGGAACCGGCTGCAGGAGCGCAGTGACGAAGCTGGGCGGAAGGCGCTCCGAAGCGCGCTGAGGGCGGAGCCCTAAGCCTCTACTTGAATTTCAGATTGTAAAGCGTCGCAAGGACCGTCTCGACCACAGAGCGGAAATCCCAAATGTCGCTATCGCTGATAGTCGCTGTGGCGCGGTCGTGAACCAGTTTAGAGCGCTGGTCGTAGTAGTAGTCGATCTTCTGCCAGAGAACCGGGGTAAGCGGCACGCGTTTGCGAACCTCCGAATGAACCGTGTGGCGGTTCGAGAACAGCTCCGCCAGCCGCTTGTTTGAGATGCGCGGCCCGGTCTCGTTGACCAGATACTCTTTGAAGGCGATCTCCAGGGTGCTGTCCAGCACGATCAGCGCGATGCGGTTGCGCTGCTCCAAGCTCTGTTTGAGGATTAAGTCGGCGGCGATCACGCCCTCATAGAGGCCTCGGACCCACGGCTTTTTCTTGGCGAGGGACTTGTTCTTCTGGGTGATCACGTCGCCGTAGCGCGGACGGCTTTTCGGCATGGGCGGCAGGTAGGATTTTTTGACGGTCGGGAAGTCGTCGATGGCGACCTCCTTGATCTTTCCCGAGCTGTATTTGAATACCTTGTCCGGCCACTCGCCCATCCAGATGCGTGAGAGCGCGGCGTAATCCTTGACGACCTGAACAAGCCAGTCATGCAGCGCGAGGAATACCTCGTGCTTGGTACTGATGTCGGACTTACTGCTGTTCCAAGGCATGGAGCGGGCATCGCCGGTCAGCGAGACGATCACCCGCGTCAGGGAAATTTTCGGGTGGGGAAGGCCGGCCAGGCCGCGAGTAAATCCAACTTCGAAGGTTTTCAGCGCTCGGGCGATCAGGCGACCATTGCAGTAGAAATAAACACCGTATTCGCCGGCCGCCGGGCTGGACTCGCTCGTCAGCCCCGCGGTGGCCTCCACGTTGACCGAGCGGTCATCTTCGGTAGTTAACGAGCCGGTGTAGTGGTGAGGCGGATAACCGGGCGGGTAGGACCAATCTTCGAAGAAGCGCGGGAGGATCCGCTTCTTGTTCAAAAAAATCCGCACACGGTCGTGCAGGAGAAACTTGGCGTAAACGGCCGAAAGGTGCTCTCGCAGCTGGTCCGTCCCCTCGTCTGTAACCTTCATCCGCAGACGCTGCAGTTGCACGATGGTGGTACTCGGGGAAATTGCATCGACCTGGTAGAGTGGTAACTCCCAATTGGGATCCTCGAGCCAACGATCATCGAACTCGACCTGATGGGTTGCCGCCTTGCCGTGGCGCGTGGTGATGCGGATGTCCTGGGCGAGCGCGACCACGGCGCGCTTGGTGCCGACCCCGAAAATGCCGATCGTCTCGTCGGTCGGATTATTCCCCGTATGGCCCGGCCCGACGACGAACCGGAGCTCCTGCTTGGGCAGCCCGCCGGCATTATCTTCAACGTCGATCGTTTGCTGGTCTTTATTCAGGGTGACGCTGATGGTGATGGTGCGGGCGCGCCCGCCGCGCACCCACACATCAAGGCCGTTATCGATAAGCTCGCAAATCGATTTGTTAAGATCGTAATCGGCGATGATCGAGAGGAACGTCCGCTTGGACGGCGTCGCATCTAACGTCCCGATCTCTTTCTTCACAGGGTTTCCTTTCCTGTGACTCGCTAACTAGAGCGGAGAGATCGATGCTGCAATGTGAAGCGCGACCTCGCAGCTTGCTTTGCCGCCCGAAACACTAGTCGCTAACAAGAATCCATCCGGTCCCTGTGGACTCGGCATCTCGGCTCGGGAGGCGTAAAGGTCAGGCGCGAGGAATGCGATATGCGGCTGCGATATTGGCTTGCGAGTTACACGGCGCTGCTGGCCGCAGGTTACGGGCTCGCGGCTTCCTCCGCCGCCTCGGGACGACCGGTGGCGCGCTCGGCGAACGACGTGGTGATGCGGGTGGTCGATGTAGGCGCGGGGCTTTGCGTGGTGATCGTCGTCCCGGGCGGGCATGCGATGCTGTACGATGCTGGCCGCGGCGTCGGGCGTTGCATGAGGGCGGTTACCGCACTCGTTCCGGGCAAGCGATTCGACCTGGTTGTGCTCAGCCATTCGGATAGCGATCATATCAGTGAGCTGGATGAAATCCTCGATCCGGCGGCGAACACCGCTGCCGTGATCCTCCATCCGGGTGATACGCGCGGCCCGCTGGTCGACCGGGTGCGGCGGGTCATCCCGCAGCAAACGGACCGTGGCGCGGTAGTCTGGGATCTGGCCGAAATGCGAAGGAATGGAACAGTACTGCCGCTTGGCCAGCGTTTCGATGTGGGCGCGGCGACCGCGACATTTATTGCCGGCTGGAGCGATGGAAACGAGACCCAAGGGCCGGATGAACCGGCCCTGCCAGACAGCCCGCGGGTGAACGCGCTGAGCATTGTGATCCGCTTCGAATATCGCGGGCATTCGGTCCTGCTGACGGGCGACACGATCGGCCGCGAAGAAGATTCGGAAGACGATTCGCTCTGCCAATATGCCGAACGGATCATGTGGGAGCGCGCGGCTGCCGTGCCGATCGATAGCGATGTGCTGGTCGGGCAGCATCACGGCGGGGATAATTCCACCAGCAACTGCTTCATACGGGCGGTAAATCCCGAGTTTGTCGTGTTCTCTGCTGGCAATCAATATCACCATCCGCGGCAATCGGTGGTCGACCGCTTAGTCGCCAATGATGTCAATCCAGCCAAGATTTTCAGGACTGATAGGGGCGACAACGAAGGGGGTATCGGCCGCCAAAAGGAAATGGTCCGCGGGTCGCTGCGTGGAGGTTGCGCGGACGCGCCGGAGGATGACGATGTCGAGATTGTCCTGCCGTATCGCAGGACGGCGCGGGTGCGGGTGGGTTATCGAACCGCTTCCCGGGGGTGCTGAACAGCGTGGGATCTGGGGAGCGACGAAACTGGGCGGACGGCGCCCCAGCGTGAGGGCGGAGCCCTAGTCCATGGCTGGTTGGGTCAATCGGATGTCCGCACAGGAAAATCGAGACCTTCAAGCGCAAGCCCGGGTGAGGCTGGATCCCATTCAAGGCGCCGTGTCATCTTTGCCAAATCCGGCGCGCTCACCACGAAGCGCTCATCATACCGCGCATAGAGAGTGTCAAAAAACCCCGAGAGCCTAAGTGGGCTGTCTTCCATGGGAAAGCTGCTGAGAAGCGAGGAGCGACCTTCAGCCTCCACCTCGACAAGGCCAAAACCGATAGCTTCGTAACGGCTAACATCGTTGCGGATTCCGCGACGACCGACGAGCTCACGCAGGGCATTATGAAATCGGACAATCCCGGCGATTGGCTCACCGCCCTCGGTCATTGCGATGTCGTTTGCGGCAAGCGTCTTCGTTCCTTCGGCAGCGTCCTCCAAGGCTTCCACCGCTTCCGCCGCGTCATCGAGTGCCATTTCCGCAAGGCGATTGGCCCGCAGAACGACCAAGTAACCGAGAACGAGCGCCGGATAAGTGATGTGCAAATTAGTGCACTCCCCGATCGTCTCTTCCATGCGGTTCGTGAGATTGCGGAAAGCTTTGGTGACCCCTTTGCAGGAAACCGCGAGCATCGGTCCAAGGCCGTTGCGCGTGACAACTACATCCACCTGCTTGGTCTTCAACCCTCCCAGCACCGTACGTTCGCCGCCGCGTCCGAGCGCAGGATCAAAATGCAGGACCGGCGCGCGCCCGGGACGCTCCTCCACACGGAAGGGCGGACGGGGCATGATGTCGTCGGGGTGAAAGCCGCCTTCGAGCACGAGCCGACAGGCGACATACCAATGGAGCGGTTTGATCTGGCCGGCGCTCTCCGTTTTGCCAGCGAATTCGGCAAACTCGGCGAGAGCGGTGGCTTGGCTCCTCCACTCACAAGGCTTCGCCTTACTCTTAGTCGACATAGTGTCTCCAGCGCTGGAGCGTGGTTATCGCATCTTCCAGCACCTCATCCTGGCGGGCTGGCGACTTTGCAGCTGGAAAAAGGATTCTTGTAGCCTCCCGCGGTTCCAGCTTGAGCATACCTCCACCAAGTGCATGGCCTTCGAGCTCGCAGCTTAAACGGACAAAGGGCGTCGACCAGTTCGGCAGCAATTTGGCGGCTAGTTTTCGGTCACGAATGCGAACGGAATGCACGCTGTTCGTACACGTCACGCCGGCCATATTGCGAACCATGTTTGCCGTGCGCCCGGCCATATAGCTAAGCATGAGGTCAGGCACTTGGACGTCGGGCACCGCATACCAGGGGGTGCGATTTCGGCACTTGTATCCCAATCGTGCCTGCCGACCTGCGCTACTGTCGAGGTAGCGCCGAATTGATGTCGGCAGCTCTTGTCCACGAGTCAGCTTCAGTAGAAGGACCTGTTCGTCGCGGCGGTGCCATGCCGCGACGGTTGCCTTCGTGATCTGATCCTTTGGCATGGCGCGGCCGTTTCGCAGGCTCGGATGCAGGAACTGAAGAGGGATTCCCAAGCGCTCCGCGTCGGAAGGCCGCAGGTGAAAGAAGTCGTTATCTCCGCTGACATATCCGATACCCACGGCGGCGAAATCGCCTAGCCGTCGGCTTTGAGCGTCGGCAACGACGTTCGCGTAAAGCGACCTGATTGATGGAGGCAGCAGGTAGGGCCGCAACCTGCGATTCCAGACCGTCCGCCATTCCTCCAAGTCGATTCGGGTGAATTCTCGCGGAGGCCGCTTGGTCGGCTTAAACCGCTGAAGGACAGAGAACCGAAGCTCCGCCGCGGAACCGCCGAAGCCGTCCGCATACAGTAGCCAGCAATCCTCTGATAAGGTGGGGAAGAGCTTTTCTCGAACCGCTACAACTTGGACCTGCGAGAAGGAGCTCAGAAGATATTCCAAGAGCGGCGCGGCATAAGGCGCGTGGCCAATTTCGGCTGGAACGACGAAGGCCATCCGGCCCCCAGGTTTTAGCAGTCCGGCCGTCGCAACCAAAAATGGTGCCCACGAAGAGCTGAGACCGGTGAAGTCTGCCCCTAGCGTGCTGCAAAGATCGAAAGCGCGGCGCCGCGTTTCTCCTTTGAAGGATTGGTAGCGGATAAACGGCGGATTTCCGGCGGCGCACTCGAACCGCTCCCGAGTTTCACCAGCCCAAGCAAAGAAATCGCCATCGTGAACAAGCGCCCAAGGCGCGCGTGCGATGGCCGTACGAGCGGAATCTGGATTTTGCTCAATGCCCACGCTGTTGCGATGGGTCGCCAGGAACTGACCATCGCCGCACGAGGGGTCCAGTAATCGGTCCCCGATGTGGCGGGCTACCCATGAGCCAAGCGAAGCTGCCACGTCATCTGGTGTGAAGTAAGCGCCGGAGAGCTTCTGGGAAAACTGTGGAGAATCGGACAGGCTCATAGGCGCCATCTTTGTATCCCCTAGCTGCATGGTTCAATGTCCTTGTTCACGTTGGAACATAGCAAGAACTATTTGCGCTGACAATGTGAACCGCCGCCGAACGCTGCCGGCGGCGGTCGTAACCGATCACGTGTTGCTCACCTGCGGGCGCTCGGTGATGGCGCGCATCACGATGCGGCCGGTGAGCGGCACGGCATCGTAGGCGATGTTGAAGCCCTGGCCGTCCTTGTTCGCCCAGGCGGCGCCGATGGGCGTCCAGCTCGAGGATTTGCCTTCGCCGACGACGCGAAAGATGCGGTGGGTCGGCTTACGGCCGAGAAGTTTGGGTTGGGTGGTCATGATCTGCTCCTTGCAATTGCGCCGCGAACCATTTCGCGGCTTCACGGGGAGCAAGAAGGCCGGGCCATCGAGCGGCGGGTCACACCTCGTGCCATGCGCGCCCGCAGGGAGCGGAGCTGCACAAGCGCCAGCGCGGAAGCGAGCTGGGTTTACCCGCCGCGGGACAGGCCTAAACGCTCCCAATCAGAAGCCGCCATGGTTCGCGGAAATGCTTGCAGGAAATGCGACCCCACAACCCACTGGCTGCCGAACGAGCTAAATCCGCAGCCCCGGTCGACGGCATAAACGATATTTGTATAATCGACGTAGGCAAAACAGGACCGTAGACGGACTTATGGCACCTCGACGGACTGACTCGGAAGCAGTGGATCGCCCCGATAAGACCCCAGCAGGGGTTCCGGCTGCGACGACAACCCAGGAGGCAAGCGGAGGCAAAGCCTACGTTTCACTGGAGCAGATGATTGCTGATGCAATATTCGACTCCGTAGGCACAACCGAGGCTCAGCCGAATGACCCTCTCCAGGGCCAATTGAATAAAGCCCGAGCGATATGCGATCACTTCCTCCAGTGCGCCTATAAACTAGTCGACGACTTCACGTTCGGTTCCGAAATTGAAACTGAAGAATCAGATACGCAGTTGAAAGTCTTGAGGAAGAAAGCGTGGTCCGAGATTAGCCTGATGTTTATGGAGCTAGGGAAGGACGAAGTTGAACAAGCAAGGGTAGACTCTCTTTTCAGCCTTAGAAAAAACTTCATAGATCAAATCGATAAGATATGGCATACTACTGCTCATCTCATACGGAAATCTATAGCAGAAAAAGAACATCCTGAGTTTGCTTCACTCAGCCCTGAGCAAAGGTGGCGAGAGCTGGAACGTTTCGCCCGCGAGCGGGGGGGAATCGGGGTGGAGTGCTACGGGAAAATACTCTTCCCCGACACAGTACAGCAAAAGGCTGCCACTTCCGTTGAACCTCCTTTACCTGCCGAGCCGCCTGAGCGCTGGATTGGCGGTCGAGGATGCCCGGAAACGCCGCCGGATTTCATCCGCCGCGTGTACGGAGAGTGGCTCGGCAAAGGGTTTACGCGGGCGACCTTGCGTCACTTGGACCCGCCGCTCGCTCGCGCGGTAGATAATTGGCTTCGCACGAATGAGATGCCGGCGGACATCGATCTGCCGACATTGAAGGAGCAGAATACTCGATGGGTTGACCGAGTGGAGCGCGAAGGGATCGCGGCTGTGCTGCCAGAAGGATCGGCCGAACTAGCTCTTCGTGAGGGTCGCCGGCTCGCCACGGCAAAGCACCGCAGATCTCAAAAACAGCAAAGAACGTAATTACACTATTGCATCCAGCCACGACTCGTGCGAGGACGTGACTCGCAGCACCTCAGTGCGAGTCGAAAAATTGCGGAGGCTATCGTGAACAAGCTCCGAAGAGAGAGCGCCAGCCTGACTGGCTGACGCTTCGCTATCCACATTGGCGGGTGATCAACTCGGCGCGCAGCCGCCGCAAGGAATTCTGCGCGCCCAAAACGGAGGCGAACAATGACCTGTCCTCGGTGCGGTTCAACGAACATCAGCTCCAACAAGATTAGCGAAGAGCTGATCGGCAAGGTGCTCTACGGAGCCCAGGCCATGCAGCACGCTGGCCTTCGGGGTCCGGCGGTCCTCGGTCTGGGCGCCGCCGGCGTGATGAAGGGAATCAACAGCCTTCGCGCCGATTGGTGCTGCGGCAACTGCGATACCAGGTTCTAACCGGTGCCTGACTGGTTCGCGAGCACGTTCGGCGGTGCGATCGCCGAAATCCGCCACGAGCTGCTGGGCGGGTGGTTCGGCCGCAATTTCGAGCCGCACCCGACCCACCAGCGCGGCTCGGAGCATACCGAGCCGAGCCCCGGCGAGCGGGACATTCACGGCAATGAGCGTGGAATCGATCGCTGAGAAAGGAGCATCCCGTGGGTGCGTTCCGGTCACTCGATGCTTCCCTTCTCAAACTGTCGCAGTCGGACAGCTTCACCCTTCGTGATGCCGTGCAAGGCGTTCTCATCCTCGGCGGGATCGGCAGCGGGAAGACTTCCGGCAGCGGCAAGGCACTGGCCGCTGCCTATCTCCGCGCGGGCATGGGCGGGTTGGTGCTGTGCGCCAAGCCTGAGGAAGCCGATTTATGGCGCCGCGCCTGTGTGGCGGCAGGCCGCGCTTCCTCGCTCATCGAGTGGGACGGGGCCAATCACCGCTTCAACTTCTTGGCCTACGAATTGGCGAAGCAAGGCGCGGACGGTCTCAACAGTGTGGTCGAGTGTCTGATGCGCGTGCTGGAGATCGCGCGCGCCGCCAGCCCCGCGCCCGGGCGGACCAGCGAAGCGTTCTGGGAAGACACGACCCGGCAAATTCTGCGCAACGCGATCCCTGTCCTTTTTGCTGCGACCTGCACCATCCGCATCGCGGATCTGCTGCGGTTCGTACGCAGCGCCCCGAGCTCGCCCGCGATGATGGATACGGCGTGGCAGCGCGATTCGTTCTTCTACGCAAGCTATCTCAAGGCGGCGGGACGGCTCGATGACGTGATTGGCGAGCGGACGGTATCGTACTGGCGCAACGACTTTGCGACGCTCGATGCCAAGACGCGCGGCAATATCCTGATCTCCCTGACGACGGCACTCGATCGCTTCAACCATGGCTGGCTGCACCAGGCCTTTTGCACGGACACGACCATCGTGCCGGAGCTTTGCTTTCACGGTGCGGTGATCGTGCTCAACATGCCGGCGCTGACCCGCAATGAGGACGGCATTATCGCGCAACAGCTGTTCAAATATCTGTGGCAGCGCGCGGTACTGTCGCGCAACGGCTTGGAACCCGCGCAGCAGGAGCGGCCGGTGTTCCTGTGGGCCGATGAGGCGCAGTATTTCCTCAACAGCCAGGACGCCGAGTTCCTGTCGACCTGCCGCGGTTCGCGCGCCTGCACGGTCTTTCTGTCGCAATCGCTGCCGACCTTTTACGCCAAGATCGGCGGCGAGAACGCGCATGACCGGGTGCATCACCTGCTCGGCAATTTCGCGACTCGCATCTGGCATAACAATGCCTGTGCCGAGACGAACGAGTGGGCCGCGCGCACGCTGGGCCGGACCATGCAGCGGCGGGCCACCTACAACGAGTCCGAGGGCAGCTCCAGCAGCTACGGCATGAACATGGGGACCGGCGATAATTGGGGCCGCAACCGCAGCAACAACGTGACCTGGACCGGGCCTGGCCTGCGCTTCCGCGACAGCGGTTCGTGGGGCGAGTCCCAAGGCGGCGGCGACAATTGGGGCCGCAACCGGGGCGGCGGCACCAACAGCGGCATTAGCCAGGGCTACAGCGAGCAAATGGACCACCTAATGGAGCCCGGCCAGTTCAGCCGGATGCTCAAGACCGGCGGGCCGGTGCATGGCAACCGCGTCTCGGCCGTCTGGTATCAGGCCGGGCGACAGTTCAGAGCCTCAGGTGGAAACGCGTTGCTGGCGGAGTTCCGGCAATGAAGCGGCCCGGCGGCTCCACATTGCTCCTCGGTCATCCGGTGGTGGCGGTGCCGCTGATCCTCGGTGGACTGGGCGTCCTGTGGGCGTGCTGGCAACGGGGCTCGGATGGCATAGCACCGGCAATCATGGTTCTGATCTGCCTGGCGCCAGTGTTCCATGCCAGCGAACAGGTGAGCCACTACCGGGCGTGGAAACGGGCCTGGGACGGCATGGGCGGAGCTGCCGCCCGATCGCCTCAACGCTGGCGCCGGGTGGGCGGAGTGGCCCTCCTCGCCGTTCTTGGGGTGAATTGGGCCGGGAAGCTGGACGGCGAGCAGGTTCGGATTGGTATCGCCATCGGCGTCGGGACGCTCGCATTGGTGCTGCTATGGTTGGGAGCCCGCTGGACGAGCCGCAGAATGCGGCGCGGGCGCCGCCGTACATGCGTTGCAATCGCAGTCGGTGCACCGTTGATGCGCGTCCCGCGGCTGGCACAGGCGTATCGCGCACTGCCCGACTATTGCCAGCTTGTGCTGGCTGGCCGGGCGCCCTGATGCCACCCTCCGCCCTGCTGCAAGCCACAAGGCCGCCTGCACGATGCAGGCTCGCAACCCTCGATTGCGACTGGCTTGGGTGTTAAACACCCCGGTCAGCCTGACCTAGCCGGTCCTGCTGCCCCCGCTATGCGCCAATCAAACCAGTGGTTTGGGGGGCTATATTAGCGAATTTTTAACCACGTTCATGGTAGCTTGGTCAGCAAAAAGCCTCCGGCAGGGGTGCACGTTGCTTGCAACGTATAAGTGCACACTTAGGCTTTTTCGGACTGAGGGAGCTGACGGGGGAAAACGGACGCTGGATTGGGGGGCCAGCTAATGGCGCAGTTCAGCTGGTCGATGCAGATCATCAAGCGGAGTGCGGGACGTTCGGTCATCGCCGCATCCGCCTATCGTGCCGGGGAGCGCCTTCGCGACGAACGGCAGGATCGGACTTACGACTATCGCCGCCGTGGCGGTGTCGAGCATACCGAGATCCTCGTTCCTGCGGACGCGCCGCTCTGGTGCGCGAATCTCGGCCGTGAGGCTCTCTGGAATAGGGTCGAAGCTGCCGAAAAGCGCAAGGACGCGCAGACCGCACGCGAGCTGCGGATCATGATCCCGCGCGAGCTCGCGCCTGCGGACCGGATTACGGTCATCCGCGACTATCTGGAGCGGAGCTTCGTCGCCCGCGGAATGGTCGCGGACGTGGCCTGGCACAACAAGGTCGCGTCGGACGGTCTGGAGCAGCCGCACGCGCACGTGCTGCTCACCATGCGGCCGCTGACCGCCGGAGGGTTCGGGCCGAAGTCGCGGCACGATTGGGTGCCGGATCCGACCGGCCGGACACACCCTGACGGGCGGCCGGTGATGGTGGTGAGCAACGGGGACAGCTGGAACTGTCCGGCCTATTTCGAGCACTGCCGGGAAGACTGGGAAAACATCGCCAATGCAGCATTGGAGCGCGCAGGCTCGGAAGCGCGGATCGATCGGCGGAGCCTGCTTGAGCGCGGCCTTTCGCGGCTGCCCGAGCCCGCGATGCGGCTCGCCTGGTATCTGCGCGACCTCTACGGCTGCATGAAGGAGCGGTTCGGGCAGTTCCAGATGGCCCAGCACTACCAAGCCGTGGAGCGAGCCGCGACGGATGCCTACCGGGATGCGGACCCTCTAGTCGAAGACGCGCCAGAGGCCGCCGGCAAGATGCAGCGATTCTACGATTGGTTTGACCGCCAGCTGGCGCGTCTCGAGCCGGCGCCGCGGGCGCCATCCCATGAACCCAACCTCAGTCAGGAACGGTGAGTATGAGCGGCAACTGGCGAGACATGTTTGAAGGCGGGCGCGACGGTTCGCCGGCGCCGCCGTCCCCGAGCCATTCCCCAGAAATGGAGGACGAGCCCGTCTCGGCGGAGTCGGGAATCTATCGGCCGTGGATCATCCAGCGCGCCCGGACGCGGCCGGCCTTGCTTCTGAATCTCCGCAAATTCGACCCGAAGTCGGGGCTGCTTCTCGGTTGGCAGGCCAGTTATCCTTACCTCGTTTCGGCTGACTACGTGGGTGAGAAGATGCTGTCGCTCGACTTCGGGCGGCGACAATTCGTGATCCGGGGCAACGACCTGACGGAACTGGTGCGCCACCTGCAACAGGGTACCGTGCTCGCCATTCAGGAATACTCGGCCAAGGTCTGGCCGGAACTACCGTCCGGCCCCGTCGTAACGGCGATCGACAAGGTAGAAAAGCGACCGCCTGACGCTTAGCGCCACATACGGTCGGCGAAGGCGCGCTCCTCCTGGCCGACAACATCAAGATAGATGGCGGTGGTCGCTAACGACGCATGTCCCAGCCATTTTGCGATCAGATTGGGCGGGACGCCGCTGCTCGCGGCGTGAACACCAAATCCATGCCTGAGACCCTTGCAGCAGCGCATCGGCCCGCCAATCGCTGCTGCCCCCATGGTCGCTGTCACTATCCGCCACGCCGTAGTGCGGTGGATGGTCCATAACCGCCCATCGCCGGCTGGCGGTAATGCTAAGAGCATGGCTGCAACCATCTGCGGCACCGGCACGGTGCGGAAGATCAACCGTCGTCGCTTCAAGGTTCGGAAAGTGACGGTACCGCAGATGTCGACCTGATGGGAGCCCAGGCCCAGCGCCTCACTGATCCGGCAGCCGGCAAAGGCGAGAACGTAGCAAAGGGCGCGCCTATCGGCTGGCAGGCGATCCGCAAGTGCCAGGAAGCGCAGCCGCTCCTCGGCCGTGAGATATTTCCGATGGCCACTGGCATCGAACGCCTGCCATTGGCCCATGTGGATGAAGGACACTGCGCCCCCTCCGGTTGCAACCCAATCGACAATAGGGTTGCGCACATAAATTTTCGATCGGGAGGGGGAGTCTGTTACACGGCGGGGGTCGCTCCGGAGTGCGATCGATGAATGTCTCAGGTCCGCTAATTTGGTGGCCCATCGCCGTGGCGACATTGGCTGCCCTAGCCGCTCTGTTTTCGGCTGCGACAGCCTTTCTCACTCTTCGGCTGAACCTCGTGAATCAGCGGGAGGCCGCTCGACCGGATCTTGTGATAGAAGAGTACGATTTACATAAACGTTCGTACGCGCCCACGACGAGGCCAACTGTGGCCGCGATAACCTTTCCGCTAAGAAACATCGGCCGTGGTCCAGCACTAAATACGCGAATTGCAGGACACTTTGACAGCAAGGATGACATCGATCCTAACCCCATCGGGCGAGTCAGGCCGATAATTCCTGCCGGAGAGGACTCGCCGCTGATAAATACGGTTGAGTTCTTCTGGCCGTCGAGTTCGGATATATTTGCAATTGAGGTGTTGCTTTATTGCAGCGACATATATGGGGATTGGTACGAGACTACCTACAGATTCCTGATTCAAGAGTTTGACGGCGAAGGCTCAGTGGACGGCCATGCGATCGACATCGTAAATCGAAGAAATCGTCGCATACCTTCGCGAGAGGCTCCTAAGGTGCTGGAAAACGTAAAGCCAAGCCACGTGCGATTTGCCCCTGTTCCCATGGCTTATTATTTTGATTTAGCTCATCAAGAGCTCGAAGCCGAGAAAGGGGAGGAGGACCCACCTAGCGCGGCTCAGTGAGCGGCCATTGGGGGGCCGGAGCCCTGTGTTCCTCACGCTCCGGCCCCCGCTCCGCCGCAGGAAGCCAAGCAGCAGGAGCGACTACGCACGAGCTAGAAGCCTAAACCCTCAACGGGTCTCCGCTTTACCCGAGCAGAAGGGAGGGGTCCTTTCCACTCAGTCGATCGCCGTGTTGTAGTCAAAGCGTGGAAAACCACGATTAAGAACGAAAATCAATACTACTTCGTGCAACAAAATTGTCGATTTTGTTGCACGGTGGCATTCTTCCAGCCTTGTAATCAGCTGGGAAGGCAGCAGCGTGCTGGGTTTTTCTACGGCTCTCTTGGCCGCTTCGCTCGCGGTTCAAAGCCAACCCTCATCACAGGAGTATCGAGCGGCATATGAGTTCGCGCATCGCTGTTTCGTGGCCGCATCAAGCTACCACGACGAGCCCGGCGCGCGCCGCGCCTATGACGCGGTGATGCGGCTTGGTCAGTTGCAGAGTCTGAGCAATCGGCAGCTCAATGCGGATTTTAACCACTTTACAGCTCACGAGTCCGTTCGGCTGGTCCGCGATCCGCGCTATAAGCAACAGCTGGTAACCGAGTGCCGAACTATCGGCTTGGCGAGCTAGGTTCGGACGGTGCGCCCCTGGTCGGGCGGGGACATGTCAACGCTCAGGCCATGTCCTGAATCATGGGCCGGAACACCACCGTCGATGCCCGCAGCGCGGAAGGTGGCGAGAACCGCTGCAAGTTGAGCGCTCGTCGCCGGGGCAGGGTGATCCGGATGCCGGGATGGCGTCGCCAAGCGCTGGCCGTCTTGTGCTGACTGCCGCTCGCCAAGGGCGGCTTCCAGTCGGCCCATATTCTGGCTGTTTCGGTCCATCAGACCTCTGAATTGCGGCGAAGCATCGGCTCCATGGGCACCAGAATCCTGCAACTGACGGTCTAGGATGCGTGCCGCGCGAAGGTCGCCCTCGGGCGTGCTGAGCGCCAAGGCTTTTTCGATCGCACGGCGATTGCTCACCTCGCGCTCACGATAGGCGGCCTCCTGTTCCGACGAAGCGAAGCGTAGGTAGGGATCGAACACCCGCCGCTCGTAGATGTCACGGCTGATGTCGAGGACAGTCGCGCGGGTTCGGGTCTGGGCTGCAGCGAGATCGGAGCTCGCGCGGTGCTCGCTCGCGGCACGCGCTTGCTGACTGAGTTGTGTGGCACCGGCGATGGCGCCAGCGATTCCGCTACGCACTGATTCCGCCGGCAGGGCAATTCCGCTCGATAGACTTCGCTCGAACTGAACCAGCAGCTGACGTTGTGCTTGACCTTCGGCTACGGTTGCGCCGGCGTCACTGCCGAGCTGGGCGAGCACCTGGTCGAGTTCAGCTTGGGCCGCGGCGATCTGCGCGAGCAGATCCGCGCGCTCGGCTGCTGCCAATGGCGCGGCCGACGGAGATTCGTGCTGAACTGTAGGGTTGAGACCTATGGGCTACCGGGTGCGAGTTGCTCAACCCAGAGTATAATCCGCCGATCGCTAAAATTTGGTTAATTTCGGTTAACTCTTTGGGCTCTTCCAATCAGCCTCAGGGTTGGTGCGAGGGGGCCTATTCTCGTCGGCAAGGTGCTGTTTTTCGGGCGATAGCAGACCGCTGCTCCCGGAAAAGGCGATGGTCTTCCTGTCGTGCAGACTCACCCCGCGTGGCGGCTGTCGGCCTTGTCCGGTGCGCCTGGGCGGTCGGCTGAAGGCGCCTCAACGCACCTGCCGTGCGAGAAAGAGAGGACCCATGACTACCACCGACATAATCTTGCTGATTGAGGCAATCGCCACTGTCGTAACCGCGATAGTCCAAGTGATTTTCGTGATGCGGCGGGGGCCGTAGTAGCCGTCTCTTCTGCTGGTCAAAACCCTCGAGTCCGCTATGATCGTTCCCTTATGAGCGGTCCAGATGAAATACAGAGCAAGTATCGATTGATCGGCCCGGCCGATGATGGCCGGATCGAAGATTTGCTTGCGGACAAGAGCGAAAAGCAAGCGCGCCAACGCCTTCAGGCACTCATTGCCGAATGGCTCCGCATGGAAAACCTCGTCATTCTCACGGGAGCAGGTTGCTCCGTGACGACCGGTGGCAAGACGATGGCGGGTCTGGAAAAGGCCGTCATGGCGACAGTGGTCGAAATCGAAGGTGCGCCGGATAGCATCGGCGGCATTCTCGCCGAACGGGCGAAGGACGATGCGGATGAAACGAAGCCCCCTTGGGCTCGAACCAATTTTGAAGATTGGCTGACCTATCTCGTCAGCGCAGCGCATCTCTCCTCGGAGACAGCCTCGCCATTCAGCGGGGTGAACTGGCGTCTCAACTGCCAAGTGTCGCTCGACGATCTGAAATGGCTCATTGAGGCGACAGCCAAGTCGATCTTCGCCGAGTGTGCTTTGATTCTTAAGGATGCGCCCGCCGGGGCGGCGTCGGCCGCCGATATTTCGCCGCACCTTGCCTTCCTCGCTAAACTGGTCGTGCGCGACAGCAACCTCGGTCGAGCGCACCTCTTTACGTTGAACTACGACACGTTGTTCGAGCAGGCGCTGGAGTTGCTTGGTATTCAATATTTCGACGGCTTTACCGGTCGCGCTGAATCGCATTTCGACCCATCCGTATATGGCCTCGATATCTATTATCCGGGCGAGGTCGCCGAAGGGAGGGTACGCCGGTTCGATAAGTTCGTGCATCTCTATAAGCTGCACGGTTCGATTCATTGGAAGGTCGAAGGTGGCGAGCTTCGGGCGCGTCACCCGGACCTGATACCCTTTGCCGACTTTGCGAAGCTCGACAGCAAGGCCAAGGCAACTAAGCTCGCGGAATTGGGCGTGCCCTGTGCTGGGATTCTGCCAACCGCCAACAAGTTCGTGCAGACGCTGACGATGCCCTATGCACACTTATTCCGCTCTTTTCGGAACAGGCTTAGCGCTCCCCAGACCTTTCTTCTCGTCCTCGGGTACGGTTTCGGCGACGATCACGTAACGCGCCTGATCGAAACCGCGCTGGTGAATCCGTCGCTCGTCATGCTGGTGGTCGAACCAAATCCCAAAAGCCCGGTGATCGAGCGCATCCAGCGCTACAAAGAGCTGGGCAAAAGGGCCTTCGTGCTGACCGCCACTGACGCTGCGTTTGGCGCAGAGGCCTACCAGGCCGCCAGCTTCGACGACTTCGCTCGCTCCGTCATGCCGGATGTCCAGTGGCTTGAGGATTTCCTGCGGCTACGCCGTTTCGAGAAGCAGATTCAGGGAGCAATGCCGGACGAAGGTCCGCCTGCTGATAGCGCAAGTGCGGGCGGCGCGGTCGGCGGTTTGCCACCGATCCTTTAATGGAAAACCCGCGCGTCATAGGCCACATCGTGGCTGTCCAAGGTTTCCGGGTGAAGGTCGAACTTTTGCCCGAGACGCGCTCCCCATCACGGGCCACGCTCGATGGCGTCCAGACGGCAGTCGCTATCAATTCCTATCTCACTTTTTCGATCGGTGCGGGCAGTCTTGTGATCGGCCTCATCACGGATCTGGAAGCGCGCGAGAGCTTCGATCCGCTTCATGGGGACGAGCTAACGCTGGAATTGGTGAAACCTAGAAGAATCGCCAGCGTGCAGTTGCTCGGCACCATAGGACAGGAAGGCGAAGACGGGCACTTTAGCCCCGGCATTACAATCCTGCCGACGCTTGATACACCTGCCGAAATCGGCTCACCGGACATCCTCAAATCGGTGTTCGAAATCCCGCCGCGACGGAACAAGCCGGACGGCTATGAAGGAACGGATTTCGATTGCGATCTGCGCTTGGGATGTCCGACCGGCCAGCCCTCAAACATTGTCCGCGCTTCCTACAATGATCTCTTTTCTCGTCCGCTCGCCATTGTGGGCAACACCGGGTCTGGAAAGTCGTACACCGTTTCAAGCCTCGTGCAGAAGGCGATGAAAATTCTGACTGATGCGGTGAATGAGCCCCATGTCTTTATCCTCGACATCAACGGCGAATACGGGCGAGCATTCCCCACCACCCAAAAGACGGATCGCGTACCGGATCGGATTTATCTCAACGATGTGGAGTTCGGAATCCCCATCTGGTTCTTCAATGCCGAGGAAGTTTGCGCGTGGCTGAGTGCGGCAGAACAAACCCAGGAGCCGGTGCTCAAAGACTGGTGGGCGATAGCCAAGGCGGGGGGCATCGCGGGCATCGCGACCGTCAACGCATTGCAGAATGCCCTCAGCTCGGTCGAGCAGCTTCTGGCTGATATTGTTGGCATGAAGCGCAAAAGCGCGGGTTCATACTGCGATGCCATTCTCGGACATCTCTCGGGAGGGAATATCGACACAACAGCCTTCGCCGCCCTTTTCGCCGATCATCGCCAAGCCAATCAATACAACACGGAAGTGGTCGCGAACCAAGCCGAGATCATTGCGGCTGCCGAGACTCTGAAGGCAACCCTTAAGGGAGAGCTTTCCAAGCTTCCGGCCGGCGAGGAACAAAGTGTCAAGACGGCAGACTCGCCACTGTTTATTTCGAGAGCGACGCTCAATGAACCATCACTGCTCAATCGAGCCGTCTCGAAAGAGGATACGTTCCGTGTCGACGCTCATTTGACGACCCTCAAGCTTCGCCTCAGAACCCGGCTCGATGACAGGCGGTGGCAGTCATTCCTCAATTATGAAGAGTCGGATATCGCCGTCGACAGCTTGCGGACGTGGTTGGATCGTTTCGGTCTCGGCAAACAGACAGGGCCGCGTGTGTCTGTCATCGACCTCTCGATGCTCAGCCATGAGGTACTGCCTTATGCCTGCTCTGTTATTGGTCGCATTTTCTTAGAGGCACGCGAGGGCCTCCCTGCGGTCAGGCGTTACAAACACCCTTGGGTACTGGTTTTGGAGGAGGCGCATAACTATGCGCGCCCACCACGCGCTGACGAGGATCGCGGCCATCGCATGTCACGGTTGGCCTTCGAGCGAATTGCAAAGGAAGGTCGCAAGTTTGGCCTGTCGCTCATCATCGCAAGCCAACGTCCCAGCGAAATCAGTCCCACTATAATCAGCCAGTGCGCGAATTTTATCAGCCACCGGCTGCAAAATCCCGATGACATTGATCACTTCCGCCGCATCATCCCTATGCAGGCGCGCCGGTTGCTCGACCAGGTGACGATTCTCTCTTCGGGCGAAGCCATTGTATTCGGCAGCGCCTTTCATATCCCCACACGTGTTCAGTTTGACAGGCCGGCACCGGGACCTTGGAGCCAGACAGCGGCACCCTACCTGGAGTGGAAAACGGAGAAAAACCCATTTCCGGTCGATGATGTCGTGCAAGTGTGGGAACCTCCCAAATCCGAACCGGACCCGGGCGATGGCATAGAGACTTTGCTTGGTTAGAGCCTGCTGGAGCGCGTCCAACGGCTGGTGCGGGCGGGGGGACTCGAACCCCCACAGGCCTTTCGGCCCTACGGATTTTCATACCACTTCAGCTTTCGCCGCCGCCCGGCCTTCCGGGCGTTTGTGGTCTGGACTATCCCTTCACCGTTCCCCGGCTAGGCCGAGGGTTAGGTGCTGCCCGTCTAGTCTCTACACCTTCCCGTTACCGGGCTTGGCTCGGGATCGCCATCTGACAGGGTTCCCCGAATTTGAGCAGTTCTGCATCCCGGGTTTCCCCGGGAGCACTCAAGTTTGGCCTAAGTCCGTTGCGTCTACCAATTTCGCCACGCCCGCAAAGCCGCCCTTAGGTATAGAGGGCGGCGGAATCGGAGCCAAGCGGCATGTGCGATTTGCGTAGGATGCTGGGACTAGTGGGCCCTCTTCCCGCCCGTTGACCTCATGGGCTTTGGCTTGCGCACATTGATGGCGGCGGCGTCCAGCGTGTTCTTGATGTGTGAAGCGTAAAAGGTCTCGATCATTTCGACGCTGGTGCGGCAGTTTTTCGCGATCTGGTAGATGTCGGCCCCTTCCATGAGCCGGAAGCAGATGTAGGTGTGCCGGAGGCTGTAGAAGGTGCGCGGCTGGCCCTCGCGGTCTTTCTTCAATCCGAGCTCCTGCAGAATGTCGTTGAACAGCTGGCGCTGCAGGCTGGGGAACAGCCGATCGGTCGGCTGGCCGTGGTTGCGGTCTTTCAGGCGGCGGAAGGGCATGACGGCGCCGGGCATGCTCTTGCAGTAGCCGACGCCCCGTTTGCCACGGACTTCGATCTCAAGGATGCGTTCGCGCGTCGCTTCATCGGTGACGATGGCGACGTCTCGGTATTCGATGCGCAGGGCCTCGTCGGGCCGTAGGCCGGTGTTCACCATGAACAAAACGAAGTCGTGGAGGTTTTCGCAGGCGGTGCGCCAGCGCTCCTTGCGCGGGTTCTTCACGCGGTCGCGGGTCGCCTCATAGAGACGTTTGTACTCGGTCGGCGAGAACCACGCCCGGTGAGTGATTTTTCCGGAGGTTTTGTAGGGGGCCGAAAGGTCGGGGAGATAGGGAAGCCAGCCGTGCCGACTCGCTGTCTTGAGCACCTGCCGCAGGCAAACGGTCTCTTGATGCAGAGTGCTGCGCGACGGCGGCTTGCCCCGGTGCCCGTTCTTCATCCGGTGGATGCGGTAGTCCTGCACCGTGCCAGGGTTGATGTCGGTCACCACCTTTTCCCCGAAAAAGGGGATGAGGTGATTCGCGAGTCGCTTCTTGTGGCCTGCCACATAGATCGGACTGCGCTGGCCAAGCGTGATCACCTCGAACTCGTCGAGGAAGCGCTCGGCAGCCTCCTTGAAGGTCTTGCCCTCCTTCAGTTCGCCCGCGCGATATTTCCCTATCAGCCCAAGGTACCAGTCCGTCGCCACGTCCTTGGCTCGGGATAGGCTCTCTTCTTTGGTGGTGGTGCGCCGCTGCCGTCCAGCGACCGAGCAGGCGGATTGCCAGTGCGGGCTGTTCGGCCGGCGATAGAGTTGGATCTTGCCGTCCAACAGAGTGTGCCGCGTCGTTTCCATTCAGGACCGCCAGGGCACCGAAAAGGTGCGTTTTGTGCTAGTTCTGTGCTAGCAGTTTTCAGGTCTGACTGTATCAGAAAACGTTGGTTTTGCAAGGATTTTTGCAGAATCGTTTGTTTTGGTTCGGCTTTTAAGTCTCCGGCGTCTACCGGTTCCGCCACGTCCGCACCGCCATGGCATGCCATGATCGGGGCGCCGGCGGAAGCGGTGCCGGCTGCGGCTTGACAAAACGGAACATGTGTGGAACAAAGGCTGGGTCGAGTCGCTCCCCTGGCCATGGCGCGGTTCGGTGGGAATGCGGAGCGGGCCTGAAGGTCCGTGAAGCGACGGTCGGCGCGAAGTGATCATCCGGGAACGTATGAGCTCGCGTCTATCGAAGAGCCGGTCCGAGAGAATGTCTCCCCGGAAGCGTACCGCAAGGGGCGCAGCCGGTACCGCCAGGCCGCGAGGCCGGGCGGGAAGCCACCTCCTTCCCGAGAGCGGGGAGGACGGGGACCCCGCGGCTCTTCACTCAAGTCTGGACGCTTTCGAGTAACGAACGAAAGCCGCAAAAGTCGTCCAGCCCCGGGTGCCTGTGGCAGGACGCGCCGACCGTTTTCTCTCCGACTCCAGCGGACGCTTCCGCGCGCCTGTGCCATATCCGTCTCCGGATCCCCGCATGCGTCCACTTCGTCCACTTCGTCCGATTCCGGACAGGTCTCCGCCGCGAAGCGGGAACCCTCTCTTGCTACGTTGTGCCTTCGTGCCTTCTCTCAAAACCGGGTGCCGAGACGGCCGGCGGGCAGGCGGGAGCGCCCGGCCGGGTGCAAGGCCGGGGCCGGCGTCCGGTGCCTCCGGCGCATTTCCTCGGTCGGCGTGCCTGGCTGTTTTTTGAGAGAAGGCACGAAGGCACAACGTAGAAAAGGATGAGTTGCCGCTTTGCGGCGAGAAGGAGACGTCCCTCAGACGTTCAGGCGCTCGCGCATTTCCTTGCCGGGCTTGAAGTAAGGCACGCGCTTGGCGTCGACGTCGACCGCGTCGCCGGTGCGGGGGTTGCGGCCCTTGCGGGCCTCGCGCTCGCGGGTCGAGAAGGCGCCGAAGCCGCGAAGCTCGACCCGGCCGCCCTGCTGGAGCTGCTCGGTGACCGAGTCGAAAAAGGCGGAAACCACCCGCTCGATCTCCTTGCCGGTAAGATCGGGATGATCGTCGCAAAGCAGCTGCACGAGCTCGGAACGGATCACAGCTTCCCCCCAAAGTGAGAAAATCAGCCTGCGCGGACCTCGCTTCGCCCCCGAAGCACGTCCCGCTAACCCAAGTTAAATCTCAAATTTGCCCGAAACGCAATATCTGAGGTTGGAAAAAACAAGGAAAATTCGAACCTTGCCGCACATCCGGAGCGGCCGGACGACGGGCGGGCCGCACCGCGACCCGCCCGGATTCGGTTATTCCTTGCCTTTGTTCTTCAGGGCCTCGCCGAGGATGTCGCCGAGGGACGCGCCCGAGTCGGAGCTGCCGTACTGGGCGACGGCCTGCTTCTCCTCGTGGATCTGGAGCGCCTTGATCGAGAAGTTGGGCTTCTTCGAACGGTCGAAGCCGATCACCAGAGCGTCGAACTTCTGGCCGACCTGGAAGCGCTCGGGGCGCTGCTCGTCGCGGTCGCGGCCGAGGTCGGTGCGCTTGATGAAGCCCGTCGCCCCGTCGTCGCCGACCTGGACCTCGAGCCCACCGTCGCGAACCTCGAGCACGGTGACCGTCACCGTCTCGTTCTTGTTGACGCCGCCGCCCGCGGCCGCGGTCCCGCCCTTGGCGACCCCGCCGCGCTCGAGCTGCTTCATGCCGAGGCTGATACGCTCCTTCTCGACGTCGACGTCGAGGACGACCGCCTTCACCATCTCGCCCTTGCGATGCAGGTTCAAGGCCTCCTCGCCGGTCACGCCCCAGGCGATGTCCGACATGTGGACCATCCCGTCGACGTCGCCGTCCAGCCCGACGAACAGGCCGAACTCGGTCGCGTTCTTGACCTCGCCCTCGACCTCGGTTCCGACCGGGTGGGTCGACGCGAAGGCCTCCCACGGATTGGCCTGGGCCTGCTTCAAGCCCAGCGAGATGCGGCGCTTCTCCTCGTCGACCTCGAGCACCGAGACGTCCACTTCCTGAGAGGTGGAGACGATCTTGCCCGGGTGGACGTTCTTCTTGGTCCAGCTCATCTCGGAGACGTGGACGAGGCCCTCG
>Ga0190275_10000376_pt1 | contig 41167 bp, 37 predicted proteins | sample Popmic550T_FD_133745 | JGI IMG/M metagenome (GOLD analysis project Ga0190275, IMG submission 133745) | Populus adjacent soil microbial communities from riparian zone of Yellowstone River, Montana, USA - 550 T | ecosystem: Environmental > Terrestrial > Soil > Riparian zone > Trees stand | place... | reverse complement strand
TACGAAAACAGCACCGACATCCCCAGCCACTTTTCCAGCGGCCGGTAGACCTTGCAGATCGAGACAAAAACGCACGTCTGTGTCCCAGATATCAGAAGATAGATCGAAGAGTGGTCGAGTTTTCGAAATATCTTCTCCGCCCACCTGCTCTCCCACCTTGTCAAGTGGTACGTGCTGCTCACCCCGTACAGCACCATCTGCGACGCGAAATACAGAGAGAGATACACTCTGCTAATTCTGGTGCACATAAGGAGCACAATGTACAGCACCCCTGTCATGTAGAACGCAACCCGGTGCACCCTTCCTCTCCAGTACGGCTTTACTCGGTTGTTCATGTATCCCGAGGAAATATCTTCTTCTATTTCTGCTTTTTTCTCTACCCCCTGTACTTTCGCTCTTTCCTTCTCAGCTGTGTCCATCTGGGCCGCTCTTCTGACAAACAATAAAATAGTTTCCGTGGTCTTTTCCGGACTCCAGAATCGCGGCTTCTTCTCCTGGAACTAGCTCTTCTAACTCGTTCTCTGTGAACAGGTGGTAGTATCTTTCGAGCCTGTTTGTGTTTTTCCACCCTAAAAATACGTCGTTTGGCGTTGGCTTTTCGATCGCGTCTTCTAGCGACGTGTTTGCAACGCTCGATACGCCGATGAGTTTTGAGGGTTTTGTGTTTGGAGTTTCGCTCCACACGTACAGCAGAACGTATCCTCCTTTTCTAACAGGCTCTAAAAGCGCGCGCATCGCTGCTTTTCTTCTATCTATTGTGGAGAGGTGGTGGATCACTGCGATCGAAATAGCGACATCCACGCTGTTTTTTCTCAGAGGCAGCGGGTCTGCAAGGTCGTGTCTGAGATACGCGGCTCCTTTTCCCTTATCTTTGGATATCTCGAGAAGTCTTTTCGAATAGTCGACGCTAACTGTCCTATTTGGGAAGAGCGTGTTTCTGCCATTTCCACAGCCTGCATCTAAGATTGTGTCTGTGGGCTTCACGTACTTGGAGTAGAACTCTGCGATCTTTGGCCACATTTTGTACCTGGTGTTTGAGAACTCCTGAGAACTTTCTTCGTAGAACTTGTGGACGTGTTTTTCTTCGAATTTTGTCATTTGCGAAAATAAAAAGCGTTACAATCTATAACCCCTGTAGACTCATGCCAAAGAGTAGGCAATGTTTATTGTAAGTGCAGGGGTATCTTAGTATTATGGGTTAGTCTAAGAGAAATTAATCGCTTAGATAAGTCACAGGCAGCTACTCAATTAGACAATTCACTTCTGACATAACCACTTAGATAATCCACTTCCGACATACCCACTAGATAATCCACTTACGACATGCTCAAACTAGCGCATCTTCTTTGGCAACGAAGTCTACAATACCTGAAGCAATCGGGTATCTCTCGCCGCATCTGCTACACTCAAGAGCCCCTGTCTCTATTTCAGATCCAAGCAGAAGGTTAGATAGGAACCTGATTTTTGTCTTATCAAGAGTCTCTGTAACTGAAGAAGAGCTGAGAACCATGTCCAGATCCTCTTTTGTTAAAAGGTGCTCTCGTGAAAACCCATCGCCTGTTATAGCGCACGTGCTCAGCCACCCTTCTATGAGCTTAATTAGAACAAACTCGTTGGTTTGCGTTGTGACGTTACATATCGCTCTACACTGTGCGTCGAGAAACTCTCTGTCACATTCTCTTAAATCAAGGTTTTCTATCCTGACCGGAGTGTCTTTTGGTATGAGATAGTTTTCCATTCTGCACGGCTGTAGCTTGCATTGGAGCAGTAGCAAAGTGAAAATTTTCATAATTCGTTTTGGCTGTTTCTTAAATAGGACTCTGCCAGTTGTAATATGAGGGGGTGTGGGTTCGGGTGGTGGTTGTGTTGGGGGGTGTGATGAGTTTGCTGCCAATTCACTGGTTGACGGCTGTTCATTCAGTATTTATGGTCTGAAAGATACCGTGCTAGGTAACACCTCTATAGACTAATCGCAGCTCATCAGGTGTTAGCTAGACGCTCAATTGGCTTAAATGACATTAAGAAGACGCTCTGCATTGAATATACATAACGAGACAGTAACGCATAAAGACAAGGGTAGAACGCTGTGATGTTCGCGTTTCAGCTAAACAAGCAGAAATAGAAGACATTAAATCTAAACGGATCAGAAGTATTTATCATCTCTATCAGACAGGGATAACTGAATATTTCATCATGTCCAGCTAGTAAAGTGTTAACTAAACTGCATGGGTTAAAAAATTTGTACGTTTTAATAGAAGTGCTCGCGTGCTGATTAGCGTGGCTGCTGCAGTGGTGCGATGAAATAGTTCATGTGTACTGATATTGTTGGAGTTGGCCATCGTGCGACCGGTAGTGGTCATAGCTTAAGTCGGCCCCTTATCAATATACCACCTCTCCTGTAACCACTTCACAGATAATACTTACTAAACATGTCGATTCGTACAAGAGACCAAAAGGTGCTAGTGCTGGCCATGCCTGTTATCTGCTAGTTAGTTATAATTTATTGACCCTATACCCTTTAAGGTACCCCTGCACTTACAAAAACTACTCGCTTAGATACCCCGGGCCTACAAAAGACGCCTTATAAATAGGGCAGGTTTTTGCGCTCTCAATTTTTCATGCCTCCCAGAGCGATTAACAAGCTAGAAAAAGAGCGCGCGCTTATGGAGCTGCACGAAATGTGGAAAAGAAGAAAGGAGCTGATAAGAAACACGCCGGAGCTTCTAAACAACCCTGCGATCATGAAATCTGCGAAGAAAGCCACCAGAGCCATAGAGAAGCTAACGAGAAGCCTGAGACAAAGAAATAAGCGCGCCCCAGTGGAATAAGAACAGCGGCGAGCAAATAGACACGAACAAACTCTTCGAAATACAAGCAGAAGATATCCCAAAGAACCTGACAACCAGCAGAGAAAGAAGAAACTCGTTGCGAGAGATCGAAGCGGGATGCTCCATCGGGTTTTTGCACCCGATTACCAAATCTAGAAATTCGTCGTTACTAAGTGCAGGGTTTTTCAGCTCGGCCACGGATGCCAGGGCGGCTGAAGCAGAGGACGAGTACAGAACGCGGTCTTTTGGCTCGATACATCTCAGAACGTATCCAAGATACTCGATATAAACAGAGACCGACGCTGACGTCGTCTGAGTTCCCGATAAAGCCTCCGAGAACTCGTCGTACTCCTCCGAGAAAAGACACTTAGACGCAGGCTTCTGGGTCAGAACGTAGCTCTTCGCTTCACTCGCTAGCTCATCAAGAAATCCAGGGTTTTTTGCGTCTTTGGTATCTCCAATAGAGCTTGAAAATTTTTCAAGAGATGTGTCGACCCAGCTTTTGATTTTGAAAACATCTTCTTCCGGTAGTTTTTCGGACATACCGTATCTGTACAAGCCAAACGAAGGCACAATCTTTCTCTGCTCTCTAATACAGAGCATCCTTAGATGGCTTTTTTTAACCTCCTGCAGTGGAATTCTTTGCCTGATCTCTTTTTCTGCTGGAGAGCTGCTGGCGGTTAGCGAAATGTCCAGCCCGGGAACCACCGGCGCCGACCTGTTCTCGAACATCGCAGCGAACTTCTCCTGGTACCCGTCCCATTTGAGCGCCAGACGCGCCCAGTGCACCCTCGTTCCGCCAACAACGTCCGCAACGCAGTTATCTACAGGGGGGTAGAGAGAAGAAACAGCAAGATCTATGTAGCTCGTGGAGAAGTCTTCGGAACACGGCACGCACCCCCAGACCTCTTTTTTATTCAGCACAGCAACGGTTGCATTTCCGTTCACAATCAGCAGATGCTCTTTAGTAAAGATAGCGAATCCGTCGGTTAGTTCGATCATATCAATAAAGTCGTCGATAGGGTTCGGGAGCGCAACCCCGAGCTTATGCAGCTGCTTGATGTTCTTGCACCGCTCCGTGGCCGAAAGAAGCGTTGACATTTTCCGGTTCAAACGCCCCAGCTCTTCTATTTCTTTTTGGAACTTTGGACTCTTCGCATTTTGCGCATTAGGCGTATCTGTACTTGCAGCCGATTTGCGGAGTATTTTCTGGGCTTCTTCCGTGTACATCTTGTATTTGATAACTCTGTGGTACAGGTCAACAAACAGAAACGAGATGTTGCATCTGAACTTCCTTTCCGCTGCCGCTATTTCTGGATGCGTTTGCGCCTTGTAGCTGTGTATGTTCTCTTCTACCGTGCTGATGTACTTAACAAATTCTGGGGAGTAGAGCACTTCCAGGATCTCCTCGAAGTAGAGAAGAGATGGAAGCGCCGCCTTTTCGATGATTTTTCTTATCAGGTGCGCGTCTGTGCTTTTTTGGAGCGCATTAAGGATCCTGTCGCGCGCTGCTCTCTGGTTTTCGGGGATGTACAGAACCTTCGAGTAGTCGTATCTTGCGGCGTGTTCTCGTTCCTCAGTGCACTTGATGTACTCGTCGACGTCTGCTCCAAGGGCGTCTTGGGGAATTGAGCGCGCCACGCTGTTGACGAACACAGCGATGTGCATTTCCATGACTTTTGTTATGTTGCCAAATATGGAGACGTACTCTCTGTTGTATATCCAGTTGCCCACCTCTTCAACGCACGCTTTTCCTCTTTGCAGCCCAAGAACAAACGCGGTCTCCTCCAGATAGAAGTTTTGTTCGAATCTTCTGAGCTCTTCTGGAGACGTTTCTCTCTCTTTTTGGAAATCTTTTTCCTTTTTGGGAAGCCCGCTGTCTTCTGCCTGTTCCGTTTCCAGCTCTATTTTTTCAAAGACCACGCTGTACCTGCAGTCGAATATCTCCTCCTGCTCCTCAACCTCGACTATTTTCAAAACCTCGATTGGCTTCGGCTTGCGCGTTACCGCGTGTGTTGAGAACTCTCCTTCTGTGTACTGCTTCTTTTTCACCTCGCTGTTTTTCTTCGATGTTCCAAATAGCTTCGACTGGAGGAGCCCGAGTATCCCAGACAGCACTGTTTCTGCAAGGCTGTTAGCTTCTTTTTTCGGGACTATCTTGTCTTCTTTTTCGCTCTTCTCTATCAGCTCTATTTCTACGTCTATTTTCTGCTTGGATCCTGTTTTGCCGAACAGTCTTGTCTGGAGTATCCCTATGCACTTTTCTGCTATGTACTTCACTCTTTCTTCTCTCTTCTGGTCTTTTCGCGCGTTAAGTCCGCCGCCGGTATCAAAAGAGTACTCAACTCCAAGAAATATCGCTTTGATTTGCCTCTCAGGCCCATCCCTCATGATAATAGGACCTTTGTTTGTTAGCAGAACATAATCTCCCATGTAAATTAAAAATATTCTCAACATATGAACTGTGCACAACGGGTGTCCAGAGGAGTTCTCAACAAAAGCCAGCCCTAGTCGATAATAACAGGCTCTATACAAACATCTTTTAGTCATTAATAGTCTAGATCGATGCAGACCCGTAGCTGGAATGGATATTTTGGGTGGGTAATTTTGATGGGTAGTTGGGGTGGGTAGCTTGGATGGTAAAGATAATGCAATAGATATTAGCGCAATAGATGCAAACCTAATAGGTAACACTAATAGAGACTAGTGTAATAGATAACAAACTAATAGATATTAGTGTAATAGATGTCAACTCATACCAATCCAATCCAACTCCATATGCCAATCCAATGCCAATCCCATCCTAATCCAAATACCACCAAACCGCATATGCCACTAACACCCCACGCTTATATCGCGCACTTCGCTGTGGTAGACCATCTTCTCGTTTCTGAATATCTTGCACCTAGTTACGCCGTTGTTTCTCTCCTCCTCGGCAGCGTATCTAGCCTTAATTCTCAGCTCCTCTAACACCTCGTTCAGAGACTCTACCAAAGGCACAAAATGCCTATCTCCAAAGAAGTAGAAAGCGACAGAGACCCTAACAGGCACCTCCACCTGCGCTATTTCCTCTTCTAGAATCTTGCCAATCACTCCCTTCATCATGTAAGCGTTTTTTCTGTCCTGTACGGTTACTTCAACCCCTCCGAGCTCTCCCGCTTTCCTTACGCCTTCCTTCTCAACAACAACCCCTGTCTGCTCCACCACCATTCTCACGTGCACAGCCGCTCCGTTTCCGTCCTTCGTTACTCTCACCTCCTCTACCCCGCTCCGCTCCACGCGCTCCACCTCCGCCATTAATAAAAATTACTTTTTATTTTCGTTATATGTCCGGGAAGAAGTTGGTTGAAATAGAGCGCACAGGAAAAAAGATCCAAGAGGGCAGCAAAACGGTGCTCTCGCTTATAAAAAGACTTGGATACAAGAAAAGCGGAGGAGAAGTCATCCCAACGCCCGTTCACCAAAATCTCTCCTACTCAGAGCGCAGCAGAATAGAAAAAGAGCTCGAAAAAGAGGTCAAGAGGCTGGTCTCGCTAAAAGACATCTTCAAAAGCGGCGCAAAAGAGGATAAGATAAAAGAAGAGATAGAGATGTACAAAAAAAGCGTAGAAATCATGGCAGAGGTCGAAGCCGCAGTCTCTGGCTACATGCGCGCCCGTGCAGAAGAGTTCTACGCCCTCTCTCTTAAGGATAAAATAGCGCAGGCAATCAAGAACCACGAAATAGAAGAAAAAGCAAAAAACCCCCCGCAAATAGACGCCAACACCCTCAGAACCCTCCTCAACAGAGAGCTAAAGAACGAAGAGTCCCTGAACCACGCGCTAAACGAGTACTACGACGGAAGCATCACCACACTCGACTTAGAAAACTCCCTAATCAACCAGAACCAGGAAGTCGCAAGCCACGAAGAAGAGGCGTGGAAGGGAGACTTCACACTCTCCTCCAGCTCAAAGAAAAAAGAGACAGAAGACAAGAAAAACATCCTGTCGTTTTCTGAAGCGATGTCTCTACCCGCAAAAGATACTAAGAAAAAAGATAGACCTGCAGATAAGCAAAAAGAGCTATCTAAAGAGATGTTCTCAGGCATCGAAAAAAGAATTCAGGAGCTTTTGATTCCAGCGTCCGTTCAGGTTGTAAACAGCCTCAGACACACTCTGAACTACAACGAAATGCCAATGAACAGAAAAAAAGAGGAGATACTCGATATGCCGGCGTTTTTTCCAAAAAAGCCCTCGCTTCTGCTCGGCAGCCCAGAGTTCTACCAGAAGCTCGACATGGACACGCTCTTTTTCATTTTCTACTTCCACCAGAACACCCCCTGCCAGTACTACGCAGCAAAAGAGCTTAAAAACTACTCTTGGAGGTTCCACACGAAGTACATGGCGTGGTTCCAAAGGCTTGAGGAGCCGTCTGTTATAACAGAAGAGTACGAGCAGGGCACCTACATCTTCTTCGACTACGAAGTCTCCTGGAGCAGCAGAAAGAAGGAGAATTTCCGCTTCGACTACAAGTACCTCGAAGATATAGACCTGTGAAGTACCCGCCTGCTAGAACGAGCAGTGCAAGCCGGGGTGCAAATGGCTTTGGAGCTGCTTTTTTCGAATATTCGAGTTAGTAGATCGGTTATGTAAGTAAAATGCTAAGTAAAAATAAAGCTAAGCTATAATAAGTTTGTTAATTTGTGTTTTTTTATGAGTGCGGTTCTGGAAGTGGTTGAGTTCCTCATGAGAAGCGCAGGAGACTTTCTGCACGTTCTTTCGATGCTGGTGCTGCTTGTGAAGATGCAGAGAACGAAGTCGTGCTCTGGGATCTCTCTGAAGGCACAGCTCCTGTACCTGGCGGTGTTTGTGCTGAGGTACTCGGACCTGGTTATTTACACGGCGCTATTTCCCGGCAGGCTGTTTGCGTCTGTGAGACTCGTTTACAACTCGTTTATGAAGATGCTGTTCACATCTTTGCAAAGCTTCATTATCTTTGTTATGACGAAGAGGTTCTATTATTCGTACGATGCGGAGTTTGATGACGCGCCTGCGTGGATGTTTTTTGTTGCAGCGCTGACAGGGGGGGTGTTTCTGACGGAGGGCACGAGACAGAGGGAGTACAGGGTGGTGCACTCGCTGGTGAACTGGTTCTACACCTCTTCGGTGGTTCTCGAGTCGGTGAGCATCGTGCCGCAGCTTGTGCTTTTGCAGAAGGCAGGGGAGGGGGAGAGCTTAACTGTGCACTACGTGATATTTCTGGGGCTGTACAGGGTGTTCTACATTCTTGGGTGGATTGCTAAGTGGCTGAACAGTAAAGATGTTTCGAAAATTTTGATTTGGGGATCGGTTGCGCAGACGCTGCTCTATTCGGATCTTTTCATAGTGTACGCGAGATCTTTTGTGGCAAAGAGAAAAAGCTTCAGAATATACCCCCGGATGTTTATTCGGGACGCGTTCGGGTGGAAATAGGCCGAGGGAAGCGTCTGGTAGCGCTGGAAAGAGGTAAATAAATATGAGTATAGGGATGCGGGTAGATCGGCGCCAGAATTAGAGGTGCTCTTGTACCAGGTGACTTGGTGGTATGGTATCTGAGATAGCTTCTTTTCTATTTAAATCGTTTATTTTTTATCGCGTAGGTGTACCCTCAAAATTACCCTTTTAGGACGGTCAGTTAGGATAGATAGCTAGGATCGATAGCTAGGATCGATAGTTAAGACGATCACTCTGGACAGATCGTGAAAATACTCCAGTGCGCTGCATGGCAATCGATGCCCATCTAAGCCCCTGCACTTACAGTACGTGACTGCTAGTGTAAGAGCAGTTTGTCTATTTATTCCATACCAACAGAGTGGTAAAAACAGATAGTTCGCTCCTGCAAAAAAGCCGTTTCCACCACTAACATTTTTTATAGATAGTGCTAAAAACGGAAATACTTGAAAAAAATTTTATCAGCTCAGCTACGCCTCTCGCCCCTTCCTGAGCCTTTGCCTGCTCTCTCTCTTTTCCACCCCCTGTCTTCTTCTCCACAAACTCTATCTCCTCCACCATATTTATCGTGTTTATGATAAGCATCTCGACGAGCTCCACCATACCCTCCTTCTGTCTTACGCTCTTTTCCTTCAGCGCTATCGCCTTTTCCAAAATCGCCCTTGCCTCCTCCCTGCCCTCTCTTACCAGGTCCGAGTTCACAAGCCTCTCCGCTATTCCCATCGCAGCCTCCCCTCTTTTCTCTTTATACTTTGTTTCACTTCCTATTCGCCCCTGTCCCTTCCCCCCTCGAGCAGGTCGGACTGTCTTATGTACTGCTCAAGCAGGTTTACGTCCAGCGAAGTCTCCCCGATGTCCTGGAGCCCTATGATACCCCCTATAAAAAACCCCTTTGAGAACGACGCAAGGTACGGGAGCTCGCGAATTTCGAGCTTTTCCGTTACAAACGGGAACTTGTGCGCCTCTGCCCTGAGAAACTCTACGCTCGGATACTTTTTCGCAATCAAGTCCAGCGCAGCGTTCATCTCCCTGCATTTTTCGAAGTCTTTATTATAGAAATGAACGCAAAGAGTCTCTTTTTGCGACTTTTTAACAAGAAGCGGCTCGCTCTCTATCTCCTTGACCGATATTTGGCTCTGGAGCTCCTGGAGTCTTTTTTTCCTGTACTCCTCCAGCACGCCGTCTGCATCGCGATCCATAAAAATAAATGTTTCAAAGTCTAATACGTTGTCTCACTATTTCTTTATAGGAGTGGGCAACTCATTATAGATGGAGAAAGAGACGATAGAATGGGGCTGGGGAAAGATTCTCGTTACTTTGCTGGTCTTTATAGTTACAATTGGAATAGTGTTTATTTCGGTTGCTCCTGTTCTTGGCGCGAATTTAAGCCGCGACGACGTGCTGGTGCTGGTTGTTGGAGTGTGCAACCTCTTACGGCTTCTCGAGTTTGTGTTTGTTACGTCTGCAGCCCATTTGGCGGTTTGGAACGTCAGCACCGGTACCATGAACCTCCTTTCCTTCTTTGTCATAAACCCTGCAGAGTTCGAAAAGATCCTGGATGCCTTGGGAGGCGAAAAAAGCGCCGATGCGCAGGGCAGTTAGAGGCTCCAGGGGTTTCCGGGGGGGAGCGCGCAGGACACGAGCACTTCGGACAGCGGCGAGGAGTCCGGGGAGGCGCTCTCGGGGTCTGTGGAGCGGATAAGGTTGTAGAACCTCCGGGTCAGCGTGACGGAGTACCCTTTTAGCTCGATTTTGTTTGTGAAAAGAATCGAAGACTTGTCTTCTACCAGTATTTCTCTTTTGTCTTTTGAAAAGCAAAAATTTTTATCTTTGATTTGAAATGAAAAATTTGTATCTACAAAAGAAAGGCTCTCTAGGTTGTCCAAAAGAAATGCGTGCAGCTCCTCGACGTCGCTCTCTCTCTGCAGCGAGTACACGCGCCTGTTTGTCTCCGCGTGCGAGCCCGCTGTCTCTTTGCGCTCTTTCACAAACAGCCCGTTGTCCGCTTCTCCGATCAGATCTCCAATAAAAAACGCGTGGATGTACCTTGTGCTTGTTATGATCACGAAAAGCGGGGATCTTTGCGATATCCTCTGCACCACGAACAGCCCCCCGCCCCGCACGCTCAGATCTTCCAAATACGGATACGCACCGATATGCGCGTCTTTTTCTCTGATCAGCTGCCCGTACAGCTCCTTCACGCGGTCTTCCTCCGTTTCCGCCTTGAAGAACAGCCTCGAAAGGGCCTTTCTACCGCCCGCTCCAACCTCCTGGACCGGCGGCAGCTCTGCGGGCTCCTCCGCCAGGTCCCACACCTCCCTGCTCAGCGCTCTGAGGCTCCCCCCTGTCCGGGTAACAAACTCTGAAAACACCGCGTAGTACTTCTGCGTTAGCGCTGCGTGCTCCTGCTCGTACTTTCTGTCTATTTCTTCTTTGTACGAGTACAGCTCCATCTCTTTTTTCACGTAGGCCTGCAGAGATTTTTTCAGATCAAAATTTTTCTTCCAGATGTCGTTTTTTTTGCTTTTTTCTGATCTTGCAAGCCCTGCTTTCTGCACCAGCTCGAAGCTCCTCTGCAGCTCTTCCTCGATCTGTCTCTCTTTCGATCTCAGCGGCGCAGATCTTTCCCGGACCTTTGCAGCTGCCGCCTCGAGCTCCTCTGCTGCGCTCAGCGAGGCCTTCGCGATGCTCTGCGCTGCGGAGATGCTCAGATCGCAGAATTTCAGAAACGAGCTGATAACGGGATCGCCTCTCCAAGCGGTTTTTCGTGGCTGTGCAGCGCATTCCGCAAATCCGTCAAGGCTTTTCCGGTACGCGTCCGAGACTTTTCTGCACCCCTGAGAGGCCCACTCCACTCTCTCGATAAGGCTGTGCAAGTTTTCCATCGTTCTCATGGTATGAAACGCGCTGGAGATGAAATATATTTTTCTGAAGCATGTTTGAGAGCGCAGAGGCGGGGGGTGCGGAGGAAAAGAGCGTTTTGTGCGAATTGGAGCCGTTTCTCGGATCTGAGATAGACAGAAACGACCACAGAGGGTTTCTGTCCGTGTGCAGGGCTCTGGGAATAACCGACAAGTTCGCGCTCAATTCGGATTTGGAGGCGGTCGAGGTGTTTTCGAGAGTTAGCAGGGTCTACGCGGGGTACGGGATAGACTCTGGATGGGATTTTGAAAAGATGCGGCTCGACGTGGCGGAGAGAGAGCGGCTGGAGAGCGTGGACAAAGAGAACGACAAGATGGAAATCGAGCTGTGCAGATCGCAAGAGCAGATGGGAGCGGCGTACGTTAAGAAAAAAAGACTGGAAGAGCTCAAAAAGGAAAAATTGAGACTGGAAGGAAAAGTCAGAGAGATCGAAGAGAAACTGAAACTGAAAGAGGTCAGCAAAGAGATTGTTGCGCTGGCAAAGAGCCTCGGGGCCTCCACGGTGGAAAGAAAAGGAGAAATAGCCGCAGAGGCCGGGCAGGAGTGCGTGGAGGTGTTCCACGCGATATTTCTTCCATTTGTAGATGTATCCGTTGAAGCTGTTAACTTTTTGTACAGCCAGATATCTTTCATATCGGGAGATAGCGGGGGTAATAATGGTGGGGTTGTTAATGGTGGGGGTGGTAAAGAACTTGGTGGTATTGGTGGGATTTACAGAGGAGTTTCTAACGGTGGGGATGATAACGGACTTTGTGATATGCGAGACGGCGGAATATCTGAAGAGAATGTACGAGAAAAGAGCCGGGACCTATTAGACCGCGCTAAAACTGGAGGAGAGGCGAAAAAAGAGCTCGCAATAAAGTATCTGAAGTACGTCAGGTGTATAAAAGACTTGGGAACAAAAGTCGAGAGAAGTTGCGACAGAAAAGAGAGGATCGATTACGAAATTTCCAGAATACTTCTAGAGAACGTGGTGGCAGGAAAGACGTTTTCTGTTGCGGATCTTTGTGCGACGCTTGGGCGCTCTAGGCCCGAGGTCATTGAGCGGGTGTTTTTTCTTGCGTCTAAACGCGTTCTGGGATTTAGCAGAAAAGAAGATACTGTTCGTTTTTGTGATTAAATTGATATATTATGTGAGTGTTGTTGTGGTCCAGTAAGTGCAGGGGTCCCTCTTTGGATTTATTTGCTTTAACAAACAATGGCTACGACAAAAAAAATTATCCACTTAAGCACCCGGCGGCAAAAAGCAACAAATATTATCACCACCGGCAATATAACAAACAAACAAAAAGTTATGTATCATTTAGGTATCTTTACAGATAGAGGTATAAATACCGGTTTAAAACGGCTCTTATGCTTGTTTTGAAGAAGACAACGGAAACCGCCGTTTTTGTCGTGTTTTTATCGCTGTTCTGCTTTACCAGCGCTACTACGCTAAAAAACTATCTGGGATATACCAGGCCAAGTAATCCAGACGAGTTTCGGAGTCTCAGATACGACAACGAAGACGTGCAGATTAACATGCTTCAGAACATGGAGCTTATGCCCTCGCTTTTGGAGCGCGAGAGAAGCAGAGGCCTCCAAAAGTGGTGCAAGGAGACTTCCGCGAAGATCAAAAGGTCCTTCAGCGCTATCCAAGGCGATGATGCCGATGAAAAGAACGTGCCCATAGCTAAGTATATAGGCTCCAAAGAGAGAGAAACACTTATGCAACGGCTTAAGAAAAGACTCTGCAGGATATTCGGGTTTTTGAAGTCTCCGGAGAAGCTGGAACTTGCGGTCAACGAGCTCATGTGTTCTGGTGTGCTTCTGCTCAGCTTCGCGATGGGGGCGTTTGAAAAGACCGTGAACAGTATCAACAGCACGTTTATTGGCGTGGGAGAGCCGTTTAGCGTCCATCTTCTCCTGCGCTTCTGTTCATCTGCGTGTTTTTTGTTCCGTCCATTCCGCGAATTCGGCTACGGTACAAACTGTTTCCTTTTTTGGTAATATCTGCTCTGGTACTCTCTACGAACGTTGCGCCGATTATCAGCGCGATTATCACTCAGAAGTTCGTGTTTGCAACATAGCTGCGAACTTGCTCTCTTTTCTGGCTGTTTCTGTACTCCTCCGGATATCAATCATCGAAGTTGTTTTCACCGCGTACAGCCACGAGATAAGACAGGAGTTCATGAAAACGGTCGGGTTTATTGTGTCTGTTATCGTGGTTTTAGCAATCGCTGCCATGTCCTTGTTCATCGCGTTCGATATTTGCCTTTTCAAGTCTGTTATCTATCTGCTTGAATCTTCTGTTCGTTTTTTCGTCTGCTCGACAGCTATTCTGTGTCTTCCGCTGGTGGTATGCGCGAGCAGCCCGAAGATAGACCGAAAAAAATCCGCTGTTTCACTAGTTAAGTACCTTCTGCCACTTGCGATCTTGCTTATCTCTGTCCCTATGGTACCCAGAATACTCTATCTAGATAGCGGAAACGGGCAGTACTCGACTCCGCTGCTTCTTGTCATTGCCAGTACTTTTACGTCTTTGGCGTCTTTGGCGTCTTTGGCTTTCGCGTTCAATTTTATCCATAGTATTTCGAACAAGAAGAGAGCTGTTTTATACTCCGTTCTCTTTGCAGCATCTTTTTTGTTGCTCGTCTCTGGCTTGGTCTGCATATACCACGCGCCTATGTACAGCGCGTCCGGCATTCCAAAAGACCTGAATAGGAGGCATTGGGGGAGTGGCAAACTTAGAAGGCACGTTAAACAAGCCCACAGAGACTGCTACGTTGATTTGATTGAAGAAAACACCTCTGCGTTCAGTCCACCCGCCATTTCCGCATCGATTGGGCCAGAAACTAGCGGCACCTCACCTATCGCCGGAAATTCGCCAAGTGTGACAACGAAATACGCAACTTATATCTCAACAAGATACCAAATACTACGCGGGTGGCTATTCAACACAAAAGTCATGCTAGACAGAGAGTTCCACGATGCGAACGGAGCGCTAACAAAAACAGAAACACTTTCTTGCCAGATTAGCGCGCAGTCCATCAGCACATTCGCACCTGCGTTAAGAAGTCTTAATTGAAATAGCAAAGAGCGCATCAATCATCCCTAAACGGAAAAATGCTTTCTCTCTTTGCAATCTAGACCAAACAATAAAGATCCATATTAGAACAGGTCTATTTAATACCTGAAACTGTTTCGAAATGAAAAATATTGGAATTATAGGAAGCGGCAACTGGGGAAGCGCAATTGCAAAGCTGCTTGGAGAGAACGTCCAAAAAGGGACCGCGTACTCAAAAACGGTGAACATGTGGGTGTACGAGGAACAGGTCAACGGGAGAAATCTTTCCGAAATAATCAACACAGAGCACGAAAACGTTAAGTACCTTCCCGGGACAAAACTTCCAGAGAACGTCAAAGCCGTGACATCTTTAGAAGACGTGACAAAAGCGTCTGACGTTCTTGTTTTCGTTATACCGCACGAGTTCCTCGAAAAAACGCTAAAAACCATGCAGAAAAGCGTTAAAAAAGGAGCTGTAGCTGTGTCTTTGATCAAGGGAGGCAGCTTTGATAACGGAAAATTCGTTTTGCTGTCTCAGATGATAGAAAAAGCGCTGTCGGCTAAGGTCTGCACGCTGATGGGCGCGAACATCGCGTCCGACGTTGCAAAAGAGTCGCTAAGCGAGTGCACCCTGGAGTACAAAGAAAAAGCCGTTGGAGAAGACCTTGCGCGTCTTTTTTCGTCGAAGTACTTCAGGGTCGCGGCTGTCGAAGGGCGCGGCCAGGCAGAGGCCTGCGGGTTCCTCAAGAACGTCGTTGCTCTCGGATGCGGAATAGTCAGCGGCAGGGGATCCGGCCCAAACACCGTTGCAGCCGTAATCAGAAACGGATTTTTGGAGATCGTTAAATTCTGCGATATCTTCGTCGAAAAAACGAGCACCGACAAGCTCTTCTCGAAAATCTTCCTCGAGTCCTGCGGAGTGGCAGACATCATAGTGAGCTGCACCTCAGGAAGAAACTTCAAATTCTCGCATCAAGCAGCTACTCAGAACAAAACAATACCGGAAATAGAAAAAACAGAGATGAACGGACAAAAACTGCAGGGGTACAGCACAGCCACAAGTCTATCGGTCTTCCTTGAAGAGACAAAAAAAGAGAAAGACTTCCCGCTTCTCTACGCGATATCAAAGACAGCCCAGCAAAACCTGTCATCAAAAGAGATCCTCGACGCACTTTCATGTGTATGCAATGAAAAGGGGTGCCAAAAGGGGTGTCAAAACAACTCCTGATCGATAAGGTCCCCAGAAAAATAAACCGTCGAGATTAAATTGGGTGTATTGCAGATGAGTGTGGTGGGTGATTAGAGTGGTGGTGTGCTATGTCGGTGATGCGGTGCTATGTCAGTGATTGTGTGCTATTAAAACCTATTATATCCACAATCTCACGATATACCAAAAGCCACCATGTCATAACTTCTATCTATATTCTGCCACACCAATAATCACCCCACTATACCACCCCACTATACCACCCCGCCATCCCATTTGCAATCTAGACCCTTCTGTGTTCTATTAATTACCCCGCTTGTTTCTCTTACATGAGCAAGATCCATATTCCGTTCTTCACCATCGTGGCAACTTACTTCTCGTATTTTATTGTCATCACCCTTGGACACGCCAGAGACTTCGTCGGAAGAAGACTGTTTCCCAGCATGTACCGCCATTTCTTTCCAAATAGAGGCAGGCCGCCCCTGTTCACCACCTCCGCGAGCTTCTACACAAGGAGGCTGTACGGCAGAATCAAAGACGCGTGGAACCGCCCGATCACCGGCACCCCGGGAAGAGTCGTGTCTGTTCTGATCCAGACAAGAACGAAAGACGGCGAGTTCGTGCTTACCGGCGAAAAAAGACCGTGTCTCAATCTCGGCTCGTACAACTACCTCGGAAACGCCGGAAAACACAACCAGGAGGTGAAAAGCGCTCTTGACACGCACCCCCTCCTGTACTGCGCGCCCTCGAGCTTCATTCCGGCCTGTCCGCTGATTCAGAAGCTCGAAAAGGAAATAGCGGTGTTTCTCGAGAAAGAAGACGCCGTTGTTTTTCCGATGGGGTTTGCCACAAACTCGTGCACTATTCCGTATCTTGTCGACCGCGGCGATCTGATCGTAACGGACAGCCTGAACCACTCGAGCATATTTTTTGGAACCCGCGTTAGCCCCTGCAAAGTAGAGATCTTCGAGCACAACAACATCGACGCGCTCCAGAAAATCATCCAGCGCGCTGTGGTCCGCGGGCAGGACGGGACCTACAAGGCGTACGGGAGAATTCTCGTGATTGTAGAGGGGCTGTACTCGATGGAGGGAGAGTGCGTGCCGCTGCGAAAGCTTGTGGCTCTTAAGAAGAAGTACAAGTTCTATCTGTTTGTAGACGAGGCCCATTCGATCGGCGCAATGGGGAGAACGGGAAGAGGCGTGTGCGAGTATCTGGGCGTTGATTTTTCCGAAGTGGACGTGCTGATGGGGACGTTTACGAAAAGCTTCGGGGCAGCGGGGGGGTACATTGCGTCGACGAAAAAAGTCATTTCTCTTATCAGAAAAAAGTCAGAGCTTGTGAAACGAGGCGATCAGCTGTCTCCTCTCGTTGTGACGCAGATTCTCGCGTCTTTGCGGGAAATGCGCACGCCGGAGGGGGTGCAGATGGTGCAGAGCCTTGCAGAGAAGTCGAAGTACTTCAGACAAGAGCTTGAGCAGATGGGCTTCGTTCTATTGGGGGAGGCGGACTCTCCGGTGGTGCCTCTGATGATATTCAACCCGGGGAAGATTGCAGAGTTTTCGAGGATGTGTTTGAAAGAGAACATTGCGGTGGTTGTGGTCGGGTACCCTGCGACATCGGTGGTGACTAGCCGAGTGAGGTTTTGCCTGTCTGCTGCGCACACGGAAGAGGACCTGCGCCACGCGCTTTCCGTTATCAGCAAGGTTGGAGACATCCTCGGGCTGAAAATGAAAAAGAAGAAAAAAAATGCCGTGATGTGACACGTAAGGGTGCGGCACGTTCCGCAGACCGGCAGTGCTAACATGTAAATAAAGGAGAGAAGTAGAAGTCGTTTATTGGTATTGCTCGTATGGGTAGGGAATGTGAGCGATGTGGTTATGGGAGATATATGTAGGTGGGGTGTAAACAGGGAATAAATATACTAATGCATCTATAGTTCGTACACTATCCCTTCATACTACCATCCCTCTGACTACGCTCTCCATATTAGCATCCCTCTGAGCACCCTCTCCATATTAGCATCCCTCGGCCTAGCCCCTCTGCACGCTCCCGCGCCAAAAGTCTTCCGTACATTTTTCCAAAAAAATACGAGACGCTTTCTGAATAAAACACACAAATTTTTCACAAGAATGCTGCCAGTGCAGGAAAAGAAGAGAGAGATCGTTCGGCTAATCGAGAGCCACCAGGTCGTGGTTCTGTCAAGCGAAACAGGCACGGGCAAGACAACGCAAATCCCAAGATTCATACAGGAGCATTTCGGAGAAAGCGTCGTCTGTTCGCAGCCGCGCAGAATTGCCGCAATCAGCATAGCAAAAAGAGTCGCAGAGGAGACAGGAACAGAGCTGGGAGAGTATGTCGGGTACTCTGTCCGGTTTGAAGAGAGAGCGTCGGAGAAGACGCAAATAAAGTACGTCACAGACGGGGCGTTCATAAGAGACTTCATAGACGACGCGCTTGTGAAGAAGTACAGAGCAGTGGTGATAGACGAGGTCCACGAGCGAACCATCAACATAGACCTGCTTTTGGGCCTCGTAAAAGACGCGGTCTTCGCAAGAAGCGACCTAAAGGTCGTGATCATGAGCGCAACGATGTGCACCGACAGGTTCCTGGAGTACTTCCCAGGGTCTGTCACGTACCACATCCAGAGCAGGACGTACCCCATCGAGCTGCGGTACCTGCCGGCTCCGCGCGACGAGTACATGGACAAGATCATCAGCGTGGTGCTGGAGATCAACAAAACGCAGCCGCCCGGAGACATCCTCGTCTTCCTCACCGGAGAAGACGAAATAGAAGAGGCGTGCCGCAGAATAGGACAGACAGAAAAGAGCAAAAAAAGCCTTGCACCGTACCCGCTGTACGCGTCGCTTCCAATATACATACAGAACAAGATATTCGAGAAAACAGACGTAAGAAAAGTCATATTTGCAACGAACATCGCAGAAACGTCGCTGACAATAGAGAGCGTCGTGTACGTGGTGGACTGCGGGTACGCGAAACAGAAAGTCTTCGACGCGACGATGAAGGCGGAGATGCTGCTCAAGCTGCCGATCTCGAAGTCGAGCGCAGACCAGAGGAAGGGAAGAGCAGGCAGGGTGAGGCCGGGGGTGTGCTACAGAATATACTCCGAGGACGCGTACCAGAAAATGGAAAGCTTCACGATTCCGGAGATACTGCGGGGCGAGCTCTCCTCGCTAGTGCTGAAGATGGCGCGCCTGGAGATAAAAAACCTCGTGACCTTCGACTTCATAGAGCCGCCGCTGCCAGACTCCGTTATAGTTGCGCTGAACCAGCTGTACTTCCTCGGAGCCGTGGACGAGAAAGGCGAAATAACGCACGAGGGGCGGCTGCTCGTGGAGTTTCCGCTTTTGCCAAAGGACGCAAAGACGCTGGTGGAAGGCGCGCGAAGAGGCGTGGAAGAGGAGCTTGTGAACATGTCGGCGCTCGCCGGGAACATAATCTGCAGGAAGGAGAAGTTCTGCATGGCGCTCGAGACAAGCGACCACTTCACGTATTGCCGGATAATGGAGGAGTACGAGAGAAGCAAAAACAGGCAGGGGTTCTGCTACACGAACGGACTGAACCCGCAGAACATGGAAAACGCGCTAAAGGCAAAAAAGCAGCTGCTTCTTGTGATTGAGAAGATACGGCCGCAGATAGGACAGAAGGAGAGCGCGGGAACAAGAGAAGAGCGAATCGAGCTGGCGCTGCTTTCGGGATACCTTCTGCAGACGGCAAAGATAGCCGGAAGGGTAAAAGCAGATCTTGCGGGAACAAAGGCAAGGGTTGTTGTGCGGAGGCTGTTCAACCCAAGGGGCCGGCCAAGAGAGCGAGGCGACAGGAGAATAGAGGAAACGTGGGTTGTGTACAAAGAGCTCACAAAGATGGACGGGAAATACCTGATCAGGATGGTGAGCAATGTATGGACGCCCACAGTCCACAAACTCGTAAGGCAGTACAGAGAGACGCTTCGGGACATAAAATTCTCGTTCGATCTAGAAGCAAACGCGCAGGACGGACTTGAAGCGGGCAGGTAGGATGAGATAGTTGGGATGACGTGAGCTTGGCGCTTCTGGTGAGTGGTAATTTTCGTGCCAAATACGAGCAAGCAGATGCTTTTGCGATCCATTCAGCAAGCGCTCATACTCCATCTCTTTCCTGATATAGAAAATAAAGAGTTTTCGTTATCTTTTTGCTGCCAGGGCCTGTTCTGCGCCCTGAAAGTTGCCATATTAGGATAGTTATGTAGACCTGATACCAAAGACTAAAAGATTTATCAAAAATTATTCACTTAAATACCCATGATCAACAATTATCTTATAGTTAACAAAAATTGAAGTGTTCCAAACTTGGGTTTCCATTGAAACGTGTTTGAGATTTGTATTGACGGTTATCAGTGCCATGCTCCAATAATAAACCGTCTATACAGATAGCAAAACTTGATCAGAGGATCAATTCATTTATCACTTATCTGCTACTGAGATCTGCATTGGTAGTTATCAATACTGTGCTCCAACGGTAAGAGTACGCCAGATACTCAGCGACAATCCAACACCCGCCCACGCAACCTGCTCACTTACTGCAAAAATTTATTGCTCCTTCACCTGTAAGACCCTCCAAAGCGCCTCCATGCCTCTCTGATCTGAATATTTATCTCTCCAAGCGTCTGCATCATTCTGACGTACTCTTCGTGCGTGTTCTCTCTGCTCTCTTTCTGTCTCTGGTTGACGTACTCGACGTTCCTCCTGTGCGGGATGCTCAGAGCTTTAGACACCGACTTCAGATTCTTCTTCGTTAGTTTTATGTCATGCCTGTAGAAATACCCGTCCAGCAGCTCTCTCTGGTAGAATGTCAGGTCCAGGCTTCTTCCTCTTGTCTTTCTCTCCGAATCCTCCATGCCTCTGTTTCTTCTTCTCTACTAATACTCCCTATCTTTTCGAATTAAGGTATATTGCGCCTGGTTTTTACGCCCAGAACATTTCATCGAATGTTCGATTTTTATTTTAATCTGTCTTTTTCTATCTGATGTTAGACTTTACGAAGTGTTTTACCTCTTCGTATCTCTCGAGGTCCACGACTATTATTCTCTGCTCTCTGTACGCCCTGTGCTCTATGTTGTTTTTAGCGCAGAACTCCTCGACTAGCTGGTAGTCTCTGTGGTTGAGAAAGTTGCTCAGCAGGTACGACCTCCACGTGGAAATCCGCTTTCTTCTTGTCTCCCACACCTCCATCTGCTCGAGCACGTTTCTGTCTATTTTGTACATGCTGTTCGTGGACAGGTACGCGACTATCTGTTTCGAGGTGATTCCGATCTCCAGCGCTTTTCTGAAGCTTTCCTCATTTAGAGACGCGACTACCAAATTGGGGAATTCCCTGATCTTGTTCGAAAAAAGAGAAATTATGTAGTGGCTCAGCTGGTTGTTCCCGTATATGTACATCCTGAAGTTGCTCTCCAGCACCAGCGCCTTTTCCTGCCCCATCTCGTCGTCAAACAGAATAGAGAAGAGCGAGCTGAACCTCACCTCTCCGCGCTCTATCCGAACCACCCCCAGAAGCTCCAGCAGCCCCAGAATTTTCGCCCTGTGCTCGCTTCTGTCTATCAAATACACCCTCTTGTGGTCTTTTAGCAAAATCTCACACAAAGCGAGAAGCTCCATCTCTAGCGCGTCTTTTTCCGTCTCCAGGTGCGAAATGATTATCTCCCACATCTGCTGCTTCTTCCCCGACAGCAGGAAATTAAATCCCTTATGTGTGATTCCTTCTTCTTCAATTATGCCCCTGTTTTTCATTAGCTTTTTCATCTCTCTGTTTCCGTTGAGCGTGTTACTGACGGTTCTAAATAGCATTTCGCTGTACTCTTTATTCTCCTGCGGTTTTTCAACGCGCTCTGTTCTCACAAGCAGCCGGTCTCGGGCTCCACGCGTGCACGACGCAAGCAGCACGTCTCTAACGCCCCTGTCCATGCTGTACGTTCCGCCGGCTAAGTGGACGAGCCCCAGCTCCAAAATTTTCGAGGGGGGCGCCGGAACCCTTCCCTCCTCTATGTCGCACAGCAGCAGCGAAAAAAGCGCCTTTTTTTCTTCCTCTTCCAGGAGCTTAACGGTGCACAGCAGCGGGTCCTGCGATCTTATAAACCCGTGCGACACGGCGCTCATCATCCCGAAGAACAAATAGACGGGGTGCTCAGACATTAAAAAAACAGCGCGTTTTTTTTAACAGCATGTGCGCCGGCACTTTATTTTTCTGGTGCGATCTCTGCTATAAATATTTTGGTGGGGGGAGAGGGTGTGCTCGCTTAGGCATCGAAGAGCACCCCTGTCCTGCCTTTCGATTTGAACACCAGCAGCTGTGCGCGTGTGCTCCTGTTTTCGAAGCGTGCGCTGCAGGGCGCGTGCGGAGAGAAGTGATTCGGGGGGACTGCGCGAGGGTGGCAAACACTGCAGCGTTACTCCAGCAGGAAGTAGTCCGCGCACAGCCTGTAGAAGAGAAGAGGCGAAAAAAGGGCAGATTTTTTAGGGGCGGAGGGCCGTGCCGCGTAGCAGGTTGGCGAGAACTGGACGCGCTTGCCATGTCGATCGTTCATTTTTATCGCTTTGGTGCTGCACGGGCTATATTCTACGGACTATGGGTTATTCAGTTAGGTATTCTGTGGACTATGGGTTATTCAGTTAGATATCCCACCGATCTACAAATTATCCAGATAAATACTAGACGGCCAGCAAGGTACAGAAACTGTTAAAACTTTTTGATAAGTATCTTTATGGAAAAGTGGCGCGCAACAATCACTTCAGCATGGTACAGATAAAAGGAAATAGCGTTTTTTCTTTGAGCATGGCGCTTGTCACAATTATTTTCTTGTCTAGGTCCTCCTTCTCCATGCCTGGCACGCTGCTGAACTCTGCGATAAACTCTCTTTTGATTTCATCGAGGGACTCGCTGGGAACGAGGTCTTTCTTGTTTAGAACAAAAATTATTTCGCTTTTTTTGATTAGATAAGAGGTGTAAAAGATTTCAAAAACATTTTTGGATTTCAAAATATTTTCGCTGTTCGAAATATCAACGACAAAAATTATCAGGTTGCAGTTTTCTGTGTAGAACTTCCAAAAGATGTAGTGCTTCTGGTCGCCCGACAGATCAAAAACTTCGATGTTGTACCCGCCTTTTCTTATGTTTACCTGCTCGTACAGGTTGGTTGCTCCTTCTGCGCTGGCGTCGTCTTTTCTCAGAGATTTCACAAGGGAGGTTTTTCCGCTTGACGAGAGCCCTATGAACACCATGGTTCTTTTCTCCCTGTTAATACACTTTGAAAAGTACCTTCCCATTAAAAAAAAATAATTGGCGTATTAAAATAAAATGCTAGCGTAAATATCCTGGCCGTGCGGTATAGGTGGGTCTTTTGTCAGCACTGGCGGCGCTTTATCAAAAACACGTAAGGCTGAGGAGGCGCCGCTGCGCTTTCGATAAACACCTTTTGGCAGCGCCGGTCACGGCTTCTTAGACCTTTACACCCTCTGGGGTACCCCTGCAGTTACGTCTTTTGGCGTGTGATCTGGGCTCTAGATTTTTTATAATGCGAACTCCAGCGCAAAATATTTAATAAGACATGCTGCTGTGTAGAGAGTTTTTGGTTAGCGCGATTAGGACAATAAGGCCTACTTACGAGGACCTAGCCGTTGTTTCCGAGTACATAGTGCTGTTTAAGGAGAAGATGCGAGAAATAGTGGAGATAGTCGAGACAGAGTCGAAAAAGAGCAACGGGTACGGAAATCTGTTTTACTTGTATCTGATCAACGAAATGCTCAGTAAGGGGTGCGACGAGGAGATGCTGGTTGAGCTAAGAAAAAGCGTAATGAAAAAGGGAAGAGAAGAGCTGGAGAAGATGAAAAAGAGCACAGAGGGGTTCAGGAAGTCTGCGGAAGAGCTCGTGAAAAAATACGACGAGATGGAGGAGCTCTGGGAGGGCGCAGCGCTGGGGAAGGAGAGAGGAAAGCGGCTTCCTTTAGATGTAGAATACTTAGAAAGTCTCTGTAGAGATAAAGATAAGGAAAAGATAATGAAGTATATAAGAGACATAGACGGGTAGGATTGGTATATTGGGGGTATATTGGGTGGTTGCTGCTACTCATGCGATACTGCTACTCTATGCGATACTGCTATTATCTACCACTGCCACTCCACTCTCTATCACTGCGCTAGTTGCTTTGCCTGCTGTGGAGGCACTTATTTGAAAACTGGTGCTAGTGAGAGCGTGAAGAGCTTACGGCTCTTTGGCATTTCAGGGTTTTTATTTTTACCGCATTTTAGCACGGGAAACGGGTTATTTAGTGCCACCCATCCGTTACTAATAAGGTATTTCTGCACTTGCATCGCATATCTATAGCTCGAAAATTACCTTTTTAGGATATTGCCTAATCTGGTAGGCTATCAGGATATTGCAACGCGCTGCAGCTGAGCCAGCAGACGCTGTGGAGTCTAATAAAGAAGCGGTGGGACTAGCACGGTACCTCGTTTTTGAGAGACTCCAGTTTTTGTTGAAGTATTTTGATGGATCTTTTTAGAACAGACTTCGGGTCTTCCGAGACCGTTTCTAATTCGAAGATAAAGTGGGTTGGGTTTTTTAGTATCTCTACCGCGTCTGGGTGGTGCTTGGCTACGTCTGGGTTTATTTGCGCGTTTTCGCTCACTTCGTATGTTCCGTTTTTTTCGACTAGGCCTGCTCTGAAGTACTTTTTAATCGCAGGGACCTTTTCCTGGTCTTTTATCTCGACCGTTTTCACGTGTCTGTAGAAACACACAGAGGTCGGCATCCACTTTGCATGGGCTCTCCCAACGCCTTTGATCGCGGTCATTCTCGCCTCTATTTTCTGGTGCGGCGCAAGCCTTGTGATAAGAACTCCAGGCTTGAGGGGAAAATTTTGTTTCTGTTTTTGTGTTTCCTTTTTTGGCTTTTTTTTGGGATCTGCAGATCGGTCCAGGGGCCCGCTTGCAACCGATATGTCGTTGGAGTAGATAGAGACCACGTCGTTCGTCTTGTTTTCAACAACAAGCTCGAAAAACATGCCGGTTCTGTTTGTGATGTCTGTTGCCGGGTTGAAAGACTCTTTCTGGACAACTTCCTCGAACTCGTCGGGGTCTGCAATAACCGGAACAAGCCCCAGCCGGTGCGCGAGAACTTCGTCCGCCATAACAGAGCTGTTTTCTCGGATGTATACCCAGTGGATAGCCATTGTTGGCGTGTCTGACATAATAGTACGCCGCAGCGCATTTGCCACAGAGTGGTCGATGTTGTTTATTCTGAAAGATAGAAGCTCGTTTGTTTTCTCTATGTCCTTCACTTCTATGTTTCTTAAGTAGTCCGCCATAAAAAAATCTTCCCATACTGCTGGTATTAGTGGGTAATTGGTGGGGTGGAAGGTATGGTATGGATAGTATGGTATGGATAATATGGGATGAATAGGATGAGTGCATGGTATAGATAGGATAGATGAATCGTATCGATAAAATATGTGCGTGGTATCGATAAAATAGGTGCATAGACGTGGTGAGATAAAAATGGCGCATATTTCGCTGTTTTCTGAATTATGGTGGACGTTCTGAAGGTGCCAGGGAGCTCTTCAAATCTTCCAGCAGATATCTGTTGTTTGTGCTGGTCATGATCTAGTGTTGGTACTTTTCATGGTCCAATCTTGGCACTAGTTGTCTATTGAACCGCTCTTACCCTCTAGAGCACGCCTGTACCTGCAAAAACTATTCGCATAGATAGAGTAAGACCAACAGTCTACGTATGATACGTTTGATTTTTATTCGGTTTATCTTTTCAGTAAAAACAGCAGCATTTCGTGGCAGCTCACAAGCAGCTCTCTCTTAACTGTCTTTCTTCCTTCGACGAAAAGAGACTTGCCTTCTTCTGTGAACACAAGAACCTGCCCATCTACAATAAAGACAATGGTTCTGTTACTTAGGCGCAGGACTGTTCCCTGCGCAAAGCTTACGTGCTTGATAACAAAAACGCCCTTCTCCGAGGTACCCTGGACAGTTCTGTGCGCAGAACACAGAGCTTTCGCGAACTGCTGGGATAGCGCAATCTTCTTTTCGAACTTCTTCGGGGCGCTGTCTGCGAAGTACTTCTCTTTTGTGATGATTCTCTGCTCTCCGTATATTCTCTGCTCGAGATACTCAAAATGGTAGTCTGTTTCCTTTTTGAGAACAGCTTCAACGGCTGTTTTTCTGAGAACCACCGACGTGTTGTCGTTGAAGAGAACGCCAAGCGCGCCAGACGCCAGAAGATACCCCAGCCCGTACCTTTCTGTTTGGTCGAGCGTTTCTATCACGTAGTCGCAGTGGCACGCCGGGTCCGCAGGCACGTCTCTTGTGTTCACGCCGAGGCGCTCGACGATGCACGCGTCCACAAGAGAGAGGAGGCCTGAGCTGCCTCCCTTCACGTTTTCTTTTTTATCCGCATCTTCTGCGTTTCCTTTTTCGTAGCGGTTCTGCTCTGTTTCCGAAAAGGGAAGTCTTTCCGTTCCGGGCTCCTTCTGCGGTGCCTCGCGCTCTCTCCATCTGTGCTCCGCTCTCTTTTCGCGCTCTGCCGCAGCGCGCTGCGCGGAAAAGCCGCTTTCCTGCGAGCTGTACAGGGGAGGCAGCTCCGGGCGCCCCTCCTTCACGAACTCTGAGTTGCATATCTCTTCGAGCGTCAGTCTTTTTTTCGGGTCGAGCTCCAGCAGCCCGCCTATCAGCTTTTTCGCCTTCTCTGTGATGCCGCACTCTTCCGGGTACGTGTAGCTGTTCGTTTTGATCGACTTGTATATCTCCTTAACGTCGCTTTTTTGGAACGGCGGCCTTCCCACAATCATCGTGTACAGTATGACCCCAACCGACCACACATCGACCTCGAACGAGTGCCCGTCCTCCGAATTGAACAGGACCTCTGGCGCTATGTAGTTTGGCGTCCCGCATATCGTTTTCTTTCTTTCTTCCTTCTCGATCACCGCTGCAAGCCCGAAGTCTCCCACCTTGATGTTAAAGCTCCTGTCGAGAAATAAGTTGGCGAGCTTCATGTCTCTGTGCACCACAGAACACGAGTTGTGCAGGTAGTCCAGCGCGTAGACAATCTGCAGCAGGAAAACTCTGACGTACCTCTCCTCTATCACCTTGTTTTTCTTCAAAAGATCCATCATGCTTTTGTTGTGGCATATTTCCATAATCAGAAATACAAAATTTTTATCTTCAAAATACGTGTACAGCTTTACTATGTGCTTGTGGTTCACAGAAAGATGTATTTTAATTTCTGAAAGCAGCTTCTGCCTGTTCTTGGGCCTTGTTAGCTCGGACTTCTTGATTATTTTGGCAGCGAACTCTTCTTCTGTGCTTGTTTTGATCACTGAGAAGCACTGGGCGAAGCCTCCCTGCCCTATCACCGCCCTGATTTCAAAAGAATCATTCGTATCTCTGTCGTGTATCACAGTCCCAAGAGGAAGAAATGGAGGGCTTTTCATCTCCGAAAAATAATAATAAAATTTAAATAGACCATTTCCTTATAATTCAAGCCAGCAATAACAGCTGCTTTGTTGTGGGGTGTCTAAGTGAATAGTTTGTTGGCTGTGGGGTGTGTGGGTGAATGAGAAGCGCCTGGTGTATAAAATAACTCGTGACCCGTTTCGCCAATAAGTGTCTTCGGTCTCTGATATGCGTCGCACTAACAGTAAACGCTAGTTATTCATGAGATAGGCGTGCATGGATATCTTTTGTGATTGAGGAACAGCTTAGACAGCATAAGCAAGCCCAGAGCCAACACTAACATCTTTTATTTACCAAATAGGTATGGGCTACTGCACCGTCCTCATATACTCAGGTTATTCTAGATGCTGGGTGTTGGGTGTGCAGTGGACGAGTGAGTGTTGGATATGTGATGGATGAGTGAGTGTGGGATATGTGGTGGACGAGTGAGTGTTAGATATGCGCTGGATATGCAGTGGATGAGTGAGTCTTAGATACAATCTGTAGACACTATACAAAACACCGGACATACCAATAGTCGATAACCACCGCATCAGCATTATCGCTATTTTTGCTGTACTTTCTGTAGCGACTTTTTTTCCCAACTATCCATTAAGACATTTCCACTCAGCCTATCCCATCCAAATTCTCCACCCTGTCACCATCCCATCCAAATCCACAACCCCATCAACCTGCCTACCCACTTCTGTTACTCTCTTTTGGGTTTTTTTGTCTTCTTATCAAACGCGTGGTAGTGTATTTCTTTGTTTTCTGACAGATGCATCAGATACTTGCATGTGATATAGCTAACGACTATAATTATCGGAGCAGCGTTCAGAAACGATGAGAAGGACGAAGAGCTCGACTGTACTTCCATTTTAATGAAATACTTAAATATTTGTTAGCATAAATAGCTCCGGCTGCCTTGGCTTATTAAAAACAGAAAAGCCGAGAAAGCGCTCTGCACTTAAAAGGGACGCTTCTCGGATTTCTTTTACAGATGCTAGTACGGGGTGCTTGCCGCGTTAATCCTGCACTTCTTCAAAATGCCTCCCAGAGCCATTTTCAGTTCGATGCATCATAGGAGGCCACCCTGCGACATAGCTGGAAAGAAAGTGCAGGCTGTAGACCCAAGAAACGTACCCAAAGATGTTTATTGGAAGCGCGGGACCGCCTTCTCAGCTTTAATTTTTCAATAAGGAGTGACCAGCGTTAACAGAGAATGTCCAGCAATAACAAGGCATGTCAATTACTAACAACGAATGATCAGCACTACCAGAGCCCCACTAGCACTAACGAACCATCGCTACCCGTACTAGCAAACCAACTAGCTCTCTAAAAACCACTTGCAAGCCCTGGCCGCCATAGCCATTCTCGTGACTAGACCTATCACTATTAAAACCGTCCACTTAAATACTTCACCAGCGACTCAGCTACTTAAACAGCTCGTCAGCTATTTTCTTAATTAGTTCTTGTTTGTTTTTCACGCCGTAGATGATAAAACACCCCCCTGTAGATTCGTAGGCCCGCTCTATTTCTTCAGTCTTGCTCTTCTCTGGCAGGTTTTTTGAAACCAGCGAATAGGTGTGCTTTGGATGCTGTTTCTTTTCAACTTTGTAGCTGATTTGCAGCTTTGTCAGAGCCTTTGCGATTTGCTGGGACGTTGGAACTGGCGCCCCCGGTCTTGCCTGCACCTTTCTGCCGCGAGATCTGGAAACCAACGGATTGAAATAAATTGGATAGATTCTGGAAGACTCCTCCATGTGCAATGAAAAATAAATTCAATTTATGCGAAATGAAGTTTGGAAAAATGTTCGAAAGAAAATTTACTGAGGCTTTGGACTACGGCACGTCGGGGTACAGAACAGACTCAGCGATAATAGAGGACATGGTTGACAGGGCGTACTTGGTGTGCGCGATCCGCTCCAGCGAGAGCAGAAGGCCTGTTGGTCTTGTGCTAACCGCATCGCACAACCACGAGAGAGATAACGGAATCAAGTACGTGGACTGGGACGGAAGCATGTTCAACGAAGAGTGGGAAGAGATCAGCAACAGAACGGTCAATGCAACGAGCGAAGAGATCGCAAAGATGGTAAAAAGCAGGAAGATAGAGAGAAGCTGCGTGTTTGTTGGCAGAGACACGAGAGAAAGCGGGGAAAGAATGGTAGAAAAGTGCAGGAAAGCGTCCGAAGCCCTGGGAAGCGGAAACGTGCTGGTCGACTTGGGAGTGACTACGACTCCTCAGGTGTTTTTTCTGCTTAGAGAGATATGCAGCAGAGAAGCAGAAAAAAAAGATCATCTGGAGGCGCTCAACGGCCAAGAAGAAAAAGCAGCAAAGGAAATACTGGGGGTGTATTTTAGAAGGATCAAGGCGTATGTCTACGTTGTGAAAAGGGTTTTTGGCGACGCAGCGAGGCGTAGGATGGTGCTGGACAGCTCGAACGGCGTGGGAAGGCACTGGTTCGAAAAGATCAGGAGCTCGATTGCGCCGGTGTGCGACGTGTTTTTGCTTAAGAACTCGAAAAACTTGAACGAGGAGTGCGGGTCCGACTACATCAAAACAAAGATGACACCCCCTGCAGGCGTTGAGATAGCGGGCGGAAAGCCCAGAATAACAACAGAAAGAGGGGTTTTAGAAGAGAGCACGATGATATGCGCGTTTGACGGGGACGCAGACAGGGTGCTCTACTTCTGTCCGGAAAAAAAGCAGGTGCTGGACGGAGACAGGCTGTGTCTTCTGTTCTCGTCCTTTCTGAACCACTTGATCGCGTGCGCAGAGGAGAATTTCAGCGTTACTTCGGTTGTGACCGCGTACTCCAACGGAGGCGCCATGAAAGAGATGAAGACAAGAGGAGAGGTGAGAATTGCGGGCACAGGGGTAAAAAACATGCAGAAAGAAGCAGAAAAGCACCCGATCTCTGTTTGGTTCGAAAATAACGGACACGGCACCGTCTCGTTCTCAGCGGAAACGGCCGCGAAGTTAGGAGAAAAGATCAATCAGGGGCGCAGGGGGGCGCTGCTCGATCTACCGGAAGAAGAGCTCGAGGAAGAGGTCGAAAAGATCCTGTCCAGCGCGCAGGACGGATTGGGCACCCCCGTGTGCAGGACCTCTCCGTATAACGACCGCTTCCAGAGGGTGACGCCGCAGGAGGCCGCTCTTTTTCTGCATATGCTGTCGGTACTTTTTAACCCAAAAGTAGGGGACGCTGTTGTGGATATGTGCGTGGCAGAAAGCATTTTCTACACGATGTTTATTACGCCGGAGGCGTTATTTGGGATGTACAAGGAGATGCCGAACGTGCTGAGGGGCGTTCCAGGGAAGAAAGCGGCTCTTACCGATGTGTTTGTGCAGAGCATGAAGGAGAGGTACTCTCATCTGCGGCTTCATCTCAGAGCGTCAGGAACAGAGGACGTCATTCGCATATACGTCGAAGGAGAAAAGCAGGGCGAAATAGAAGCAGCTGCGAGCGAAATCGCAAAGAACATATCGGAGATATCCGATATCTTGTAAAACACATGTAAATGGAATAAAAGGCGGGCTTGGGAGAGTATGCGGTGAGAGGTGACAGGCAGCGCCATATTGGCATCTGGTCTATTTAGTGCCAAAGCTACTCCAACTAGCCGTTTGTACCAACAGGGCACTGAAGTTGTAGGCCGTGAGATGTTTAGTGAATAATTTCGAATAAATCATTTAGCCTTTGATATGGGGTCTACAAGACACTTATTAGGAGCTATTCACTTAGATACCCCATGACCAACATATCTCTTATCTTTGATCTGGGGAATACACGCTATCTATTCGCCAAAATATTGCGCTCCATCTTGTCCTCTCTCGGGTCCGTGTGCAAGAATTTATACGGGGACGTAAAAAATTTGCATGCGTGGCGAAGAGGACGGCTCTGTTTTTCGCGCGCGGCTGGACCTAAGCAAGAAAATCGAGTCTCTTTCGAAAGTAGGCCCGGACTCTTTTGTCAGGGTTCTTAAGGCGGTAGAAAAAGAAATCAAAATTTTCGGAAAAGTCGTTTTGAGCAGCAGCGAGTTTCTTGCTATTATGTTTCTTTTCAACAGCAGAACGCACGCAGAGGTTGTAAGTGGGGCGTTTCGGATACTGCAGGGGGTGGAGATGACAGAAGAGCAGGTGTCGCTTCTGTTCGACTGGAAAAGAACGGAGCAGAGCGGAGGCGAGAGCTACTGGCACGTGAACTGGACGTTTTTAGATAAGGAGATCGGAACAAAGCAAAAAACGGTAAAGTTTATGGTTGAGATATCGGAGAAGTACCCAGCGTTCGTCTGGGACGCGCTCCACACGCTTTTTCTGCTTCTTGACGACGAGAACGTCAGGGTGCGCGCGAAGAGCTACGCGGGGCTGGTAAAGATATCGAAAGGCTGGTGGAAGAGGTGGGGGCCCGCAGAAAAGAAGACGTACAGAAAGAACATGGAGTACTTCGGATGCAACTCCGTTGAAATAGTTCGAAAAGAAAGCAAAAGACTCGAGAAAAAGCAAAAAGAGGCAAAAATACAGATAACTGCCATATCAAAAAATTTTATCAGGGTGCACGTCAGGCTCGGAAGAGAAATACGTGGAGAGAGCACCAGAATAGAAGTAAAAGGAGCAGCGCTGGAAACGCTTCGAGGGCAGAGAAAACACACGTTCCTGTACTGCAGAGCAACGCCAAGCGTTGTTTGCACCGTCTATCACACAGAAACACCCGTGGCCACAAGGGAGGCCCTTTTCGAAGAGACTGAGAAAGGGTAGAAGATGATCGGCAGGTCATAGAGGGCTGGTGTCATAGAGGGCGGATAGATGTTTACCATAACTGGAAATTACTATAACAGGAATTTATCACAACTGGAAATACGATATAGTTTATCACCAATCAAATCACCACCCTACCAGATCACCACCCCACATACCTCCACCCCAGAGCAACTTTAGCCCCTTCAGATATTATTGGAACGATCCTCTTCTGGGTTCTGGTGAGCTGAGCTGCCGTACACCGCAGGATCTGGCGGTGCTTCGCTGCTTTCCGCTAGTTTTTGAGGTTTTTTCAGTATCATGATCTTTTTGAAGAGAAATTCCAATTTTGTGATTTTATCCTGCAGCACAGAATATGTCCTCGGCGGCCCTTCCCCTTTCTTCCTTATTACTTCTTCTATCGCGTCTTTCATAACTTCGATGTTTGGCTTTGCGAACTTCTTGTAATAGCTTGGCTTTTTCTTCAGACGTAGCAGCCTGTTCTCGCATCTTTTTCTAAAGGACGCTTTGAACGCTTTGCTCTCGATCAACTCTGCGAGAATCTTGCTGCTATTTTTCAACTTATCGTCCGGCGTGAGATATCTTCCTATTCTTTCTATCACAGTGCTGTCCAGCATCTCTGCCTCTCCTATCTACCAGCACCAATTTTGTATTTGAAACCAGCCAATGAAACTGGATTTGGGGTGACCAAGCGAATAATGTCGAAACGGGGTACCCCGGTGGATACGGTGGCTTAACATAGGCCTTATACTGACATTGGCTATGCTGATTACAGGGCATGGGCTATGTTGCTGGTATGGGCCGTATCAGCATCTCCCCTCGTGACGCGTCACTCACCCCTCCTGACACCACCCTTCCAGTGTGACATTTTTTTCTGAGTGTCTCGAATATGTCAGATTAACAAAAAGCACTAAGATTTGTTGATCATGATAAGGAGATGATCTTTAGGTGCCATCAGCTCGCATTATCTATTTTTATTCGGATTTTTTATTATGCATGAACGCTATTTTTGCTTTAGCGTGCGTTGCTGCGCTATTTTTAAGGCACGGCTCGTGTGCAGGAGATAAGGGCCTGGCAAGAACAGAAAGAGAACAAGACCACGCTCCGAATGTAATCTCACTGGGAACCTATTCCATCCAAAGATTCAGAAACCCAACAACAGAGAAGATCGAAGATCACATCGTTCTAGAAGCGAGCAGCCCGAGGGATATCGTACTGGGAAAACCAAGAAATGCTTATCAGGTGATAAGTACACCCGCTAAAGAGTACTGCCAAATGTGCGGAGGAAAGAAATGCGGAGAAAAGGAAGAGACTTCGCTGCTTCCTGAGTTTCTGGAGTCTCAAAGAACCTCGGCTACTTTGCCACCCGAACCTGGTGCCTCTGCAGATCCGAAGACTCCAGAAGAAAAAGAGCCGCAGAGCACGGAGCACGCCAGGAACGCAAAAGGAAATACAAGTCCAAAAAAGGAAAAAAAGCCGAAAAAAAACCCCAGCATCTTCCAGAAGAAAAAAAAAACTCAGTATCTTTCAAAAGATCTCGAAGGCGTTTGGATCTGACAGCGAAGGAGAAAAAGCCGCAAAAGCCCAGAAGAAAGAAGCCAAAAAAAAGAAGAGGACGTTAAAAGACGAAGTAGAAATTTGCCAGAAGCAAATCACCGGAACATACCGTCCTCTAGACAGTCCCAAAAATATCAGCGAAGGAGAAAATGCCGGCCCAAGTCCGGAACGCGTCGAACAAAGCGTCGAAAACGACTTTTACAAAGATGAAGCAACCTACATACCGCTCTGCCTTATCCCAGACGGCGCCAGACCCCAGAAAAGCTTAAGCCACAGCAACGTTTCCAACTGCAAGGACGCCCAAAAATACGACGACAGCGTTATGGACGTGTCGCGAATGGCACACCAGCGTAAAGAGGAGCCAGAAGCGTGGGAGGATGCAGAAACTGACCAGATAACATCTAACAATAGCCTTTCAGAAATATCCTCAGATGAGAGTAGCGCCTCTGAATGCGATCTATGTTCGGAAACAAGCAAGGACAGCAGCCAGATGCTTTCTGTAGACTCCTCTAGCACCAGCGAAGAGTTTTCCATAAGCTCAGAGAGACGACAGTTTGATACCGAAACAAACAAGCTTATCGAGAGAATTCAGACCCTCAGAGATAGCGAAGAAACAGACATCGACGAGAAAGTATCGAAAGACGCGCTGGTGTCAAATATCAAAGAGCTAGTCAGGCTGAATCGCCTAATCAAAGATAAGTACCAGACGCTTCTCAACAAGCTAGAAGCCACAGATCCGACAAACATCGCGATGGACGCGGTTATCAGAGGGCTCGAGATGCAAGACCTGTTCTACAAAGACATTGGGTACACTTTCATCGACTATCTTGTCCGGCACGTATATGTTTCGGATGACTCCACACTTGAACTTGTGCGGGTGCATATCCATCATATTATCACAATTGCTGATGAGGTTGCGGAAGAAGAGATTTTCAGAGAAGAAGAGCACAAAGATCCTTCCCGCGTGCCAGATGGCACCGTGCAGGCGTACAGGTTCACAAAGTACCAAGGTATGCTTCTCGAGAAAATTTGCTTGATCATCGCATGTAGCAGCGAGAGCATTGCAAAAAACGTTGAAAGCTCTGTTAAATTCGCTCTTGAAGCAGGATACTACCTGGAGCGCCTGCAGGGGCTATCTTCATATGACTTTCTCTTTTCGCCTTTCGGGCTGATGTACTCGCTTGTGAGAACCAGCGTGCTTTTCTCTACTGCGTTTTACTCGAAAGTGCACGCGTCCATGGAGTGGCATCTGGAGCATCTGAAGGCGCTGGTTCTCAATCTAGAAAAAGAAGACCTATGCGACAGAGATAAGGTAATGGACGCGTACAAAGAGTTGTCGAAGAACAGACAAAGCAGCCTGGAAAACTACTTCGTCAGAACAATAATGCAGGTTCTGAAAAAGCTGTTCAAGTCCTACAGGCGAAAAATGCTGATGTACGTGTCTGCTGTAATCAACAGGAAATACGTCACTATTTTCCAAAACACCAAGTGTATAGGCAACATCACCCCTGGTAAGTTCTACTATCCTTTTATGATGGGTTACATCGATTACGCAATGAAACTGGTTATCAAAAGCTTTCCTATCGCATATGTGCAAGAGAAAGACAAGATAAACGATTATTACAGCAACGAACAGAACAAGGAATACTACGAAGAAGTTGAGAAATGGATGTGCAAAAGCTTTAACATCGTCCGAAAGTACGAGATAGCAATGAGGCTGTTTTTCCGGATGCTGTTCGTGCTGGACAGAAAGGAAGAGAAGGGAAAGGATACGATGCCTTACGGGTATTCGAAGCTGTTAAATCTTGAAAGCGCGGCGATTTTGGAACTGTTGCGATACGAGTGCTGGACAATAGCATCTATAAAAGCAAGGACAAAGATACTGTTGTTGACGATTGGTTAAAAACAAGTAAGCACGTGCTTACTAAAGTTCATGAGTATCTTAAAGACTATCTAGAGCTGGACTCGCAGATGAGAAATAGCATTATGGGTTTATGGACACTTTCTACGGTGTGAGTGAAAAAGAAAAAGCGATGGAGGAGCAATTTAGGAGGAGCATTTGGGAGCATCACGGAATGGTGTGAGATTGTGAATAAAAGCTGATTTTGAAGATGTTTGGAGGAACTGAAGCGGGATTTTGCCAATTCAGCGGTTATTTGGTGCCCGATATTTAAGCGAAGAGTTTTTATTGGAGGCAGAGCAGAATGGGCGGTTTATTCGAAGGGCAGCGCGGCTGTGGTTTTTTGCACAGGGCGCGCTGTTCGCGCAATAAATCGCGAATTCAGAAGCTGTCTGCGGCGGCATGCATCCTGGTGCAGGGCACGCGCAGAGCGCCTCGCGGCGGCTCTACCAATTGCTGCCAAAGATTCGCGTAACTGCCCAGCTGCTATCTGTGCTCTTGTCTGTTTTTTCTAAGTCGATATGGCCGAGTGGTTAAGGCGGTTGATTAGAAATCAACTGGGGTCCCCCGCGCAGGTTCGAATCCTGCTGTCGACGTTTTTTGCGCGTGCAGGCGGCGCATAGGTGAATGAACAGCTGCGTGCGCGCGAAAAGGCGTGTCAACGTGGCCGAGCGGTTAAGGCGGTCGACTTGAAATCGGCTGGGGTTCCCCGCACAGGTTCGAATCCTGTCGTTGACGTTTTTTGCCCCTGCTCCCAAAACGTGTGAGTTTTTTCGCCGTGCGTTCTGCGTGGTCAATATGGCCGAGTGGTTAAGGCGGTTGATTCGAAATCAACTGGGGTTCCCCGCGCAGGTTCGAATCCTGCTATTGACGAATTTTTGCAAGGCCCAGCGGCAGAGAACAGCGAACGAAATAGCGCCCAGGGGGCTACCCGCCAATCATCAATAGCGCTACTTTATTTCCAGGCCGCGTAAGCTGCTCTTCGGATGTACGCGCGAACTGCACGTTCCGCACATCCATCTGCTCTTTGCTTCTCGCGTTCCTGTTTAGGAGCTGGTGCAGTATATGTACTTTTCTCTTTGTTCGAACTCTAACGGTGCTTTCTTTTGTCTTATTTTCATATCGAGCCAGTCAACCCACTGCTTTATCGTATTTTCTTGCTCGCTATACCCATAATCTGTACTTTCTTTTACCTTCAATTCAAACTTTGCTGTGTTGAGGCCTATAATCAATTTATAGCTCTCTGTTTTTTTGATAGTTTCTGCAAGTTTGTTGTACTCGATGTTCTCAAGCGTAAATACTGTGGCGAATATACTCAAGATTCTGTTTTCTGTCTTACAATATACACACAGGTTGTTGAATATTTCCCAGTCGACCGAAAGGGAAGAAAGCATCTTCCCAGACAAAAATGTTGCAAAAAAATGCATATCGATGTTCAAGCCGCTGTTTGTGATTTCGAGCAGACATAAGTTAGTGATTTTAGGGCTGTGGCATATTATGGAGCTATCGATATGGGTAAGTGCTGGCGCGTGCTTAATAACAACTGTTTGTAGGGTTTGGTGATTACTGAGGAAGCTGATGTCCTTGATCAATGTCCGGGACAACATAATTTCTTCCAGGCTGTTGAAAGAGCAAAGCTCCAACACGTCTTTTACCACATCGTGCGTAACATGCTCGAAAATAAGCACTTTAAGGTCTGGAAAGTTCGGTTTTTCGTATTGCAAAAAAGGAATTGTAGACGATGTGGGGTATGCTAGGCACGTTAGAACCATCTCCTCCATATGAGTATACTCTAACAGGATTCTAATCAGGCTGTCCTTTTCTATCATTATTGGCGACATATCGGAGCCCTCTCCGTCTATGTAAACGGATTTGGCTTCGTTGTTAGTGTTTTTAGCCGAATTTGCGGTCTTGATAGTTTCGCCGTCCTTGTATACCTTCACTCTTCTGAGCAAGAATATGCTTCTCATCTTGTTTTCCAACAAAATATCGCTTTTTCCAGAGTTGACATTCTCTTCACGAGCAGGCTTGTTCGCTACGCCGGTTGGCGCAGGCTCAAAGCTTTCTTCTTGTTCGCTTTTCTCGTCAGACTTCTCAGAATAGCTTCCCATATTGAAATATTCTAACACTGGTTGACAGTGTTGGAACAGGCTATCCTTCATCGTTTCTATAAGGGTAACTTTGCCAAAAAACTGAAGTACAAAATAGACTGCAAGCAATAAGAGTATCACCACAACAAAGTAGTAAAAACTGCTTCTCTTTCTTCGTGCGCTTGATCTGCTTTCTGCCATTTTGGGGAAAAAGCCGCTCGATATATTAGCGAGATCAGCAAATCAGAAGCCACCCCTGCGAATTAAACGAATAAACGAGCGCAGGGCATTTTGGCACCCCGTACCCCGTAAAAAGAAAGTATCTGTCCACTTTACGCCTTGCGTGCTGGCTGCGGCGTGTATATGGGATGTAAATGGCCCCAGGTAGTCTTCTGAAAAGGGAAGGTATGCCACAAAAGGGGTTGGTAGTTTTCTGAAAAAAAATACAGAAAGCTTTCAGACTAATTTCGGCACGCTAGTTGTAGTTTATTGTCTGCGCTAGCCATGGTTTATCAAGAAATAAAGCTGAGAAGGCATCCCTGCACCCACACCTTCAGTGCACTATCTCTGGTTACGCCCGCCAAGGCTCTCCTGCAACACGCTTTCCGATAAATATGTAGACCTCATATCAAAGGCTAAAAGATATTCGTTGTAAGAGCTATTCGATTAAATACCCCAAGGCCAGCAAAGTATACGCATCAGACAAAACTAAGCTGCAAGCCAGCCAGGGCTCAGGCTGATTACACATCGCAGCGAGCCAAAGACAATCCAACGCAGTGTAAACATACATAACGTGAGTATTACAAGTGCCAAGAGACAGCCGACAATTAACCGGTACCATCCCACGGTCTACATCGGGTATGCACATCGGCTATGTACATCTGCTATACACATTGGCTATGCACATTATCTATGCATTCCCATGATACCTGTCCAACCCGCTACACCCGTCCAGCCGTCCATTAGGCACCCTACGAACGAAAAAAAGGCCACCCGGAAACTATTTCAATTTTCTGGATATAATCTGTGCACAGATTTTCTGTTGTGACATGCAGCGGCGAAAAGAAGATGGAGAAGAAAAAAACGCGCTCGCATCCGAAGTCTTAACCGCTTCCTCCAAAACAGAGCAAAAGAACGCTGCAGAAGACAGCGGAGAAGAGAACCACGAGCATACAAGGCCATACCCCTTCCCCCTCAGACTACCGACCTCTGGCGTTAGAGAAAACTTTGCAGAAAACGTGACATCGATCCCTTTCAACATCACGTCCAGCCAGCAGCAGCCCCTCGAGGCGATATCGAAGACCAGGCCCCCCTTCGGTCTGTGGCAAAGCTTCAGCAGCACAGGAGAAAAAGCCGCGGAAAAGAACAGAGGAGACCAAAGCTGCGAAAACACAGCGAACACGTTCCCAGACAAAGAGAGCCACAAAAATCCAGCAAACAGAATAATGGCCAAAACAAGCATATTTACGAACCAAACTACGGGCACTTCACAAGAAAAACGCGGATGCGCTAACGAGGACAAATCGATGCTAGCGCTTCTGAGCGACAGCCTTGCCAAAGAAGAGCTCTGGGAAAAACACAGCGCAGATAAGGCGGAAAAAAGCGCCGTGCCGCTCTGGGCGCAGAATGCTCGAGCCGAGGAAGGAGAGGCAGAGCCCAACTCGAAAAAGCTAGCGCAAAAGCTCCGGGAGATGGAGAGCAGAATCCTAAGAAGCTACGAGAAAAGCGAAGAGGACAAAAACACGATAGCGATGCTACAGCTCGGAATATCAGAGACAAAAGCAGAGCTGGACGCATCTAAAAAAGAGCTCAAGAGAGCGCAGGCTGAAAAAGAGTCAGTGTCGAGAGATCTAGAGGTACAGAAGTCGATGTTTGAGATGGCTGAAGAAAACAGCAGGAAGATCGAGAGCTTGAAAGAGGCGCACTACCTGGAAAAGGAAGAGCTGTACAAAAGACTGCTCGAAAAGGAAAGCGCAAGGAACGGCGATCTTATCGAAGCGATCGGAGCCCTTAAGGAAAGAGTGGCGGTAGAGATAGAACTGAGCAAGTGGAAAGAGCGGTACCACAAGCTGGAAACAGAACACGCCACGAGGGCACGCGAGAATTTTAGCACGGTTGCAGCAAGACCGGTGCAGGCGGATACTCAAAAGACGCACAGACAGGGGGCAGCGGAAGTAAAAGACGAAGAGCGCGCGGAAAAGCCAGCACAGCAGGATGTGGGAGTAGCCCCGAAAGCTGCGCAGGGGTCACGGGGCGAAAAGAGGGAGGCCACAGATGCGCTGAAGAGCGCGCAGGGGGTAGCTCAGGATGGAGCGAAGGCAAAAGAGGCAGGTGGCGCTGTCCAGGTAGGCAACGCTGTGGACGGCGCAGACGAGAGGAAGACCGCTGGTGTGGAGGAGGGCGTTTCGGGCAATAACGAAAAGGCTCAGGTAACTTCGCATAATAGAGCAGAAAAGGAAGTCTACGCTAGAAATGCGGACATAAACGCAAAGAACGGGAGTAAGAGGCTCGCATTCTGCGTGATTGTCGGAAAACAGGTCTGGTCCGAGGAAGAGAAGAGCTACAGAAACAAAAGACGCATCTGGGCAGATATGGTGGGCATACCCGAGATGAAAAACATGATATTTGCGCCTATCACAAGAAGAATAACGGTTGTTGCTATCTTAAACAAGTACCTATATGATGTGGAGAAGTTCGGAGTGAAGCTGCAGGATGCGGGAATAGATTGCAAGCTTTATGTGGGGGTAGACCCTTTCGGCGTATGCGACTTTCTGTGTGTGAGGGAAGAGCAGACGCTAAAACACGTTAAAGCGGCTGCACATCTGGTACTAGAAAACGAAAAGATCAGATATACGCTTTTAGCGAGTGCCGCAAGGAAGATCGCGGAGTCGGCAACGGCTAAAGAGGTTCTCGATAGAATGAACATCCAAACCAGCAGGAACAGGAGCGGAGAGGCTTGGAAGGGGCACAGCGACGTACAAGCGCCCGGAACGCTGTAGAGAAAGAGAAAAGAGAGCGATCGAATGGGAGCAGCGCATGCGGGTTTCTATTCCGCTCAGTCCGATCTATTAGCGAAGGCGATAGAGAGGCACCAGCACTAAAAAGAAGTGCTGAAAATAGCCCGTAGAATTGGCAGGCAACTGAATGGAAGATAATCTATGGGTGTAAGAGTGGCATATTTTTACTAGATTAGGAGTATCCTAATAAGGAGTTTTCATAGTAGAGATATGCGATAAAAAAGAGGGCTGGAGTAGCAGAGAAGCTATCTCAACTCAGGTATTTATCTTGGTACTTAGATAGATACTTTCAAAACAGCTAATCGATAACAAAAGAAATACTATATCTTTTTACCGATAGTTTTACATATATTGTTGACCTTGGGGTATTCAAGTGAGTGATTTTTAATAACATCTTTTAGTCTTTGATATGAGGTCTGCATGTATAATGCTGGAAGTCATCTGTTATCAAAAAAATCTAAATTTTTATACTGACAAAACTTATTCGGTTAAATGCCCAAAGATTTGCATTTCTTATCAGTTACCGCTTGGAAACTTTTTTCTTGTACCTGGCCTATCTCCTTAAAGATTCTTCGGTTATGATGGTGTTGTTGGTGGCGTAAATGGTGCTGTTGGCGGTGATGCTGGTGTTTGGTTTGGTATTGTTGGCGGTGGCGTTGGCGTTGTTGGTGTTGATGTTGGCTTTGGCGTTTCTTGCTTTGGCGCTGGTTTTTCTTTAATCAATTCGTTAATCCATTTTATAACGTCGAACTTATCTGTCGTCCTTCTGTATGCAGAGTTTATGTAGTCCCTGTTTTCCTCGCTGATATACTCACGCATGCTTGGTGTGTTCAGGAGATACATCACCGCCACAATTGTCAGCATAACCACCACTATGGCC
>Ga0190275_10000375_pt1 | contig 41251 bp, 39 predicted proteins | sample Popmic550T_FD_133745 | JGI IMG/M metagenome (GOLD analysis project Ga0190275, IMG submission 133745) | Populus adjacent soil microbial communities from riparian zone of Yellowstone River, Montana, USA - 550 T | ecosystem: Environmental > Terrestrial > Soil > Riparian zone > Trees stand | place... | reverse complement strand
TTCGTCGGACCGGCCGCGCTCGCCAAGGCCTACCGCTTCGTCGGCGACCCGCGCGACGGCCAGGAGAAGGAGCGCCTGACCGACCTCGCCGAGGACCCGCACGGCATGTACGACTGCACGCACTGCTTCGCCTGCGTCGAGGTCTGCCCGAAGGACGTCGCGCCGATGAACCAGATCATGCGTCTGCGTCGCCGCGCGACCAACGACTTCGAGATCAAGGACCGCAACAACGGCTACGGCCACGAGAAGGCGTTCGTCAACCTGATCGAGAAGTACGGCACGCTGCACGAGGCACAGCTGCTGCCGCGCTCGTTCGGCGACGGCTCGCTGCTCAAGGGTCAGACCGAGCCCGGCGCCGTCAAGGAGCTGATCGAGAGCCTGCCGACCGCGATCCGCGGCCTCAAGTCCGGCAAGGTCTCGCCGCGCAAGGCGCTCTGGCACCACAAGCTGCCCGGTCAGGAGAACGTCAAGAGGATCTTCGAGGAGATCGAGTCGAAGGACGAGCGCCTGGAGCTCAACCTGTACATCGTCGAGGAGGAGCCCGGCGAGGAGCAGGGAGCGATGGCCGAGGGGAGTCAGGAGTCATGAAGCTCGCTTACTGGCCTGGCTGCGTCTCGCGGGGATTCACCCCCGAGCTGCACGGGTCGATGAACCTCGTCGCGCCGAAGCTCGACCTCGAGCTGGTCGAGCTCGACCGCGCCAACTGCTGCGGCGCCGGCGTGATCGCCGAGCACAACCAGGAGCTCGCCGACACGCTCAACGCGCGCACCTTCGCGATGGCCCAGAAGGTCGAGGGCGCCGTCGGCATGATGAACATCTGCTCGACGTGCCAGGGCGCCCAGTCCGAGGCGCAGCAGCGCCTCGACGCCGATGGCGAGTACCGCGACGCCGTCAACTCGAATCTCGCCGTGGAGAGCCTGGCGTACCAGAAGCACGCCGAGAGCGAGTGGTGGAACAAGAACTTCCTCTGGCTGCTCGTCGAGGAGATCGGCCTCGACAAGCTGCGCTCGAAGGTCGTGCGCCCGCTCGAGGGACTGAAGATCGCCCCCTTCTACGGCTGCTACATCGTGCGCCCGACCAAGCGGCTCGGCTACGCCGACCACCCGGAGCGCGACCAGTACCTCGAGTACGTCATCGAGGCGCTCGGCGCCGAGCCGGTCGAGTACGCCGGCTCGCACAAGTGCTGCGGCTTCCCGGTCATCACGATGAACCGCACGACCTCGCTGCGCCAGGCCGGCCGTCACCTCGCCGACGCGATCGACGCCGAGGCCGACTGCCTCGTCACCCCCTGCCCGCTCTGCCACCTGAACCTGGACCTCCAGCAGCCGGCAGCCGCGCAGTTCGTCGAGCGCGACCTCGACATCCCGGTCCTCCATCTCCCGCAGATGGTCGGCCTCGCCCTCGGCATCGAGCCAAAGGCACTCGGGATGAACAAGCACGTCGTCAAGACGAAGTCCGTCCAGCGCAAGCTGGCCGAGCTCGCCGCCGCTTAGCCGTCGCCGGTTCTTCGCGCTAGGGCTCGGCCCAGCAGGCCGCGGGTCCTGTCTCCGCCACCCGCGGAACCGACGCCGACAACCAGGCGTAGCGGTCGCCTTTGTGGTGTTACCCACCTATGCGGTGGTCAGCTCCACAAAAGCCGTGGGGGACTCGCCGCGTTGTGAAGTTAGCCACCGTATAGGTGGTTGGAGCTCAAGGAGTGGTCCTGGCGGCCGGGGGACCGAGCCTACGATGGAGGAGCCGACCGGGCCGCACGTCGCCCTACCCAGCCAGTGGGTTCCGGTGGAGCGGATCAGTGACGACCGGCGTGACCGCGAGCGTCAGGCCGCGCTGCGCTGGACCAGCAACTCGGCCAGCTGCACCGCGTTCAGCGCGGCGCCCTTGCGGAGGTTGTCCCCGACGACCCAGAGGTTGAGGCAGTGGTCGTGAGAGGGGTCGCGGCGGATGCGGCCGACGAGCACGTCGTCGTTTCCGGCGGCGTCGATGGCAAGCGGGTAGAGGGCGTTGCCGGGGTCGTCGAGGATCTGGACGCCGGGGGCGTCGGCGAGCAAGCCGCGGCAATCCTCGGGTGAGAGCGGCTCGCGGGTCTGGACGTTGACCGACTCGGAGTGGCCGGTGTAGACCGGGATCCGGACGCAGGTGGCGGAGATGGCGATGTCGTCGCGGCCGAGGATCTTGCGCGTCTCGGCCATCATCTTGCGCTCCTCGGTTGTGTAGTCGTCACCGTCCTTGAAGCTCTCGACCTGCGGGATCGCGTTGAAGGCGATCTGGTGCGGGTAGATCTGGGCCGGCGGGATGTCGGTCGCCTCGAGCACGGCGCGGGTCTGGTCGTGGAGCTCCTCGACGGCGCGCTGGCCGGTGCCGGAGACCGCCTGGTAGGTCGAGACGACCAGCCGCTCGATGCCGACGGCGTCGAGGATCGGCTTCAGCGCGACGACCATCTGCATCGTCGAGCAGTTGGGGTTGGCGACGATTCCCTTGTGGCTGGCGAGGTCGCCGGGATTGACCTCGGCGACGACGAGCGGGACGTCATCCTTCATCCGCCAGTAGGACGAGTTGTCGACGACCGTGGCGCCCGCCGCGGCGAACTTCGGCCCCCACTCCTCACTGATGCCGGAACCGGCGGAGAAGAGCGCGAGGTCGAAGCCCTCGATCGCCTCGTCGGAGAGCGCGACGACGGTCAGGTTCTGGTCGCCCCAGTCGATCGTGCGACCGGCCGAGCGCTCGGACGCGAACGGGACGACCTCGTCGGCCGGGAACTCGCGCTCGCGCATGATCCCGAGGATCGTCGATCCGACGGCGCCGGTGGCGCCTACGACGGCGACGCGCATGACTAGGAGGCCTCTGTCGTCTCGGTCGACTTGACGATCGGGCGGTGGTCGCCGGAGACGTCCTCCGGCAGGACCGCGTCGGCGCCGAGGCCGAAGGCGGTGTGCAGCTCGCGGACCGCATCCGCGACGTGCTCCTCGCGGATCACGCAGGAGATCTTGATCGGCGACGTGGCGATCATCTCGATGTTGACGCCGGCCTCGCCCAGCACGCTGAAGGTCTTGGCGGCGACGCCCGGGTGGCTGCGCATCCCGGCGCCGACGATCGAGACCTTCGCCATCGACCCGTCGCTGGCGATCGAAGCTATCCCGAGGTCCGCGCGGATCGCCTCGAGCGCGTCGAGCGACGCGGTGAGGTCGTCGCGCGGGACGGTGAACGACATGTCCGCCTGACGCCCCTCCGACTCCGGCTCGTTCTGGATGATCATGTCGACGTTGACGTTCGCCTCCGCGAGCGTGGTCAGCACGCGACCCGCGATGCCGGGCTGGTCCGGCACGCCGGTGAGGGTGACGCGAGCCTCGTCGGTCGAGTGCGTCACGGCTGTCACAAGTGGTCGCTCCATCGTCTGCTGCTCGTTGACCACGAAGGTACCTGGTCCGTCGTCGAAGCTGGAGCGACAGTGGATCGGGATGCCGTAGTTGCGCGCGTACTCGACCGAGCGCAGCTGCAGGACCCCGGCCCCCGACGCGGCCATCTCGAGCATCTCCTCGAACGACACGACCGACAGCTTGCGCGCGTCCGGGACGATCCGCGGGTCGGCGCTGAAGACGCCCGGGACGTCGGTGTAGATCTCGCAGACGTCGGCTCGCAGGGCCGCGGCGAGTGCGACCGCGGTCGTGTCGGAGCCGCCGCGGCCGAGCGTCGTGACATCGGAAGTGTCCGTCGAGACGCCCTGGAAGCCGGCGACGAGCACGATCTTGCCCTCGTCGAGCGCGCTGCGGATGCGGTCGGCCTTGACGTCGATGATCCGCGCCTTGGTGTGCGAGGCGTCCGTGACGATGCCGGCCTGGGAGCCGGTCAGCGAGATCGCCTCGCGGCCGAGGTCGTTGATCGCCATCGCGGCGAGCGCGCAGGAGATCCGCTCGCCGGTCGAGAGCAGCATGTCCATCTCGCGCGGGTGGGGCCGCTCGGAGACCTCGTGCGCCATCGCCACCAGCTCGTCGGTGGTCTTGCCGCGCGCCGAGAGAACGGCGACCACGCGGTTGCCCGCTTCCGCTGCGCGGACGATCCGCCGAGCGGCGTTTTGGATGCGGTCGGCGTCGGCGACCGAGGTGCCGCCGAACTTCATGACGACCGTCTGGATATCGGAACTCGCGCCAGTCATGGCCGCCGCAGGTTAGCGTTCGGCGCTTGCGGGATCTGCTGCCGGACATCGCTGCGTGGAAGTTCGCGCTCGCCGCCGTCCTGACGACGCTGATGCTGGCCGGGATCGTCGCGCTGGCGCTCGGCCTCGGAGCGGACGAGGAGCCGCGTCAGGCGGGCACTGCGACCGTGGGCGAGAAGGCGCAGCAGACGGGGACCGGGAAGCGCCGCGAGCGGAAGCGGCGTCGCGCCACCGCGGGAGCGCAGGTCGCCGCGATCGCCGAGCGGATGCCGGTGGAGGACCGCGTCGCCCAGCTGTTCCTGCTCGGCTTCCAGGGCCAGGACCTGACGGCGCCGATCTTCGAGCGGCTGCGCGGCGAGGCGCTGGGCGGGATCGCGATCGACGCCCACAACTACACCACCGTCGAGCAACTCGCCTCGCTCGCCGGCGAGGCCGGTGTGATCGCCGAGCAGGAGGGCAACGTCAGGCCCTGGGTGCTCGCGCCGCAGGAGGGGGGCGAGTTCAACGCCTTCCCCGACCTGCCGCCCGCCACGGCAGCCGGCGACCTCGCCTCGGCCGCCGATGCCGCCGCGGAGGCCGGCCAAGCGGCGCAGACGCTCGGCGACGCCGGGCTCAGCGGCCTGCTCGGTCCCGTGATCGACGTCGGACCCCCCGATGGCCTCGCCGTCGGCGCGCGGGCCTTCTCCGCCGATCCGCGCGACGTGGCCGACTACGCCAGGGCCGTCGTCGGCGCCTACCGCGCCCAGAGCCTGCTGACGGCTCCCGGCCATTTCCCCGGGCTCGGCTCGGGCTCGGAGGACACGCGGCTCGGCCCGTCGCAGGTCGGATCGAGCATCGCCGAGCTGAGCGCCCATGACCTGGTGCCGTTCCGCGCCGCGATCCGGGCGGGAGCCCCGGCGATCACGATGAGCAACGGCCTCTACGTGACCGACGACTTCGTGACCCCCGGCAGCCTGTCGCCGTCGTTGATCGGCGGCCTGCTGCGCCGTGATCTCGGCTTCCGCGGGATCGTCGTCACCGACGACCTCTCGGACCCGGGGGTAACGGCGCTGACAACGACGCCGGCGGCATCCGTGGCCGCGATCCGGGCTGGCGCCGACCTCGTCTACATCTCCGGACCGGCGTCCGAGCAGCAGGCGGCCTACGACGCCGTCCTGAAGGCCGTGCGCGCCGGAAAGCTCTCCCCGGGCCGGATCAAGGAGGCGCTGCTGCGCAACCTGTCCGTCAAGCGCAACTACGGGTTGATGGAGTAGTCAGAGCACCACGGCTATAGCTCTCGGCGGGCGCGCATCGCACGGCCGAGCGTGATCTCGTCGGCGTACTCGAGGTCGGAGCCGACCGGCAGCCCGCTCGCCAGGCGCGTGACCGCCACCCCGGGCGCGCGCTCGTGGAGGGCATCGGCGATGTATAGGGCGGTCGCCTCGCCGGTCGTCGTGGCGTTGGTGGCGACGACGACCTCGCGGACGCCGTTGCTGGCGGCACGCGCGATCAGCTCGGCCAGATGGAGATCCTCGGGGTCGACGCCGTCGATCGGCGACAGCGCGCCGCCGAGCACGTGGTAGCGGCCGCCGAACTCATTGGTCCGCTCCATCGAGATGACGTCGCTCGGCTCCTCGACGACACACAGGACATGGGCGTCGCGGCGATCGTCCTGACAGATCCGGCACAGCGGCTCGGTCGCGAGGTTGAAGCAGACCTCGCACTCCCCCACCGTCTCCTTGACCTCGCGGATCGCGTCGGCGAGCGCCAGCGCCTCCTCGTCGGAGACGCGCAGCAGATGAAACGCCATCCGCTGCGCCGTGCGCTGGCCGACACCCGGAAAGCGCGACAGCTCCGTGATCAGGCGGTTGATCGGCGGCGCGAGCACGGCCTGCCAGGTTAACCGTGGCACCGGCGTCACCGATCCGTCGCAAAAGCGTCGTCAACCGTGCGAACCCGGTCCCTCACGATCACCGGGTGAGTCGCGAAACGGACTACATGCTTCCGGAATCCTTCACACCCGCCGGAGATGGCGGTGCTCGGCACGTCGATCGGGGCAGGCGCAGCTGGTTGCGCTCGGCTTGAGCCCGCGCGCGATTCGGTACCGAATCGCGGCGGGACGTCTCGTGCGGCTGCATCGCGGTGTGCTTGCTGTAGGACACGGGGCCGTGAGCGCCGACGGGCGCCGGCTCGCCGCGGTTCTGGCGTGCGGCGCCGACGCGGCCTTGTCGCATCGGTCGGCGGCGGCGCTCTGGTCGCTGCGCCCGTACGCCGGTCGGCCGGAGGTTTCGATCCCTTCCCAGGCGGACCGGTCGGTCCCAGACGTCGTCATCCACCGCAGTCGCGGCCTCACGTCCGCGGACGTCACGACGGTCGAAGGGATCCCTTGCACGACGGTCGCACGGACTTTGGTCGACCTTGCCGCCAGAGGCAACCGCCCCGGACTGGTGGCCGCGATCACGCGCGCTGAGGAACTCAGGATCTACGACGGGGCCGGGGTCGAGGCGGTGCTCGAACGTGCGCGAGGCAAGCGGGGCGCACGGTTGCTGCGCCAGGTGCTGGCGGACTGGAGCGACGATCGGACCCGCAGCCACTTCGAACGCGAGTTGCTGACGTTCCTTCGCCGTCACGGACTGCCAGAGCCGGAGGTCAATGCGTGGATGACGGTCGAGGATCGGACGATTCAACCCGACTTCACGTGGCCCGAGCGGCGGGTGATCCTCGAAACCGACGGCTACGCGACTCATGGCACGCGCAAGGCGTTCGGCGACGACCGCCGGCGCGATCAGCTGCTCACACGCAACGGCTGGACGACGCTGCGTGCGGCGTACCGGCAGCTCGACGGCGACCTGGCGCGGACCCTGCGCCTGCTGCTCGCTGGCTAGAGACCGGGCAAGCCGAGGCCGCCAAGACCACCCGCGCCGCCGAGCCCGCCGGTGACGGCGCCGATCTTGTTGGCAGCCAGCTCCTGGGCGGCGCGCAAAGCCTCGTTGAGCGCTGCCTGGACCATGTCCTGCAGCAGCTCGACGTCCTCGGGGTCGACGGCGGCGGGATCGATCTTCAGGTCGAGGATCTCGAGCTCGCCGCTGACCTTCACGGTCACCATGCCGCCGCCGGCGCTCGCCTCGACCGACTCGTGCTTGAGGCTCTCCTGAGCCTTCGCCATGTCCTCCTGCATCTGCTGGACCTGGCGCATCATCTGGTTCATGTTCGGCGGCTTCGGCACGGGTCAGTCCTCGCTCTCGGATTCGTCACTCTCGAAGATCTCCTCGGCGGCGAAGTCGCGCATCAGTCGCGCCGCGAGCTCGTCGGCGGTCAACGTCGCCGGGCTGCGCTCGCCGCGATCCTCGCCCAGCTCGAAGGCTACGGCGATCGCGTGACCGCCGAGGCTCCGCAGCGCGCCGGTAACGAGCTCTCGGTTCGCTTCCGCCTTCTTCTTCGAGAAGGCGGCGTCGGCCGGGAACTGGATCGTCAGGCGACCCCCGTCGATCCCGGTCGGAACGGCCTCGGCGAGCAGCGCGGCGACCATGCCGTTCTGCTCGCGGATCGCGTCCGCGACGGCCGGCCAGAGCGCCACGACGCGCTCGATGTCGAGCGCCGCGGGCTCGTCGACCGCCGGGGCGGGCTCCGGCTCGTCGACCGGCCGGTCTTCGACTGCCGCGGCCGCACCGGCGGCGCCAGCCGACGCAGTGACCGCAACGCGCGAAGCGGGGGCCGCTTCGGGCGGGGAAGGCGGCCGTGGAGCCAGAGGCGGGTCGGGTGAGGCTGACCGGGCGTGGCTCGGCTCCGGCGGCGGGACCGGCGCGCCTCCAGCGAGCGCCGCCTCGAGCCGGTCGATGCGGTGCATCAACGCCTGGAGCGACTGGTCGGACTGCGGCTGGGTCGCCTTCAGCAGCGCGAGCTCGAGCTGCAGCCGCGGCTCGGAGCCGTCCTTGACGGCCGCCAGAGCCGCCGCGAGCAGGTCGATCGCGCGCAGCACGTCGCCCTGGGACAGCCGGTCGGCCTGACCGGCGAGGCGGTCGGTGTGCTCGGCGGTGACGGCAAAGGAGTCGGGCACCTCGCCCATCGTCTGGATCACGTAGAGGTGGCGCAGGTGCGCGGAGAGGTCGCGCATGAACTGCGCCTCGTCGCGTCCCGACTCGGTCAGCTTCTGGACGGCGAGCAGCGCCGCGCGCGGGTCGTTCGCGGCAAGCGTCTCGGCCGTCTCGAGGATCAGCGTGGCGTCGGCGACGCCGAGGTTGGCGAGCACGTCGTCGAGCTCGACCTCCTTGCCGCCGTAGGTGACGAGCTGCTCGAGCGTCCCGAGCGCGTCGCGGAAGCTGCCCGACGCCTTGCGGGCGATCATCCCGACGGCCGGGTCGGGAATGACGATTCCCTCCTGGTCGGCGGCCCTCCGCAGCACGCTGGCGATCTGCTCGAGCGACGGTCGCTGGAAGTCGAAGCGGTGGCAGCGGTCGATGATCGTCGCCGGCACCTTGTGCGCCTCGGTCGTCGCAAGCACGAAGACGACGTGCGGCGGCGGCTCCTCGAGCGTCTTGAGGAAGGCGTTCCATGCCGCCGGCGAGAGCATGTGCGCCTCGTCGAGGATGTAGACGCGCTTGGCGCCACCCATCGGCGCCAGGCCGACGTTCTCGCGCAGCTCGCGGATGTCGTCGACCGAGTTGTTCGACGCGGCGTCCATCTCGACGACGTCGAGCGAGCTGCCGGTCATGATCGCCCGCGCGGTCTGGCTGTCCGGGTCGAACTCGGCCTTGGGTCCCCCGTCGGCGTTCAGGGCGCAGGCGAGCAGCTTCGCCATGCTCGTCTTGCCTGTGCCGCGCGAGCCCACGAACAGGTAGGCGTGGTGGACCTTGTCGAGCTCGATCGCGTTGCGCAGCGTCCGAACCACGCTCTCCTGCCCTACGACCGCGTCGAAGGTCCTCGGGCGGTGACGACGGTAGAGGGAGAGCATCGGCCGTCCATCGTACCCGTCACACGGACGGGCTTGGACTACTCCCCGCGGGAGCGCTTGGCGAGCTCGACCGTGGCGGCGCGGAGGCCGTCCGGCGCCGTGGCGGGCTCGGCGAACCCGACCCGCGCCAGGGCCCTGCCCCGGGGGGTCTGGACGTCGAGATCGAGGCCATAGCGGTCGGCGCGCAGGCAGCTCGCGAGGGTCGCGTCGGTGTGTCCGGCGATGCCGCGCGCCATGTCGAGCAGGGCGTCGGCGTGGTCCTCGTTGAGGTGCTTGACCGCGTAGGCGGCCTGTGGCGCCACCGGATCGGGCTCGGCCGCCACATAGCGCTCGAGGTCGGTGCTGGCCATCCGGCCGAAGCCACCGACCCAGCGGACCTGCTCGATCCGCAGCACCCAAAAGGTGAAGTCGTCCCAAGCGGTGAACGAGGCGCCCGAGCTGACCGCGGCGTGGTAGGCCGAGCGAGCCGCGTCGAGCTCCTCGCCGACCGGCTCCTCGACACGGCCGGCGAGCGTGACGCGCCCGATGTCGGACGGATCCTCGCCGGCCGGGACGGGCGCCGAGACCGCGAGGCTGGCACGCTGGTCGTCGGCGAGATTGCGGCCGTGCAGCGCGAGCCGCGAGACGCAGAGGACGGGAGAGCCGTCCTCGAGCAGACCGTAGGTGACGACCGAGGCCCACGGGTCGCCCGCCGACGTCAGCGACGCGAGCGTGCCGACGATCGAGCTGGCGACGATCGTGCGCGCCTCCTCGGCGGCGCTCGGACGGCGAGCCGGGGCCACCTCGACGATCGGGTCGAGCGGCATCGGGAAGTCGACCGCCGCGGCGTCGTCGATCACGGCATGGGGGTTCTTGGTGGGTAGCTTGGCACCCATAGCGGCGTCGGCCATGGGGCGGATTGATACCAGAAGTCAGGCCCGCCGATTAGGCGGGCCTAACTCAACCGATGGCGCTAGACGTCAAATGGACCGTGCACCTGTCGTCGAAAACGGGCCTTCGGGCGTGCCCGCCAGTCGTTGGCTCCGGCCAGGTTGGTCCGCGACGCATGAGCGGCTCCGCTTAAGGCTGCTTCCTTCCGGACCTGACCTGGTTCGCGATCGCTCACCGCACGGGACCCAGCCATCGACGCCTTCAACTGGCGTACTGACCCCAAAGGCCGAGCCCTTGAACAGGAATTCGGCCCCGCTAGAGCGGATTGCGGGTGACAAGGCACCGCTACCTCCCCGCCTAGCACGGTCCATGATCGATCCTAGCTCAACGACGAGCGATCACCGGGACCCGCCGGATCCTGTCGACACGGTCGGCGACCGCACGGTCGCGGCCCGGGCCACCGTTGGCGGTGTCGCGTACGCCGTCGACCAGCGCGAGACGGTCGGCACCCGAGCCGCCGAGGAGGCGGTCGCGACCGCTGCCGCCGTCGAGTCGGTCCGTACCCGAGCCGCCGACCAGCGTGTCCTTGCCGGAGAACCCGCGCAGGACGTCGTTGCCCGCGCCTCCGTCGAGGCGATCCCTGCCGGGGCCGCCGTTGACTCGGTCGTTGCCGGCCAGGCCGCGCAGCTTGTCGTGGCCAGCCTCACCGCCGACCGCGTCGTTTCCGGATCCGCCGCTGGCGATGTCGCCGCCGTTGCCGGCCTCGATGCGGTCGTTGTCCGCGCCGCCGCCGATGCGGTCGGCGTCGGTGCCGCCGTCGAGGCGGTCGTTGCCGCGCAGGCCGAGCAGCAGATCGCCGCCGATCCCGCCGGAGAGCCGGTCGTTCCCGTCGGCGCCGTCGATCGCGTCGCGACCCCCGACTCCGCTGATCACGTCATCGCCGCCGAGGCCGCAGATCACGTCGTTGCCCGAGGTGCCGGTGATGCGATCCGACCCCGAGGTGCCGAGAATCGTGCACATGGCGATCGGGATCAGCGAGCCGTCGCGGCCGCCCCCGCTGTCGGCGTCGATGTCGAAGCGGTTGATCATCGATGCGATCTCGCTGTCGCCGTACGGGCCGCGGACGATCGTGACGCCGGGCGAGTTGCCGTTGCCTCCATTCCCCCCAGGGGCGGAGGTCTGAATGGTGAGCGCGACGTTGTCGAAGCGCGTCTGAGCTGGGTCGCTCAACAGGCCGACGCCGAGAGTCGCGCTGGTGACGGTCGCAAGCGAGATCCGATACGTATGGCCCGCCACGACCGCCGCCGGGGCCGTCGCCTGCGCGAATGCGGTGTTCGCCGCCGTCAGGTCATCGGTCAGCAAGGGGGTGTTCACGCCGGTCGTCTCGTCGGTCAGGGTCACCTCGACCGTGCTCGTCGGAAGCAGGGGGAGCAGGCCGCCGGCGTCGAAGCGCCGGTCGTAGCCGAAGGTCGCCCCGTCGATCACCTGATCGGTGGGCAGGGCGAATGCGGGCGACGTCCACGTACCGCCGCCAGTCAGCAGGCCGACGGCCGCGAGCGGAACGTCAACCACCGTGGCGATCGAGCCGGGCGGATTCCCGACAGCCGGATCGTGAACGTTCGTCGTCTCGCACGTGAGCACCGGGATCGTGCAGGTAGCGCCGGAGCCGACCCAGCCATCCGCTCCGCCGTCGAAGCCGTTCGCGCCGACGGGATACGCCGTGGTCGCAGCCCCCGCCTGCCCCGCGAGCGCCAACGCCGCGGCGCACGCGAATACGACCAGACTGAACCCTCCCGCCACCGAACGGCGGCTGGACTTGGTGCCCATGACCCTCTCCTCTGAATAGTTCGCGGAGCGGTCTCTCGCCTGCTCCACGTCGTTGCAGTCTCTACGTCGGGCTACCGTCCCCGCCGCGAACGCGGTCAAACCCGATCTGGACGGGTATTCGAGCGTTCTGGACGGGTGTTGGACCCAATTCATGCCAAGGGGCATTCCAGGGGCGTCCGCCCTAGAATCAACCGCTCCCGGGCGCGTAGCTCAGTGGGAGAGCGCTCGCTTCACACGCGAGAGGTCGGTGGTTCGAAACCACCCGCGCCCATCTCCAGAAGGGTCGGAAGATCGGCGCTATCGTGGACGAGGCGGGCGGGACTGCAAACAGTGAGAGGAGCTCTCATGAGTTGCGTCAGCCTCACCGGGCGCGAGCATTTCACCGCCCATCGACCGAGTGGCAGGTCGGTCCCGCCGCACGCGCTGCACGAGCGTCTTGATCGGTCTTCCGCGGAGATCGCCGACCGCGTCGTCGAGTGGCGGCACCACATCCACCGCCACCCGGAGCTGTCGAACCGCGAGGTCGAGACCTCGCGACTGGTTGCCGACCACCTGCGGTCACTGGACCTGGACGATGTGCGCACCGACATCGCCGGCCACGGCGTGGTCGGGGTGCTGCGTGGCGGCCAGACGGGTGACCACAGGGTCGTCGCGTTGCGCGCGGACATCGACGCGCTGCCGCTGAAGGAGGACTCCGGCGTCGACTTCGCCTCGACGGTGGTCGACTCCGACTATCCCGGCGGCCCGTACCCGGTCTCGCACACCTGCGGCCACGACTGCCACACCGCGATGCTGATGGGCGCCGCGTCGGTGCTCGCCAAGGTGCGCGACGACCTGCCGGGCACGGTGCTGTTCGTCTTCCAGCCCGCCGAGGAGGGGCCGCCGATCGACGAGGAGGGCGGCGCCGTCGCTATGGAGGCAGCGGGCGCGTTGGAGGACCCCAAGCCGACGATGGTCTTCGGGATGCACGTCACTCCCTATCCGAAGGGGGTCGTCGCCTACCTCGCCGGCAACCAGTACGGCGCGTCGGTGCTGATGCGCATCACCGTCAAGGGGAAGGCCGTCCATGGCTCCACGCCCTGGGAGGGAATCGACCCGTTGCCGCCCGCCGCCGACATCGTCGCGGCGATGGGTCAGGTCTACCGCCAGGTGCCCGGCTACGACCCGCTCGCGATCACGATCGGCCACGTCGAGGATGGCGGGCGGTTCAACGTGATCGGCGACTCGGTCCAGCTCTTCGGGACCATCCGCTGCTCGGTCGAGGCCGACATGGCGACGGCGAGCTCGCGCGTGAGGCAGACGGCCGAGCACGTGGCCAAGGCGTACGGAGCTAGCGCGGAGGTCGAGTTTCTCCAGCACGTCCCCGCTGTCCACAACACGCCGCGGTGGATCGACGCGACGCTCCCGACGATCGAGCACGTGGTCGGGCACGAGCACCTCGTCCAGGCACCGCCGGGACTGGGCTACGACGACGTCTCGGTGTTCGTCAACCGCTATGGCGGCGTCTATCTCCAGCTCGGCGCCCAGGACAGCGAGCTGCGCGGTGACGGCTCGCTCGTACCGACTCCTGGCGGGCGCGGAATCGCCATGAACCACAACCCGCACTTCTACGCCGACGACTCGGTTCTCCAGACCGGGGTGCGAATGCACGCCAACGTCGCCCTGGACCATCTCACCGGGGCCATATCCGTTCCGAGCAACGGCGGGACCGGGGGGCCGACTTAGGAGCCCCTAAGTTCTGTTAGGGTCGCCTAACCATGAACCAACTCACGCGGTATCTACGCCGCCACCACATTGCGCTCCTGGCCCTTTTCGTGGCCCTGGGAGGTACCTCCTACGCGGCCGTCAGCCTGCCCAACGGCAGCGTCGGGACCGACCAGCTCAAGCAGGCGTCCGTCACGACCCTGAAGCTCGCGCCGGGCGCCATCACGAGCAAGCGGCTCGAGAACGGCTCTGTCGTCCGCAAGAAGATCGGTGACGGCGCGGTCAACTCGAAGAAGGTCGCCAACGGGAGCCTGCTCGCCGAGGACCTGGCGGCCGGCGTTCTGCCCACCAGCACGCCGCCCAGCGGCCCCGCGGGTGGTTCGCTGAGTGGCACCTACCCGAACCCGGGCATCGCCAACGGCGCGGTTGGTCCGGACCAGTTCGGCCAGATCCCGGCGGTGCGGCTGATCCGTGACAACACGCCGTTGCCAGTCGCCTCCGGTGGGCAGGGATCGCCCGTCGCCTGGCCGCTGCCGTCGGGTCCCCGTCCATTCGACATCGGCGGGTTCTTCGCCCCAGGCGAGAACACGCTCGGACAATGCGTCGGCCAGGGAGCCGATACCTGCATCGTGTTCCCGCGCACCGGCACTTACGCGATCAGCGCCGGTGTGCGCTGGGCCGATCCCCTGCTTACGGGCACACAGGACAACGGAATCGGTTACCGCGCATTGCGCATTCACGGCCTCAGCGGCCGCCAGTCGGGCACCACGACCACCCCGGCGTTGAGCGGCACTCCGACAATCCAGTCAGTCACGACCATTGACCGCTTCAATGCGGGCGATGCGGCGTTCGTAGGCGCCAGCCAGAACTCAGGCACGAGCCTCAACGTCGTCGGCTCGTTGCAGCAGGTCTACTTCGCGGCGACCTGGCTCGGCCCGTAGTACGAGGACGAGCCTAGGGGCATCTGCGCCCCGGCCGCCCCGGTGGGCGGCCGGGGCGTTGCGCTTTGTAGGGGGCGAATCGGTGCTGCTAGGGCGCTCCGGTACTCGGCTGCGGGGCGCTGAGAGAGTCGCTGGGAGCGCTGGAGCCGCCGGAGTTGGAGCCCTCGGTACCGTCCGGCGACGGCGTTGTGCCGGGCGTCGGCGTGGGCGTGGCTGGCTCGGAGCCGGACGAGCCGTTGGTGTCGGGCACCTCCTCGCCGGGGACTGGTGCGGCGCTGTCGGGACGGACGATCACGGTGCGGCCGTCGCTGAGCTTGTAGACGGTTCCGACGGGCTCGCCCTGGCCGACGACCTCCTCGCCGGGCTGGAGCTCGATCGTGTTCGCCTGCTCGCCGGGCTTCTGGATCACCGAGTCCGCGGGGACCTGAACCGCCCCGGTCTGCTGAGCGTCGTTCTGCTTCAGGACCGACGGCGCGAGGTCGATCGAAGAAAGCGCCGCGAGCAGGAACGCGACCGCGAGCACGATGCCGAGGTCGAAAAGGTTGACGAGGCCGTCGAGCGGATCGCCGGCTCGGTCCTCGCGCGTCCGCGCACGGGCGTTTACGCGAGAGGTCAAGCGCCCTCCGGCGCCGTTGGAGGAACTACGCCGGGTGCCGGGCTCTGGGACGCCTGTCCCGGAGCCGGAGGCGCGGCCGGCGGTTGGTGCGGCGTGGGCGGCGGCTGTCCTGTCGAAATGGGCGTCGAAGCGGTCGGCAGCACGGCCGTCGCGGTGGCGCCCGACTGGGCTACCTCGGTTGCCGCTACCTTCGCCTCACCGCTCGCCGGCGCCTTCGCCGACGGGTGGATCGGGATGCTCGACAGGCCGGCCAGCACGTACTCGACGTCTGAGTAGTCCTGCGCGTAGAGGCGGTCGCGGACGAGCGAGACGATAAAGGCGAGCATGCCGATCAGCAGGCCGGCGACGGTGACGCTGAAGGCGACGCGCAGATCGTCGGTGAGCCGCTGGACGTTGCCCTCCGCGAGCGCGGCGAGCGCCGGGGAGAGCGGGATCAGCGTGCCCATCAGACCGAGCGCCGGACCCATTCGGACGAGGATGCGCGTCCGCTCGAGGCGGCGCATCGAACGGTAGTCGTACTCCGCCATCCGCTTCGCGATCCGGTCCGGGGCGTCGGGCTTGCCGCGCTGCTCGATGATCGCTGCGAGTGCGTCGGACATGGCGGCGTTGTAGCCGAGCCTCCGCGCGAGACCCAGCGCGCTGACGTTGTCCCCCTTGCCCAGAGCCGCTCGGATCTCGTCGAGCCCCTGCTCGAGCCGCGCCAGGCCACGACCGCGGCGCTTGCGCAGCTCGGCCAGCAGCGCGCCGAGTTCGACCACCACGAAGAGGATCGACAGGATCGCCGCGATCAGCACCGGGTAGAGCAGTGCGTCGGCGATGTCGAAGATGATGTTCTCGATTTTCACGGCTGCAGCGCCTCGCTGTGCTTGTTAGGGGTTGGCCTGACGTGAACGGCGAATCTAACCAACAGGTCAGCCGGCGCGTCGCGGAAGACGCAGTCGCAGCCGAGGCGGGCGGCCCTGACGGCTCTCGATGCCCGCGCCGAGACCTAGCAGCGCCAATGCGGCAAAGACGCTGATCGCCGCCTCCGACACGCCGACATCGCCGTCGCTCGCCTCGTCATCCTTCTGCTTGCCCTGACGCGCGGCCTGCGCCGCCGACTCGAGGATGTTGCTCGGCGGGGGGTCGCTGACATCGGCGAGCAGGTTCCCCTCGACCGGCGTGCCGGAGGTCGCGGTGTCGGGCGGTGGGTCGGGAGTCAGGGTCGGAACTGGAGCTGGCTCCGTCGGCGTACTCGGCGCAGGCGTATACGAAGGGGTGTAGGTGGAAGGGGTGTAGGTCGAGGAGCCGCCGGTGCCAGATCCACCGGTCGTCCCGCCGTCGGACCCCGTGTCCCCCTCGCCGCCGCCCGTCTGCTCCTCGTCGGCCTTCTCCGGATCGCCGACGGTGATCGTGGCGACGTCGGTGACGCTCGTCTCGCTGCCCTCGACGCGGACGGCGACCAAGAACTTGTAGACGTCGTCCTTCTTGGGGAACTTCTGCGTGAAGCGGGGGCCCGCCAGGCTCTGCTTACGCCCCGCCAAACCCCAGGTGTAGGTGACCGACTCGCCGGGGTCGTAGCCCGTGACGGACGCCTTGAACGTGATCGACCCGCCGAGATCGATCTTCTCCTTTGCGGGGCTGATAGTCACCTTCAGCTTCGACTGGGATCGCTGCAGCAGGGTGACGGTCCCACTGACCTCGAAGTAGTCCTTGGCGAGAACGATGTCGTTGGCCTGCCTCGGACCGATGAAGCGGCTGACGCCCTGCGGGTCGGTATAGAAGACCTGCTGATTACGTGGGTCCTTCACCTGCTCCTTCGTCAAGATCAACGGGCTTCCGTCGGGGCGAGGGACCTGGATCGTCACGAAGTCGAAGTTGGTGTTCGTCTCGGTGAGCAGCTTCTGCAAGGAGACGCCGTCGGAGACCTCCACCCGTTGCGTGCCGCCGCCAGGCTTGGCGATTCGGAAGGACTGGGGCGCTCCCGTTCCGATGTCGGGCTGGACGTCGTCGAGAGAGATGGGCTTCGGGTTCGCCGCGCCCGGGGGTTGGATCACCACCGTCACAGCCGCCTCCGCGGTGGCTGTCCAGGCGGTCAACGCGGCGGCTGCGCAGGCGGCGATCAGCAGCGAACGCGTGGCCAGTCGGAGGAAGGACGGCATCCGGGCCATGTTAGGCGAGCCAAACGGAAAGATGTCGAACATCGAGGTGGCCCTCAGTGCGGCCCGCGGGACGAAGGGCAGCGGCGAGAGCATCGCCGCGCCTCAGACCCGGCTGTAGTACTCGACGATCATCTGCTCCTCGATCGGAGCCTGGATCTCGTCGCGCTGCGGCGCGTGGACGACTCGCCCGATCAGCGCCTCCGTGTCGGCGAGCAGCCACGGGGGGACGCGCTCGGACAGATCGCCGGCCTCGGTCGCCTTGTCGCGAACGGAGCTCTCGGCGCGGATCGAGACGATGTCGCCGGGCGCCAGGCGACGCGAGGGGATGTTGCAGCGCCGGCCGTTGACGTCGATGTGGCGATGCGTCACGAACTGACGCGCCTGGGCGCGGGTCGCCGCGAAGCCGAGCCGGTGGATGACGTTGTCGAGCCGCAGCTCGAGCAGCTGCAAGAGCCGCTCGCCGGTGACGCCCTCCCCACCGCGCGAGGCCTCCTTCATGTAGTTGCGGAACTGGCGCTCGCGGATTCCGTAGTAGTGCTTGGCGTTCTGCTTCGCCTGCAACTGGAGGCCGTATGTCGACGGCCGGCGACGGAAGCCGAGGCCGTGCTGGCCCGGCGGCGTCCCGCGCCGCTCGACCGCGCCCTTTCCGGCCATCCGCCGCTCGCCCTTGAGCTCGAGGTCGATCCCGGCGCGGCGGGAGAGCCGCTCGCGTGGTCCTGTGTATCTGCCCATGGTCGCTAGCTCCTCAGGGGGTCGTGAAGGAGACGGTCATCGTCCCGAACGGCTCGTTGGCCCCGTAGAGACCAGCGAAGATCGACGCTCCTGCGTCCTCAGGCACCGTCGCCGGGATGTCGATGTAGTTGACGGTCCCGCTCGGCGGCTTCTGGATCGGATTCGGGTGGAGGTCGACGAGCACGCCGCGCTCGCTGTCGTACGGGGTGCCACCGGTTCCGTCGAAGGTGAAGATGGCGCGCGAGTCGGCGCCGTTGATCTCGATCTCGGGACTCGTGGACGAGAAGTCGATCCCGTGGTCCGCGTAGCGGAAGCCCACGCCGCCGTCGAAGTTGACCGCCGCGGTTCCGGTGGGCGGGTGATACCAGCCGCTCTTGAACGGGAAGTCGACAAACGATCCGACGAGGTCGCGTGGGCCCCCAAGCGAGTCCGGGCAGTCGAGCGTCTCCACGACGCCGTTCGACGCTCCCCCGACCGGGTTTGCCTCCTCGACGTAGCAGAGCCAAGAGACCTTGGGGCGCCAGGTCAACGACGCGCTGGCGATGTCGACGGCGTCAGGCGGTCGCGTGAAGACGGTGGGCGTGTTCGCGATCGGACCGGCCTTCGGCAGGCCATCTTGAGCGCCACCGCTTCCTCTCCTCCGCGGGCCGGCGTTGACGGCGAGCTTGCCCAGCGCACCGGCGGCGACGCCGCTGACGCCGAGCTTGGCGCGCAGGAGCTTCGCGCCTTTGGGGGTCAAGACGAGCTTGGCGCCACCGAGCCCGGCCGTCGTCTTGGAGCGGTCGAGCTTGACCTTGCCCGTCGGGAGCTTGGCCACGAAGATCGGGACGCGACGCTTGCCGGCCTTCGCACTGACCGTCGCCCGCTTCGCGGTCAGCGCGACACGGACAGAGCGTAGCCCGAGCTTCCGCTTTCCAACCTTGAAGCTGACCCCACCGCGAGCGACGACGGTCGCCGAATTGCCGACGGTGATGCTGCGGACGGGCAACGCGATGCGTTGTGCGCGCTTCTTCGCCGGCGCGATCGCGCCGAACTTCACGCCCGCGTTTGCAAGGCTCTTCGCAGCCTTGCCCGTTCCGCCGAGAACCAGCGTGACACCCCCGCTTCCGGGAGCCGCCGAGGCGCTGGCGGGCATGACCGCGACAGCCGTGCAAGCGGCGAGGGCGAGGAGAGGTATGCGAAGGCTGGTCAAAGCGGGCATGGAGTTAGGCTAGCCTAACTCGCGTTCTCGCGCTCGTCTGCCCCGCCCAGCCACGCGACGTGCAGCGCCGTGTGGTGGCCGGCGGCCTGCACCGATGCGTCGACGCCCCAGACGTCGCCGAGCCGCTGGTGGCTGAGCGTCTCGAGCGGCGGGCCGGCGGCGACGGTGCGGCCGTCGGCCATCACGACGACGGTGTCGGCGACGGCGGCCGCGAGTGACAGGTCGTGCGCGACGAGCAGCACGGCGAGCCCCTCGTCGGCGAGGCTGCGCAGCAGCTTGGCGACCGCGACGGTGGCGCCGAGGTCGAGATGCGAGGTCGGCTCGTCGGCCATCAGCACCGGCGCCTCCTGGGCGAGCGCGACTGCGATCTGGACGCGCTGGAGCTCGCCGCCCGAGAGGGTCGTCAGCTTGCGGTCGGCGAACTTGGTCACGCCGGTGCGCTCCATTGCGCGCTCGACGGCCTCGTTGTCGCGCGCCGTCGCCCGTTGCAGGGGCTTGAGATGCGGCGAGCGGCCGATCCGCACGGCCTCTGTAACCGTGACGCCGTCGGGCACACGCGAGCGCTGGGGAACGAACGCACGCCGTAGCGCGAGCTTGCGGCCACGCAGCTTCGTGATGTCCTCGCCCATCCAATGGACGGCGCCGGCGGCGGTCTTTTGCATCCCGGCGACAGCGCGAGCGAGCGTCGACTTGCCGGCGCCGTTGGGGCCGACGATGGCGACCAGCCGCCCCGCCTCGAGCGTCAGGTCGGCGGCGTGCAGGATCGTCTTGTCGCCGATCTCGACGCGCACGTCGCGTGCCTCGAGCGCGGGAGTCGTGGAGGCGGTCGCGGAGGGGTCGGCCATCAGACAGCCCTCCGCAGCAAGAAGAGGAACAGCGGCACCCCGATCACGACCATGAACGGGCCGACCGGCAGCTCGATCGGCGCCCGCACGGTGCGCGCCAGGGTGTCGCCGGCGAGCAGCAGCGCGCTGCCGCCGAGCGCCGACACCGGCAGCACGTAGGTGTGGCTCGACGTTCCCGACGCCAACCGCACCGCGTGCGGGACGACGAGGCCGAGAAAGCCGAGCAGGCCGGCGAGCGAGGCGGCGGCGGCGGCGAGCAGCGCCGCGGCGACCCCGGCGATCAGACGGATCAGCCGCGGCCGAGCGCCGAGCGAGGCCGCGACGTCGTCGCCGAGCGCGAGCCGGTCGAGCGGCCGGGTCAAGCCGATCGCCAGCACGAAGCCGACGGCGAAGTACGGCCAGACGACCTTCAGGTCGGCCCAACCGTCGGAGGTCAGACCGCCCGCGATGAAGAACAGCGCCGACTGGACGCGGTCGGGATAGGCGACCATGATCGACGTCATCCCGGCGCCGGACAGCGCGGCGATCGCGATGCCGGCGAGGATCAGCCGCCCGCTGCCGCCGGCGTTCGGCCCGGCCCAGGCGATCGCGAAGACGAGGCCGGCCGCGAGCAGCCCGAAGAACAGCGCCCCGACCGGGAGCAGCGCGACCGAGCCGGGAAAGATGATCAGGATCAGCACCGCGCCAAAGCCGGCCCCGCCGGTCACGCCGATCACGTCCGGCGAGGCGAGCGGGTTGGCGAGCGCCCCCTGCAGCAGCGCTCCCGCGACACCGAGCCCGGCGCCGACGGCGATCGCCTCGACCGTCCGCGGCAGGCGCAGGTCGAGCACGATCTGGCGCAGCGGACCGGAGTCCAGCTTGCCGGTCAGCGCGTCGATCACCGTGCTCAGCGGGATCTCGACCGCCCCGAGCGCAAGCGACGCCACGATGCCGGCGACGACGGCAACGACGACGACGACCACGACGGCCGAACGACGCACGATCACGGCCGGCCCGCCGGGGACCGATCGGGGCGCTCACGCGCCCACTGCGCCACCACGCTCAGTCGTTGTCCAGGTACTTGGCGCGCACGCTGCGGATCACCTTCGCGATGTCCGTGCTGGCCTGCAGCAGCGAGTTGTCGCCCGAGACGTACAGGCGGTTGCTCTCGACCGCCTTCGAGTCCTTCCAGGCGGGGTTGGTCCGCAGGAACTTCGCGATGTCGCTCATGTCGTCGGCGTTGCCGTGTGGGATGGCGATGATCACGTCGGGGTTCGACGTGAGGATCTTCTCGTCGGAGATTCGGACGAAGCCGCTCCTGTTCGGCTTCGCGCCACCGGTGATCAGCCTGGCGCCGGCCTTCTTGACGATGCTGCCGCCCCAGCTGTTGGGCAGCAGGACGAACGGGGTCCGGCCGACGCCGAGCACGACCAGCGTGCGCGGGCGCTTGCGGATGCCCCTGGCAGCGTTGTCGACCTGCTGCTTGAGCCGCTTGGCCAGCAGCTCGCCGCCGGAGGCCTTGCCGATCTTGGCCCCGATCATCTTGGTCGTCGCGTAGGCGTCGGCGACGTTCGCCGGATCGGCGTTGACGACCTTGATGTCGAGGTCGCGCATCGTCTTCGCGCCCTTCGCCCACGTCGGCGACGAGAACACGAGCTGCGGGTTGAGCAGCGCCAGCTCCTCCATGTTCGGCCCGTTCGGATGCGAGAGCGTCAGCCGCTTGGCGCTCTTGAGGTTCGAGGCGAAGCGCTTGTCGCCACCGAGCGTGTTGCCGATCGCGACCGGCGTGACGCCGAGACCCGCGAGCGTGTTGGCCGCGAACGGCGTCAGCGCGACGATCCGCTTCGGCGCGGCCTGCGCGGCGGGCGCCGCGGCCAGCAGCGCGACGGCGAGGAACGCGGCAAGGGCGAGGAGCGGGCGGAGGTTCTTGGCTGTTCTCATCGCGGGTTAGGGTAGCCAAAGTTAGGCCCGCCTAAGCAGCTGCCCGCCCCCCAGGCTGGACGAGAGATAGGCGGAGGTCCTACTATCTCACCTCCACCTACCTCGAGGAGCTCATGAAGACGGCCGAGCGCGACGCGCTGTTCACCACTCTCTCCGGCGACCCGATCGCTCCGCTCTACACCCCCGAGGACCTGAGCGACGACGCCGACGAGCGGATCGGCGTTCCGGGTGAGTTCCCCTACACGCGCGGCGTCTACCCGACGATGTACCGCGGCCGGCTGTGGACGATGCGCCAATTCGCCGGCTTCGGCACCGCCGAGGAGACCAACGAGCGCTTCCACTACCTGCTCGACCACGGCCAGACCGGGCTTTCGACCGCGTTCGACATGCCCTCGCTGATGGGCCACGACTCCGACGCCGACCTCAGCCTCGGCGAGGTCGGGCGCGAGGGCGTCGCGATCGACACCACCGAGGACATGGAGACGCTGTTCCACGGCATCCCGCTCGACGAGGTGTCGGTGTCGATGACCGTCAACGCGCCGGCGGCGATCATGCTCGCCTTCTACGTCGTCGCCGCCGAGCGCCAGGGCGTCGCGCGCGAGGCGCTGTCGGGCACGATCCAGACCGACATCCTCAAGGAGTACATCGCCCAGAAGGAGTGGTGCTTCCCGGTCGAGCCGGCGATGCGAATCGTCACCGACATGATCGAGTGGTGCACCGCCGAGATGCCGCGCTGGCACCCGGTCTCGATCTCCGGCTACCACATCCGCGAGGCCGGGTCGACGGCCGCGCAGGAGCTGGCGTTCACGCTCAAGAACGGCCTCACCTACGTCGAGCGGGCGATCGAGCGCGGGGTCGACGTCGACGCCTTCGCGCCGCGGCTGAGCTTCTTCTTCAACGCCCAGATCGACTTCTTCGAGGAGATCGCCAAGTACCGCGCGGCGCGCCGGATCTGGGCGACCGAGATGCGCGACACCTACGGCGCGAAGGACCCGCGCTCGCTGCTGATGCGCTTCCACACCCAGACCGCGGGCGTCTCGCTGACAGCGCAGCAGCCGCTCAACAACATCGTGCGGACGGCTATCGAGGCGCTCGCCGGCGTGCTCGGCGGCACCCAGTCGCTGCACACCAACTCCTACGACGAGGCGCTCGCGCTGCCGACCGAGGAGGCGGTCCGCGTCGCGCTGCGCACCCAGCAGATCATCGCCGGCGAGACCGGCGTGACGAACACCGCCGACCCGCTCGGCGGCTCCTACTTCGTCGAGGCGCTGACCGACCGGATGGAGTCGCAGGCGCGGCGCTACTTCCGCCGCATCGACGAGCTCGGCGGAATGGTCGAGGCGGTCCGCACCGGCTTCCCGCAGCGCGAGATCGCCGACGCGTCGTACGTGCTGCAGCACGAGGTCGACACCGGGCGGCGGCCGGTCGTCGGAGTCAACTGCCACCGCGACGACAGCGAGATCCCGCTGGAGATCCTGCGGATCGACGCCGCGCTCGAGCGCAAGCAGCTCGACCGGCTCGAGCGCGTCCGGGCGAAGCGCGACGACAGCGCGGTCGAAGAGTCGCTGGCCGCGCTGCGGCAGGCGGCCGCCAGCGACGAGAACCTGATGCCGTACCTGATCGAGGTCGCGCGGGTCAGCGCCAGCGAGGGCGAGATCGTCAGCGCGCTGCAGGAAGTGTTCGGCAAGTACCAAGAGACGCCGGTCTTCTGAGATGGCGGCGGCCGCCGAGGGCGCGACGCGGCTCGATCTCGTCGCCGAGGCGCGCCGCCAGTGGGAGGAACGCTGGGGACCCAGACCAGCGTTGCCGATGGCGGCGATCACGTCGATCATGCGCGTCCAGCAGCTGCTGATGGCCGACCTCAACGCGTTGCTGAAGCCGCTCGACCTGACCTTCCCGCGCTACGAGGCGCTGATGCTGCTCGAGTTCTCGAGCCGCGGATCGCTGCCGCTGGGCAAGATCGGCGAGCGGCTGCAGGTCCACCGCACCAGCGTCACCAACATCGTCGACCAGCTCGAGCGGTCGGGGTTCGTGCGCCGCGTGCCGCACGACGACGACCGCCGCGCGGTACTGGCCGAGATCACGCCCGCCGGCCGACGCGCGGCCGCGGCGGCGACCGAGGCGATGCACGACGCCGAGTTCGGCGTGACGGGCACGAGCCGCGGCGATCTCGAGGCCGTCGTGGCGGTACTCGATGGCGTCCGCCACCGCGCCGGCGACTTCTAGCAACGGTTGGGAACGGTGGGTACGGGTACCGGTGACCCGAACGAACCACGACCGAGAGGGGCGATTTCACGATGGCCGAGGTGCAGGAGCGCGAGGCGAAGCTGATCCAGTACTTGAACGAGGCGTACGGCAAGGAGCAGGAGCTGGTCACGGCCCTCCAGGCGCACATCTCGATGACGACGCGCGACGCTTACAAGAAGCGACTCAAGGAGCACCTCAAGGAGACGAAGGCGCAGGCGAAGGGCCTCGAGCGGCGGATCAAGCAGCTCGGCGGCAAGGCCGAGAAGATCGATCTGCCGGGTCCCGACTCGATCGGCGGCGCGGCCGCCAAGGCGCAGGGCGTGGCACAGAAGGCCGTCGCGGCCGCCAAGGGGCCTCTGCACATGATCCGCGGCACCGGCGAGGCGGAGAAGATGCTCAAGAACGCCAAGACGGAGTTCTTCAACGAGGCCGAGGAGATCGCCAACTACCACGCGATCGAGACGCTCGCCGAGGCCGTCGGCGACAAGGACACCGTGAAGCTCGCGCGCGAGTTCCGCCGCCAGGAGGAGCGGATGGCGAACTTCCTCGAGAAGACGATCGCCGCGCTGACCAAGGACGTCGTCCGCGAGGAGATCCCGGCGGCGCAGCGCAAGAAGCCGGCGTCCAGGTCGCGCGCGAAGGCGAAGCCACGCGCCGCGGCAAGCTCCCGCGCTACGGCAAGCTCGAGGGCAAAGGCAAGTTCGAGCGCAAAGGCGAAGCCCCGCGCCAATGCGAAGCCGCGAGCGAAAGCGAAGCGCTCCTAGACCTCCTGGACCTGGAGCAGGCTGGTGGTGCCGGGAGCGTTGCTCGGCAGGCCAGCCGTGATGGCGACGCGCTGGCCGGGCTCGACCCAGCCCGCGTCGACGACGCGCCCGACGGCGGCGGCGATCAGCGCCTCCGTCGTCGCGCACGTCGGCAGCCGCGTCGCCTCGACGCCCCACATCAGGCTGCAGCGGCGGACGACGTGCTCATTCGGCGAGAGCGCGTAGACGGGCACCTCGGGGCGATGGGCGGAGATCAGCCGCGCCGAGCGGCCGGTCAGGGTCGGGCAGACGATCGCGCTGAGCCCGAGCTGGCGAGCGGCCGCACAGGCGTTGTAGGCGACGGTGTAGGCGGGATCGCGCGCGTCCCGTGCGACGCGGTGCTCGTTCCAGTCGGCGATCGGCGCCGCCGGCTCGGTGCGCTCGGCGATCGAGGCCATCATCCTGACCGCCTCGACCGGGTGGGCGCCGACAGCGGTCTCCTGCGAGAGCATCAGCGCGTCGGTCCCGTCGAGGATCGCGTTGGCGACGTCGGTCACCTCGGCGCGCGTCGGTCGTGACGAGGTGACCATCGACTCGAGCATCTGGGTGGCGGTTATGACCGGCCGCGCGTGCTCGCCGGCGAGCGCGATCACGCGCTTCTGTACCAGCGGCACCTGCTGCAGCTCGAGCTCGATCCCGAGATCCCCGCGCGCGACCATCACGCAGTCGGCCGCCTGGACGATCGCCTCGGCGCTGCGCACCGCCTGCGGCTTCTCGATCTTCGCGATCAGCGGCAGCTCGGTGTGCTCGCGCGCGTCCTCGACGTCCTCCGGCCGACGCACGAACGACAGCGCCACCATGTCGACACCGATCGACTCGCCGAAGCGCAGCAGCTCGAGGTCGCCCTCGGGCACCGACGGCAGCGCCATCAGCTCGCCGGGGACGTTGACCCCCTGCCGCGACGCGACGACGCCGCCGAGGTCGACGCGGACGTCGACCTCGCCCTGCGGCTCGCGCACCCGCTCGACGCACAGGCGCACCGAGCCGTCGGCGAGGAAGATCTCGTCGTCGGGCTCGACCGCCTCCGCGAGTCCGCGCCAGGCAACCGACATCCGCGTCGCGTCACCCTCGATCGTCTCGCCGCAGACCAGCGTCAGCGTGTCGCCCGCGTGCAGCTCGACGACGTCGTCGCGGAGCGGGCCGATCCGCAGCTTCGGGCCCGGCAGGTCCTGCAGGATCGCCACCTGGCGGCCGGCGCGGTTGGCGGCCTCGCGCACCCGCTCGGCGGTCGCCGCCTGGCTCTCCGGGGTCCCGTGGGCGAAGTTCAGCCGCGCCACGTCGAGGCCCGCCTCGACCAGCCGCGCGAGCGTCTCCGGATCGTCGGACGCCGGGCCGATCGTGGCGACGATCTTCGTCCTACGCACAGCGCCCACCACCGATCACCCGAAGAAGACCTCGGCCGTCTCGTACAGCGACGGGTCGAGCAGCTTCGGCTCGCGCAGCGCCTCGTCGAGGCCGACGCGCTCCATCTCGGTCGCGTGCAGGCCGACCATCTGGCCGAAGGCGCCGTCGGCAACGGCGTCCATCGCGGCGACGCCGAAGCGGGTCGCGAGCACGCGGTCGTAGGCGGTCGGGGTGCCGCCGCGCTGGATGTGGCCGAGGATCGTCATCCGGCTCTCGAAGCCGGTCCGCCGCTCGATCTCACGCTCGAGCTCGACGGCGATCCCACCGAGCCTGACGTGGCCGAAGGCATCGACCTGCTTGTCGTCGCCGACCTCCATCCCGCCGGCCGGCGTCGCGCCCTCGGACACGACGACGATCGAGAAGGTGCGTCCGCCGGAATGCCGCCGTTCGATGCTCGCGCAGACGGCCTCGATGTCGAACGGCCGCTCCGGCACCAGGATCGCGTCGGCGCCGCCGGCCATCCCGCTGTATGTGGCGATCCAGCCGGCGTGGCGGCCCATCACCTCGAGGATCATCACGCGGTGGTGCGACTCGGCGGTGGTGTGCAGACGGTCGATCGCGTCCGTCGCAATCTGGACGGCGGTCTGGAAGCCGAAGGTGAAGTCGGTGCCGCCGAGGTCGTTGTCGATCGTCTTCGGCACGCCGACGATCGGGATCCCCTGCTCCTCGTGGAGGCGGCGGGCGACGCCGAGGGTGTCCTCGCCGCCGATCGGGATCAGCGCGTCGACGCCGTGCGCGGAGAGCGTCGCGACGATCCGCTCGGCGCCGCCGTCCTCCTTGTAGGGGTTGGTCCGGGAGCTGCCGAGGATCGTCCCGCCGCGCGGCAGGATGCCGGCCGTGGTCTGGGGCGTCAGCTCGGTGACGCTGCCGGCGATCGCACCCGCCCAGCCGTTGCGAAAGCCGACGAACTCGTGCTCGCCGAGCTGCGCGCCGCGCCGTACGACGCCGCGGATCACAGCGTTGAGTCCGGGGCAGTCGCCACCCCCTGTGAGCAGGCCAACGCGCATCACCCTGAGGCTACCCGCGCACGCGCAGCGCCAATCAGCGCTGAGACGATCTTGCTGCGCTCGTCGGCCTCGGGGTGCCAGAGCACGCCGAGCGTGAAGTCGTGCGCGGGATGCTCGATCGCCTCGACGATCGCGTCGGGTAGCGCGTGGCCGGTCGCCTGCAGGCCCTCTCCGATCTCCTCGACGGCCTGGTGGTGGTGGGACCTGACCGCGATCCGCTCGGCGCCGGCCGCGCGTGCGGCGAGCGAGCCCGCCTCGAGCTCGACCTCGTGCTCGGCGAACGTTCCGGGGACGGCGAGGTGGTGGTCGTCGCCGACGACGTCGGGCAGGTGCTGGATCAGCGTGCCGCCGCAGGCGACGTTGACCATCTGGCCGCCGCGGCAGATGCCGAGCAGCGGCAGGCCGCGCTCCATCGCGCCGTAGGCGAGGGCGAGCTCGAAGCGGTCGCGCTCCGGACGAGTCGCGCCTGTGTGCGGGCCGGGGGTAGCCCCGTAGGTCCCCGGATCGATATCGGCCCCGCCGATCAGGATCAGGCCGTCGAGCTTGTCGAGCAAGTCGTCGGGGTTCTCGGCGACCTCGTCGTCGGGCGGCACGATCAGCGCCAGGCCGCCCGCGAGCTGCACTGCGTCGACGTAGGCCCGCGGCACCAGCACCGCCTCGTCGTCCCAGTGGCTCCAGCGTGCGCGCTCGACGGCGGCGCAGATTCCGATCACGGGCGTCATGCGAGGAAACCTACTCCCGTAGGATCGCCTGCCATGGACCTACGCAAGGAGAAGGTCGTCGTCGAGACCGACCGCTACCGCGTCACCGGCTCGATGACGCTGCCGGCGGAGGGCTTCCGCAGCCGCCTCTCCGACCACGTCAACCGCGACGACCTGACCTTCTTCACGATCGAGGACGCCGAGCTGACCCCGCTCGACGGCGGCGACTCGCGCACCGTCCCGGTCCTGATGCTCGCCCGCGCGCACGCGCGGCTGGTGATCCCGGGCGACTGAAGGCCCGCCCCGCGAGGCTGTCGATGACGCCGCCAGGCGCGTCCAGAGGCCGGGAGGCGGTGAGGGTGGGATTCGAACCCACGATACGGTTTCCCGCATACACGCTTTCCAAGCGTGCTCCTTAAGCCACTCGGACACCTCACCGGGGTTCGGGAAGCCTACAAGCCGAGGTCGCGAACGCCGCGCTCGTCCCAGCCGAGGTGGTGGGCGATCTCGTGGCGAACCGTGCGGGTGACCTGCGAGCGCAGGAGGTCCACGTCGTGCCCGAAGTCGCGCTCGAGGGTGTCCTGATAGATGATGATCCGGGTGGGGTAGTTGTCGCGCGCGACGGTGTCGCCGTAGTAGTGGCCGTAGGCGCCCTCCTCGCGTCCACGGCGCGAGACGACGACGGGGATGTCCTTGAGGACGTCCTGGAACTCGTCCGGCAACTCGTCGAGGGCCTCCGCGACGAGGTCGTCGAAGTTGGTCGGCGGGGTCTCGGGCACCGGCAGTCGCGCGAGCGTCTCGCTGCGCTGGATGATCCGCTCGATCTCGGGCTCGCTCGGACCGTCGCCCATCAGCGCGACGGTCGCCCAGGCGGTGAAGAGGACGAGCGCGATCGCGCCGATCAGCAACGTGAGCAGATCCTCCACGCCCGACAGCTCCGGCGGGTTGAGCAGGAACAGCAGCATGCCGACGGTGAAGGCCGCGACGGCTCCTGCCTTCAGTGGTTGGCGCAGCCAATCCCTCACAGGTCAAGCGTAGTCGGGCGCGCAAGCCGCTCCGACTGACTGGCCAGTCAGCCAGTTCTGTAACGTCCATCATCGTGGACTCCCAGATCGAGCAGGACGCGCCGGCCACCCACTTCGACCGCGCGACCGCGATCGCGCCGCTCGGCGACAACCGCTTCGCTGGCGAGATCGAGGACGGCTGGGGCGCGCCGCCCGGACCGAACGGCGGATATCTGGCGGCGATCCTGACGCGCGCGATGGGACAGGTCGTCGCGCCCGACGGCGACCGCCAGCTGCGCTCGCTCACCACGCACTACCTGCGTCCCTCCCAGCCCGGGCCGATCGAGGTCGCGGTCGAGATCGTCCGCGCGGGCAAGCGCTTCTCGACCGGCCGCGCGACCGCATTCCAGAACGGCAAGGAGACGATGACCGCACTCGGCGCGTTCTCCGCCCAAGGCCTCCCGGCGGCCGCGACCTGGACGCCGAACCTCCCCGCCACCGCGCCGGCGCCCGCGCGCGAGGCGGCCCGGATCGCCTCCGCCGACTACCGCCCCGACAGTGACGGCTGGCTCGAGACGACAGCCGAGATGCCGTCGATCGTCTCACGCGTGAAGATCGCGCCGCGGCTCGGCGGCAAGCCTTTCTCCGGCCGCGTCCTGGCGCCGGGCGAGCCCGCCGAGACCGGCGGTTGGATCGAGTCGCCCACACCGCGCCGGATCGACACCGCCTACATCGCCCTGCTCGCCGACGTCTGGTGGCCGCCGTCGCTCGAGCCGTTGAGCGCCCCGGCGATCGCGCCGACGATCGACCTCACCGTTCACATCCGCGCCGACCTTCCCCCGGAGGGCCTGCCCGACCAGCCCGTCCTCGGCCGCTTCCGCACCACCGCCGCGGTCAACGGCACGATGGAGGAGGACGGCGAGCTCTTCCTCGCCGACGGCACCCTGCTCGCCCAATCGCGGCAGCTCGCCCTGCTGGCGCCGTTCGGCTAGCCCCCTTGTGGCGCTAACTACCGCCAAGGTGGTCTAGTCCACAAACACATCGACCGACTACGTCGTTGGGAAGGTCATCACCTATGCGGTGGTTGGCACCACAAGGGTTGGGGGATGACCCGCCGTCCGGTGTCCGACTGTGCGCGCAATCCGGCCGATCGTCGCCTCGGGCGCATCGACGATCTGCCGCCAGGTGACCCGGAGGACCGCGTAGCCGCGCGCTTGCAACTCAGCATCGCGGGTCCTGTCTCGCTCGAACGCCGCTCTCGATCCGTGGAAGGCGTAGCCGTCGACTTCCGCCACCAGCCGTTGCTCGCGCCAGAGGAAGTCGACCTCATATCGGCCGAGCCGTACGTTCGTCTCCGGACGGGGCAGACCCGCCGACGCGATCAGCTCGAGCAACCTCCGCTCGGCCTCCGATCGGGTCAGCGACGGACCACTACCGTCGGCCAGCAGGCGCCTGAGTTGCGGCGCTCCGCGACGGCCTCTGCAACGGTCGAGCACCGCCCACAGCGCTCCCTCGTCGGCAAGCCCCAAGACGAACGCTTCGTTCATCGCGCGCCGAAGCGCGCGAGTACTCAGGCTGGAGGCCAAGTCGAGCAGCGTGCGGGCGGGGGCCGTCATGCGCAGGGCATCACGCAGCACCACGTCTTCGCTTGCGATGCGCCGAGCACGATGCACGCGCACACCCGGCCTCGCACCGCAATCCGGACCGACGATCGTCACCTCGACCAGAGCGGCAGGACGTTCAAGAATGCCCAATGCCGCACCGGCGCTTCGATGGCTGAGGACCGCGCCGTCACCACAAGCGAGCAGCGCGGCGGCCTCACGCGAAAGCGGCATGGGAGCCGTGTGACCGACGGCATAGACGCCGCGATGGACCCGGTGCAACCGTCCCGCCTGCGCCCGACGCTCTATCGACCGACGGGTGACACCGGCCGCCAGCAGTTGCGCGTGGGACACGACGCCGTGTTGCCGGCGGGCCATCTCGGCTACCGCGTGATCGCCGCCCCGCTCGTTGTGGTCCTGACCACCGTCTGGGTGGTCGGCTTCACAACCCTCGGGCGGCCAAACGGCGTTGAGGCGTTGACCACCGTCAGGGTGGCTGACCCCACAAGGCGTTGATGGGTGTAGGGGCGACGGTCGCATCGCTTCAAGGGTGGCGAAGCGAAGGCGACGTGTGGAGGGATAGGAGCCGTGTTGTTTCGCGGCTGTGGCGAGCGCGTCGCTTGCGGGCCGCGAGTCGTTACGCGGTCGCAGGTTCGGGCGAGGCGAAGACGTTGACGGGGGTGGTGTCGCGGTCGTCGAGGGGGACGACGATTGACTCGGGGATGGCGGGCCGGCTGGAGGGTCGATGGCCACGGAGGCGTTCGTGGCTGCACACCACGTAGCACCACTCCATCAGGCGGAGGCGGGCGGTGGGGTCGATCGAGACGATGCTGGCGCCGATCAGGTTGTCGTCGCCGACACGGCGTGAGGAGCGGACCTCGACGCGAACCGGGACGTCGTGCTCGGCGCCGGTGGCGTCGGGGAGCCGGAGTTGGACGAGCGGGCGCGAGCCGACGTCGAGCGGCGCGTCCATGACGAGGCCGAGCCCGGTGGCGCTGGCATCGACGACGCGGCCGAGCACGGGGCGCGACCCGGCGAAGGTGTGTGCCGGGGCGTCGACGCCCTCGAAGCGGTAGACGAGCCGGCGCTGGCGGCGTGCGCCGGCCAGCACGAGCGTGCGCAGGATGCGGCGCAACTCGACCAGCGCGAGCAGCGGCACGATCACCGCGGCGATGCCCGGCAGCGACGGGATCAGCGCCGGACCGAAGAGGTCGATCAGGCGGACCGCGATCCCGGCCGACAGCACCACGGCGCACAGCGCGACCAGCCGCAACTTCGCGACGGCGGGCCAGCCACCTTCGTCGACCCCCTGCTTCGGCGTGACCTTGAAAGCCGTCTTGCCGGGGACGATCGCGCAGCGCAGGGCGCGCGTGTAGATCTCCATCGTCAGCAGCTCGAAGTGGGTGGTCTCGGCGATCCGCATGTAGCCGCGCGCGAGCGCCGAGCCGGCCGAAAGGTTGAGGATGACCGAGGGCGCCCACAGCGCGGCCAGCGCGACGATGCTCAGCTTCATCGGCAGCGCGCCCGTCCAGAGCACCGCGGCGAGCGTCGTCAGCAGGAGCAGCCGCATCGGCGGCGCCAGGTAGGCGAACAGCGAGGCGAAGTAGGAGAGCCGCTGGCCGCGCGCGAGGCCGCTCGCGCGCAGCGGCGACTCCGGCAGCGTGAAGACGGCGAGGTTGCCGCGCGCCCAGCGATCGCGCTGCAGCAGGTACCCGTCGAGGTCGTGCGGCGCCAGGCCCTGGACGAGCACCTCGTCGTGGTAGCGGCTGCGCCAGCCATGGCGCTGCAGCCGGATCGTCGTGTGGAAGTCCTCGGCGATCGTCTCGGTCGCCACGCCACCGATCGACAGCAGCGCCGGCCGCCGGATCAGCGCCGCCGAGCCGCACCAGAAGGCGGCGCCGTGGCGGTCCTTGCCGGGACAGATCACGCGGTAGAAGAGCGACTGCTCGTGACGCCCGACCATGTAGTGCTGGACCGAGTCGTGGTTCGAGAAGTCGTGCGGGCTCTGGACGACGGCCATCCGCTCGTCGTCGAAATAGCCGACGAGCGCATCGAGCGCGTCCGGCATCGGCACGTGGTCGGCGTCGAGCACGAAGACCAGCTCGCCGCCGGTCCGTGGCAGCGCGGCGTTGATGTTGCCGGCCTTCGCGTGCAAGTTGTCGGGGCGGGTGATGTAGCGCGCGCCGGCCAGCCGCGCGAGCTCCTCCATCTCCGGTCGGCGACCGTCGTCGAGCAGGTAGGTGGTGTGCGGGTAGGTCAACGAGCGACAGCCGGCGAGCGTGGCCAGCACGACCTCGACCGGCTCGTCGTAGGTGCAGACGTAGACGTCGACGGCGTGCGGCTTGGTGATCGACGGCCGCACCGCCGCCGGCCGCGACCATGAGAACCAGGCGAGCATGCCAAGCGCGTAGAGGCCGTAGACCTCGGTGACGAGCAGCATCCCGAAGACGATCGGGTTGGCGCCCTGGCCGCTCCAGCCGACGCGCCAAGTGAGGTAGGCGACGCCCCAGACCAGCGCGAGGATCGCCAGCGTGCGCAGCAGCAGCGGCCGGCGGTCGAAGAAGGCGCCGAGCCGCGTCTGACGGCGCCCGTCGTCGATCGTGCCACCGAGCCGGCCGGTGATCCACGGCACCCCGAGCACGAGCCGAAGGCCGTCGTAGGCGGTACCGCGCAACCGTCGAGAAAGAGAGCGCATTGGCTCTCTGATCGGCATTTGGGCCAACCGCTTTAGACCTGGTGGTCAGACCAGCTCGGCGAGCAGCGCGATCACGACCCGATCGTCGAGCTGGCGCCCGGCGACGCGACGCAGCTCGGAGATCGCCGTCTCCTTCGTCGCCGCCGGGCGGTAGGGCCGCTCGGTGACGATCGCGTCGTAGGTGTCGCACGCCGCGACGATCCGCGCCGCTAGCGGGATTCCCTCGCCCGACAGCCCGTCTGGATAGCCCTCGCCGTCCCAGCGCTCGTGACTGGCGCGGACGATCGGGGCGAGGTGGGCGAACGCCTCGACGCGCTCCAGCAGCTCGCCGCCGACGACGACGTGCTGGCGCATCACCTCCCACTCCTCGCGGGTGAGCGGACCCGGCTTGAGCAGGATCTCGCTCGGCACCGCGACCTTGCCGACATCGTGAAGCATCGCCGCGTGCCGGACGTCGCGCGCCTGCTCGACGCTCAGGCCCATCCGCAACGCGACCTTCTCGGCGAGCACCGCGACCTCGTCGCCGTGGGTGGCGGCCGGAGAGTCCTTCGCCTCGACGGTGCTGGTCAACACGCCGAGCACGTCCATGAACGCACGCTCGAGCTCGCCGACGAGGCTGGAGCGGTGGAGGGCGACGCCGAGACCGGCGGCGATCGCCTCGACCAGCGCGGCGTCGGCGTCGTCGAAGGCGCCGCGCTCCACGGCCTCGAGGTTGATCACGCCCCAGATCCGGTCGTCGGCGACGATCGGGACGGCCAGCTCCGAGCGCGGATCGGTGTTCGGATCGCGCTCGACGTAGTCGGGGTCGAGCCGCGTGTCGTCGACGAGCGCCGTCGCGCCGGAACGGGCGACGCGCCCGTTGACGCCGCTGGCGGCCGGCTGCTCGACGAGCAGGAACTCGGTCATCGCCTCGGCGAGCGGCCCGGCGCCAGCGACCAGGCGCAGCACTCCGTCGTCGTCGAGCCGGTGGATCGACGCGAGGTAAAAGGCGAAGGTCTCGTGCAGCTCCTCGACGACGAGCCGGACCATCTCGTCGTCGTCCTGGGTGCCGGCGACGCGCGCCGACAGCCGAGCGACCACGCGCAACTGGGTGCGCAGGTACGCGAGGCGGTTCGACGAGGCCAGCGTCCGGAATGGAATCGGCTCAGACGACACAGGGCGCCAATCGGCTCACGCTGGACGGCGATGAACGGAAAGTTGAGCGATTTAGCCCGTATGTCCAGGGATTTCTGCCAGTTGGCCGGCCCCACCAGCCACTTGGCGGTATGACCACTCGGCAGGTCGCTTACCATCGTCTGTTCGATGGCCGTGGCAATCGCATCAGCGCTGGACAAGGACATGGCGGGTGAGCCGCTGCTTCGCGGCGTCTCGTTCAAGCTCGAGCGGCGCGACCGGATGACGCTGTCCGGCCGCAACGGCAGCGGCAAGACGACGCTGCTGCGGATGCTCGCCGGACAGGCCTCGATCGACGGCGGCGAGCTGTCGATCGAGAAGGGCGCGCGCGTCACCCTGCACGACCAGCGACCGCCCCGCGAGCGCGACGTCAGCGTGCGCGAGTACGTGGTGTCGGGCTGCGGCGACATCGCCGCGCTGGAGGACGAGCTGACCCGGCTCGGCGTCGAGATGGCCGAGCGGCCCGACGACGAGTCGCTGCTCGAGCGCTACTCACGCGCCCAGGACCGCTTCGAACACGCCGGCGGCTGGGACTGGCGCCGCCGCGCGCTGGAGCCGCTGAGCGGGCTCGGCTTCACCGAGGACCAGCTCGACCGCCGTCTCGACACCTTTTCCGGCGGTGAGCTGACGCGCGCCTCGCTGGCGCGCGCGCTGGCCGGCGCGCCCGACCTGCTGATGCTCGACGAGCCGACCAACCACCTCGACATCGAGTCGCTGGAGTGGCTCGAGAAGTACCTCAACGAGCTGGACGCCGCCGTCGTCCTCGTCGCCCACGACCGCTGGTTCCTCGAGGCCGTCGGAACCTCGGTGCTCGAGCTGGAGGGCGGGAAGGCGCGCTTGTTCTCCGGCCCCTGGCACGCCTGGCGACACGAGAAGGCGGCCCGCGAGCTGGCGCTCGGCCGGTCGATCGACAAGCAGCAGGCCGAGATCGCGCGGATGGAGCGTTTCGTCGAGCGCTTCCGGGCGAAGGCGTCGAAGGCCAAGCAGGCCCAGTCGCGCGTCAAGAAGCTGGAGAAGATGCAGCGGGTCGAGCAGGACCCGCGCGACAAGGCCGGGCTGTCGTTCGCGTTCGCCGGCACCGAGCGGTCGGGCCGGGTGGTGTTCGAGCTCGGCGGCGGACGGATCGACGTGCCGGCGCACGAAGGCGAGGACGACGGCGAGCGGCGCGTGCTGATCGAACCGGCCGAGCTATGGCTGGAGCGCGGCGAGCACGTCGCGCTGGTCGGCGCGAACGGCACCGGCAAGACAACGTTGATCGAAACGCTCGCGGGCCGGCGCGAACTGCCGCGCGGCAAGCTGAGCACCGGCCACAACGTCGAGATGAGCTACCTCTCCCAGCACGCCGAGTGGCTCGGCGAGCAGGGCACCGTGCTCGACGCCGTCCAGCGCGAGACGCAGCTGACGCCGGGCAAGGCACGCGCCCTGCTCGGCCGCTTCCTGTTCTCCGGGGACGATGCGCTGAAGCCGCTCTCCGGCCTCTCCGGCGGCGAGCGCCAGCGGCTGTCGCTGGCGATCCTCGTCAACTCGGGTGCGAACCTGCTGATCCTCGACGAGCCGACCAACCACCTCGACGTCGACAGTCGCGAGGCGCTCGAGGACGCGCTCGGCGGCTATGACGGCACCGTCCTGCTCGTCTCGCACGACCGTGCCCTGCTCGACGCCGTCGGCTCGCGGACGATCGCGATCGAGGACGGTGAGCTGCGCAGCTACGAGGGCGGCTGGGCCGACTACGCGCGGATCCGCGAGGAGCGGCGCAGCGCCGCGTCGGAGGAGAAGGCGGCCGACAAGCGCAAGGCATCCGGCAAGAAGAGCAAGACCTCTGAGAAGCCGGCGCCGGCGGCCCCCGCGGGCAACGGCCAGGGGCTGTCGAAGAACATGCGGCGCAAGATCGGCGCGATCGAACGCGAGATCGAGCGCAGCGAGACCGCCCTGAAGGCGCTCGAGGAGGAGCTCGCCGCACCCTCGGCCTGGTCGACGCCGGAGCTTTCGGAGCAGTCGACCGCCCGCCACGCCGAGGCGAAGCGAGCGGTCGAGCTTGCTTACGAGCGGTGGGACGAAGTCACCGCCGCTACTGCCAGCTAGGCGAGCAGCTTGGCCTTCTGGGCCTCGAACTCCGCGTCGGTGATCGTCCCGTTGGCCTTCAGGCCCGCTAGCTTCGAGATCTCGTCGGCGGTCGACGCGCCGCCACCGGTGGTAGCCGTCTGGCGCACGTACTCGTCGAAGTGCTGCTTGGCGTCGGCCTGCGCCTTGATCGTGCGATCGCGCATCCCGTTGCCGCGCGCGATCAGGTAGATCAGCGCCGTCAGGAACGGAATGAAGACGAGGAACAGGACCCAGACCGCCTTCCACCACCCCGACAGCTCGTGGTCGCTGAACAGGTCGCTCAAGATCGTGATCAGGATCCAGATCCAGATCACGAAGAAGAAGATCGACAGGACAGTCAGCAGCCCCTGCCCGAACGTGTACTCGGCGATTGGCACTTAGTGCTTCCTTTCGTTGTGCGAGTCCCAGAGGGCCCCTTGTCCCGCCCATGCTGTCGCGCCGGGGCCTCGCATGCAAGCCAGCCTCATCCGCTTTGGGTGACGGGCACGGCCGAAGCCGCCGGCTTGGCAGGCGCATCGGCGGGCGGCTCGGTCTCGACCGCCCCGCCTCGCTGGAACAGCAGCACGCCGATCACCACGCCCGCGAGCAGCGGCAGCGCCCAGAGCATCCCCTGGCCGATCTGGGCGGCGATTGGTCCGGGGCAGGCGTTTGCGACACCCCAGCCGACCCCGAACAGCAGGCTGCCGACGACATGCCGGCCTCGGGCCCGCTCGCGCGCCCAGCTCACCGGAGCCCCGGTCAGCAGTGCGCGCGCCCGCCAGTGGCGCAGCAGCTCCACGCCAACGGTCGCCACCAGCACCGCGGATCCGAAGAACAGGAACAGGTAGGAGCTTTGGAACAGCAGCGCCGAGCGAATCACGTTCGGGTCGACCATCCCGCTCCAGCAGAGGACGAAGCCGAACACCAGCCCGACCGCGGCGCCGGCGAGTCGCGGCCCCACCTAGATCACCGCCTCGATCAGGAAGCTGACCGCTATCGCCGTCCCGAAGAACGTCGCCGTCGACACGAGGCTCGCGGGCGACAGGAGCGACGTTCCCGTCAACCCGTTGCCCGAGGTACAGCCGCCGGCGGTCTTCGCGCCGTAGCCGACCAGCACCCCGGCGCCCAGCAGGACGAACGGAATCGCGACCTGCCCCGCGCCGTGGAACGTCTCGGTCAGCCAGCCGTAGCCGCTGAAGCTCTGCCCACCCGCCAGCAGCGCGAACACCGTCCCGCTCAGCGCCACGCCGATCAGGAACCAGCCGCGCCAGTCGAACGCCGAGCTCCCTCGCCGCAGTTTCCCCACCACCTCCGAGAACCCGCCGGTCACACCCAGCCGTCCGTTGAACAACGCCCGGCAGGCGACCACGCACAGCCCCATGATCGGTCCGGCGACGTACCAGGCGAGCTGTTGGTCGAAGGGCGCGTTCACACCTACCAACCTAGAGAGCGGAGCGGTAGTGCGGGAAAACCACAGAGCGTCGGATCTGGCGGTATCCCAGCGCGGCTTCGGGTACGACCGTCATTGCAGAAGTTGTGCAACCCGACACGGAGCCCAGCTTGAGACCGGAGAGGAGCAGTCCGCCGGTGGGGGCCCGGCGCCTAGCGGCAGCCGTAGCGACAGCGGCTGTGCTCGCTGCAGCCGCTGCGGGAGGCGACAGCCTGGCGCAATCGCCGACCGTCGAGCCGCCCGCGACGCCTGTCCCGCTCCCGCCGCCGCCGGAGCTCCCGCAAGCCCCGACACCCCCCTCGGCTCCGTCCCTCCCGCCTACTCCCAAGCCACCTCCCGCGCCAACGGAACCGATAGCGCCGGTGGCTCCGCCATCGCCGCCCGACAAGCCTTCGCTGCCCCGGATCGACGGCGGCGGCGTGGTCCGGGAAGGCGCCGGAGCAGTCCGCCAAGGGAGCGGCAGTCCGGCCAACCGGTCACTACCGACGCTCGGCTCCCCTGACCCGACGGCGGTGTCTCGCTCCGGCAACGTCCTGCCGTCAACGAGTGGACCGAACGTGGCCGAGCATGCGCTCGCTCGTGCGGGCCTGGTCGCCGCGAGCCTGCCAAGCCGCTCCGAACTGGCGAAGCTACCGCCCGCCGAACGCCGCGATCTGATCCGGCGGGCCTTCGACACGCCGTTGCGCGAGCGGCCCCTGCGACAGCTACGCAGGACGATCCGGCAATACGGCGGCTGCATGCGGGCGCTGTCGCAGCGCGGTCGTACCGTGCTCGAGCTGCGTGCCGGCCTGTTTGGCCGAGACCCCGCGTCACGGCGATCGATCGGCCGCCGGATCGGCGCGTCGCCTCGCACTGTCATGCGGCTAGAGCGCTCATCGCTGCGCCGCCTGATCGAGGCGGGCGAGAACGGCCTCTGCGTCGGCGGATCGGCGGCCACAGCCTTCGGCGGAACCGGGGATGGCTCAGACTCATCGGAGGGCGCACGGCCGGATCGTGGCGGCGGTTCCGCTGACGACAACCGCCTCTCGCCAGCGGGCGACGTGCTCGCCGACGCCCGTGAGGGCGGCCCGGGCATCGACCTCGGCGACGGCGAGGAGGGCCCGGCCGAGACGATGCTCTTCTTCGTTCTGGCGCTGCTCGTCCTACTCGGCCCCCTAGCCGTCGTCACGATCGCCTCGCGTCGCCGGACCACGCGTGACGCGGCCCTGGCGCGCGCTGCCGGGCAGCGACCTTTGCTCTTCCTCGACGTCGATGGCGTGATCGTGCTCGATCCTCTCCTGGCGGGCATTCCCCATGACCGGCGACGCGTCTGGCGGGTGGGCTTCGACTACGTTCCCGATCGAGCTGGGCCGCTCGTCCGCGAGCTCGCGACGCGTTTCGACATCGTCTGGGCCACCGGCTGGGAGCACCGAGCGAACGCCGACCTCCTGCGTCCGCTCGGGCTCCGCGAACCGCTGCCGGTGCTCACCTTCGGCGAGAACGCTCGCTTCGGGTCATCGACGTGGAAGACCAAGCCCGTCAAGGCATACGCCGACAACCGCCCCGCCGCTTGGCTGGACGACAACTTCGTCGCCAGCCACAAGCGCTGGGCGGCCCGCCGCCCCGCACCCACCCTGCTGGTCCGAGTCGACTCTCGCGTCGGGCTGACCGCCGACCATGTACAGCGGCTCATCCGGTGGGCCGACAGCCTGGCGCCGGCGCACGTCGCAGAGCCCGTCGCCAAGCGCCGGCTGCTCTCTGGCTGACGCCAGAGCGGAGAGGGTGGGATTCGAACCCACGAGCCGCTTGCGCGACCAACAGTTTTCGAGACTGCCCCGTTCAACCACTCCGGCACCTCTCCGAGGTCCGCTCTGGGACGGTCGCACAGGCTAGCGGAGGCCGGGCGCGCTAGCGCATCGAGCGCGAGACGACCATCCGCTGGATCTCGTTGGTGCCCTCGTAGATCTGGGTGATCTTGGCGTCGCGCATCATCCGCTCGACCGGGTACTCGTCGACGTAGCCGTAGCCACCGAGCACCTGGATCGCGTCGATCGTGACCTGCATCGCGACGTCGGAGGCGAACAGCTTGGCCATCGAGGTGTACTTGCCGAGGCCCGGCTCGTTGCGGTCGGCCATCGCGCACGCCTTGTAGACCAGCTCGCGCGCGGCGGCCGTCTTGGTCTCCATGTCGGCGAGCTTGAAGGCGATTGCCTGGTGCTCGAAGATCGGCTTGCCGAAGGAGACGCGCTCCTTGGCGTAGGCGGTCGCGTAGTCGATCGCCCCCTGGGCGATGCCGACCGCCTGGGCGCCGGCGCCGAGCCGCGTGCGCTCGAGCGTCGAGAGCGCGACCGCCATGCCGCGTCCCTCGTCGCCGATCAGGTGGTCGGCTGGGACGCGCACGTCCTCGAAGACCGGCTGGCCGGTCGGCGAGCCCTTGATGCCGAGCTTGTGCTCGAGCTTCGGCACCGAGAAGCCTTCGCGGTCCTTCTCGACGATGAACGCCGAGAAGCGCTTGTTCTCACGATCGGTGACCGCGAACACGAGGTAGAAGTCCGCGATGGTCGCGTTGCTGATCCAGTTCTTGGTGCCGTTGATGACCCACTCGTCGCCGTCGCGGACGGCGGTCGTGCGCATCGCGCCCGGGTCGGAGCCGGCCTCAGGCTCGGACAGGCAGAAGGCGGGCGACCACTCGCCCGAGGCGCAGCGCGGCAGCCACTGCTGCTTCTGCTCCTCGGTGCCGTGGAGCTGGATCGGCAGCGTGCCGAGCTCCTGGATCATCAGGATCAGCGACGAGGAGGCGCACGCCTTGGCAACCTCCTCAACGGCGATGTTCAGCATCAGCGTGCCGGTGCCGGTGCCGCCGAGCTCCTCGGGGAACGGCAGCCCGAGCAGGTCGTGGTCGGCGAACGCCTTGCGGATGTCCCACGGGTACTCGGCCTTGGCGTCGATCTCGGCGGCGCGCGGCGCCACCTTTCCCTTGACGAGGTCGCGAATCGTGTCGCGGAAGTCCTGGAACTCCTGAGGGATCGTGTAGGCGTCGGCGCCCGGCGTCGTCGTGGTGGTCATGCCGCGCACGATAAGACCTTCGTATCCTCGGCACATGCGCCAGGAGCTGCGACCGCTGTTCGACCGCGTCGTCATCAAGGAGCTCGACCCCGACCGCGTCCGCCGGTCCGGCCTCGTCGTGCCTCCGGGAACCAACGAGCCGCCGCCCCAGCACGGGATCGT